>Ga0233439_10001189_pt1 | contig 34438 bp, 34 predicted proteins | sample SI_123_September_6_FD_182713 | JGI IMG/M metagenome (GOLD analysis project Ga0233439, IMG submission 182713) | Seawater microbial communities from Saanich Inlet, British Columbia, Canada - SI_123_September2016_100_MG | ecosystem: Environmental > Aquatic > Marine > Inlet | place: Canada: British... | reverse complement strand
ATACCATGCTCGATGATCTCATCAGCGGTGACAAAGAGGCTGAGTCTGAAGAAGCCAGCGAAAGTGCACCTGAGCCCGAACTCGATAACATGCTCGATGATCTCATCAGCGGTGACAAAGAGGCTGAGTCTGAAGAAGCCAGCGAAAGTGCACCTGAGCCCGAACTCGATAACATGCTCGATGATCTCATCAGCGGAGATACCCAAACCCAAGAGGACTCTGGAGAAACCCTGAATGAATCAGGGGAGGAACTGGAGTTAGACACGATGGCCGATGAACCTAAAAATGAGTCTCCTGAGTCAGAAAAAGATGATGAATCTGTAGATTTGGATGATGAATCACCTGACGAAGAGGATGAAGATTTAGATAGCCTATTAGACGATATTCTCAATGACGAAGATGAGGATGAAGAAAAAGAGAAAGAACCTGTTGAAGAATCCGCCGCTTCTCAAGAAACCGAAGCAGACGAAACTGATTCTCCTGTAGAAGAAGTTGATGAAGAGGAAGATGAGGATCAAGAAGAGGATGAATTAGTAGAAACCTCCGAAGAAACACCTGAAGAGGTTGTTGAGGAACCCATCGAAGAAAAAGAAGAAGCTGCCGAAGAAAAAGCAGAAGAGCCCGCTGGCGAAATGAGCGATGAAGATATGTGGGCCGCCGCCTTTGCCGACCAGGAATCTACAGAACAAACGGCAGAAGAAAAAACCGAAGAGAAAACAGAAGAAAAAGAAGAAGCTGCCGAAGAAAAAGCAGAAGAGCCCGCTGCCGAAATGAGCGAAGAAGATATGTGGGCTGAAGCTTTTGCCGACCAGGAATCTACTGAACAAACCGCAACAGCAGAAGAAAAAACCGAAGAGGAAACAGAAGAAAAAGAACAAGAGGCTGACGAGGAAGAAGACGACGAGGAAGAGGAAGAAAGAATAAAAATAGGACCCATTTCAGTTCCTGCTACCAAAACAGGGAAAATGATGCTGGCAGGAGGTGTGCTGGGCATTTTACTGACTGCAGGCGGTGCGTATTTCGCAATGCAAACATTTGCCCCTCCTGAACTTGCGGAAGTGGAGAAAACAGAAGCTGAAGTTCCTGAAGGTTTAACCCCAAAAAATGACGAAAATAAAATTTCTCCGCCGGAAGAGGAAGCTGCTACCCAACCAAACCCCAAAGAAGAAACAAAGAAACCCGATGTTCCAGGAATGACTAAAGAAGATACTCAATCTGATGTTGCTCAGGAACTAAATAAGTCAGACACCCTATCGGAAGCCGCAAAAGAGGTAGAAGTGGTTGAAGAAGATTCTGCTGGCCTAAAGGCCGCCTTGTCACCTGAAGCTAAAATGGTTAAGCTTGCAACCATAATGCCAGTTGCCTTTGATGTAAATGACATCAGAGTTCTAAGCTTCACACTTGAAATAACTTTTGACAATGAATCTGGAGCGACGATTTTGCAAAACGCACTGCCCTACTTTGAAGAAATTACAGTACAAACTGTTGAAAGGTTCCTGAGTAGAAAATTTTACAATGATATTCTTTATGTAAAAGAAAAACTGCAAAAACGTTTAAAACTCGCTTATAACAAGAAAATCGAAGGTGACACCAGGGTCAAAAAAATTAAATTCCAAGACTTTTTGATTCAATAATTAATTCGCATCACACCTTTAGCATTAAAATTCCGCCTCATCATCAATCTTATCTGCGGCCAAACATTCCTTTATCTTCCATAGAAGTTTCTCCACGCCCTCTCCCGTTACTGATGAAATCGAAAACACCAATAGATTCATTTGGTTCAAGGACTCCGTTAATTTCCCCAGATTCTCTATGGATTGAGGATCGTCCATTTTAGTTGCTACCATAATTTGTGGTTTTTTAAACAAGCTCTCGCTAAAGGCTTTTAATTCGATCTGCAATTTTTGGTATCGATCCAGAATATTTTCAAATTCGACATCAGAAAAATCTACCAGATGAAGAAGCAGTTTGGTCCGTTCTATATGCCGCAAGAACTGATGACCCAGCCCCTTGCCTATGTGAGCCCCTTCTATCAAACCAGGGATATCCGCTGCAACAAACGACTCTCCCTCCTCAAGCCTTACTATCCCAAGGTTTGGAACCAGCGTAGTGAAAGGGTATCCCGCAACTTTGGGTCGGGCATTTGAAATTCGAGATATCAAAGTAGATTTGCCGGCATTTGGGAAGCCAATAATGCCAACATCAGCCAGTAGTTTTAGTTCCAGAAAAAGCTGATGGACTTCGCCTGGCTTTCCTTTTCCAAATTTTCTGGGGGCTCGGTTGGTGGAAGTTTTAAAACGTGCGTTACCCTGTCCATAATGGCCGCCTATTGAAACAACAAATTGTTGGCCCGCTTCTTTCAGATCAACCAGGAGTTCTCCAGTTTCCTCATTCTTGACCAATGTCCCTGGGGGAAGACGAACGGTAAGGCTTTTTCCACTCCTTCCCGTCATCTGATTTCCTTTACCCGACTTTCCGTTTTCAGCCTGATAAAGTTTCTTATATCTGAGGTCAATTAAAGTGGTGAGGTTGGGGTCAACTTCGAGAATTATATCCCCGCCTTTTCCGCCATCGCCGCCATCGGGGCCACCTAGAGCGATGTGCTTCTCGCGCCTGAAACTGCAGCAACCATCCCCACCATCTCCTGCTTTTACAGAGATGCTAACCTGATCAATAAACATGTGTTTTATTTTTGTATGGGCTATTAAATAGCCCGGGGTGGTTTTTCAAGCTTTGCGTGGAAAAGCTTAGAATGGAGAGACGAGTTTAGTTTTGTGGGTGGACACTGATTTTTTGCGTTTTGCGATCACGATGTTCAAATTTTACAACTCCCGCAATTTTTGAAAAAATCGTATAGTCGCTTCCCAGCCCGACATTGTCTCCAGGATGAAAAGAAGTACCACGTTGGCGCACTAATATTTCTCCTGCTTTAACCGCTTGCCCGCCATACCTTTTTACGCCCAGTCTTTGGCCTCTACTGTCGCGACCGTTTGAAGTGCTTCCCTGTCCTTTTTTATGTGCCATGTTCCGTTTCCCCAGTAATTACGCGTTAATTGCAGTTATTTTCAAACGTGTCATTGATTGACGGTGTCCATTTTTTCTGCGGTAGTTTTTTCGTCTATGCTTTTTGAATACGATGATTTTTTTATCTCTGTATTGCTCTGTCACTTCACAAACCACAGAACAGCCTTCCAGAAAAGGATTCCCCACTTTTGCAGAATCCCCTTCACCGCAAATGAGAACTTTTTCTAAATTAATACTTTCACCAACACTGCCATCAAGTTTTTCAACTTGAATTTCATCACCTTCAGATACTTTATATTGTTTGCCGCCTGTTTGAATTACTGCAATCATTCCCATCACTCCCGATAATCTAACAATAGAAAACGGGAAAATTCCCCGCCCTAGAGTTGTAAATAAAACAGTCATCTTAAGAAAAAAAGACGGCTATGTCAAGATTTAGCGTAATTACTGTAACCCAGACTCGACATCTGCTTGTTATTGATTTGACTCGCCTTTATAATAATCGCACTCGAACCCCTATTCGGATAGTTTATATGTCTTTGAAAGACAAGGAAAAATGGAACTCAAAATATGAAGGTGATAGCTATATTTCAGGGAAAGAACCCTGTGAGTGGCTAAAATCCCACACCCGTTTTCTCTCTAAAGGCGGAAAAGCCCTGGATATTGCCGCCGGTGAGGGAAGAAATTCCGTTTTTGCCGCTTCTTTCGGTTATGACGTGATTAGTTTAGATATATCCGAGATTGCCCTCAGCAAAGCCCAAAACCTCGCAAACGAAAAAAACGTAAAGATTACAATAGTTTCCGCCGATCTAGATAGTAGCTCCTTTCCAGAAAATGAATATGATTTGGTGCTCTGCTTTAATTTCCTCGAACGAAAGTTGTTCCCGGAAATACGGAAGACTTTAAAACCTGGCGGAATTTTATTTTACGAAACGTTTAACGTGGACTATTTAAAATACAGCAACTTTAAAAAGGAATGGGTTTTAGAGCAAAATGAATTGTTAAGAGTTTTTGATGATTTTCGAATTTTAAGATACAGGGAAGTTGACGAAGACCCAAAAGCTTTTGCATCTCTTATCGCACAAAAGCTTTGAGAAATAATTTGACGATATGAAATTACATAAACCACTTTTAGTATTTTTTCTTATCCCTACCCTGTTGCTAGGGCTATTGTCGGGTTGCTCTACCACCCGCGAAAAAAAACTTGAAGCCAAGGGTTTGACCCTAATGTATAAGTCAAAATCCGCTGCGGGCCATGATCTTGCTGACATCCGATTGAAGCCTGTTCAATTATCTGAAGGGCAAGTTCGTCAGCAAATGCGGTCCTTGAAATATGAAGAGCTCTCTCTTTTTGGAAAAAAGAAACTCGTTTTCATGCCTCAAGATATTACTCGTATGACACGCATTTTAACCAAAGCGTTGAACAGAGCTCCCGCAAACAAAATAGTTTATTATGAGTTGGAAACACCCGGTGGAAGCACTGAAGGAATTGTTTTTCCCAGCAAAAAAGTATTGAATTGGAAATTCTCAACCATTCAGGGGGGTAGCTTTTCCAGCCGTTCTTTTACTGGATGGGGAGGGAGTAACTGGAGATTGGTGCCAGGCCCAGGACAACATTATCATTCGACAAAAAAACTACTTGGCTCTGAAGCTTCGGAAAATTGGATAGAGGCTAGCCTGTCCCAACCCAGATACTCAGAAAGAAACAACCCCGCTTACCAAGAACCCGCTCCCACAAGGACAAAAAGGAAAGCACGTCGGGCTACCAGAGCACCTACGCGAAAACAAGCCCCCTCTCCTCCCACAATAAATCCCGAGCTGGAAAAGAAATTGCAATTCTTAAAAGATCTTTACGAAAAAAACCTGGTAGACGAAGATGAATACAACAGTAAAAGAAAAGAATTGCTGGATACCTACCTTTAAGAACCCTACTTCCCTTCAGACTGACTCTGAAGAATTTCATCAACTTTATCCATCAGGTTATTACGTTCCTGATTGGTTGCATCAATTCGCCTTTTTATTTCTACAATTTCTGAATCTGGCAAATCTGTACGCCTTACTTCATCTTCGCAATGCCAAAGCTTTATATTCCTGAAAGCCAATTCGCTTACAGCTTCTCCCAATTTTTTTACATGGTCAGATGAAGAAACATTTGTATTGGTATACATTTTAATTTTTTCATCGCGAATGCACACTTCTCCTTCCAAAGCGGCAACGAGGAAACCATTGATCTCATCAACAAGGCTTTGTCTTTGTTTGTCAGCCAGATCGCGCTTGGCCTTTAACTCTTCATGCTTCGATGCATTATCATTTTCCAACGCCTCATCGAGATGCCAGATCCTTAAGTTTTTTATTGAAAGTTTGTCGACAAGGCTACCGAGTGTTTCAGCCATAAATATTAGATTCCCGAGAAATTATTATTTTTTTAAATTTTTTTTAAGTTATCACAGACCAATACGAGGATCAACCTCTCGCACCCGCCAATCCATTGCATACTAATTTTTGACAATACAATTTAATCCATCTCTCACAGTAAGCAAAACCGACTCTACCCTTTCGTCCTGAATCACTTGCTCATTGAACTGGTGAATGGCCTTATCTGATTTATCTATGGGATTAAGCACACGGCCGCTCCATAGCACATTGTCGACAGCAATCAATCCGCCGGAACGAATCATCGGTAGAATAGCTTCATAATAATTACTGTAGTTTTCCTTATCTGCATCGATGAAAGCCATATCGAATTGACCTGAAATCGATTTTAAAGAATCCAATGCCGGCCCCTCCATCAACCTAATCTTTTTCCCATGCGCACTCATGCCAAAGTATTTTTTTGCAACAACAATTGCTTCAGGGTCCATTTCACAGGTTATCAGTTCCCCTTCTTCGGGCAAAGCCTCTGCCATTGAAAGTGCGCTGTAACCCGCGAATGTACCGATTTCCAATATACGCCTGGCATTAACCAACCGAGCCAGTAATTTTAGCAGTCTTGCTTCAATTCTCCCTGTTGTCATTTGAGGGATCTCTAGTTTTTCATAGGTTTCTTCTTCGAGTTGTTTTAAGAGGTCCCCTTCGTAACTGGTGTGATTGAAGGCATACTCTTCAATTTTTTCATCTATAAAATCCATAATTATCCTTACCTCAATCGAAAGCTTTCAATAGGTTATAATTTCTGCATCCTGCACCCGCCATGCATACCACGTTGCCACAGTTTCCATGGGATGCCATTTTTTACCCAAGGCAAGCATCTTTTTCGGGGAAGGCAAGCTACGCATGTTGTATATCTTTTTTATTCCTGCCTGAAGCCCCAAATCTCCCAAAGGCAATATGTCGGTCCGGTTCAAAGAGAAAATAAGGAACATTTCTGCGGTCCATCTACCTATTCCGTAGACAGAGGTTAGAGTTTCAACAACCTCTTCATTACCTAATAAGGGAAAACGGCGAGGTCTTATTGAGCCATCCAAAAATCGGGCAGCGAGGTCTTTTAGATACTTCACTTTTTGTCCCGACAAGCCGGATTGCCTGAGCTTGATTGCCGAAATTACTGCCACTTTTTTGGGTGTAGGAGTTTGACTGGGAAACAAACTTTTAAAACGCTGGGTGATCGATTCCGCAGCTTTTGTGGAAATTTGCTGACCAATGATAGCTTTACACAAAACCAGAAAATAGTTGCGGTTTAGACTCAGCTTAAACGCACCCTTGTTGCGAATAACCCCTGCCATGACAGGATCTCTTTCATCGAAATGGGAAAGGATATTTTTTTTGCTGGGTAGTTTTTGAGCCATACGCCCTTTCGCGGAAAAATCAACTTCGCCAATCGACCTGCAAAGCTTTTAGTTTGGGAAGGTTTGGTGATGCTCTAAGCTGATCTACAGCTTGATCGCTTATTTTATTGTGATAAAGATCTAACGTATTTAATTCAGGGAAAGCTTTTGAGTGATAGATCAATTCAGCTGCATGGTCGTCTAACCCGTTGCCCGCGAGGGAAAGAAGCTTAAGTTTTTTAAAATTCCCGGATTCACAAAGAGCTTGCAACCCTTTCTCCCCCAAACGCGTTCCCTGCAGATAAAGTTCTTCCAACTGCTTAACTTTTCCTTTTCCGCCCAAAATCCTGGCTCCCTCAGGCCCTATAGGATTAAGGTTCAAGTACAAAAGCTGTAAATTCGAAAGAGTTTCCGATGCCACCAAAGCCTTTAAACCTTCTACACCAATCTGATTCCCCTGCAAGAAAAGCTTTCTAAGATTTACAAGGATCTCCGATGATGCCAAAGCCGCAACGGCTTGATTCGACAATTTATTGTGGGCAAGAGAAAGTGTTATTAACTTTTGTAAAGCCGGAGCTTCGACAAGCAAGCTCACCCCTTCGTCAAAAAATTCATTCTTATCGAGCCTGAGATCTTTAACCTTCCGAGTTTTGCTATAGGACAACAGATCCTCTATTTCTTCTGGCAAAATCTCTTTATCATTCAGATCAAGGCGGTATATAGCCTTTTCATTGCTTTCTAACTCGGCCTGAGTTTCAGCCTCATTCCAAACCATGGCCGTCGAATCATCCGGCTCATCCGCCAGAATTGTAAGATTGTTTACCACTAAACTCTCAAACAAAGGGCTCATCATTTTAAATTCCATCCCTTCGTTTTTAAAAATTCGGTTATATCCCCGACAGACTCTCTGGGTCGTCGATGTGAGGTATCGCATATAAAATCAGCAGCAGCGCGGTACTTATCTTCCCGCTCCGCAAGATTTTTTTTCTGTTCGTCTTCAAAACTGAGTCCATTTTGCAAAGAAGGTCGATTGGAATCGTGACGAATTCTTTTTATAATTGTTTCCAGGCTGGCAGTAAGAACAATACAAACCCCATTCTTTTTAAGGTTCACTATATTTGCATCGTTTAGGACCACGCCACCGCCACAATCTATAATACTATTTTTAGCCTTGCCAGAAACATCGGCCACAATTTCTGACTCTAGTTTTCGGAAACTCTCCCAGCCGTCTTTTTCAACTATTTCAGGAATCGATTTACAAGCCGAATCAGAAATCAACTTATCGATTTTATATAGTTTCATGCGAAGCTTTTCGGAAAGTATTTTTGAGATCACGGACTTTCCTGTGCCGCGATAACCTAGCATTACAATATTCACGGAAATCTTACCTGTTAACAATATATATTGACGGGCGAAACCATATAACAAAGGCTTCAACATAGGGTTAGTTTTAAAGATAGCATGAAGGTTAATAAAATATTCGCAATGATGCAAACTAAAGATTTTTAATCAGTTATTTGATCCCAAAAAGCTTTTACCACCCCCAGAAAACCTCTATGATATACTGACTATTAAAAAATGAGTTTATTGTTTTCCCCTCATATAACCTGAAAATGGAAAAGAGGTAATTGTGAAATATATTATCAGACCCATCGTCATTCTTTTTAGCATGGTATTTTTTATTCCCGGAGCTTTCGCAGAACAAACACAGGAACAAAAAAGGGAAGCCCTTTGTAACGAAGGAAATTCTACAGCCTGCTTTAAAGTAGGAGAACGTTATCGCACGGTTGAAAGGGACAATAAAAAAGCCATTAGCTTTTACGAGAAAGCTTGTGATGCAGGATACATGACAGGATGCACCAATGGCGGCATCCTTTTAGCGATGAAAGGAACTCCTTATAGCAAAGATTTCAAACAGGCCAGAAAAATGTTTGATAAAGCCTGCGAAGCCGGAGAGGACCAATCTTGCTACAATATGGGCACTTTGAATTACAAAGAGGGTCGGCAGAGCAAAGCAATAAAATATTATAAAAGAGCCTGCGAAATGGGAAATCAGGCAGGCTGCGCAAAAGAAAAGCGCCTTAAACGCTAAACCATATGCAAGACAAATTAAAAAACTGGGAAGAGCTGTGTAACGATGGCGAAAACTATGGTGGCGAGGGCGAAAACCTTTCCCCAAAGGAAAAGATACTTTTTGAAAATATCAAAGACAAAAAAGTTCTTAAAATCCAAGACGCCTACCTGTTTTCAAAGTCTGGGAAAATAGAAGAAAATCATGGGCGCGAACTCGCCGAAATGATCGCCCATTTCCCGTTTGTAAAAACCATTTCCAGTATGATCATTACCCATAATCGCCTGGGGCCGGAGGGCATAAAAATTCTTACCTCTTCACCCTTCCTTCCAAAAGTCAATTACTTGCACTTGGGCTCTAACGATCTGGGAGATGAAGGCCTTACAATTCTTTCCCAAACGGATTTATTTTCAGAAGTGGAAACGTTAAATCTGGAATGCAATGGCATTACAGCCGAGGGAGCCAAAGCCTTGGCTCAATCGCCTTTTCTCACAAAAGTAAATTATCTAAATTTAGTGGACAATCGTGTTGGAGATGAAGGCGCTTTAGCCATTGCCAATTCAGACAACCTCAGCAATCTGACTTACCTGCATTTAGGTGGGAACAGGATAAAGTCTGAAGAAGCTAAATCTGCTTTGAAAAACTCATCCAAACTGACTAAATTAGAAAAGCTTAAAATATTTTAAACAACTCAGATAGCATTTGGGTCATCCGGTCGCAAAAGCTCTGGGCGCGAATAATTGACAAGACCCGCATCTTCATCGACCCCTTCCTTGATTATCAATGTCTTAAGGCTCGTTAAGGCTTTGCTTTCGTAAATGGCCTGCGCCCCTTCTTCATCAAAGTAATTCCTGCCGACATAGAGTTTGACAAGGCCACTCATTGAGACGGATTCACCCAAAGCCTTTGCCCCTTCATTGCCAAATCTATTCTGGGATAAACGAAGAATTTTCAAAGATTTCCATTTGGGCGCCTGCGCTAGAATCTTCATGGATGCATCATTGATTTTATTAGCCGAAAAATCCACCTCTTCTAATTGATCCGCCAACTCACCTTTTACGAATTCTTCAAAACCCTCTCCATCAATGTAGCCTCGCTCCATTTTCAAAATTTTTAATTCAGGGAATTTTTTGGTCTCACCAAGAGCTTTGGCTGTTTCATTTCCCGCCTCATTCCAACCTACGTCCAGGGATTTCAGGTTTTGGAAGTGACTGGAAAGAAACAGTTCTGCAATTGATGAATCGTTCAAACGATTATCTGAAAGAACAAGGACTTTTAAATTAGTCAGCTTTATTTTTTCAGATTGCGCGAGTTTGCTCAATCCTTGGCCAGTTAAAAAATTGATCTGCAAGTAAAGTTCTTCTAATCCCGAAAGAATATCTGACTCAAATAGATGCAGCAATGCTTCGTCATTAATCTGGTTATCGCTTAAATCGAGCGACTTGATTGACTTCATCGGGGAATAACTGCCAATAATCTTCACCTCATCAGTGGCAATGTATTTTCCCGACAGCTTTATAGAATCCGGGTTTTCCTCCAGCAAAGGTTTTAAAATTGCTTCAAGTTTTTCAGTTTTTTCCTCATACGAAGGCTCAAACTCTTCGTATTCAGCATCTCCACCACGAATAATGCCCATTTAGCTCTCCCGATTGCCTTTTTATCTTAGAAAATCTTTACTATTTAGAGTTAGCAACTATATCTTATTCGTTTCATTATTCATATATGAATTGAAAAGCAGAAAGATTATATATCTAAATCGAAACTACCATCTTCGCACAAAAATAAAACCTTAATATTTTCAAACGCTTACAAAAGTCACATCGCCTGCCGACCCGGAAATATTAAAAAAAATTAATGCATGGTTAACTGATTTTTAATTTTGCAGGCCTAGAATAGGCTTATTGAAATTAGTCCCCCGCCTTTTAGAGGCCGACTAAAAAATGGAGGTATTTGTTATGGAAATGTTTAAAACACTTGATATTCGAGGCCTATCTTTTTCAAACGCTTTCGAGTTGGCTTCCGAAGAGTTCAGGAGAATAAAGAAAAATGGCATTTTGGAGTTGATTGTCGATAAGAAAAGAAACTTCACTGAGGATTTTTCAAAGTGGGCAAAAAGCCAGGGCTGCAAAATTTCCGACATTGAAGATGACCACAGAATGGTACGACTTTTTATTCACAAAAGTTCCCGGACTGTTAAGGCCTAAAAGGTTTACAAACCCCGGTTACTCCAAATTTCACAGTTTTCGGTCTCCTCCTCTTTCTGGAAACACTGCGTTTGGGATAGCCGGGGTTTTTTGTACCCTCTTGGGTTATTGCTACTGATTTTTATCATAAATTATTCTCAAACCATCTAAAGTTAAAAACGGATCCACAGTATCAATCACCGTAGTTTTGGTGGTTATCCATTCTAAAATACCCCCGGTGGCAATAACGCGGGCGTCTTCTCCAAGTTCACTTTTTATTTCCTTCACCAACGCTTCAACCATTCCTGAAAAACCATAGACTGCTCCAGAGCGCAGACTCTCAACCGTTGATTTCCCTATCACATTCTCTGGGAAAGTCATATCAACTCGAGGTAGTTTCGCAGTGTTTTTAAAAAGTGCCTCAAGAGAAATCTGGATCCCTGGGAAGATTGCACCGCCTAAATATTCACCTTTACTCGACACAACATCAAAGGTTGTCGCAGTTCCAAAATCGACAATAATTAAAGGCCCACCATATTTTTCAAAAGCGGCCACAGAGTTTACTATGCGATCCGCACCCACTTCAGAAGGGTTCCGGTAAAGAATTGAAATCCCTGTTTTGATCCCCGGCCCAACAATTAAGGGCTCGCATGAAAAATACTTTCTCGCCATTCCCTGTAATATAGGGACCAGAGGAGGAACAACACAAGCAACTACAATATCGTCTATGGTCTCTGTTTCTACATTATTTAACAAAATAAATTCTTTTATCAAAACCCAGTACTCATCAGCAGTGCGGTTCCATTCTGTCCGAATTCTCCAATGAGTGAGAAGCTTTTCACCAGAAAACAATCCGATAACATTATTGGAATTTCCTACATCGATCACCAAAAGCATAAACAACCCATTTTATGGATGCGACAACCTTTAAAAAACAAAAAAAGGCTTATAACATCAGTGAAAAACAATTAGGATTAACAGGATTCTCTAATATAATAAAGCATCTTAAAAATTACAAATAAGGTTTAATGAAAGACAAAAATAATATTGAAATTGAGGACATCTCAGCATTTCCTCTGGAAAGATCAGCAAACCACAATAATTGGGAAGACATTCCCAACCAGGAATTTAAAGAGCAAGTATTCGATGGCCTAGCCGAAGAAAAAATGAAATGCTTTTTAAGAGTGGTGCGTTCTGGAAGCCCGTTTAAATTGGGCGATTATTTTTACCGCATCAAATGCTAATAGAATTAAGAATACACGGCTACCCTCTCCTTTAACCAAATTCTTCATCCTGACAATTTGATGCGAGATAGAACAAATATGATAACAAGAATTGTATTTGCTGCCTTGGTCGGAGCGTTGTTTTTTTTATTTCCCCTCTCCCCCGCATTTTCTTCGGATTTCCTTGTTACTCCGCCACCAAAATCCATGGATAAATATTACGCCGAATCAGGAAAGGTCTCTGAATGGATTATTCAAATGCAAAAATTGAGCACCGCTTTTTCTGCAATTTCTGTGAGTCTTGATAAGAAAAACTGGGAAGTGGCCGAAAAAAATGCGGAACTATTTTTTGAGTCCTACCAAAAAGCATCCGAAATGATTCCGGAATGGAAGGAGGAATTTAATTTAAAAGCAGCCAATGAACTAAAGCAAAGTATTCAGACGAAAAACATGGAAAAGCTAGGGATGGCCACGGAAGCTCTCGGAAAAACCTGCTCTCGCTGCCATTTAAAAAATAACACCAGTGTTTGGGTTCGCTACCATTGGCCCTCAACCGAAACTATTAAAGTTTTAGACCCCATCGAGGAAAAAGAATTTAGTTACGAAGGATATATGGGGAAGCTTTCTGATTCGCTGAAAAGAATAAGCGTAAACTTCGAACAAAACGATTTCCAGCAAGCCTGGAAAGCCCTGGACGTTTTCACAAAAAGGTTCACAAGCTTGCGATCTGTTTGTTCAAAATGCCATGTTACGGAATGGACCAAAAGTTCGGTTTCAGTAAAAGATTTTTTTGTCGGGGAAGATATTCTGAACACTCTACAGGAAATCAAAAAGGGATTTGCAACAGGTGAGCCTTCGGAAGAAAAATTCAAAAAAAATATTGCCTACATTAATAAACGGTCTTGCAAAATGTGTCACCTTGTCCATCAACCAACAGCAGCTATACAAAGGGCCTGGAAACAAGAAGACTGAGATTCCTACTAAATCTAGAATCCCCACCCTCCATTTAGATAGTTTTTTTACTCCATCCCTCTAACTTCATACACCCCAAGTAACCTGTATCCTGACCTTCAAAGCCAAACTCACGGCCTTGAATTTTATTACTATGCTTATTTTTTTCTTTCTCACACTTTTGAGAATCTACCAGAAATTCTTTTTCACTTTTGGCTCCCTTATGAGAAAAATCCTCAAAAAGAGGGCCTTCGGAGCATCCCGAAAGAATTAGAACGACCAGAAGACATATATTTTTTACCATACAAACATTTTCCTTGGAAATAGTGGTTTAAAATTATTAAACCATAACAGGGGCAAAGAAGGCAGGAAATAAACAGAAGAAATCTAAATTTCTCTAATTTTTCAAACAGGCAGGTTATTTTTTCTTTGGGGGAGCAATCCCAGGCTTGTTGACAGTGAAACTTTTCAACAAATTTTCCTGGGAGTTTATATTAAAATATTTTTCTACAATTTTATCTTTATCTCTTTGGATCTTTCGATCTAAATATTCATTTAAAATTTTGTAGAGGTTATTTCTTCCATTTAATTTTTCAGGTTTAGATTCCATAATAACTCAGCTTAAAATTTCAGAAGTAAAACATGGGCCCGAAAAATCCTCATCGAACCCACCTCCTTATGTAGCAAGCTTTGTGCCATTTAACCCATTCAACGACTAATCCAGTAAAGGTTAATATTACAGTGGTTCTCCCCTCACTTCGATAATTCACAAAATTTCAATTTAGAAAAAAATAAGACAGGTAGGTTTAAATTTTCATACTATCTGGACCTAGAAATTCCGACTTCATTTAATAGGCTGGACAAAGGAAAACTTGCTTTTTCTTATTTCAAACAGTGCTGGCAACATGAATAAGGCGCAAACAGTACATGTGATAATACCCAACTCAACGACGGTTGCTATAGAACTTATTCCCGCGTGATGCGCTATATTCAAGCTTGTATAGCCCGCAAGGCTGGTCAAAGCAGACAGGATTATCGCACTTCCTGTCTCCTGCAATGATTTCAAGGAAGCACCTTTGGAATAATCCAGGATATGATGACTGAGATAAATACAATGATCTATCATAATGCCAACAATGGAGGGAAGCATCACAATATTAATAAAATTCAAACGGACGTTGAACACAGACATTAAGGCTCCTGTTAAAGCAAGCCCTGTAAATAATGGCAAAAAGGTTATAGTGGCTAGCCGAAAACTTTTAAGGTCAACAAGAAGAATTAGATAAACCAATCCAAACGCTACAATCATTGCCTTTGGCCCTTTTTCCTTTACCCAATCCAAAACCTTTGCCGCTATCAAATTTTCGTTTAAAACTGCAACCTCAATATTTCTTCTTTTAATGCGTTCTTTTAAAGCATTTACCTCTTTTTCCAATTGATAAATATTTTCAACCCTAAAAAAGTTTTTATCTGCGGGAGAAAAAAGCAACAACAGGTAATCCTTCCCTGCCATCAATTTTTGTTGAATGCCTTCTGGAACTCGAGAACCATCAAATGGTTTAACATCCAAAATACGCTCAAAATTATTGAACCGCTCCTTTCCCAATGAAAACCGGATAATATTTCTATTTTCATCAAAATTTTGTCGAATGCGTGCAATGATCTCTTTTTTGGATTCATATTCCTTTTGACTGAACAAATTCAGGGAATACTGGATTCCTATTATTGTTTTATCCCCGCTTGTTTTTTTTATGTCCTCAAGAGCCTCATGAATATAGAAAAGGTTATCTTTTTCTGGCGTTAATATTATCGTTGGTGAAAAAGCGAGCCCAAAATCATCGGTAGTTTCCGTTTCATAATCACTCGCAGGAGATTCACCTCGTAATTTTTGAAAATCGTATTCGAATTCAACTCCAGGCAAAAGAAACAAACTCGAAATCATAAGAAAAATAAAAAGGCCAGAAAGAAAAAGCGGAGTCGCTGAGTAAAGATTGGTAATTCGCAAACTAAATAGTCTGGGCTTGGGTTTTCTTAGCCAATGAATTTTGTCGTAAAAAAGAGCCTGCGCTGGAAAAATGAAATAATAGGTGACAAATGCACAAACAATACCCAGGGTTGCAATTTGCCCAAACTCAGAGAAGCCTTGGAAATCTGAAAAACTCAGTATAGAAAAAACGCTCATGGTGGTGAGCATGGCAATCAATCCAGAACGGCCTACTTGTGTTACAACCACTTCCACAGCTTCGGCAATGGGCTTTTCTTTTAACAGTTCCTGTTTGAAACGAATGTACAAGTGAATGCCGTAATCGATTCCCAAACCCATTAAAATCGCAACCAGAAAACCTGAAATAATATTTAAATGCCCTATCAATAATTTTGTCAAAGCAAATGTATATGTCAGCGAAAGCAATAGAGGGAAAATTATAAGAGGAATGGAAAACCATGATCGGGTATAAATAAAAATGATGGATATCGCTAAAAAAGCAGCTATTACCGCAGCATTTTTCAAGTCACTTTGGATAAAGTTGTTTTCTTCCAGGCGAACCACCATTGAACCGGTAAGGTTTATTTTAAGTTCGCTATATTTTTCTTCCAGCCCGCTTTTGTTTATTGCCTCCTGCACTGCGTCAATGAAATTTTCAGTAAAATCAGTGTCGGTGACAGTGCCCTTGGCTTTTATAAAAATATAATAATTATTTCTTTGGTTACCCTTATGAAAGCGTTCCATCTCTTCAAAAATTTTGTAGTCTTTTGCCAGTTTTCGAAGTTTTACAGGATTAAAAGGTTCCTCGTTCTCAACAAAACCTCCGAATTGACCACGCGCATAATCAATTGCTTCTGCCATGAAGATTTCCAGAGCCAATAAATCCCCTCGTGGAACCAGAAGTAGCTGTTTATTCTTCAAATATTTTTTTGGAATTTCTGAGTCGACAAACTGTGTTCCGGGAATTTTTTTGAAAACTTTTGCAAGGGTACCTATAACCTCTGAAGCCTGGATAGGATCAAGGTTTTCCAGAACTACTACCAAAGGGCCTGAGCCGCCAGTTTTATCTACAACTTCATTGAACTCTTTAATAAGGGGAAGGTCTTGAGGTAGAAGATTGTCCATCTTCGGGTTAAACTTTAAATCTGCGGCCAGATAAATGGAAAACCCGCTTAAAAGCAGTGCAATTAACAAAACGGTGCCTGGGAATTTCTTCGTAATATTTTTATAGCACCAGCTGAGAATTGATTTCATACTTGTTAGGAAAAATTGAATTTAAAACCCAGAGGAGTAGGCCAGGCCGGGTCAGCCGCAGTCAAGCGTACTTCATGCAACTCATTTCAGGGTAACACGAGGAGCTTAATCAATAAATACTAAACGAACAAAGTTTATTCGAATTTTTTTCGGCCTCGATTTCGTGCCATACCTGAATCTCTGGCAGCTTTCACTACCGCGTCAGCAACTTTTTTTACCACATCAACATCAAAAACACTTGGAATAATATAATCGGGCTGCAGGTATTCCTGAGAAATACAACCGGCAATAGCCTGTGCCGCAGCCATTTTCATTTCTTCATTTATTTGAGTTGCCATGCAATCCAAAGCCCCTCGAAAAAGTCCAGGAAAGCACAACACATTATTTATCTGGTTGGGGAAATCGCTACGTCCTGTAGCCATTATCGCCACATGCGGAGCAGCTTCTTCTGGCAGGATTTCTGGCACCGGGTTAGCCAAAGCAAAAACCACCGGATCTTTTGCCATTTTCTTGATATCCTCAACTTTCAACTGACCCGGCCCTGAAACCCCTAAAAAAAGATCTGCACCTGCGATTATTTCATTTAAGCTTCCAGACAATTCTTCGGGATTAGTGTTTTCAGCGAACCATTGTTTGGATTCATTTAAATCTTTACGGGACTTATTAATCGCTCCTTTTCTGTCACACACAATAATGTTATTTATCTGAAGCTGTTTTATCATTTTTGTGCATGCGGTGCCTGCGGCTCCGGCTCCAAGAACCACGACTTTTACGTTTTGATGGCTTTTCCCCAGTAATTTAAAAGCGTTGATCAATGCAGCAGAAACAACCACTGCTGTCCCATGTTGGTCATCATGAAAAACTGGGATATCCAATTCCTCCTGAAGCCGCTTTTCAATCTCAAAACATTGTGGTGCCGCAATATCTTCCAGATTAACCCCTCCGAACCCAGGAGCAATCGCCCGGACAACCTGGACTATTTCATCAGCACTTTTCGCATTCAAACAAATTGGGAAAGCATCGACCCCGGCGAACTCCTTGAACAGCATTGCCTTCCCTTCCATAACAGGCATGGCAGCTTCAGGGCCAATATCCCCTAACCCCAATACAGCAGTACCGTCTGTCACGATAGCAACGGTATTACGCTTTATTGTTAACTTATAAACCTCCTCGGGATTTTGGTGAATGGCCATGCAAACCCTGCCGACACCAGGCGTGTAGGCCATAGAAAGATCGTCTCGGGATTTTAATTCCTTTCTGCTGGTGACTTCAATTTTCCCTCCAAGGTGTAGCAAAAACGTTCTATCTGAATGATGAACCACTTCTACGCCTTCCGTTTTTTTCAAGGCGTCTACAATTTTTTGACCATGATCGACTCCCGAAGTGTAGATGCTGATATCGCGAATGGAACCGCCAGTGGAAAGAGGGCGAACTATATCTACCGCACCAATATGGCCATCCAGATTGGCAATTTCTGTCATAACCCGAGGCAGGATTTGGGCCTGTCCTTCTATTTTCAATCTGACAACAATACTGTCACCGGCATTGGGAGTGAATGCAGCTTTGGTCATAGCCCACCTCTTGGTTTTAGGTTTAAGAATTTACTCGTCTACTTAGGACACAATGAAGCTTTTCTTTGGATATTGCAAACGGGTTTTAAATAGCCTAACATTATCTTGTTTTTATCTCCAAAATACGGTCGTTTCCAAAACTTAACAAGTTTCCTATACGGACCACAGATCGTGGTCCAACACCCAATAAAGGATTGTCAGGATGCCGTTATCTGCTTTTGAATCCTCACAAAGCGAAAGAGTTCCCTGCGAATGTTGCGGATCGGTTCGATTTACCCCCGTATGTCTCCGAGAAAATAACACGCTGGTAGTTCATTGCGAAGAGTGCCATCTGGAGTTTGTCAATCCTTTGCCTACCGTAAAGGAGATGCAGGAAAATTACCAAAAAGAAATGACAGGAAGTAGTGCGAATTCTGGCCTTCACTCAAACTATATCCTCGAAAGACAAGAGAGGATCAAGTCATACTCCAAACTTTATAATTCTCGCCTGAACCTTATTGAAAGTTTATATCCTGATAAAGGTAAATTACTTGATATTGGATGTGGAGCCGGTTTTTTTCTTAATTGTGCCAAAGAACGAGGTTGGGATTGTCATGGTCTGGAAATCTTACCTGAATATATAAATTATGCTCGAGACAATTTTGCGTTAAATAACATTCGTTTGGAATCTTTAGATGAGGCTCTGACCTATGGTTCAAACACTTTTGATGTCATCACTCTTTGGGATCTAATAGAACATTTACGGAATCCTCTGGTCTGTCTTAAAAGAATCCATGATGCTATGAAACCAGGAGGGCTCTTGGTAATGTGGACTCCAAATGCTAAAAATGCTGTCTTTCTAAAAGAGAATTGGACGGGTTACAAAATACTTCAACATTTCTATTTTTTTTCCGAGGGGAGCCTTAACAAAATGCTGGAAAAAGCGGGCTTCAAAATTGTTTATTTAAAAACAAACAAGGCTAGAAAAGGATTGTTCGAGGGAAAAGGTTTTAATCCTTATGACAATTCAGAAAAACCTAAAAGCCCTGTGAAAAGGATACTGCGATCAGCGAAGAGGGATATAAAAAATACTCTAAACCCATTGACCTACTTAGGCCCCTTATTTGATATGGCGGGCTATGGGTTCAACTTATATGTCATTGCATCCAAACAAGACAAATGAAGTATGACTGCAAATACAGCAGATTAAAAGGAGGGACTATATTAAAGTTTCTTTGCAAAAAAAAACCGGCAGGGCAATAAAGCCCCACCGGCTATACAGATTCGCAAGAAATTTATTTCGGAATAACTTTAGAAGCTTGCGGCCCTTTTTGCCCCATACTTTTCTCAAATTCTACTTCCTGACCTTCTTTTAGAGTTTTGAAGCCATCTCCCTGAATTTCAGAAAAGTGCACAAAACAATCTTCCCCATCACTTGACTCGATAAACCCATAACCTTTACTATCATTAAACCATTTTACTTTTCCTTCAGCCATACCCAATAACCTCCAACAATAAATAAATTGGAAAGGCATTCCACTTTATACCTTTTCCATAATTTTAAGGGTCTGGGTCGCTGCCGGAACGAGTAAATCGTATCCGAAAATATTCAATTCAACTCAACATAGTGAAACTACTTTGACACCGTGCGTTATATTGATTCAACTATTACGACACCTACCCCCATTTTAACCCGCAAATCTTAACATAAAACCCGCTTTCCACCTAACTTAAACCGATCAAATTTTCATTGTTTTATTTTTTCGTTTGCCCTGAATTAGGGGTTTTAAACCAAATAAAACATAAGGTTGAGCCTAAAATTGTTTAGTACGGTTTGACTCGCTCTTTATTTTTTCCTACAAAAGAATTAAGTGACTGTACTAAAAGAACTATCCAGCCCGTTCCGGCCATAGGTATCAAAAAACAAATGTGTTGTAAAAATGCCAGGCTCAGGGCCATTTCCGCAGATAATCCTGAGAATTTATATATCAAGAAAGCCGTTGCCTCGTAAACACCAAAATTTCCGGGGGTTACAGGAAGTATCGTTGCAAGGTTTAATGCTGCCATGACCAGAATCGTAGTCCAAAAAGGAAGCTCTAGTCCCAAGCTCTTTTGTGCGGCCCATATTCCCAACGCCTGCATCCCCATCATTGCCAATGACAAAATCAACCCCAGGCTAAATATTCGATAGTCCTTTAGAGTTTCCAAGTGTGCGGCCCATTGCGAAATGAACTCTTTAACTCTAGCCAACAACGATGAGGAAATAACTTCATCCCCGGTTTTAGCAGCGGGAACTTTATGAGCAGCGTAAAACATTGCCGCCGAAAATATTACAATCAAAATAATAAATACCTGAATGCCTTGTTGCATTTGCTCCGGCAAAGGAGAAAAACTAGCCGCTAAAGTAAGAACCACTACTTTAACGATTCCCTCCATCATTTGATCCAGAGCTAAAACTGATAGAGCCATCGAATGCTTTATTTTGGTCAACCTCGCCAATAGCACAAGACCCACTGCATGACCTCCTGGAAACGGAAGGGTATTGCATGCAGTAGACATAAAAGAATTGGCTTGGAACAGTTTTGAGAATGAAACAGAAATGTTTTTAGGAACGAGAACGCTCCATAAGGTGGTCCACACAAACAGAATAGAAAAATTAAACAATAAGGCCATAACTAACCATTTACCATCCGCATTTTCAATCTCTCTCCAAGTGCGATTAAAATCAACCGTCTTAAAGAATTCGTAAAAACAGAACGCGGCAATGGACCAGATTAAAACCAGGAAGATTTTCTTTTTCAAAACAACAGGCCTGAATTTATTAAACTCGATGGGTAGGATATTAGAAAATTCAAAATCATTAGAGAAACCCTTATTCCTTCAAAAATTTTAATTATAACCTCCAGTTTCTTAAAAGTGTTTGGATTTCATGTGTTTTCAAACTCTTGATTCAGGGAAGAAAAAAGTTTCGAGTAGCAAAATCGCCTGGAAATCATTATCATCATGTTTTGCAGGACCGGCAGTATCCATCTTACAAAATGATAATAGCCTTGTATATAAAGCTACTTCTTACCAGCTAGGTACAAAAGTCTTTTAAAATGGAAGAAAAAAATATCAAGGAAAACATGTCTCCTGTTTATCACGTGAACTCAGATGTCCACGTAGATAAAGCAATCACTTATATGCTATCAAAAGAAACAGGTGCTATTCTCATAAAGAACGAGCAGGGAGAATATGAAGGAATATTTACCAAGGCAGACTTGATCAAGCTTTTAGAAAAAGAACTCGACCCTTCTACCATTACAATTTCCTCAGTAATGTCCAGTCCCATCCGGTGCCTGGATCAAACCGAATCGCATGATCAAGCCAAGAAAAAAATGTTAGAAAATAATATCCGCCACTATGCAGTAAGCGACGGGAATAAAATTATTGGTTTGATTTCAAACAATGACCTTGATTTTTAAATGGAAGATTTCACCTATCGTTTGATTTCATTCTGCGGTTTTTTCCTTATTTGCGGTATTTCCTGGATCACTGGCATTCGAACCCGAATAAAAAAAGAAACAATTTTTGGGAGCCTTTTTCTCGCTTGGGCCTTGGGTGCTTTGACATTCTGGTTCTCGGGTTCGAGGTCTGCCTTGGAATGGATCAACGATTTCCTGATTGCCCTGCTAAATGCATCGCATAAAGGCGCTATATTTTTATTCGGCCCCCTTGCTCTTGGCCCAGGCCAGGTATTGCCAGATGGCACACCTTCAGTTGGGTTTGTTCTTGCCTTTCAGGTATTTCCCTCAGTGATTTTCTTTTCTGCGCTATTAGGTGGATTGTACAAGCTGGGAATCATGCAAAAGGTGGTTCAATTTTTCTCAAAAGTTTTTTACCGCATTCTTTCTTTATCAGGGGCAGAATCGCTGGCTGCCTCGGCAAACTTATTTGTCGGCATCGAATCAAGCTTAACCGTGCGCCCTTATTTAGCAAAAATGACCCGATCTGAATTACTAACCTTAATGACCTGCATGATGGCAACGGTCGCCAGCACCGTAATGGGGATCTATGTCATTGCATTACACAAAATCTTCCCAAATATTGCAGGGCATCTTGTTTCGGCATCATTGATATCCATACCGTGCGCCATACTGATCAGCAAACTTTTCTATCCCGAACGGGAAGAACCCGAAACATTAGGCAAACCCGGCAAAGATGACAGCGAAATTTCAAACCACACAGGTTTAATGAACGCCTTTGTAGAGGGGGGGAGTCAAGGAGTCAAAATGGCAGTAGGCATTGCAACGGTTCTCATTATCGTGCTGGGTTTGGAAGCATTATTCGATCTCTTACTTAGCAATCTTCCAAATGTCCAAGGCCATCCCCTGTCGGCGATTAGATTGCTGGGGTGGATCACGTTTCCTTTTTCTGTATTACTCGGATTAAGACCAGAAGAATGGGAACTGGCCTCTCAGATTTTAGGCTCGAGATTCATTGAAACAGAAGTATCGGCCTACTTTTCACTAGCCTCTATCCAGGCAACCGATTCCGCTCTCAGCCTACGGTCTATGACCATTATGACTTATGCTCTTTGCGGATTTGTTCATATTTCCAGCATGGGGATTTTTGTGGGAGGACTTTCTGCTTTAGTCCCGCCACGTGCACATGAAATTTCAATTATTGGGCTGCAAGCATTGTGGACCTCTTTTCTCGCCACTTTACTCACAGGGTGCATAGCAGGCAGTCTGTTTTTTTCAGCAGGCATGCCCGGCTAAAAAAAGCTAGCCGTCCGAAACCGGAACAGTTGCAAACTCTCCCAACTCCCATTTTTGATGCAATCTGCTAATCGTTCCATTTTTTAAAAGTCGGTTCAGGCTGGCATCGATTTTACTTTTGAGTTGTTTATCCTCTTTGCGGATAACGATTCCATAAAATTCCGATGTCATTCTTGATCCCAAAAACCGGGCCTTTCCCATCAAGTCTTTATTTTTCTTAAAATAATAATTTGCCTGAACCGAATCACCCACTACCGCATCCACCCCTCTATTCGCCAAATCAATCACAGCATGACCAAATTTTTCAAAAGTCTTAATTTTTATTCCAGGATACTTTTGTAGAAAATAATAGGAGGTCGTGTTTATTTGCGCTCCCACTATGGCGCTTTGTTTTTCTAAATCCTCTAAAGTATCTATTCCCTTAATATCATCTCGGGCCAGCACAGCCACACCACTTTGCAAATAAGGAATACTGAAGGCCATCTTTTTCTTCCTCTCTTCAATAATTCCCACAGAACTTATAACAAGGTCGAATTTCTTTGTGACCAATCCCCCGAACAACCCTCCCCACTCAACATTTACCAACTCATATACAAAATTTGCATCCTGTGCCAATTCTTTAAGCAAATCCACCTCAAATCCATCCAACTGGTTTTCACTATTCATAAATGACATGGGGATGAACGTCGCATCCATAGCCACTACCACTCGGGCAAGGTTTTCTCTGCTGGATGAGGGGTCCTGCTGACATCCTCCTGCCCCGAAAAAAAACAGAATTAATAATAGTTTTAAAATTGTATAGATAGGTCGCATGCCTTGAAATCTCGGGAATTCTTTAGGAGTTCAAAAAAGTAGTTTAAAGCTTTACACGCACAAAGGCAAAAATTGGAAAATTTTTTGATTTACTTTAAAGCTAATTCATGCAATTTTTTATAAATTAATATATTATATATAATTGAATACTTTGATCCTGCAACTAAATTTTTCACCTCCAACATTCCATTGTCCTTACCCAATCCTTAGCCGAAAAGAAATTATTACCTCATGATTGAAAATAACCATGACTGGGCAGATGAAACCAGCGTTGAAGCTTTAAAAAAATCATTCGAATTTCACCTCAAATATTCTCTTGCAGATGACCATTTATCTGCTACTAAAAGGGACCTATACACCAGTCTCGCTTTGTCCGTCAGAGATCGCCTAATTAAAAAATGGCTACTCTCTCAACATTCTTATTATGAGAATGATTCCAAGAGAGTTTATTACCTCTCTATGGAGTTTTTGATTGGACGTCTGCTGAATCATAGCCTGATCAATCTCGGATTTTATGATGAGTTTTCTCGAGCTTTGAGTGAATTAGGTTATGACATCGGCGATCTCGAAGAAATGGAAATTGAAGCAGGTTTGGGTAATGGGGGTCTCGGCCGATTAGCCTCATGCTTTATGGAGTCTCTAGCGACACTGGGTGTGCCGGTTTGGGGATATGGAATTCGCTATGAATTCGGCATCTTTTACCAAAAAATTATAAACGGCTATCAAGTAGAATCGGCTGACAATTGGTTGCGCAGTGGCAGCCCCTGGGAAATACCTCGCCCTCGCTTTTTATATCCAGTTCAGTTCGAAGGAAGAGTCGAAACAACTCTCGACCAAAAAGGGGAACCCAAGCACCAATGGGTGGATACTTCACGAGTAATGGCAATGCCTTTTGACATTCCAGTTCCAGGCTATAAAAATAAGACCGTCAACAACCTACGGTTGTGGGGCGCGCGTTCAGATCTCGAACTCGATCTAAAATTATTCAATGAGGGTGATTATTTCGAAGCCTTAAAAGATAAACATAATACAGAAATCATTTCAAAAGTCCTTTACCCCAGTGATGCAAATAGGAACGGAAAAAGACTACGATTAAAACAGGAATACTTTTTTGTTTCTGCCTCTTTACAGGACATCATTCGTCGATTTAAGAAATCACATTCCGACTTTTCACTATTTCCCAGCAAGGTGGCAATACAAATGAACGACACCCACCCTGCCCTGGCAATTGCTGATTTCATGCGGATTCTCATAGACGAAGAGAGTTTGACCTGGAGCCAGGCCTGGGATATCACCGTTAAAACTTTTGGCTTCACCAACCACACCATTCTCCCAGAAGCATTGGAAAAATGGCCACTCGAGTTAATGCAAGATTTACTACCTCGGCATTTACAGATCATATTTAAGATCAATGACCAACTTCTAAAATTAGTGCAGGAAAAATATCCTAATGATAACGAACGCCTCAGAAGAATGTCACTCGTCGAAGAAGGCTTTTCAAAATCGATCCGCATGGCTCATTTGGCAATTGTAGGCAGCCATTCCCTTAATGGTGTCGCTGAAATCCACTCAGAAATTCTTAAGAACGATGTGTTCAAAGATTTTTATGATATCTATCCTGAGCGATTCAACAATAAAACCAATGGCATCACCCAACGTAGATGGCTAAAAGCATGCAACCCAGGCCTTTCAAATCTGATAAACAAAAATATCGGAGACAAATGGGTAAAAAATCTTTCCGAGCTCCAAGCTCTTAAACCCAAATCCGAGGAACCTGAGTTTCGTAAAAAATGGCGTGAAGTAAAGCACGAAAATAAAGCAAGACTCGCAAAATTTATTCTTGACCGGGTAGGAATTGAAGTAAATACGGAGTCAATTTTTGACGTACATATCAAGCGCTTTCATGAATATAAAAGACAGTTGTTAAATCTCCTGCATTGCATCATTCTCTATAACCGTCTAATCAAAAATCCAGATCAGGTCACAGGATCCTATACCAAGATTTTTGCCGGCAAAGCGGCGCCAGGTTATGCGATGGCAAAACTGATAATCAAACTTGTCAATGCCATTGGCCAAAAAGCCAATAATGACCCAAGAGTTAATGACAGACTAAAAATTATTTTCATTCCAAACTATTCTGTAACTGTAGCAGAAGTGATTATTCCAGGTTCAGATTTGTCAGAACAAGTTTCAACAGCGGGAATGGAAGCCTCGGGAACCGGGAACATGAAGCTCGCTTTAAATGGGGCTTTAACCATTGGAACGTTGGATGGTGCAAATGTAGAAATACTAAGAGAAGTAGGAAAAGAAAATATTTTTATCTTCGGACTTACTGCAGAAGAAGTAAAAAAGAAAAAACAGGAACATTTTGACCCAAGAGAAATCTACCTCAATAACACAGAAGTTAAAGAAGCCCTGGACCAAATCGGAAACGGTTTTTTCTCACCAGAAGCGCCTGAACTGTTTCAACCTATTACCGATTATTTTTTCACACAGAGAGATCCCTATTTGATACTCGCAGATTTGGAATCTTATATAGAAAGCCATGAGCAAGCGGCAAAAGAATATCAGGATGAAGAATCCTGGACTCGAAAATCCATATTGAACACTGCCAATATGGGTTTCTTTTCAAGTGACCGATCCGTGGCTGAATACGCAAAAGATATTTGGGGAATTGATCCTACTGCTCCTTCAACCGCTCCTGCCAAACTCGTCAATCAGGAAAGCTAATTGATCAGACAATTCCGGGGTCATACAGGAAGCCGGCATTCGCCATTGCCAATTAAATTCCTTCGTCCCGGGAAAATTAAATCTGGCTGACTCATCCAACCCAAGCACATCTTGCATTGGCAAAATGGATATACAGGCTGGCGATCCCAGGGCTTGCTTAATTAACTCCCCAGAAATTTCTTCTGCCGAAACCCTTTTCCCAAGGTACTCAAACAAATTCGATTTCTGATGAGATGACATGTCGTTTTCAAACCATCCCTTAACTGTATTACAATCATGGGTGCCGGTATACACAACACAATTTTCAGAAAAATTATGTGGCAAGTATGGATTCGTTTTCAAATCAGAATCAAACGCAAAAACCAATATTTTCATTCCTGGAAATTCACAATGATCCATAAACTCTCTAACTTCATCGGTAATCAGCCCAAGATCCTCGGCAACAATATTTGCATCAGAAAACTTTTCTAAAACCTTTGAAAAAAACTCAACCCCAGGAACCGGCTGCCAAAAACCATTTTCGGCTGTCTTATCTCCCGCCGGCACTTCCCAGGCTGCTAAAAAGCCCCTAAAATGATCAATTCTCGTAATATCCATAATTCCAAGAGTGTACTGCAACCGCTGCATCCACCATTGGTAGGAGTCCTGTTTCAACACATCCCAATCATAAACGGGGTTGCCCCAGAGTTGCCCTGTTTTACTAAAATAATCAGGAGGCACTCCGGCTACTACCGTAGGATTCCCGTTGTCGTCTAGCTTAAAATACTCAGGGTTCGCCCAGACATCAGAACTATCTTGAGTAACATAGATGGGCAAATCACCAAATATTTCTACACCTTGATCGTTACAGAATTTCCTCAAACTTTTCCATTGCTCAAAAAAAAGGTACTGCACGAATTTCTCAAAATCAATTTTCCGTCGCAATTTTTCCTTCAACTCATTGATTGAGTTTTTTTCCCGGCAACGGATTCCTTTAGGCCAATCCACCCAGACAGCACCATCGTATTGGTCCTTTAAAGCAACAAAAAAAGAGTAATCTTCCAACCAAAAACTATTTTCCTCGCAAAATTTTTCATACTTAACATTTAATCTCGTAACTCGCTCAAAGGCCGTTTTTAAAAGACCGCGCTTAAACTCTCCTACTTCAGCATAATCAACTTTTGTATCTGAGAAGTTAAGAGAAATTTCAAGATCGGAAGATTCCAACCACCCGTCTTCAACCATTTTCTCAGGACTTATTAATAAAAAATTTCCTGCAAAGGCAGAAGGACTGAAATAAGGAGAGTCACCAACCGTAGTAGGATTTAAAGGAAGTATCTGCCAAATTTTTTGTCTGGCTTGTTTTAGAAATTCAACAAAATGATAGGCTCCCGGCCCCATATCTCCAATTCCGAATTGGGAGGGCAAGGATGAAACATGCAACAGTATTCCGCTTTGTCTTTGGCTTTTCATACTTTAATCAATACAAACCTTCATATTAGAGCCTGTGGACTTATATCCAAAAATTTTAAAATGGCATTCATTTTATCCAACCATTCTTTGGCCTCTTTATTTCCGTCATTCTTTTTTGCATTCATTCCAGGGTAATAAGAATTTATAATTTCGAAGATTTCATTCTGGGCATCCCATAGATGTATTTTCATAGGAACAGAGTCCAATAACCCCAATATGGAGTTCAATTGATCTACAAGCTCAATTTCAGAAGGGGATTTCGAAATTCTTTCAATCAAATGTTTTAATTTCTCCTCATAAGCATATCTGAATTCCTCACTATCTATGGAGGCCCCATCCGCAAACTTTATCAATTGTCTTATCTGGTCTGCACACGGCTCGGTAGATTCTAAAATCTCTAACCAATAAGCCGCCAAAAATTCTCTCGACAAACTAAATACACTTGAAGGAAGTGGGGTATCAAACCTGTTGTGAAGCAATCTGATTTTTTTCTGATTTTCGAAAAGTTTATTTTTCAAATCTTTATTTTCTGACCAAAATATTTTTCCTAATTCGTCTGCCAGTCGATCAAAATAATAATGAAATATCTCTTGTTTCGGATAAATGGGTATCTCAAAATTTTTCTTGAGCACCTCTTGTGCTTTAAGGGCTCCCTGAGACTGAAACAAAGCAATAATTTCGTCACTAACCTCTGCTATTTTGTTCAAAGAAGATGACACATAGATTTTAAAATCCCCATCCCCCTCATTAACCACAAAAAATCCCATAGGGGTTTTTTCCTGCATGGCTTTGGAAACGCTCTCTCCCCTGCCATAAAAGAGTTCTGAAACCCCAGATTTTATTTCCTCCATGCTTATTATTTCAACAGTGTGAGTACCCACCGAAACAATCTCATCTGTTCTTTTCAATAAGTGCGCCAATAAACCACAGGAAAAAATATGTTCTTCAGTGACTCTATTGGATTCCACCATATTCGAATAAATATAATTTCCATTTTTCCATTTGAGGACATTGCTTTTCGCTGATTTTAAAGTTTCCAAAAATTGCAATTCAAGATCAGACTCTTCCAACTGGGAAAACAACTCTAGAGCATAGGATGCATAACGCAGGATCTGTTCTGTCTCAATCCCGGAAATATCATTGAAGAACCAACCACAACTGGTATACATGAGCATGGCGTTTCTTTGAATTTCCATCCATTTAAGAATTTCAGTTTTTTCATTTTCCTTTAAAGTTTTTTTACCATGCGCATTAAAAAACTTTTCAAAATCGCCCTCTGGTTGGAGTAACTGAATATATGCGTTCCTCGCCGCCCAAGGGTCTTCTATAAGAGGCTTCAGCGATTCTTCAAAAATATCATTAAATCGATCACGAAGTTCATCCAGGGATTCTCGCAAAGGCTTTCTCCAGGATTGCGACCAACCCTCCTGACCTCCAGTATGGCAACCACAATTGCTGCGCCAACGTTCTATTCCATGCACACAACTCCATGAAGTGTTGTCAACAATTTCCACCTCCCATACAGGAGGATGATGTTCCAAATACTGCGAATAATTGGTCAGCGAAAATTTTTCATGACTGCTCAACTGGTCCAAAACATAGGCCAAGGTCATATCCCCAAATTTATGATGATGCCCATAACTCTCACCATCGGTAGCAGCATGAACCAATTCGGGTTTCCCTGAATCCGTAGAAAATTTGGATGTCAGGCCTTTTAAAAATTTATCCCCATTACTAAGGAGATTTTCAAAAGCCAACTGGTGCGATACATTCTTATCGTAGAAAAAAATACTAAACTTCCGACCCGAGGGAAGTTCTATCTTGTAAGGGCGAGAGGTATCCAGAGAGTTCTCATCCACAGATACCCAATTTGAGTTTTTTTGGCTTTTAATCTGCTTAGCCTGACTCGGAGCCAAAAGCGTAAAAAGAATCCCCTCCCCGGCTAACAAATCAAGTGTTTCAATATCCACTGCGGCTTCAGGAAGCCAAACTCCTTTCGGCTCCCTATTAAAACGGTATTTAAAATCTTCTATACCCCAAAGAATCTGCGTTAACTTGTCTCGAGAATTGGCAAGTGGCATTATCATATGATTATAAGGTTGCGCCAATGCCGACCCGTGCCCACCAAACAATCCTTGACTCTCTTTATCGGCGTCAAGAATTGCCTGATAAGTTTCTTGGGATTGAGATTCTAACCAGCTCAAAAGAGTTGGGCCAAAATTAAAACTTATTCTTGAATAATTATTTATTATTTTTTTAATCCGAGAACTTTCATCAAGTATTCGAGCTCTTGCGTTAGGGGCGTAACACTCCTCTGTGATTCTTTTATTCCAGTTTTTATATGGGGCGGCAGACTTTTGAATTTCGATTTCCTGCGTCCAGGGGTTTTCTCTGGGAGGCTGATAGAAATGAGCATGAATACAAATGAATTTTTTTGACATTAGGCTTTTGATAAAAATACAGCAGACAAAGGAGGGAGATTGAGTTTCAAGGAAAAGGTTTTTCCATTTACGGGGTTTGAAGAAGCTTCAACGCCACCCATATTTCCAATTCCGCTGCCGTTATAGACTTTGGCATCGCTGTTGAGAACTTCTTTCCAAAGCCCTGATTGCGAAACCCCTATCTCGTAATTATAACGCGGCGTGGGCGTAAAGTTTAAGACGATTACCATTTGCGCCAACCCTTCTTCATCCTTTCGAATAAAAGCTAGCACACTCTCTTCAGCATTGCCGCAGTCAACCCATTCGAAACCTTTTTCTTCCAGATCATTGGAATGTAGAGATGGGTAATTACGATAAAGTTTGTTCAGATCACCCACCCATTTCTGCAAACCCGAATGCGTGTCTTGATTCAGGAGTTCCCATTCCAAACTTGAATCGTGATTCCATTCCTTCCATTGCCCGAATTCTCCGCCCATAAAAATAAGTTTTTTCCCTGGCTGAGCATACATGCAACCAAATAATAAGCGTAGGTTGGCAAATTTTTGCCAGGTATCCCCACTCATTTTTTCTATTAATGAACCTTTACCGTGAACCATTTCATCATGTGATAATGACAAAACATAGTTCTCGCTAAATGCGTAAAGAGAACGGAATGTCAATTGGTCGTGATGGTACTTTCTGTGAACAGGGTCTTTACCCATATAAGATAGAAGGTCGTGCATCCATCCCATATCCCACTTCAAACCGAATCCCAAACCTCCTAAATAGGTTGGCTTCGAAACTCCCGGCCAAGCAGTCGATTCTTCCGCTATCATCAGCGCATCTGGATAATTCTTATAGACTTCAACATTTAATTTTTTTAGAAATTCAATGGCCTCCAGGTTTTCATTGCCACCCAATTTATTTGGAATCCATTCATCATCTTTTCTCGAATAGTCAAGATATAGCATGGAAGCTACTGCATCTACTCGCAACCCATCAATATGGTAGCGATCAAACCAAAAAAGCGCATTACTGATTAAAAAACTTAAAACTTCATTTCGGCCATAGTTAAAAATATAACTGCCCCAATCAGGGTGCCAGCCCTTTTTCAGATCCTCATGCTCATAAAGATGAGTACCATCAAAAAAAGAAAGACCGTGTTCATCGACAGCAAAATGGGAAGGGACCCAATCAAAAATAACTCCTATTCCATTCTGGTGAAGATAGTCGACAAGGAACATTAAGTCTTGAGGCGCACCATAGCGGCTCGTTGGCGCAAAGTATCCTGTTGTTTGATATCCCCACGACCCATAATAAGGATGTTCCATTAAAGGAAGGAACTCCACATGGGTGAATCCCATTTTAATTATATATTCGGCCAGGGGTTTTGCTATTTCGCGATAACCTAAAGATTGATACTCATTCGACTTTCGCCAGGACCCAAGGTGAAGCTCATAAATTGAAACAGGCTGATTATTGGCATCATTGCTTTTTTTTCGTTCTGCCATCCAACTGGTATCTCCCCAGGAATAATTCAACCCCTGAACAACCGAGCCAGACTTTGGAGGAACTTCACATTGAGACGCAAAAGGATCTGCCTTTTCAATTTCATATTGTTTAGCACGTGATTGAATGTGATATTTATAAATATCCCCCTCATTCACTTTAGGTATAAAGCCCGACCAAATTCCAGATTCTTTAAGGGGCGCTAAACAATGGGAACCCTTATTCCAACCATTAAAATCTCCAATTACAGAAACTTTTTCGGCATTGGGTGCCCACACCGCAAAACGAACGCCTGAAATATCATCCTCAACTGCCGGATGCGCACCCAGAACGTCATATAAACGAAAATGAGAACCCTCGTTAAACAAGTGAAGGTCAAAGTCACTCAACTTTTTTAGATTTTTATCAGTTTGGCTCATTAACTTTACAAAAAGCTTTGATTTTTTATGCCACAATATATCATGTTCAATGGGGTCTTTGTCAGGCTTCAATCTCCCAAAATCATTTTAATACGCGACATTGAAATCTCCCCAGAATATCAGAGCAAAAGCGCCCTCTAATTTTAGGGATTTTTATTCCTTGATTAACATTTCAATTCTATCAATTTTCATTCTGGGAATGACACATTCCACTCTTAAAAAAATTGATGAAACATATTTGGAAGCAAACTCAATAAAACAACTTATTGAATCTGAAAAAATGATATTGAAATCTATAGAATCCTCCCCCAACCAACCTCATTTGATATGGAGATTGGCTCGGAATAATTTTCAAATTGCAAAAAGAACGACAGACAAAAAACAAAAATTAAGTTTATTCGAAGATTGTTTAAGCACAGCAAATAAAGGGATTTCAATCGATAAAAACTCAGCAGAGAATATTTACTATATGGGACTGTGCCTTGGAAATATAAGTCTGCAGAGAGGAATCCTAAGCTCATTGAGCAATCGCAAACTTCTTAAAACAGCCATGGGAAAAGCGCTGAAAATTAACCCCAACGTGGAGCACGCTGGCCCGCATCGTTTTTTGGGTGTTTACTACAACGTTCTCCCCTTTTTTCTCGGAGGAGATTCTAAAAAGGCCGTAAGCCACCTCGAATCAGCTGTAGCCCTGGCACCCGATCACGCTGAAAATCATTTTTTTCTGGGAAAGGTGTATTTCGAAAATGGGTACTACTCAAAGGCTAATGCCGCGCTGAAACACTATTTAAAATTAGCAAGGAATACTAAAAATGATCCCGATATGCCCAAACAAATTGAAGAAGCCGGTGAATTTCTTACTCGAATAAAAACATTCCAAAGCGACGAATAGAATTTTTTATAATTTAATGCTTATTTTTCGGGTGCAACCTAACCCATTCTCGCGCAAGTTTTCTTGCCTGGGTGATTTGTTCTGGGGTCATTCGTTTTTCCACAATATCAATATTTTTCCTACCTGCCTCACTATCGTTCCCCGCTGAGATCACAAACCACTTCAAAGCATCGACAAAACTCTGCTCCGCACCCTCACCCTTGCTGTACATGGCTCCCAGGTTATTTTGCGCATCTCTATGGGACAGTTCAGCAGAAAGCCGATACCATTTTATTGCCTGATTGTTGTCCTTCGGCACACCATTTCCCCACTCATGCATGACGCCAAGATTATATTGTGCAGCGGCATGCCCCTTAGCTGCCAAAGGCATTAATTTCTCCAGCGCCTTTTCATAGTTTGTTTCATGAATTGCATCCAACCCTTCTTGAAAATCGTTGGCAAAGGAATAGGAAGAAATAAAAACGATAGAAATCAAAACCAATAAGCAAACGCTACTTCTCTTCTTTAAGTCCAGATACATATGTAAATATCGTTTCATTTAATCTTTAGTTACCGGTTGTTGCCATTCATGGGCCCGCTTTTTTGATTCGGAAATTTGCTAAGGAGTCAGCCTTGTTTGGCAATCCGTACTTACATAACTCGCAAATTAAATCCATACAATATTTTTATTCATTTACAAAGCCTCTTGCATAATTCAAAACAAAAATAGTCTTAATTTCCAAACAGGTTTTTAAGAGGCGCCGAATCAAGCAAATCGGTGGGCTTCAAACCTTTTTCCTCTGATTTTGTTTCGGCGTTGTTTGCATCCACCCTTTGAGTCAACAACCCTTTAATTATTGCAAGAATTTCTCTTTGCAGAGCATCCGTTGCTGGCAAATCGACATGACCCACATCGGAAGATGATTCTCCCTGATCGCATTTTACCGATGCATTACAGTTTTTAAAAGACCCACTTTTTCTATAATCAAAAGGAAAAACCCCATCGTTTTGCCATCGATTGTAAAAGTATTCTACATTCCCAGGAACTTTTCTTTTTCGATTTAGACTGCGTTGACCCCCTGAGCCCACCGCATCTATCGCCCCCAAAAATAGCACCTTATGTTCAATTTTAGGAGCCACCTCCATAATTGAATCTGCACCAAAACTGTGGCCAATTAAAATTACCTTTGTCTCCTTTGGCAAAGCATTTACAAAAGCAGATACTTCCTCAATAAATTGGGAATCGGTGCCCTTTCTAACTTTCTGCATTACCTTTTCAATGATGTTGGGGTTTGCCAGTGAATCCTGGATATTAGCCAAGTTCGAAAATCCACCTAAGAGACTTCCGCTCTCTGGGGAAGAGGCCGCCTCCTTAATAGCCTGCTGCACATAAGTTTGCGGATTCATATCAACAGAAAAGCCCTGATTTATCCCGGAGAAACTATTCCATGGCACTGTGT
>Ga0233439_10001187_pt1 | contig 34492 bp, 31 predicted proteins | sample SI_123_September_6_FD_182713 | JGI IMG/M metagenome (GOLD analysis project Ga0233439, IMG submission 182713) | Seawater microbial communities from Saanich Inlet, British Columbia, Canada - SI_123_September2016_100_MG | ecosystem: Environmental > Aquatic > Marine > Inlet | place: Canada: British... | reverse complement strand
GACGTTGGGCAAGGCACGGAAATGGCGATTTATATTCCAACGGATCTGGTCGAGCCAGCGGCAGACGAGAAGGAGAATGGCTGAGGCTTAGATGACGCTGAACTAATGCTGAACTAATGCTGAACTGATTCGAAACGCCACGCCCCCAAACGCGCAACGCCCGCCATACAATCTTCGCATTGACAGCCCCACCCCTCTATTCTCTACTCTGATTCCACCTTATCTTATCTTATCTTGATCTTATCTTATCAACCCCAAGGAGTTGCACGTGTCTCTCAGCAAAGAACAAATAGCGCACTTCAAAAATCACGGCTACACCGCCGTGCCCGACTTTTTTACCGCCCGCGAAGTACAAGCCCTGCAAGCGGAAGTCGAGCGCTTCAAACGCGAAGGCCTGGTCCGCAACGTGGCCACCGACGGCGACGGCGAGACGCACTCCAAGACCAAGGCCAATCTGCAGCTGATTCCCCTGCACGACAAAAGCGACCTAATCCGCGCCCTACCCTTCGACGACAAGGTTACCAACGCCACCGCGCAACTGATCGGCGCACCCTTTGTCCTGCATCTCGACCAGATGTTCCTCAAGCCCGCCGGCCATGGCATCGGCACCGACTGGCACCAGGACAACGCCTACTTCAAAATATCCGATCCCTTAAAAGGCACCGCCATGTGGGTCGCCGTACACGATGCGAGCATCGCCAATGGCACCATCCACGTCGTGCACGATTCCTTTAAGGAACAATACCCGCACGACCGCGACCCTAACTCCGACCACCACATCCATTGCCAAGTGCCCGAGGAGCGGGCCGTGCCCATAGAGCTCAAAGCCGGCGGAGTCGTCTTCTTTTGTTATGGCACCGCCCATTCCACCAAAGCCAATACCACCGACCGCGACCGCGCCGGTATCGCCTTCCACTTCCTGCACGGCGACTGCGTCGACCGCGCCAACCTCGTCGACAAAAAGCGCGGCCAGCCTTTTTTGCTGGGGCCGGAAACCACCGGCGGCGAAGCCGAATACGGTGTACGAGTCGCAGGAACTTGGGACCAAGAAATCGAGCGCGTCCTCCAGGAGACAAACAACTAATGCCGCATATCAAACCCGACGACCTGCGCCAAATCGGCTACCAACTCTTTGAGGCTGCCGATTGCCCACCCGAAAGCGCCCGCGCCGTAATCGACCACTTGGTCGAATCCTCTCTTTACGGCCATGACTCGCACGGCAGCATCCGCATCTACGAATATATCGGCCAGATCCTCGACGGCATTTTCGACCCCAAGGGCCAGCCTTCAATCATCAGTGATAAACCCTGCGCAGTGGTCGTCGACGGCGGCGGCACAATGGGCCAGATCGGCGCCACCTTCGCCACGCAATTAGCCATCGACAAAGCCAAAGAACACGGCGTCGCCACCGCCACGCTGCGCAACTGCGGCCATGTCGGTCGGGTTGGCGCCTACCCGCTGCAAGTCGCCCGTCAGGGTTTGATTGGTCTGGCCTTCTGCAACGCCGGGCATCTCGGTCGACAGATCGCCCCCTATGGCGGTCTCGACGGCAAACTCAGCACCAATCCCATCTCTTTCGCCGCACCGCGCCTAGCCGCCGATCCGATCCTCGTCGATATGACGACCTCGGTCTGCGCCGAAGGCAAGGTTCGCGTTGCCCACAACAAGGGCGAAATGCTGCCCGAAGGTCGAATCATCGACCACGACGGCAACCCTTCCGTTGACCCGGAGGATTTTGTCGGCAATCCGCCCGGCGCGATTCTACCCTTTGGCGGCCCCGTCGCCTATAAGGGCTACTGCCTCAGCATGGTCGTTGAGATTCTCGGCGGCGCGCTCGGCGGCCAAGGTACGGCCAATGGCGAAACCGTCATGCAGAGCAATGGCCTGCATTTAACCGTGTACAACATCGGACACTTCGTCGAAGAGGACGACTTCCACGCCGAACTCGAAAGCCTGATCAAGCACGTGCACACCAGCCGCGTCGACCCGCGCATCGGTGAGATCCTTCTGCCCGGCGAGCCCGAATACCGCACCGGTCGCCAGCGCCAAAGAGAAGGTATTCCCATCGACGACACCACTTGGGCCCGCATCGGAGAAGCCGCGCGCGGATTGGGCCTGGACCCCGATTCTTGGCCACAGGGATAAACGCGATGAACGTCCTGCTCATCGAGGACGATATCAGCACCCAATATCTCTCCGCTCAGGTACTCCATACCCTCGGCCACGAGGTCGGGGCCTTTACCGACGCTGAAAAACAAAAAAGACATCCGCAACCCAGCCGTCAGCGCCCTCTATGGGGCCGGAAAAATAGCCGCTCTTAAAACAGCACAACAAGAAAGTTAAAATTAGCCGTCGGCACTCTTCGCACCGCCACAATCTCGTGCGTAGCCATGGTGTCAACGGCAACTCTCACCTCAGTATTCATGGGAACATCCCATCTACACCCACGCCTCACACCCGCGAAACGCCAAATCCTCCCCCTTCACATAACGCGGCCGCGGCGAATATTCATTAACACCCTCCACCGCTTCACCCCGCAACAAAAACGCGCACTCCCACGGCTGCTTGGTGATCCGCGTCGTCGTCGGTATATAGCGGATCGTCAGCCCGCAGCGCCGCTTGCCCGAAGTATTCGGATTGGACCCGTGCACGATATTGGGATGGTGCACCGACACACCGCCGGCCTTGAGCACGATGTCCACCGCCCGCTCCTCATCGACCAATTCCGAATCCATCTGCGAGCTCAGCACATTCGGCGTGTCCGTCGACGCCTTCATCTCGTGCAACTCCATGCCCTGCGTGCCCGGCACCACCCGCATGCATCCATTCTCCGGCTGCGAATCATCCACCGCCAACCAAAGCGTCACGACCTCCATCGGCTCCAGCGGCCAATACGACCCGTCCTGATGCCAGAGCACCGGCTGCCCGTCTTCCGGCGGCTTCGAAATATAGTGCGAGGCAAAGAGCGCGATATTCGGCCCCAAATACTGCTCGGCAATATCCAACAGCCGCTCATCGCTGATCAGCCGCACCCAGAACGGATCCTCGGCCATCAATTGATGACCCAAATTCTCCGGCCGCAAGCCCGGATTCCTCTTGGCCAACCAATCCACATGCGCACTCGCCTCCGCCACCAACCCCGCATCTAACACGTCTTCGTATATCGCGTAACCGTCGCGGTCGAACGTTGCCCTCTGCTCACTCACGCTGATGCCCATTTCTTTCTCCTATATCAATCTAACAGACTCACCGAGCGACTCTGCTCTATTTGCCCTCAGTGGGGAAAATAATATTCCCTATTTATGTCGTGAATCTATCCCAAGCCAAGTTCAGATTAAAGATCTTTCTTTACTTGTTACATCGCCACCTATGCGGATTGTTTGGTCTGTTTTGCAGGACAGCAACATCGATTAAACCCCCTCGGAGCCCGCCTGGGATGGCGGGCGATAATCAGCGAAGGGGACACCCCTAATCGATACCGCCAGCCAACACCTCTACGCTTTTTTATTTGGAACCTCATTTCTAAAGTATTACTTTTCCAAACAAAAGCAGCAACGCCAAACTCACACCAGCACTCCCATGCAATACCGCCTCCCCCAACAACACTACCCCGAAGACCCGAGCCTCTACGCCACCGGTGACCAACGCCCCAACACCGGCCTGCGCGAAGGCCTCGTCGAGCACGAAGAAGTCAACGATACGATCCGCATGAATCGCAAGACCGTCATCTTCGGCCAGCAGACCCGCTTGCGCAACGGCGTGATGATGCCCGACGAGAAACTCGACCGCTTTCACGCTGGACACGATATCGTCAAATTCTTCTACAGCGCCGTGCGCCAGTTGCCGCCCTATCTCGTCGATGCGCTGCTCGACAACAATGTCAGCGTCACCCTGGTACAAGGGCCGTCGTTATTGGTCTTCCACCACTCGCGCGAACACCAGTCCTTCCATGTCGGTCGCACCCGCCGCACCATCTATATCCCCGAAAAGGTCCTGCGCGAAGCCTACGAAAAAGGTTACGACTACTGGGCCATCAGCGAGGTGTTGATCCAGGAGGCGTGGCCGCTATTGGATTATCTGATGATCCTGGAGACCGTCCGCCGGCTGCAAGAGCATCTCAAAAGCCACTATACCCTCGGCTACTACATCATCAAAGACACGCTGCGCAACCACAACGAGCACTTGCGCGAGACCGACAAGCAAGACGACGAGTTCGGCACCTTCTTCCGCTATTACGCCGACCAGCTCTACTCGCTCAAACCCACCATCCGCGAGCGCGACCCCTACGATATCGCCGATGAGATCTTCGACGAAAACCGCGAGCGCTTCTGGTCGCACCTCAAGCTCTACGACATTTGCGAAGTCTACAATTACCCGACCTATTTCGCCATCGACCGCGATATCTGCCACGGCGCCGCCTTCCGGCTAGCCGGCGAACTGAACCTGCAATTGCAGCCGCAGACGACCGCCGAGGTTATGCATGATTTGTGGGACGAGGCACGTTTCAAGCTCAGCCGCTCGGTCAAAACCGAAGAATTACTCGAACAGCTGATCGCTATGGGCGCCGAGGGCATCAAGGCCTTTGTTGAAACCGTGGCCGAAGAAATCGTCTACGGCCTCAACTACGTTACCGCCAACCGCTACGATGGCTTCGATATCACCGCCGGGTTCAAACGTTTGTTACAAAAGTACTCCGGCTCAGTCAAAGCCGACGTGCCCGGTAGTATGGGTCATGGCTACAACAGCCTGTACCAATACTATCTGCAACTCAAACGCTACGAGTTTTTCAACCGCTACAAGACCATGGATTCACAAGCCCAAGAGGAAAATTCGCTGATCATCCGCGAAATGCTCTACCGAGTCATCGAGACCCGCTTGCGACATTCCCAAGCACCCGACTTCAAACGGCGCGTGGAATTTGCCGGCAGTGCCCGTATTTTGATCGACGTCGGTGAAGGGCTTTTTGAGAAACCCGATCCCGAAGAAGAAACAGATCACCTATGCAGCGTATTGGCCCAACTCGACCTGCACCCGCTCTACCACACCCAATTTTTGCAGGAATACCGCGAGCTTTCGGGCAATGAGCACATTGTGCTCAAAGCACATATCGCCCCTGAGATCCAACGATTGACCGAGTATTTGCCCAAGCCACCGCACGCCTATAGCTCCGACCCTTCTGGGGTCAACACCCGCTTCATCAAATTTGAAAAGCTGCGAGCGCACGATCCGGACAACCAAGACCTCTTTGCATTGATCGCCGCGCTCTTCGTGCGGCTGGATCAAGCAGAAAACTACCCCGAACTCCTGCAACAAATCCGGGGCCTAGGCGAATACGCCCGACCTCCACTCGAAGAGATCGTCGCCAATGCCGACCTCTTTGCCGACCAACAGCGCGGCCCCATCCGCGATACGAGTCGGCAGCTCCTAGCGGAGATCTAAGCGACAAAAAACTATCACTAGTGTCAGATATCTGAGAGAAATGGCGCTACTAGCCATTTAATAAACGACGATTTCATAGCCTTATATATTTTTTGTTCTTCGCAATTCATTCTCAGCCAATCAGTTAAGATCTAATAGGACTCATTCCCGCATATTAACGGCACAGACCTTGCTTTACATAGCTCTGAGTCTACAAAGGTGCGCACAATTGATCCGCATCACATTGCGACGGATCTATTATGCCGATCTTAACCAATACGCGACAGTCATTGCACGCGACGCAATTTTGAAAGGAACACTTATTTATTATGCACAACGACGAGATCATCAGAGGAAAATGGCAGCCCCTATGTCGAGCCCACAATTGCGATCAAGGAGCACGCACCTCCGGTTATTGCCCGCGCCACTATCAGCAGGTGCGCCGCCACGGCCGCCTCACCCCCGAACGCGAATACGGTCATCGACAGGGCCTCTGTAAGGCCGAGGATTGCAGCCAAACCGAGGTCGCCCGGGGTTTCTGTTTTCGCCACTATCAACAGGTACGCCGCTATGGCCGCCTCACCCCCGAACGCGAGCGCGTCTATGGCCGCACCACCTGCCAGGTAGCCGATTGCCACGAACGACACGCGGCGCGCGGTTATTGCAAAAAACACTATATGCAGGAATTTTATCTGCCGCGCCAAGCCGTGCAATTGGAAATCACTACAGAAGTGGCCTGACCATACAAGAGGGGTTCGGCAAAACAACCTGATTGTGCGAGGGAATGCTCAGGTCTGGTTGCCTTCTGCGGGCATTTCCAGTTTAACCGGCTCTACAAAAGCACCTGATTCTTCCGGGATATTGCGCAAATATCGACACGGGAAAAGCTGCTCTCCATCTCGTTGTGGTGGAATTCGATGCGGCGGCGGACTTTCTATCGCTCATCCGAGCCCTTCGCCGCAGCAATCGCATTGGGACGATGAGCAAAAGGCTCTTCAAGATCTTATGGCCCACGCTAAGCCTCCCCCTTCGGCACATCAAGCCCCCCCGGTCGCGACTCAAACCCATAAATCCGCCGCATCTCAGGCGTAGCCCGTTCCACCACTTCCGGTTGTAGATGCTGCACAAAATCGAACATCGGCTTCAAAAACGAGCGACAGCAAAAGCAAATCAGGCAGATACGCGCCCGATCGGTCACATTCGCACCCGTCGCATGCCAAATGGCACCATTGAACAGAAAGACCGACCCCTTGCGCGCACTGAGTCGCACTTCGTCGGGATGGCATAACGCCTGTGGATCATCTGCCATAGGAGGCTTTCTCAACCAGCGATGGCTGCCCGGCACAAAACGCGTACCGCCGTTTTCTGCTGTAAAATCATCCAAGAGCCATAAGCTGTTGACGAACATCGGAAAGCTCGGCAGCGGCTCGGGCATCGCACCGAGCGCATTGTCGATATGGAAGGGGTTGTCGGGAGCACCCGGGTAGATCAGATTCGAAGTCAGGGTGCTCAGCGTATAATCCTTGCCCAACAAGTGTTCGAAATAGGGCACGACCTTGTGGTGGGCCACTAACTTTTCGAAGGCCTGACCTTTGTTCACCAACCAACGCACATGCTGGCCCTTACCGTCTGCGTGTTCCCGCGCCTTGCCGTCGGCGCGCTCGGCTTCAGCCAGTTGCAGAAGCTGTGCCCGATAGGATTCTATTTCGGCTATAGACAACACGTCGGGAATAACGACATAGCCTTCTTCGTCGAGTTGCTGTTGTTGCGCTGCTGAAATCAGGTCAACCATAGTCTGTTTGAGCTGCTCTCTCCGGTTTCGTATGTTGGTGCCTACTCTGTTTAATCTATAGCCAAGACGATATCCGACACAATGCCGCAAAAACCTGGCCGTCACTTTTTGCAAATCCCCGGTCCCACGCCCCTGCCCGAACGCATCGCGCAAGCCATTTCCCGTTCCACCATCGACCACCGTGGTCCCGAATTCGCACAACTGACGCTGGGCATATTGGAACGATTGCGGACCGTTTTCGGCACGACCGACCCCATCGCCATCTATCCCTCGTCGGCGAGCGGCGCCTGGGAAGCCGCATTGGCCAATACGCTTTCGCCGGGCGATCGAGTACTCTTCTGCACCAGCGGACAATTCGCCGTGCAGTGGAGCAAAGTCGCCACCCGGTTCGGGTTGCAAGTCGAGGAACTGGTCGGCGATTGGCGCTTCCGTGTCGATCCAGATCAGGTCACCGCCAAACTCAGGGCCGACCCCGCGATCAAAGCCGTCGCCCTGGTCCACAACGAAACCTCGACCGGCATCCTCAGCGATATCGCCGCCATCCGCCGCGCGATCGACCGCGCCGAGCATTCGGCCCTATTAATGGTCGACGCGGTCTCGTCGCTCGGCGCAGTCGACTACCGCCATGACGAATGGGGCGTTGACGTGACCGTCGCCGGGTCCCAGAAGGGGTTGATGCTGCCACCGGGTTTGAGTTTTAACGCGATCAGTCAACAAGCGTTAAGCGCCGCACAAGAAGCCCGGCTGCCCCGGTCCTATTGGGATTGGGCACCGCTGCTCGACGCCGCCGAGCGCGGTTTCTTTCCCTATACCCCCGCGACTAATTTGCTCTTCGGTCTAGACGAAGCTCTGAAGATGCTTTTAGAAGAAGGCCTCGACCAGGTTTTCGCCCGCCACCTGAGGTTCGCGCATGCGACGCGCAACGCCGTCACCACTTGGAATCTCGAAGTTTATGGTCGCGATGAAGAAGCCCATTCACCGACACTTACCGCGGTGCTTATGCCACAAGGCTACGACGCCGATCAACTGCGCAAACTGATCCTCGAACGCTTCGACCTCTCGCTGGGCACCGGGCTCGGCCCACTGCAAGGCCAACTCTTCCGCATTGGCCATCTGGGCTCGATCAACGACCTGATGCTTTGTGGTACGCTCAGCGGTATCGAGATGGGCCTGGACCTGGCTGGGGTGCCGCACAAAAAGGGTGGTGTACAGGCCGCGCTCAATATGCTCGCCGTGACTAGCGGTCACCGCAAAGAAAACACGGGGGTCTAGATGACGACCATGCACAACGACGACCTATATTTCAAACAAACCGCCGCGCCACCGGTGACCCCCAGCCCTCGCCGGTATTCCCAATGACCCCCAGGGATCAGCTCGACCCTGCGGCGCTCACCGCTCTGCGCCGCGACCTCGAAGACAACGTCGAAGGCGATGTCCGCTTTGAGCGCTTTTTCCGCGGTATGCATTCGACCGACGCCAGCGTCTATCAGATCGTACCGCTGGGCGTCGTCGCACCGCGCTCGCGCGACGACGTAGTGCGCGTGGTCGAGCTATGCAGCAAGCACGGCGCTTCGATCACCGCCCGCGGCGGCGGTACTTCGCAGGCAGGGCAGGCGATCGGCCCCGGTCTGCAGCTTGATTTTTCGCGGCATATGAACCGCCTGCTCGACCTCGATATCGAAGGACGCACAGTACGCGTCGAACCCGGCATGGTCCTCGATGAGCTCAACGCCCGCCTCAAACCGCACGGCCTGCAATTGCCGCTCGATCTCTCGACATCGAGTAGGGCAACGATCGGCGGTATGATCGCCAATAATTCGGCGGGCACCCGATCGATCGTCTACGGTAAAACCATCGATTATGTCGAGGAGCTAGAAGTGGTGCTCGCCGACGCAACATCCGTCACGATGCAAGCGCTCGACGAGGACGCACAACGCGAGAAATCCGACCGCGACGATCTCGAGGGCACGTGTTACCGTCTAGTGCAGGAACTCGCTACAAAACACCAAGACGAGATCCGCATCCGCTATCCCAAGATTCAGCGTCGGGTCGGCGGCTATAACCTCGACGAGTTTACACCTGCCGATAAACCCCTCAACCTCTGTCGAATCATGGTCGGCTCGGAAGGGACATTGGCGCTGACGGTCGCGGCCAAGTTGCGGCTGGTGCCTTTGCCCGAGTGCCGCATCGTCTGTTGCGTACAGTTCACCGACGTGCTCGAAGCGATGACCGCAACACCGGTCATCTTGCAACACGAGCCCTCCGCCATCGAGCTCGTCGACCGCTTTATCCTCGACTCGACGCAAGGCCGCATCGAGTTCGAACCCTTGCGCGCCTTTATCCAGGGCGACCCCGGCGCGGTGCTGCTCGTCGAATTCTTCGACGATGATCCCGCGCGCATCGATCGCCTAGCCGCCGACCTCGAACAACGCGAGCTCGGCCACTACGTCTATCGCGCCATCGCGGCCGAAGACCAGGCGCGCATCTGGGAGCTGCGCAAAGCCGCCCTGGGGCTGACGATGTCGCAGATGGGCGACGCCAAGTCGATCTCCTTCGTCGAGGACACCGCCGTCGCTCCCGAGCACCTACACGACTATATCGCACGCTTCCAGCAGATCCTCGCCCGCCATGATATCCCCTCGGGATTCTATGCGCATGCCTCGGTCGGACTTTTGCATATTCGCCCAGTGATCGATATGAAAACCGCGGACGGCGTCGAGAAATTCTCGCTCATCGCCCACGAGGTCGCCGACCTAGTACTCGAATACGGCGGCGCGCTGTCCGGCGAACACGGTGACGGGTTGGTGCGGGCACCCTTCCAGGAAAAAATGTTCGGCTCCGTCCTCTATGAGGCCTTCTGCCAGTTGAAAGACGGCTTCGACCCCGAAGGCCTGCTCAACCCGGGCAAGATCGTGCACGCCCCGCCGCTGACGGCGAACTTGCGCTTTGGCACCAGCTACCAGACCAACGAACCCGAAACGGCCTTTGACTTTTCCGACTTCGGTTCGATGGCACAAGCCGCCGAGCAGTGCAGCGGCGTCGGCGCCTGCCGCAAAACGCTCACCGGCGCGATGTGCCCGTCGTATATGGCCACCCGCGACGAAAGCGCCTCGACGCGCGGCCGGGCCAGCGCCCTGCGCCAAGCCCTCTCCGGCCAATTCGGCCCCGAAGGCCTCGACGACGACGAACTACTGCCGATCCTCGATCTGTGTTTGGAATGCAAAGCCTGTAAGAGGGAATGCCCGACCGGCGTCGACATGGCCCGGCTAAAAAGCGAGTTCCTGCACCAGCGGCATCAGCGCCACGGCACGACACTGAGCGCAAAGCTTTTGGCGCGCATAGACCGCAGCGCCGCATGGGGCCAACGCCTTGCACCGCTATCCAATTGGATCGCCGACTCCGGCGCAGCGCGCTTCTTCAACGAGCGGTTCTTGGGCCTAGACCGCCGCCGACCGCTACCGACTTTTGCACGACGGAGCTTCCTCGACGAGTGGAGCAAGACGACAACACCCGGCGACGTCGCCCTCTTCGCCGATACTTTCTCCAATTATTTCGAGCCCGACCACTTGGCCGCCGCCGCCCGTCTGGCCCAGCGCCTCGGCGCACAAGTGCAGTTGGCACCGCGCGTATGTTGTGGCCGACCGCTGATCTCCAAGGGGCTGCTCGACGAAGCCGCGCAAAAGGCGGAGGCAACAACGCGTGCGTTAACGCCTTTGGCCGAACGCGGCACGCCGATCCTGTTCTGTGAGCCGAGCTGTTATTCGGCCGTCTGCGACGATCACCCCTTGCTGCTGCGCGGTGCGGCACAAGAGCAGGCGCGCAAAGTGGCCGACGCCTGCCAGCTTTTTGACACTTGGGCCGCGCCGGCGATGAAGCGCGCCAAACTATCGTTGCAGAGTGGCCCGGCGAAAATTCTCGTACACGGTCACTGCCATCAAAAAGCGCTGGAGGGTACCGGCGCGACCATCGCTCTGCTCTCGGCCATACCCGAATGCGAGGTCATCTCGCTCGACAGCGGCTGTTGCGGCATGGCCGGGCTCTTCGGTTATGAGCACTACGAGCTATCGCAGGCCATCGGCGAACGACGTTTGCTACCGGCGGTGCGGGAAGCCGGACCGGATGCGGCAGTGGTCGCCACCGGGTTTTCCTGCCGCCAACAAGTCGCGCATTTCACCGGGGTCGCGGCGCATTCGCCAGCGACGCTGCTCGATTCGCTCTGCCCTTAACAGCTCATCTGCGATGCCGCGCAAACTGCTCTGCCCTTAGCGTTCTACCTCTATGCACTTCGCGCAATCGCGTCTACAAAAAATGCAGGAGCGAGTATTCGTCGTCAGCTCCATAGCACATCGATAAGCGGTAATCGCCTCTTGCCGATACCCCGCCCGCCACAACATATCGGCACGCGCGGCGTGCAAAGACTGATACGTCGCCAACTCACCTTCGATCTCTACGCTCATTCAGCGCCACGATACCGGCATCGGGCCCTTCCGCCAGCGACAGGGCCGCCGCGTTGAGCTTAGCCACCGGCGAGGGATACAACTCATAGAGTTAGTGGTAGAGCGCGGTGATCCGCTGCCAGTCGGTTTCGTCGTAGCCGGGCGTGCCCACATGTAGCGCGCCGATCGCCGCCTTCGACCTGAGAGGTGCCCACCCCGACCCAAGGCGCAAGCCGAATGGCCTCGGCACAGAGCCCCCCACGTCAGTGCGTCGCCCGAAGTCGCCTCCTAACCTTCGTTGAAGATCAGATTGATGACAACCAAGACCAAAGAGAGACGCTCGGCCCATAACTGGGGCAGTGGGATCTCGTAGGGAATCTTGCGCGTCAACGAACGCAAAACCGACCCACTCCCTACGCGAAGTCGTTTATTTAAGGCCTCAAGAGCAATTCGAGATTCGTGCGAGCAGGCACATAATCGGGGCGGATCGCCAACGCCCTCCGATAGCAGGCCAACGCCGCATCGACCTGGCCTTTATGCTGATAAGCCAAACCCAAGTTAGAGAGCGCTTCGACAAAATTTGGATTGAGTTCGACGGCACGCTCGTATCGGGTGATCGCTTCATCGACACGCCCTTTATCTTCGAGTAAACGACCTATATTGAACGCGGCACCGGCAAAATCGGCTTGAGCCTCCAGCGCCGCCTCATAGGCCGCCAATGCCGCGTCGGCGTCCCTTACCATCTCCAACGACACCCCCAGATTCAAATGCGCCACGGCAAAACCAGGATCGATCGCCACGGCCTGCCGATAACTCTGCACCGCCTCTTGCCATTGCCCGATGGCCCTGAGTGCGTTACCCGCAGCGAAGTGCGCATCCTTGTCGTCAGGCTGCAATCGCGCGGCGGTTACCAGATGATGGGCCGCCGTATCCATCTCGCCGCGGACGCCCAGCATCGATCCGATATTCTTGTGTGCGATGGCATAATCGGGTTTCACCTCTATCGCCCGGCGAAAATGCGCCAAGGCCTCCGCAAGACGCCCTATTTCCTTATAAGCCAACGCAAGGTTGTTGTGCCCTTGCGCCATATGCGGCACCAAGTGCACAGCGCGGCGATAGTGCTCAATAGCCGCGTCCCAATCACTTCGTCGCGCATAGATCAACCCCAGATTGAAATAGACCCCCGGCTCGTTGGGTTCGTATTGCAAACTCCGCTGGTAAAAATCGATCGCCGTATCGGTATTGCCCGCCACTTCATGCGCAAAGGCCAAACCGCGCAGTGCCCGTATATTGTCGGGACGCACCGCCAGATCTTTTTCCCAAACGGTCAGCGCGCTGCGATAATCGCGGTTGCGGTCCAAGGTCCCTGCGCCCAACGCCAGCCCGGTGCACAAAACCAGCCCCGACCCTGTTAGCACTACCCGCTTACCGGCACCCAATACATTGACCAAGCCATGATAAGCCGCAAGCAATACCAAGATCAGCGGACCAGCCGACGCCAGATAAACCCGGCGCTCGGCAGCCCACTCCTCGACAATGGGTACAACACTCGAAGAGGGAGCCAAGAGCACAAAGAACCAAACGCCCGGATAGGCCAGGCGCGGATAGCGAACCAGCCCCCACCCGCAACAAAGCAAAAGCGCTATCACCAATAGCGCTTGCCAGGCCACGTCGAGCAAGGTCAGCGCCTTGGGCGGACCATAGTCGAGCAGCAGCGGATACGGCCAGACCATCAACCGCAAATAATGGGTAATTGCCACGCACTGGTTCAGCGCATATTGCCAAACACCCACGCGCTCGAAACCAACGCTATCGCCGTGCGGGTCGCCCCAGATAAAAAACACCAGCAGCAACAAGGGCGCACCAAATCCGAGATAATAATAACGACGCTCGCGCCAGATTTGCGACCAAGAGTCGCTGCGGTATACCCGGTCGTATAGCGCGATCGCAAATGGGGCGGTAACGACGATCTCCTTGCTAGCCACGCCCAGCGCGCAGAACAAAATCGAAGCAATATACCAAGCCCGGCGCCGCGAATCGATGCCCCTGATTGCACCATAGAGCGCCAACAAATAAAAGAGACTGGCCAACGACTCCCGCCGTTGGATGATATAATTAACGCATTGGCTGTGCAGCGGGTGGACCAACCACAATAGCGCGCATGAAAACGCCAACCCCACTGCCGCAGCATGATCGGGGTGCAACGTCCGCCGCACTACGCCGTAGAGCGCCAAACCACAGAAAATATGCACCGCGAGGTTAAATAGCCGATAACCGGGCACCTCGAGCCCGCCAATCGCATAATTGAGCGCCAGCGTGAAACTGGCCACCGGGCGGCTATTGACCGTCTCGTGCACATCGTCCGTCGGCAGCATCCAGTCCGGAGGCCACAAGCGGCGGAGATCGGGGTTGGTGGAGATCGAATGGATATCGTCGTAGATAAATTCGCCATCGAGGCTATTGGCGTAGACGATACAGCTGACGACCAGCAATAAGAGCGGGGCGTAGCGGGAGTACGGGGTAGAGCGGACTTGGCTCTGGTTTTTTTCTTTTGAATCTAACATCGCTAATAGGAAACAGCCGATTGAGGTGTCGTGTTAAGACCTGGACTCTACGCGATCTTTGTCCATTATGCTGCCATTCACATAGCGATGCAGAATACTCGACATCAGCGTCTGGTAGGGAATGCCGTGTTCGACGGCCAGTGCCTGGAGTCCTTCCAAATCTTTAGATGAGATGCGAATTAGGTATGCTGGCCTTAAGAACCTGACCCCGTTCATTTTCTACAAAAGGCACTAAATAGGCCTAATCCTGAATACGGACTACCAACACTTGCTGGCCGGGATAGCGCGATTGATTCGGATGATCGTATACTTCCGGTAAATCCCCCCGTTCTACATGCCGCACGACCTGCGGCAAAATTGATGCCGCGCTCCGCCTTTAACTGGGTGTTTTTTTCGGTATTCCACTGATAATATGACATGATTTAAATTATTACGATGTGTGCCTTTGGGCAACAAATATGTGATCCGCTTCACTTTCTCGTTGATCTATCGTCCCGATGGCTATACCATACAACTATCCCTAAAACGTGGACTTCACTGACGAGCCTCTCATAATGATACGCTTCCTACCCCTTGTCCTTCCAACCTTACTCGCCTAGCACACCCGGCCCATGCCCACAACGGCGATTTTATATTGGCCAGTGTCATGAGCCGCTAGGGCAATCGGGCGAAGCCAGTGCGAACGACCAAGACCTGGTGAAGACATATCCCGACATGCCATGGGCCATCAAAGCACAGCAAGGCCTCAAGAATTTACCTACTGACACAGAGCAATAATCCCGGAGCTATCTCTTTGCACATAGCCGTCACCGGCGCCGCCGGCTTCTTAGGCCGCGCCCTCTTGCCCAAACTCGCCGCCCAACACCAGGTCCTAGCCACCGATCTCATCGCCCATCCGGGCGACCCGCCGATCGAAATTTGCAATGTTCTCGATCCGGTTGCCACCAATGCACTCTGCGCCACAGTCGATGCGGTCGTTCATTTGGCGGCAGTCACCTGGCGCGACGATCTTTCCCCGCGCGAAAACGAGACGCTGATTTTCGATACCCGCCTCAAGGGCACCCACAATATCCTGCAGGCGGCGCAACAAACCGGAGTCAAACGCGTTATTCAGATCAGCGACCTCTGCGTCTTCTCCGGCTACGAAAACGATATCATGGTCTCGGAAGACTTTATACCCCGGCCCGCAACAGAAGCCCATCCGCTCTCGGTCTATATGAGCGAGTTGATCGGCCGCGAATACGCCCGCCTCTCGCCCGGCCTGGTACTGACCTTGCGACTGGGCCAGCTCGTCGACCCGCAAACGCTAGACGCCAGCGCGCGATTCACCGACGGATGGCTCGCCATAGACGACGCCGTCGATGCCATCCTGCACGGCCTGGAGCAAGAACGTCTTAACAGCCTAGAGCGCAAACGTTTTAGCGGCATGGGCGAATGGGGCATCTACAACCTCGCCGCCGACGTGCCAGACAACCGCTACTCGTTGCTCAAGATCCAGTCTGATAATTACGGTTTTTTCCCTCGCGAAGATTTCGCCGCCTGGCGGGAGGTCTAAATTGAATGTGTTAGTCACCGGTGCCGCCGGTTATATCGGTCGCATCGTCGCGCGCGACCTGGCACAGCACCATCAGGTCCGTGGCGTCGATATGCGGCCAATGTCCGCGTTAGAAGACCACCGCGTCATCGACCTCAACGACTACGACGAAATCTACGACGCCTTAGAGGGCATAGACGCCATCGCCCACTTAGCCTGGCCGATGCGTCCCTACGAGGGCTACGCTCCAGCCGACGGCACGGAGATGGGCGCCGGGGTGCGCGGCCTTTTTCACCTACTGCAAGCCGCACTCGCCCGCGGGATAGAACGCATAGTATTCCAAAGCACCATCAATATCACCGCGCCCAGTTGGGACCATTGGCGCTTGATCGAAGCAGAGTCGCCTAGGCCGGGAAGCCACGGCTATACGCTCGGCAAAACACTAGCCGAAGAACTCTGCCAGGCCTTCACACGCCAACATCCGATCACCATCGCCGTGATCCGTTTCGGCGGGGTCTTTACTTTAGAGGAAGAGGGCTTCGAAAATGCCGCGCCCGACCTGCACCCCATCCCCTCTTCTTGCGTCGAACGCCGCGACATAGCGCAAGCCTACCACCTGGCCCTGAGCAAGCCGCTACCCAGCCGCTACGAAGTCTTCCACATCTTCCACGACCGGCCAGGCGAACGTTTCCCCATCAACAAGGCCCGCGACATTTTAGACTTCCGACCCCAATACAACGAAGAGCAGCTTTGGCGGCGCGGCGGCGTATCTAGCCGAGAGCGCAAAGAATAATTTTCAGCCAAAACTGGCTATCAGCGTTTGAGAATGCCCCCGTTAACATCGAGCGTAGTCCCGGTAATATAGTCGGCCATCGATGAAGCCAAAAAGAGCGCCGCATAGGCGATCTCCTCCGGTTCACCTAATCGCCCCAAGGGAATCATCGCCGTCACCTTCTCGCGCTGTTGCGGCGTCAGCAACTCTGGATCGGCGTCGATCTGACCGGGCGCAATGGCATTAACGGTGATATTGTGCGCGGCCAGGTCGCGGGCCAATGTCTTGGTCATCGCCGCCAAGCCGCCCTTTGAAGCCGTATAATGCACCCCGCCCGATACACCGCCGGTCTGGGCGCTGACCGAAGTGATATTGACAATCCGCCCGCACTGCTGCTTTTCCATAATTGGCGCGACCGCACGACTGCACAGATAAGCCCCTGTTAGATTTGCGCCGATCACCTTGTCCCAAGCGGCGGGCTCAATTTCGTGCAGAGGCCCAAAATCGATCAGCCCCGCATTATTGACCAATACGTCCACGCGCCCCCACTCGGCGACGACGGTCTCTATCGCTTGATTGACTTCCGCTTCCACCGCCACGTCGACAGACAGCACAAGCGCTTCCCCACCGACGGCGCACACCTCACCCGCTACTTCTTCCAACTTATCCGCCGATCGCGCAGCAAGCGCCACCTTTGCCCCCGCCCGCGCAAAAACCAGCGCGATCGCCCGCCCAATGCCCCGACTGGCCCCGGTGACCAAAACCACCTTACCCGAAAAATCTACTAAGCCGCTAAGATGTTCCATCTCATCACTCCTATTTAGAATACCCGTTCGAACTGCTTATGATACATCGCAGCCACGTGGGCGACAATAGACTTCGGTTGCGGCATAACAAAGGATCATTCATTTTCCCCACAGCTTATTGACCTAAATAGGTGTACTCCTGAGCCGACAAAGGACACCCCATGAGCACCCGCCCAAAGATCGCCGCCCTCGTCTCGACCTACCACAAATACGCGCACGCCCAGCATATCTGCGACCGCTTCCTAGAAGGCTATGGCTGGAACGGCCGTCACCACCGTCCCGAAATGGACCTCGTCTCACTCTATGTCGACCAAGTCGACGAGGAGCGCGATGTCAGCCGCGAACGCGCCGAGCGCTTCCCCCAGCTCGATATCTATCCGAGCATCGCCGACGCGTTGACCTTGGGCGGCTCGGATCTCGCAGTAGATGGCGTCTTGCTGATCGCCGAGCACGGCGACTACCCGGTAAACGAAAAACAACAGACCCTGTGGCCACGCTACGAATTCTTCCAACAGATGGCATCGGTCTTTCGCACCACCGGCAAAAGCGCGCCGGTCTTCAACGACAAGCATCTGTCTTGGAGCTGGGATTACGCCAAGACAATGTACGACACCTCGCGCGAATTGGGCTTCCCCTTTATGGCCGGCTCCTCGCTGCCCGTCACCTGGCGTACGCCTTCGCTCGATATGCCCTTAGGGGCCGAGGTCGAAGAGGCGATGTGCATCGCCTGCGGCTGGAACGACGGCGGCGACCTCCACTCCTATGAGACGATCCAAGGTATGGTCGAAAGGCGGCAGGGCGGCGAAGTCGGGGTCCGCTGGATCAAGGCCTATCGCGGCGACGAGTTTTGGCAGGCCCACGCCGACGGCGTCTGGTCACGCGAGCTTTTTGAGGCCTGTCTCTGCCGCAGCCACCAACTCGCGCCGGCCCGGCCCGGTTTCAACAGCCACTTTCCCTCAATCGACGAAATACGCGCCAAGGTCGAAACGCCCTGGGCCTACCAATACGAACACCTCGACGGTCTCAAGTCAACGATGATCACCCTCAACGGCCTGGTCGGCGACTTCTGCTTCGCCGGCCGCCTCAAAGACCGCGACGAGCCCCTTTCGACCCAGATGTATCTACCGATGCCGCCGGCCCATACCACACTCGCCAACTTTTTCTCGCCACAAGTCAATAATATCGAGCAGATGTTTTTAAGCGGCCAACCTTCCTACCCGATCGAACGCACCTTACTGACGACCGGCCTGACCACCGCCGGCGTCGAGAGCACCTACCAGGACCAGGTGAAAATTGAGACCCCCCACCTCGACATCGCCTATCAGCCCAATCCCGCATCGACCTACTGGCGCACCTGAGAGATCTGCGCATGGAAAACACCCGGAAGAGATTATGGCCAATATGTGCCAAGCCTTCGACGACAGCTACCTGCACCTGTCCACCGACCCCGGACTGAGCATCGAGCTCAACTGCGAGGTAATAGAAGGCTTGTTGGCCGAAGGGGAGTCATATGAGGAGGAGTGAATTTCTCTATTGCAGCTATACAAGAAACTGTCGTTTTGCAGCCGTACACGCATCGCTTTTCTTCATCCTCAATAAACCGTCGCCAGGCTATTGCGGCCAGTACATCGACAGCATCACACCGGCTGCATCGACATAGGCGCCTTGCGCGGCAAGAGCCCGAAGATCAGCCACAGCGCCGATCGCTTCGCCATACTCCGACCCATATTCGGCTACCGCCCGGGCATAAGTCTGCTGAGACGCGCCGATATCCCCTTGCGCAAGATACGCCAGGCCCAAATTGAAAAGCGCCACGCCGTGGGACTGGCCACGCAATGCGTGCAGATAGTGTTCAATCGCCTCTTCGACCCGCCCCGCAGTATATAATGCCCAGCCGAGGTTGGTGTACACGGCCGCATCGTCTTTGGCTAGGTCGAGGGCATCTTGGTAGGCGACTATCGCCGCATCCACCGAGCCCACAGCAAAGAGCACCTCTCCTAATAGCGCGTGGATCGCAGCGTTCTGCGGAGCCAATAAACGCGCCTCGCGCAGTATGTCGATACTCTTTTCCGATTGCCCGGTCTCGTTGTAGATCACGGCCAGGTTGAAGAGGGCATTCGGCTGGGCACGATCGTAGGCAAGCGCCTGACGGTAAGCGCCCACCGACTTTTGCACATCCTGGGTCCGGCTAAAATACAAGCCGATGTTATAATAGACAGCCCCTGTCATCGCCGCTGCGTCGAATCGCTTTTCCCGCTCTAGCGCGGCATAGGTAGCCCGCATTTCCTCTACCCCTCGCCGGCGCCGTTCAGGGTCATCGGAAAAACCGGCGAAAGCGCTGTGCATTAAGCGCAGACGGCGAGACCCAGGTAGGGCCAGGCGGGCTTCGGCCAGGCACTGTTCCCCGTCGTCGCCGGTGCCCAACTTGACGCTACACAGACGATAATACGCGTCCTCCAAGGGGATGAGATCCGCGCCCTCGGCGATGGCGCGCTGCAATTGCGAAATGCCGACGGCAAAGTCCCCCTGTAAAAGATAGAACCGACCAATGGAATAATAAGACAGGGATTCGGCCTTCTTCAGATGGGCATAACTCACCACGCCTAATGTCAAAAGCACGACGCCATAGAAGGCATAGCCCCCGCTCGCGAACTTGCGGACCAGCACTTGGCCGATCTTCTGCAAACCCCAGGCCAAGAGCAACGAAGAGCCGGCCGAGGCCATATAGAGATGACGGGAAGGACCGTGCACCAAGTGGATGTGGATCTGCTCCGAGATCATGATAAACGGGGCCAACGAAAGCGGAATCCATAGCGCCCAGTCGGCTAGCAAACCCCGGTGCCGGTAGAGCAAATACCCCAAGCCCGCCAACACCAAGCCGCCAAAATAAATCTCCCAATCCTGCTGCTCGTAGACTGTCAGCGGAAACCAATGCGCGGTGCTAAACAACCGCCCCGTCAGCCACAGCAGTACCCGCACCATACCCGGGATCGTCGTCGTCAGCGAATCGGCGGCCAGCTGTCGCAACGAGACCCAGGTAGTCACTCCCTCGCGGTCGGTTATTTGCAGCAGCAGGTATATTTCCAGCAGCAGCAGCAGACCGATCGGAACAAGCGGGCGTAGTGCCGCTGCAAAACGCTGCCCACGCGACCACGAATAATAGAACAGAAAAGGCAGCACCATAACCGCCGCCTGGTGCGATGCCGTACCCAATAACAAACACGCGCCCACCCCCCATAGCCAGACGCCGTGCCGCTCGACTTCATAGCGCGCAAAAAACAACAACGCCCCTAGGCTAAAAACCTGGGCCAACGGGTAGTCTAGGCCCGAGATATAATGCACACCGCGAAAGTGGGAGACATTCATCAGAAAGAGCAGCCCGCCCAGCAGGCTAAGACCGAGCGGCGCGCCCAGGGACCGGGCTGCCAACGCCAAAAGCACACTCGCCAGAGCGTGCACCGCCGCGCAGTAGAGGTGGAATGCACCCGGATTATTACCCCAGGCCAGATAGCCCAGATAACGGGCGATCTCCGTTATCGGGCGCCCCGGGGAATTGAATTCCTTTTCCGCCGCCGACTTAAAAAAATAACCCAGACCATCCGCTTTGAGATGGTCGCGGAAGATTTCATCTTCATGGGTATCGAGCAAAAGGTCGGTCAAACTGCCGAATGTCACGACGGTCAGCAGGGCGACCAGCGCGACATAGACCGACCAAGTCCGGCGGTCGTCAGCTATAAACCGCATCCCTAATACTACACTCTTTCGATCGCGAACTCCGCCACCACCGGCAAGTGGTCCGAGTGCACCCACAACCCCTCGACCTGCGGCCCGTCGTCGCGAAAGCCCGCACCGCGCACTACCATCGCGTGCTGTAATCTCGCCGCGAGCGCCGCGCTGGCGTAAATATGGTCGATCCGCCATTCGTTTATGCCGACCGTATCCATCGTCAGCTGCACGCCGCCACCGACCTCTGCCATCGCGTTAACGAAATCCAAGCCTTTGAGATGCTCGTGCACGCGCTCCTCGACATCGCAGTTGAAATCCCCCACAACAACAACCTGTTCGGCCACCGGCATTAATTCTTCCACGTGCTCTTTGAGCAAATCCGCCTCCCGCTCCCGCATTGCCACATCCCCCGGATGCAAATGGATCACCACCACCCACACCTGCTCCCCGTCCACATCCAACAACGCCGCCCCGGCCGTCCGACTAAAGGGCACGAGCTCGACCGTCGGATCAAAATGGCTAAAGGTCCGCGACTGCAAAATCGGATAGCGCGAGAGCACATGCCCGGGAAAAGCCGTCGGCGAAGCAAAGGTCGCCAGATGGCAGTCGAGCCTCTGTGCGATCTTTTTCATCATCGGCGCCGTCACGCCTTCTTCTATCCCGATAATGTCGGCGTCCAACTCGGCAAAAACCTTCACAAAGTGATCAATGCGATCCTCACTACCCAACTCCCCCATATCCCGCGAAGCCTCTTGCGCCGGATAACCCTGTAAACCGTATACATTATATGTGACAATGCGCATATACAAACCTTTATTGAAAATTGGACCTTTGTCGATGGATGATTTTCCACTACTTAGGATATTAGCAACCTTATCGATGTCTACTTATCCTTAATCTTCACCATTAAATTCAGTGCTGCCGGAGGTGGGATGGAGGGTATACCCTCCATCCCAACCGTCCCACCACGCCAGCACTACCGCGGCTCGTACGTATCCGACCCCACCAAAGCCAACTCCTCCACCCAAATATTCCGATAACAAACCAAATCCCCGTGGTCCTGTAACAACAACGGCCCCGCCTCATCAATGGCCTCATCAATGGCCGCTCCCGTAACCCCGGGCAGTTCGACATTATTGTGTATCACCTGCCCATTTTGTAATACCGTCAACCGCGGTCCTGCGTCCCCATCGCGCGGTCCACGGAAAAATACATCGTAGCTCTGCCATTCCATCGGCGGTCTGCAGGCGTTGACTAGCGGCGCACATTGATTGTATATCGCGCCACAATCGCCCATGCCCGGGCTATCGAGTCCATAGGAGTCGAGCACCTGAATCTCGTAGCGCCCTTGCAGAAAAACGCCGCTATTGCCCTTGGCCTGACCGCTGGCCTCGGGCATGTCGGGGCAACGAAACTCCAGATGCATATAGAAATCATTAAAGCGCTGCCGCGATATAATATCGCCGGTCTTTGGCACGACATGCATGACCTCGTCTTCGACCTTCCACCCGGCGGGCTGCCCGTCGCGAGTGGTCCAATTGCTCAGGTCGGCGCCGTTGAAAAGACGAGTGGCGTGGACGGATCGGGCGAGTGCGAACGTATCCATGAGAACCTCTTGGTCTTATTGAAGCGCAAATCAATTAGGTGAAATCAAGATGACTCGACCTGTTCAGCTCAACCCTGCGCCGGCTCCAGCCCTAACAACAGCAACATAAACGTTTTGTGCCAGTAGGCGGTATTGACATAGGGGTTTTCTTCCGACGGCCAATTTTTCCAATAGGTCTGGTTGTGCGGTATTCGATGGTAAAACTGCAAGAGCGGTACCGCCGGCAAGTTGGGCAACCAAACGTCCAAGGCTTGGTGAAAAAGCGCCGCCAATTCCGGGTCGTCGGGATCGGTTTTGCCCATCTCGTCGACGGCCCGGTCAAATTCCTCGTTCTGCCAACGCCAGAAATACGGCGTTGGCGTTCCTGTCGGTTGCACGAATTGGCTGTGGTAGAGCCTGAGCGTGAAGTAAGGATCGCGCACGCTGCCGCCATGACCAAAAATAAAGGCCTGGGCGTGGCCCGAACTCATCCGCGTGTACGAGTCCGAGGTGCTTCTGAAGCTCGCGTCGAAACCGGCCTGGCGCAGTTGCTCGACGAGCACCGGCGTGAAGTCCATCATAAACGCGAAGATATCGATAACGATCTTGAAAGGCTCGCCGCCCTTGGCCCAAAAACCGTCCTCGTCCTTAGCCCACCCCTTGCGCCGCATGATCTCGGCCGTCTTCTCCCGGTCGAAGCTGTCGACCGGGTAACGCTGCAAAAGCTCTTCCGTCGTATCGGTGTATTTTTTCAACACGGGGAAATCGGGAAAGGGCAAGACCGTAAAGTCGCCCGCGTTCTGCATGCCGATTTCAACTAATTGTTGACGGTTTATCGCATGGTTTATCGCCCAGCGAATCTCCGGGTCGTTAAAGGGCTCTTCGAGATTGTTAAAACCCAACGAGACCGGCCACCAATCTAGATAACCATAGGGCGGCTCCCTATCGCTCCAAGTCGTGATGTTGGGGTTGTGGTCGAGGACCGTGCGCACATTGGCCGGCAATAGCGTACCGCAAATATCGAGATCGTTGGCGAGCATATTCTGCACGCGCTTGGACTCTTCCCTGCGCGGCAAAAAGATAACGCGCTCGACCTTGGGCAAGGCATGGAAGCCGGTCTTGGCCGCCCACCAATCTTCACGCACGTCGTAAAACCGTTGCTCAGGCGTCGACAGCACCATGCGATAGGGTCCGGAAACTACCGGCCAACCGCGCGCCACATCCAAATTCTTAAACGTCTTGGCGTCCTGGCTCTCCCAGATGTGTTTGGGCACGATGGGAATGCCATTGTCGAAGTTGTACGTAAAATAGGAAAATACAAAACGTGGGTTGGGCGCCTTGAGCGTAATGTGCGCCGTCAGGCTGTCCACGGCTACGGCCTTGTCGACCCACTTGTCCATATCCACCGAGAAAAGCAACTCCGGCGCATTGGCCTTGAGCATATTGACGGTAAACACCAGATCGTGCGCCGTCCACGGCATGCCATCGCTCCACTCGACACCGGGCCGGATCTTGATCTCGATTTCGGTATGGGCCGCGTTGTAGCTGTGGCTCTCGGCGATCCACGGAGTGATGTCGCCGTTTTCGCTATAGGCGTTGTAAAAATAGAGGGGTTCGTAAAGAAAATTAAAACCGGTCGTCGAGGTTGCTCCCGGCAGGTAGGGGTGCAACGAATCAAAATCCCCGAATTGCCCGGCGCAGACATCGTGCAGGCAATCCGAAATAAAGGTCCGATTGCGCGGCACCTGTTGCAAACTACCACCGCTCGGCGCCCCTGCCCCCTCCTCTGAGCTAACACAAGCGCCCAAGACCAGCACACTCAACAAGACCAATAAACGATTTGTCATTCCTTTACATCCCATCTATGCGCGTTGATTACAGAAATAACGGAGAGTCTCTTGAGGGTGTCCTCGTGAGCGCGGGTTGCGGTCCCGATTTTGCAGGATTGCAGGATTGCAAAATCCGATTAGGCCGCCCCTCGGAGCCCGGCGGGGAGGTCGGACGAGAATGGGCGAAGAAGGGCTCCCTGAAGCAACTCGTCCACCTGCAGCATCACCCTACAACGCCACAGATCCTACAACAATTCCATCGTCCCATCAAACAAAAACCCCGCCAAATATCAATCTGGCAGGGTCTTACGCAAAAATCTGTCGCTTTATTCTGTGGTCTCTCAGGCGGGTGCGTCGTCCCTTATGCGATCACATCAATCTGGGACTGGGATGCCGATCCTCCGCCGGAGGGTGGCGGCGGTACCTGTTGCACCGTGTCAATCAGGCTCATCGCCGCCTGGGCCTGGGCGTCCAGGCCCTTTTTAACCGCGCTAATCGACATCGCATGCTGCGTGCGGACCTGGCTCATGGCTATGCCCAATTCGATTATCGAGTTGGCCGAGCCGCTTATTCCGTCCATCGATATTTCCCTCGGTCTAAGGCTGCGTGCAATTGTGATACTTATCGGCAATAACCCCCCGTAACTTGAATGGTCGCAACATCACGCCGGCTTGACGCAATCTCCGGCGCGGAATATCATTCGCACATCCCTATTTTCACAAAAACATAAAGGCTTTGTATGGAAACGTCTCTTGCAGGGAAAATCGCCCTGGTCACCGGCGGCAATTCCGGCATCGGCCGCGCCGCCGCGTTGGCCTTGGCGGAGCACGGGGCCACCGTGATCGTCGCGGCCCGCCGACAAAACGAGAGCGAGGCGGTCGTTGAGCAAATCCGCACCGCAGGCGGTCAAGCCGAGTTCGTGCAGAACGACGTGGCTCAAGCTCGCCAGGTCGAGGATCTGGTAGAGGGCATCGTCGAACGCCATGGTCGTCTCGACTGCGCCTTTAACAACGCCGGCACGTTTAAAGGCGGGCCCGTGCACGAAATGAGCGAAGAGGACTGGGACGAGGTCTGTAATATCAACCTCAAAGGCGTTTGGCTCTGCATGAAATACCAGGTGGCGCAGATGCTGCGACAAGGCGACGGCGTCATCGTCAACAATTCCTCCATCTACGGCATATCCGCAGACGCCAACGCCTCGGCCTATTGCGCCTCCAAACACGGTGTCTCGGGGCTGACGCGTTCGGTCGCGCTGGAAGTAGCCGACAAAAACATCCGCGTCAACGCCGTCTGCCCGGGATTTACCCGCACACCGATGACGGCCGCCGCACTCGACGACGAGGTCGACGGGGCACGAATTATAGGTCTGTCGCCTATGAAGAGAGTGGGCCAACCGGCCGAAATCGCCGCCGCGGTGGTGTGGATGTGCTCGGACGCGGCGTCCTTCGTCACAGGACAGACGTTATCGGTCGACGGCGGGGTAATCGCCGGCCTGACACCGAATCATTAAGAGCGATTATGCAACTGCGAGAAGTTAAAACCGATACGGGTTGGAAGGTCGAAATCGTCAGGGACGAACGATCCATCGCCCGTCTGTGGATCGTCGACCGACAGATGCGCATCGGACCATGCCCCGTTTTTACAGGGGGCATCGCCGGTGTCGGCACCGACGGCGAATACCGCAACCAAGGTCTGTCGCGCCAGGTTATCGACGCTGCGGTCGAACTGATGCGGCGCGAGGGGTACGATGCTTCGATGCTTTTCGGCATCAAAAATTTCTACCACAAATTCGGCTTTGCCACCTGCTTCCCCGAAAGGCTGCTCTACCTAGAGGTCCGCGACGCCGAGCGGGCGAAAAAACAACTCGCCGTCCGCGCCATGCGCCAAGCAGACCGACCGCAGATTGCCCGCCTCTATAATCGCGATCACGCCGAACGCACCGCCTCCATTGTCCGCGACCGCGCGTGGAGCGGTTTTCCGATGGGTTCTGATTTCGAAATAGACACCGATACCAAGGTCGTGCTCGACAAACGGGGAAAGGTCTGCGGCTACATCGTCTGCGACAAGGACGACGAGCGTTGTCGCACAGCCGAAATCGGCGGACAGGGCGATGCCGTCTTCAGCACTATTCTACACTATCTCGCCCAACGCGCAGTGCAATTGCGACGAGAGGAGATTTCACTCAGTATAGCGGTCGACCACCCCTTCGCCCGCTACTGCCGCCCATTCGGCTGCCGCGACCAGACCCGCTTTCAGCACAACCGGGGACCCATGGGGCGCATTATCAACTTGTTACCTTTCTTCGCCAAGATCCTGCCGGTGCTCGCCGAGCGCTGGGGCCCGCAAGACCGCGATCGCACCTTGGCGTTGCGGACGGATATCGGCACTTGCGCACTGAGCTGGAAACGCGGCAGGCTAACGACTAGTGACTGCGCGGCAAAAGACACGTTGAGCGTTCGCGTCGAGCAAGACGCGCTTATGCTATTGGCCATGGGCTACCAGACCGCCGATGATCTACAGACGCAAGGTAAACTGAAAACCAGCAAAGCTACGCTAGCCCTAGTATCGCGGCTCTTTCCCTTGCAAACCGCCCATATGTCCTGGCCGGATCGCTTTTAAATTTTTCTTCATCTCAATCTAACGGAGCACACCATTGGCTAAAAAAATTAAAATCGGCATCATCGGCTTGGGCTGGCCCGGGCGCGAGCACCTAAAAGGCTACAAACAGTGCGCCGACGCCGAGGTCGTCGCCCTCTGCGATATGAATACCGAGCTGGCCGGGCAACAAGCGGAAGAACACGATATCGCCCACCTCTTCACCGATCACAAGCAAATGTTCAAAGAGGTCGACCTCGATGCGGTCAGCGTCTGCCTGCCGAACTTCCTACACGCCCCGATCACTCTTGACGCGCTAAAAGCGGGCAAGCATGTGATCTGCGAAAAGCCGCCCGCCCTCGACGCCAAGCAGGCGCGCAAGATGGCCGATACGGCCAAGAAAAACAAATTGACGCTGATGTACGCGCTTTGCTTGCGCTTCGGCGGGGCCGCCAAATTGGCCAAAGACTATATCGAGCAGGGCGAGCTCGGCGAGATCTATTATGGCCGCGCCGTCTACCACCGCCGCCGCGGCATTCCCATGGGCTCCGGCTCGTGGTTCGTCGACAAAAAGCGCAGCGGCGGCGGCGCGCTGATCGATATCGGCGTGCACGCGCTCGACTCCGCCTGGTGGTTGATGGGTTGCCCAAAACCGGTCTCCGTCTCGGGCAGCGCCTACCAGAAATTCAAACGCGTCTTGCCCAAGGGCGCGCACTTCGACGTCGACGACTCGGCTTTCGCGCTGATCAAATTCGCCAATGGCGCAACGCTAAACCTCGAATGCAGTTGGGCGCTCAACCTACCCGGCGGCAGTGTAATGCAGATTGCCGGTACTCTCGGCGGTCTCGAGCTCAACCCATTGAAAATTTACCAGGAGCGCAAAGGCGTCGCCGTCGACATCACCCCCGAGGTACCCAACGTCGACGCTTTCGCCGGGCAGACCGGGCATTTCATCGAGTGCATACAGAAGCGCAAAACGCCCTTGATGTCGGGCGAGCAAGGTGTGCAACTGATGCAAATATTGGACGCCATCTACAAATCTTCGGCGACGGGGAAAGAGGTTCGGATTAGCTAGCGACTAAGAATAACAAAGTATTTTTAAGATGTTCGGAACCCAACCGTTCGCTTGGGCGTTGAATCTATGCAGGTCGAACCGGTCTTCGATCTGCATCCCTCCCTTGCGGCAAGAGGCGCTTCTCCTTGGGGCGCGCCTCTTGCCGTTATTCTTTTGTCTGATTCACTGTGCGCTTTATCCCGCAATCGCTTCTCTGCATTTACCGCATCCTCGTTGCTCGCCACACTTCCAGCATTCGCCAAACGCGCCCTTTAGATCGATTCGCTCGGCACATTTTTCACACAGCTATCAGCCCACAATCTTCCTCCTATATATAGATAGAACGTATGCGCGAGCGCGCGCCCGAATATCATAGCTTGACCTATGTCTTGAATTAGATTATTTATTATCATATATACTCAAATATAACACCCTTTTAAAGGCCCTGAAACGCGCGCTAAGCTATTTTGTACAAAAAAGGGGTTGGCTCTGGTTTATGGGTTTGCACGACGCCTCAAAGGCCATTTCTGGCCACTACAGGGGCAAATCTGTGAGATGACTAATAAAAATAGTCCCTTACATTGAAGCTGGGAGTCAACGATTTGGCCAAAGAACTCGCTTGTTGGGCGCAATATCCCGACTTTATGACTGTGACGCAGGCGCAGGTTCTACTGAATGTGGGGCGCGCTACGATTTATCGCTGGATTGAAGCGGGGACTTTGCCGGGAGCAATACAGATTGGCGATACTTGGCGGATTAGCCGCGAAATGCTCAAGCGGTATGTGGAGGGGCATATGACGCGGGGTTGAAATCATAAGAGAGGGGTGGTGCGAAATAAATGTCGCACTGGAGAACCACTCATGAAAGGGCGTAGCACCGACGAGAATCCGGTTTTGCGGCAAGTCGATGGTGTTAAAACGGCTCATTCCGTTTGCCCTGCTCGCGGCCAATGGGGAGCATGCTCCTGATTGTTGCTGCTTGACTGGTGACCAGCCCGCCTTAAATAATGGCCCGCTCCAATACGGCTAAGGCCTGGATAACCAAGCATTTGCGACTATATTCATTGAGTCGTATTCCTCGCCTGCTGTAGATTTAATCGCATGAAGATTACCGCTTATAATCCTTATACGCGAAAAAGATCGCTCAAACCAACGAGATCTCGAACGTAAAAAAGTTCAATCGACAAGATGCGTCTGCCATATTTTTAAATGTTAGCCAACTTAACAGATTGAGTCACCTTGGGATACAACAATCTAAAATCATGCGTCTTGGATCTAGAACGGAACGGACATCTTGTCCGCGTTCAGGAGGAAATGGATCCCCATTTAGAAATGGCCGAAATTCAGCGCCGCGTATATGAGGCACAAGGTCCGGCCATTTATTTTGAGCGAGTAAAAGGCAGCCCTTTCCCGGCGGTTTGTAACCTGTTTGGGACGATGGAACGCAGCCGGTTTATGTTTCGCGACACGCTGCGAGCGATGCAAAAAATCATGGCGCTCAAGGCCGACCCCTCGGCCCTGATGAAAAAACCGTTCACCTACCTGGGCCTGCCTTGGGTCGGCGTGCAAGCCTTGCCGCGCAAGGCGAGGCTTGGCGCGCCGATCCTCTACGGAAAAACCACCATTAGCGCACTACCTCAGATCAAATCTTGGCCCGATGACGGTGGCCCTTTTATTACCCTGCCACAAGTGTATACCGAGCACCCCAATTCGCCCGGTCCCATGCAATCTAACGTCGGTATGTACCGCATTCAGTTGGGGGGCAACCAATATGTAGCCGACCAGCAAATCGGGATGCATTATCAGATTCATCGAGGCATCGGCGTTCATCACCATGCCGCGCTGGAAAAAAGTGAAGACCTGCGGGTGAGCATCTTCGTAGGCGGCCCCCCCTCCCACACCTTTGGGGCGGTAATGCCCCTTCCGGAAGGGCTGGCTGAAGTGATGTTTATGGGGATGTTGGGCGGTAAAGCCTGGCGCTATGTGCAGCAAAACGGTCATACCTTGTCGGCAGATGCTGATTTTTGCATCGTGGGCAAGATCTCCCCTACCACGTTACCGGAAGGCCCCTTTGGCGACCACTTGGGGTATTATAGTCTGGCGCACGATTTTCCGGTACTAGAAGTGGAAGCGGTCTACCATCGCAAAGATGCCATATGGCCTTTTACCGTGGTCGGCCGGCCGCCCCAGGAAGATACTAGTTTCGGGCAATTGATCCACGAGATCACCGAGCCGGTGGTGCCGAGTGAGATCGCCGGCCTACATGCAATGCACGCCGTGGATGCAGCCGGCGTTCACCCATTGCTGCTTGCTATTGGCAGCGAGCGCTACGTCCCCTATGGCGAGCGCAAACCGCAAGAGATTCTCACCATCGCCAATGCGATTTTAGGCTTTAGCCAGGCATCATTGGCCAAGTATCTGATGATTATTGCGAAAGAAGACAATCCCCAGCTGGATATCCACCACATCGATGTATTTATGGCGCATCTGCTGGAGCGTGTCGATTGGACCCGAGACCTCCATTTTCAAACTCGAACCACTATGGACACACTAGATTATTCGGGCAGTGGGTTTAATGAAGGGTCCAAAGTGGTCATCGCAGCCGCTGGCACAAAACGCAGAGATCTAGCCTCTGAGCTGCCGAGAGAGATGAAACTTCCGCAGGGATTCAGTAACCCACGCGTTTGTCTTCCTGGGATCATCGCGGTGCAAGCGCCTCGATTCAGCGACCAAAAACGTGCTGAAGATCAAGCAAATGCATTTTGCAGATACCTAACAGAGGCTGGCTTCGCCAACGGATATCCCTTACTGATATTGGTAGATGATGCGGAATTTGCCGCCGCAAAACTGAATAATTTTCTGTGGACTACTTTTACGCGCTCCAATCCCTCTCACGATATTTATGGAGTGGATAGTTTCACCGAGTACAAGCATTGGGGTTGCCATGGGCCGTTGGTGATCGATGCCCGGATCAAGCCGCACCATGCCCCCCCTCTGGTAGAGGACGCAAAGGTTACAGCCCGGGTAGATCAACTTGCCGTTAAAGGAAGGCCCCTACACGGTATTATTTGATATCGATCAGCACAGCGGTAGAACGTTATGTGCAAGCGCATGCTGGATGACCCAACCACTTCGACCCGACCTATCGAGCACAAAGGATGTCGGCCACTATGATTTATATTGAGGAGATACTCACGATGGAAACACATATCCCACTCATTAGTACCCGAACGAAGGGCCCGTTGGGGCTCGCTCACCTTCCGAGGCTATGGCTGAAAATGCGTCTGTCGGCAAAGGGAACATTGGCCGATGGATACCGATCGGGCAAAGGCGGGTTTGATGGCGCGCTACTCGAAGCTCTGGGAATCGATTCGACCGCCGTTGTCGCCTTCGTAAACGAGGCGCAGCCGAGCTACCTGGCGTTCGAGGCCTGGGTAAAGGAAAATGCAAAACTGGCAAGCCTGACGCCGGAGGCAATCGACCAGTTTAATCAGCGCATCCTTTCATTCCCCAAGCCGGAGCCCGGCCGAAGCGAAATGCTTGAGAGTCTTGGGTTTCCCCCATCTGACACAGAGTGGCTCGGTACCGATCTCAACGATCTCGACGACTGGCATGGCTTTCATCTGGCGTTGCTCGATGACGAGTAAAGAGGCGATACCCAAGCACGGTGTCTCAGCCCCGGTAGAGCTTTCGTCAGAAAGATCGCAATAAAAGGGGTTGGGATGATCTTGGCGGGAACGTGTGGGAATCGAACCCACCCAGCATTACTCTCGCAACACCACTACGGTTTTAAAGTCAAGATAATAAGAGTTTCCACAACTCTTTTTATACCAGCATTTTACCTTCTATCTACTTGTTTTTATATCCGTTGCTAATTTAGCCAACTGTCCACATTTGTTTTTAGAACCCTTTCATTGTCTACCGCTCTGACAGACGCCTGACACAAAATTGGCACAAATATTACGGGGAAACTCACCGCATTGGATCCCACGCCCTTCGTGTTGCTGGGATGGCCGCAAAATTAGGCTCCACTCCCACCATTTCAACAACATCCTGTTCGACCTCACGAAACGGCGCGACGCGCGAAGGACGATTCACTCTTTCATACCACTAGGGACAGTGCAATCTCCGAGCCCAGCTTTGCCGTTACGGTGCTTTAAAAAATTGATGCGTGACGCGCAACGCGCTATATTACACGGATGATCACTTCGTTCAAGCATAAGGGATTAAAACGCTTTTATGAAACTGGGAGCACGGCCGGCATTCAGCCCACCCACAGAAATAGACTTCGACTACAGTTGGCCGCTTTAGACACTGCAGTTAGTATAGAGGATATGAACGTGCCTGGATTCAATCTGCACCCTTTGAAAGGGCGCAGAAAAGGGATATGGTCAATCTCTGTAAGCGGAAATTGGCGAATAACCTTTCGATTTGAAAACGGGAGCGCACACATCGTAGACTATGAGGATTATCACTAATGGCTATGCACAATCCCCTTCATCCAGGCGAGTTCATCAAAGAAATTTATGTTCAGCCCTTCGCGCTAAGCGCTAGACAGGTGGCTGCCAATCTAAGGGTGTCTCCTTCCACCTTTAATCGCCTATTAAATGGCGAGAGCAATGTCTCCCCTGAAATGGCCCTGCGTTTGTCCAAAGTATTGGGACGCAGCCCGGAGAGTTGGCTAGCGATGCAAGATCAATATGATTTGTGGCATGCTGAAAAGAAGGTGGATCTTCAGGGCATGAAAAAGCTGATGTTATCCGCCGTCGAATAAACTGAGCCGTTCGAACGATCCTACAAAAACAGACCGTCCGGTAGCTCCGGCTCATCACCCCTAAAGCCCTTTTCCACTTTATCAAGTTGCTCCTGGCTCAGATCCGAAATACCCCTAAAATCGGCCCAGCTGACGCGAGCGTCAGTAAAGTCAGCACCAGAAACTTTGGTGCCCCGCAGGTCTGTTTTCTCGAGTTTTGCTCTTATTAACGAAGCCCGCTCAAGGTTTGATCCATATAGATCGCACCGGTATAATTTCGCTTCCGACATATTAGCCTGACTAAAGTCTGTTTCCCGAATCGTGCTGCGCGAAAAGTCACAGGCTCCCAGATCTGCGCCTGCAAATGAAACTTCGCAGGCCTCAATCCGTTGACATGAAGCCGCCCTCATTTCGGCATATCTAAACAAGACGCGGGATGCCATCGTAGACGAATCAAAAATCGCTGAGCATAGATCCGAGCGATTAAAGGATATCGTCTCGAGTTTTGTAGTTGAAAAGTTGGCGTGCTGTAGGTTCGAATTCTCAAACGATACGGACTCAAGCTGTGCACTCGAGAAATTCGCATCTGATAGGTCGACATTGCTGAGGTCGAGATCGACGTAGCTTGTATTGTCATTAAAAACCAATCCCGCCAAGTCTGCCCCCCTCAGATCAATTCGTGCATTATCGTGCTTTTTGCGCCACGAGTTCCAGATTTCGTTTCCCGACTTTGAATTTGCCGCTTGGCAAATCCACGGTATGGCTACCGCCGCATCCGTAGATTGCTGACCAAAGAAGGCTGGACGATCCGTCGCAAACAGGTACAGCGGGTCCGTAGATACCAAGGGCTCAAGGTGCGACCTAAGCCCAAGAAGATTCCGCGCCGGGGAACGTCTACCGGATTGCCGACCCAAGCGACCCATCGCCATCATATGTGGACCTGGGATTTCATCTTTGACCGGACCGATAACGGCGGTACGATCAAAATGATGACGCTACTCGATGAGTATACCCGCCAGTGTTTGGCCATCCAGGTCGAACGTCAGATCACAGCGGATCAAGTCTTAGGTGTATTGAAAAAGGCGATGATCCAGTATGGGGCGCCTGATTATATCCGTAGTGATAATGGTCGCGAATTTATAGCGACTAAAGTCCAACAAGGGCTGAAGGATCATCCGATCAAAACCATCTATATCGACCCAGGTAGCCCATGGCAAAACGGCTATATCGAAAGTTTCCACAGTCGATTCCGCGATGAATGCCTGAGTCGAGAGATGCTACTTAACTTGCGCGAAGCACGGGTCGTTATTGAAGATTGGAGACAGCACTACAACACGGAAAGACCTCACAGTCGACTGGGCTATCTCAGTCCGGAAGAGTTTATAAAAACCAAAATACTTGTATCTCACACCCTAACTGGGCCAAAACAGGTAAGCCTGTCAGATGCGACGAGGACAGCAGCTCGGATTTCTTTAGTTTTGAATAAAAACTCGTCAATACCACCCCAAACTACAGGTAATATTTATGGTAGATTATACAGCAGCACACCGTACGAATAGTTTTAAAATAGAAAAAATAAAAATCGAGTAGCAGCTCGATGCCCGATTCGACGGCACGGGAGACCTTGAT
>Ga0233439_10001186_pt1 | contig 34501 bp, 17 predicted proteins | sample SI_123_September_6_FD_182713 | JGI IMG/M metagenome (GOLD analysis project Ga0233439, IMG submission 182713) | Seawater microbial communities from Saanich Inlet, British Columbia, Canada - SI_123_September2016_100_MG | ecosystem: Environmental > Aquatic > Marine > Inlet | place: Canada: British... | reverse complement strand
CCGCTGGGTTTTCGAATACCGCGTCGGAGTTATCCGCCACAGCAACAAAACTATTACCCAATGCCTGGGAACGGGCGCCCGCCCCTACATTCTGAATATTGACTACTGCTTCGCTCGATACAGCGACCAACAGCAGGCCGGCCAATGCGCTAAGCATTTTCGACGTCTTCATATGCCAACTCCTCCTTGGTCCACTTAAGATTAGTTTGCGTTGCTGACTCTGGGGACGACCGTGCCGTCCTTGTAAATTTTCCCGATATCCCTAACAAAGCTATAGGAAATATTCGTGGTTTCGACAGGCTCGTTGCGAAAATCAAAGCGTAGCACAACGTCCAGTACCTGAACTTCAATATCGCTCACATCAGGATGCAATGCGGGAAATATAACGAAGCCTTCCGCTTCCTGGCCACTAAAAACTTCCTCGTTTTTTAGCATTGTTCGACGCAACAAGTCGCGCCTTTCTTGATAGCGTGCGTATTCATTTCCTCGATACCCAATAGCGTAAGCCCGATAGTACGTGTCCAACTGTTCAAAGTTAAGACTCCAATACTCCCGTTTATTCCCTGCTTTGACGACGATTTTACTCGGATCGATTTTAACTTTGGGATATGCGTAGTTTTTGACACTAACCTTAAAGATTGTGAAGCGCTGTTTTTCTTGATCGGTCCCCCAAAATACTGTATTACCAAAAGTATAGGGGTTTGTGGATTTTGGTCCAGCTTGGGAATTATTGAAAAACTGGCGGTTGAGTTCCTCATCGGTCATAGGCTTAAGCCGAACTTCAAAACGATCTTGAGCGAAGGTTACCGTACCATCATCAGCGACGCTAATCGAGGAATCTTGCTGCCCACCCGGCTGTAGTGGCCCTGTGTAATAGTTATAACCACAACCATGGATTCCCAATCCAAGAATCAAGATCAAGAATAGTCCCGTCACTCTCATCATTCAGCTCCTCGAGAAGAAAAAGGAATGTGCGATTCCAAAGGAATGTGCGATTCCAATTGCATAGTAGCTTTTAAGCGCCCCCAAGAATTGGTTTCGACAATCGTTGGTTGAAAAATAGCTTCAAGTGGCATCAAGATCAAGTCGGCAAAACGTTCTGAGAAGCGAAAAGAATTTAATTGACCCGAAATTGACCATTTCGCATCGAATAGTTCTGAATCTGCATCAAAGTCATTGAACTCAACATTGAAGCCAATAATTTCACTTTCGATCAAGACATGCTCTTTGCTTTGGAAGACCGCATTAACATCAACATGATCAAAAGGCGCGAGCATCACCTCGTAACTCGTCACGCCATTCCCACCCGAAACGCCTACGAACCCTATTGCCGCCTCGCTATAAGGACCGCTTGCAAGTGCATACCAAGCCGCAGCAGAAAAATTAACAAAAAAGTCTTCATCGGGCGGCGGGCCAGCCAATACAAAGTGATTAGCTTCTGCGCCATTGCGCTGCAATTGTTCATCAGGGCTCAACTCGGTAAAATTGGCATATTGCCCACCAGAGTGATCCGCATCGATGAATAACTCCATCGCGTCGTCTTGAAAAATTCGTACTGCAGCACTACCGGCCGGACGATCAATTTGATGAATATCGTCGCGAACTTGAGCTGCTATATAGAGTCTATTGGCCGTTTTGTTCCATCCGACCATGAGACGCACGGAAAAATCGTCTGAATCGCTCACCCCAACTTCGGAGCCTATCAGATTCTGCAAATGATCCGTTCGAATCACATAAGAATCATCTACTAAAGCCCAGTCACTCAAATCCCCGTCAATAGAAGGTAGCAAAAGATCGGGAAACTGAAACGCTTTGTAGATCTCTCCTTCGGGCTGATGCCCGATTGCAGGAGAGCTTAAACCGATTATAAGCTGTAACGTTAACCAAAAGCAACAAAAAGTATTCACAGCATCTCAACTACGCTACTTGATATGTCCTATGAGTTTTTAACTATTATTGGGCAGTATGATAATCAATGCCCCAAGGTGTGTCAAGTTATATAACCCACACCCGATCTTTTAATAAAAGGATTCTACTTTAAATAACAGAAGCTGTCAATGACAAATTTGACTGTCTCTTTTATTAGTAATTGTTCTCTCGCTTATTTTATAAATAAGCACAAAAGATACTCCGAGCAATAATTGAGCAATAATAAGCATAAGCTCATTATTAATAACATTTTAATTTACACATCATTCAACGCCGGCATAGATAGTAACAAAACCCCTAGTCCGCGTTTCGACCTCAGCAAACTCAAAACGTCGACGAGCCAGCTCAAAACCCAAGACGGTAGTCAAACGATACCCTTGATATTCTGAAAGATTGCTCAACTGTGCAGTGGCCACTAATCCTCTGAAACTGTCGAGCGCACCAGGAGGCACCAGCTTGCGGCGTTGCTGAAAAACCTCGTATTCCATACCGGTTTCGACGAAGCTGCTGCGAAAAGCAGGAAAACGCAAAAGCCCTGCGAATAAGTGGGTCCACTCGCTGCGTTGCGGGACTGACAACAAAACATCGGCTTGGTGGCGCAATTCGCTTTTCCATCTGGGGACGAAAGTCGCGTTACCCCAATTAAAGCTATATTCAGCTTTGCCAATCAGCCCCCTAAAATAGGCATCCTGACGCAAATCTTGCTGCTCCAAAGCCACCTTATCTCCAAGTTGATGATAGAATTGCCATTTTAGCTTAGCACTGAGTTTGAGACCCCGCATTTTTTTAAAATCTAAGCCGAGCCAAGTAGTATTGATCCAGGTATCGGGTGCCGCCAACGGATCGCTTATCAGACGCATCCCGCCGCGCGTGTTGGGCAGTTGTACCCATTGGAAGAGATTATCGCGAATCGAATCTTCGACTCGGCGAAGATCCTGAAAAAAAATCAATCGCCCCCAAGCAGGCTGGTCCCGGTCAAATGTTAAAATCATATAGGTCGCCAAATTGCGACGCTTGTCCGATATCTGTTGAATTCGTTGCCGACCAACCGTCAAGCGCATTTGCGGCCCAAAATGAGTTCCGCCATACACATTATAGCCGCGGCGGTCTTTCTTATAGGGCAAATCGGCCTCTTCGTCGTTTTCAAAGCGATCGATCCAACCATTGTGATTCATATCCAATCCATAGAGGAATTCGGGCCGGTCGGTGTGGAAACGCAGAAAGGGCTCTTCATAGTCTGGAATTAGATTCGGACTGTCTTCATTGTCGTTCTGATTGAAATCGGAAATGAAATCGTTGTTCTCATCCCAACCCGGGAAGATTTCGCGGTCGCCGGCTTGCCAACCTCTCCGACGCCAATCGGGGCGCCGGTCTTGGTCATCATTGTCATCGACAAATTCGTAGCGCTGAAAATCATTATCGAATTCCACTGTACCTTCGCGATCGACGGCCACCACCGACGTGGTATATCTCGGGCTCACTGCAAACCCCTCGGCAAAAGCAAAAAACGGGTAGGCTTGCTGCGAAGCATTGAAGAGCCACGCGGTAGCTTGTTCCGATGCGGTATGATGTCGATCCAGCCCCGGATTCGGGTATTGGCGATATTGTTGATTGACATCGACTTCAGCATAGGCCTGAAACCCCGCCAAGTCATCGATTTCAAGGGTAAAACCAGCTAACTGGTTCGCCGTTGGCAGACCGTAGTCAAAGGCGACGACTCGTTGATTGGAGTTGTCCTTTACATTGCCAGCTGCCTGTTGCAAAGGCAAATAGACCCCCTGCTGATCAGAATTCACTTCGATCCGATAATCGTTGGCGACCACGAGCTCGACAGTGACCCTTCCGATATCCGCTATATCCGGCCCGGCATAGGAACGATCGTTGAAATCGTAGCTTATAATGAGCTGTTCATTGCCGTCGGCCGCGAGATAGCCCCGGCGTTGGAAACCGCCTTCGACCAGCGGACGAAAGCCAATTTCTGAGCCGCGAGTCTCCTTACCCTTTAGGTCGTAAATTATAATATCACTGGCAAATAGTGCTCCACCCCCTTCACCATCTTCGGGCGAATCATCGGTGATGCGCACATCGATGCGCGAGATACTGGCAAAGTTCTGCGGCCCGGCCAGCGCCCCTTTGAACATATCTCCGCCAAAGGCCTCCAACTGAGTATGGGCCTGGTGCGCATTGACAAAGGTGCCCCCAACTTTGGCGAAATCCCCAACTTGCACCTCCACCCGACCGCCGAGCAAATTGGTATTATCGGTACGCTGCTGTGGATTGGATCCCGACAGGCCTGGATCGCTGATCCTGGACAGGATTAGCGTCGCCGCATATTTGTCGGAGAGGAAATCCCACTGCAACCCGTCGAATAGGGGTTTGGAAAAGGTCATCGGCGTCAGCGTAGTCCGGATCTGGTTGCCCACCGTGATGGCGTAGTGGTACTGGCCTTTGTGGTCGGAAGCCACAACGAGGCTAGAGAACCAAGAGCTAAAGCGGCCCGACTTCTCCACCGTGCTACCGAATGGCTGCGGATTTTCCTGCCGCCAATCGTAAATCAACCAACCGCGCATCAGATAATTGCCGTATATGTCGTAGAAATACTCGCCCTCCAGCGCGGTTGACACATAGCGCTGGTAAAGTTCACGGGCGTAATTATCATAATCGCGCTGCCTCCAACCGTATTCGGTATAGAGTTCCTGTGGCACACGCCACTTGCGCACGACCGGGTCAAGGGCATCGAAAATCACCCCGGGGCCTTTCGGTTCGAAAGAGACCTTCCCACCGCGTTTGACCGAACCGAGACGGGCACCGTATTCTTGGGCGCCAACGGCAACTACCACCACAAGTGAGAGCAGTGAGACTGCCAGGCTAGTTTGTCGTAGGCATTTTTTCATAGTGTTATACTGTGCATGGTCTTTGATAACCATAATTACTTCCAGCCGTATATTGCATTTTAATCGATTTCGCGATCGCCAATTTATCCCTCATGCTTCTTCAATAGACCACCGCGATCGTCCCACTATGGCGCTCTTCAAACGAGTCCGCCTCCACCCGCAGCACCCATACGTACAAACCCGGCAACACCCGTTGCCCATCCGCTACCCGCCCATCCCAGCGGTGGGTCGCCGGTCCCAAACGATGGTCTTCGCCAAAAACCGTATACACCTTGCGCCCGGCCAGGTCGTATAGGTCAAAAATCACTGGGGTCGGCAGCGTCAATTGCAACAGATTGAAGAAGATTTCCAGTTCGTCATTTATCCCGTCGCCATTCGGGGTCAACAACCGGCTTGACAGTACGATATCGCCTACGAGTGTTCCCACTTGCGCACGGGGGATCGCCACCGACAACCCCGATAGCTCCACAATATCTTCAGGACCAAAAGACACCGCATTACCAGGTTCGAGAATCTGCGGAACTTCCGGCCAAAGGCGATTAAATGCCCGCCCCGAAAACGTCGAGCCAAATCGAAAAATAGGCAGGTCGAAAGTAAACTCGAGCAAATCGTCATTCCCATCGATAAGCGGGAAATCGACGATGAAATATTCCGGTTCATTCTCGACAACCGTAAAATCGACCGATTGCCCATTGACACGCAGCCCGCGAATATTACTGACGCGTATATTCGTATCAATTTCCAAGCGGTCGTAACCACGCACCGGTCCCGTTGACTTGAGCCGCACCGCATAGCGAAAAGTGGCTGGTTTTTCCGCCTCGGCAAGACGGGGGAAAACCTCGGCGCGCAACGTATCGGCGATCGGCGGCTGCAGATAGTCGAATTGCAACCGAGCCACCTCGCGCGCGTCGAAGATACGGCCCGAAAAATCGAGGCGAAATTGCACATAACGCCGGGGGCCAGGCGCCGTCACCAAGGCATCATTTTCGACTGACTTCCACTGGCTCCAATTCTCCTCGTCGTCAATCAGCGGCGCCTGTTCGAAACGCTCTAATTGATGATATTTCTCGCCCGTCACCTCTATAATAAATGGATCACCGAACTCGCCCTTCCCCTCCCGGCGGTATAAGACGGGGGTATCGTCGTTGCCCGATCTGACCCGCAGTGAAACATTGGAGAAAACTTGCTCTCCAACCGCTTGCTGCAACCAACGCACTCGGCCGACGGTTGCTCGATCACCCAAGTCGATCAAGTCGGTGTAGTAGACGGCTTCGCTCAGATAGCCTGTGCCATAGACCTCGACCTCATCTACCTCGAAAGGTGTCGTAACGATCGAACGCAACTTAACCAGACGGACGTATTGAGGCGGCACGGCCAGGTCGACGATAGCCTCTTCGTTACTGGGCTCACGGGCAATGAGAAAGTCGGGCGCATTTTGCGCGGTATTGGTCTCCCGTTCGTTGATCCACAACTCGTATCCGCGCATAAAATCGTCTTGAAAAGGCGCCGAGGGCGTCGCGACCAGCGCATCGCGCGGATAGAAACGCACTCGGTGGATCCCGATGGAGACACCGAAGTCGAGGACGATCAAAATCCCATTGGCGTTGGCGTTGGGAAAGATCGCCGTGGGTTTGCGCTGATAGGCAACCTCGTGATCACCGTTGACCGTACCTTCGAGCCATTTATTCACGATTGTGCGCGACACGTGCAGCGAGTTCGGGGACGAGATGCGACCCCGCTCAAGCAAAACGCGCGAGGCGATATTTTCTTCTGGATCGAAAAACAGCGGACTAATCCAACCGCGTCGTTGCGTGAAATCAATAGCATCTTCGGGCGTGTTCGTGGTATCCACAACCATCCGCGCTCCATTGCGCAGCAAGACCTCCGGATCGACGCTATCACCACCGCCCTGCCAAGGACGCCCGCCCAAACCGAGGGTAAAGGTCTCCACCGGCTGGGCCCAAAGACCGCCGGCCAACCCCGCCACCAATAGCGCTACCGCATACATAATCCCCTAGAGCCCCGCATTGATAGAGAGAAAGAACAAACTAGTGCGCTGCTTTTCACCATCCGCGAATGAACGCTGCCCCAACCGCAGACCCGCGCGAATGGCGAGCCGATAGCCCTGATAACCTACTCGATTGACAAACTGCCCCACTGCAGTCCAGCCATTGAAATCACTATGCACGTCGAGTAATTCCCCATCGAGCAGACGCAACCAGGTCAATTCCAACCCGAGTTGCAGTTCGGTATCGAATATCTGTCGGCCATAGCGCGGATAGTACGCCACGCCGACCGTTTCGGCCAAAAGCGGCTGGGTCCAGATTAAGAATAGCGTTTCCTCGAGCACCGTCGCCGACGGCTGTCTCCGACTAAAGGGCCGTACTTGCCGATATTCACTTTTGAAACGCGGCTCAAAAACGGCTAAACCAATCGGGATGCTCCACTCCGCCTTATTTATCACCCCCAGGAAACCCGAATGAACTCGACCGTCGCGCGCCACCACCTCCTCCGCGAAACCGCGCTGGCGCCAATATTCCCACTTGGCCCGATGTAATAGACGCACTCCTCTGCCAAGTTGGTGCGCATAATCAGCGTAGACGGTGTTTTTCCAGGTATCGCGTCCCGGCAACGCATCCTCAATACGCCGCATCCGTCCCACCGCCCCCAATGGCTGAACCCACTGATTGACCGGATCGGCTATGTTGTCCTTGACCAACGCCCCGTGCTCAAAGAGTCGCAGTCTACCCGAGGGCACCTCCCTCGTCCAAGCCCACATAAAATACCACGATCGAGTTCGTCCATCGCCGGCGAGCAACCGCAATCGTTGCCGCCCCAATAACAATGTCATACTCGGCCCGGCGTTGACTCGCAAATACGTGTTAAATCCGCGTTGATCGCGCAGATAGGGATAGTCGGGCAAATCGTCGTCTTCAAAGCGGTCAATCTTGCCATTGTGGTTCATATCGAAGCCGAAGAGAAATTCCGGCCGATCAGAGCGGAAGCGCAGAAAAGGTTCGTCGTAGTCCGGCTGCAGGTTGCGATTCTGGTTGTGGTCGTATATGAAGTCGCCGTTCTCGTCATAACCGGGGAAAACCGTCGATTGCCAAGGCTGGTACGGGCGTTCCCACTCTGCCATCGCATCCGAATCGTCGTCGTCGTCGACCAGTTCGTAGAGCTGCGGGACCCGATCCTTATAGCGAATGATACCATTGGCTTCCGTCAGCCAATAACTGGTAGAATAGGTGTCGTCGAGCGTGAAGGCTTCGGCATACAGTGCCCATGGAAAACGACGATAAAGCAAGGTTCCATAGGCCGCCGTGGCCGCCTCGACAGCCTGATATCCACGCGAAATATTTGGGCTGGGATAAAGACCATGTCGACGGTTGACGGCAAATTCGCCCTGCATCGACACCCCCTTCCAATCGACTAGGTTCCAGTTAAAACCGACCAGTTCGTTGGCGGTAGGCAGCGCATAATCGATTTGTAACAGGGCACTATTGCTGCCATCACCGACATTGCCCTCAGCCCGGGCGAACGTGAGAAAGACCGGCTCGGGATTGCGAACCTCGCCGTCGGTCTGCAGATCGGAAGCCAGTTCAACCCGGTAGTCATTCGCCAGAGACAACTCGACGGTGGTCCGCCGTAGATCGACCGAACGCAGATTATCAACGCCAAAATCCCTGAGGTCGTAGTGCAACACGATCTGCTCGGAGCCATCGGCCACCAGTGAACTGCCCTTGGCCCGCCCGCCCTCGATAAAAGGCAATAAGCCAATTTCACTGGCGCGTATCTCCCGTCCGCTGGTATCGATCATCACCAAGTCATGGGAAAACACCACCGCTCCATCCCGCCCATCAGCCGGCGAATCGTCGCGTATGCTGACCCATAGATGCTTTAAAGCCTGGTTCTGGCGGGAGGTGAGGATCCCGTGCATCGGGTTGCCACTGGTGAAGTCACCCTTAGTGTTGGCGTTGTGGGCGCTAACGTAGGTAAGACCAAGTCGCAGATCCGGCCCGGCATCCCATTCAGCATGCCCACCCATCACATGCGTCACATCCGTGCGCATATCGCGATTGGGCTCGCTGGGACGCGACAATATAAGGCTAGTGCGATACGTATCGGCCGCGTAGTCGAGGCGCATGCCATTGAACCGAGGTTTATAGAAGGTCAACGGCGTAAAATTAGTATAGATCTCATCGCCGATCATCAAGCGATAAGAACCTCGACTATCGCCGTCAGAGGCGATCACCAAACGGTTAAAAAAACCAGCATAGGCATCTCGCCTTCCAAGCCCAATCGGTCTTTTGCGCAATACGCTACCCTGTGCGGAAGGCTGGGTTTGCGTCCAGTTGTAAACCAACCAACCTCGCCCCAATGAAGTGCCGAAGCTATCATACCATTGCGACCCCTCTAAGAGTTGTTCCACATACCGCCGATAGCCGTCTTCGGCATAGAACGCATCCGTCGCGTACCAGGGCCGAGCATAGGTCTCATGAAGCTGACGAGGACCATACCATTTATGTAGCTCTGGCACGGCGAAATCGAGACCGAAGCGCGGGCTCCCCTCGCCCACCAGTCCGCTCCCTCCCAATATCGCCCGCCCCGGCCTTTGATATTGAGCAGACGTCGCCTGTACGCAAACGAGCGAAAAAACGGTTATAATAGTCCAGTATTGCCGCACCACGCCTCCTCAGTAGACCAATGATACTGATGCGGTGAAAGACGGTGCTTTGCCGGAATCGGTATTGAACCCGACGTGCAACAAATAAACTCCGGGTTCCAGTAACCTCCCCCAGTCATTCCGCCCATCCCAAACCAGGCGATGCTCGCCACTGGCACGCTCTAAGGCAAAGGACAGGTCGCGTACTTTGCGACCAGCCAAGTCGTAGACGCCGGCCACAAAAACACTCGGCCCATTTAGGCGAAACACCGAAAAACTCAACACGGTCTCGTCGTTGATACCGTCGCCATTCGGTGTAAAGATACGCGGAGCGACAGCCTGGTCGGTCAACAGCGACGTCTCTCGCAGATCGGCGATCACCACGAGCGATTGGCTCGCAGACGCCGTGCCCACATCTCCCTCGCTCGCCACCTGCAAGATCCCGGGCCAGAGGCTATTGGCCAGGCTTAGGGAAAAGACCGTGCTGTTGAGGAAAATTCGCGTACGGAAACGGATGGCGTAGACCGTTTCCCCGCCGCGCACGACAGAAGGGAAAGCCAGTTTGAGCAGACTCGGTTCCGGTTGGGACATTTCGAGTTCGCCGGGCCAGAGCGGCCTGCCCGCGCCCAAACGAAGGGCGAGGTCACTACCGCTGTGAACCGAGACCAACTGCAATGGCGCCGAGGCTGATGATCCGAGCGAAATCTGATCGAAACCCGGATTGGACGCGGCAAAGCGCGGTTGCCAATAGAGTGTGAAATCGTGCTCTTGCCCTGGCTCGAGACCGCGCACCGGCCAGATTTCGGCCGTAGCCTGATCGACCAGCGGCGCGGAGAAATTGAGTTGCAAGCTACTGATCTGCGCGGCGCGCAACGGGTCGCGGCTCAGCAGCCGCAATTGCACTTGCACCATCTGTCGTGGACTTGGCGATTTGAACGCTTCGCCGCTCTCGGCGTACACCTCGCTCCAACTACTCCAGCGGGGTCCCGGAAACTCTTCGACTACTACCGGCCCACGGTGCGCCTCGTTGCGGAGGTTGGTCCAGCGTTCTTCCGTGATCTCACGGCCGAATGTATCGTAGTGGCGAGTGACGATCAAAAGGTCATCACCCGAACGAGTCCGCACTTCGAGGCTTGTGCCCGGGGGTACCAGACTCTGCCATTCGACAGTGGAAAAAATCCTCGTCTGCCCCAACTTGATCAGCGGCGAAGTCAGCTTGACCTCAGACACATAACCTTCACCATAGGCCTGGACTTCACTCAGTGTCGCCCGCTCGGCGCTCGAACCGACTAAATCCAAACGCCGCACCTCGATATGCCGAATCTCCCGCAGCGGAAAGGCCTCTTCCAGTTGCAGGAAGGAATCTGGGTTCAGGCGCTCATCGAAATTGGTCCAAACTAAACCGCCGGCCGGGTTGATCGATCCATCGGACACCCGCATCTGATAAGCCACCGGCGGATCCTGCGGGCTGACCAAGCGCACCTTGTTGATCCAGTATTTCGCCCCCAAATCCATGTCGACTTGATTGGTATTGCCAAAAGGGTCATAGACCTTGAGGTCAAAAAAGGTGCTGTGCAACCCGTCGGTTAATTGGCGGCGGAGGAAATTGCTGTAAAACACCTGATCTTCAAAGAGCGCGCGCTGCGTAAGGGTTACGATATTGTCACCCAGCGCGATGACTTCGACTTCGGCCAAGCGGGGGCGCTCGCGACGGTAGTAGCGCACCGGCCCGCGCTCGGCGGCGGGCAGGAAATCATAGGTTTCGGACAGGACGGGGATTTCGCGGCCGACGGATGTCAGCCTGAAATAGTCGACGGCCCCCTGATCGGCTGGAGACAAAAATGTGTATTCGTCAGCGGCGACCTCGGCCCCGCGCGCTCCGTCGCTGTCGATCGCGTCGATGCGCACGAACTGCACCACCTCGCCTGTCACCCCCGCCGGCACGGGGCGCAGCGGCTCTACATCAAAGACGAACTCGCGCTGGTCTTTGTTGGGTTCGTTTATCTGGCCGACGCGAAAAAACTGTTTGCTGCGCGACTTGCCGAATGCCATCCGGCCATCCGAGACCATAACGCGGAACTTGAGGAACGGGTCGCCCTCCGCAACGAAGCGCACTGCGATCTGTTGCACGACGGTAGCCCGACCGAGATCGATCTCGACAAACCAGCTTTCGACCGCATCCTCGGCGTCGGGTTCCCAAAAGGTGGTCTCGTCGCCGTCGATTATATTGGCGGCCGACGCGAAATTACTGCCGGCCCCGCTAATGCCGCCGATTAGTGTATCCCCCTCGGTCCCGACTCGGCTGAACGAGGCGGCGTCAGCTACCGCGTTGGTATTCGCTCGCAGAAAACGGGGCCTTACCACACCATCGTCTTCGATCTCATGGACCCCCAGAGGTGCCTGCCAAGCCGCCCATTGCGGCGCGCTCTCGACGAGCACCCGCCGCCCTTGCAGCTCATATCCCTCTTGGGCGCCTACCACAGCGCACAACAAAACCGCCGCAATTACCACAGCCCCCCGCATCAGTAGGCCACCCCCACCACACCCTGGCGCTCCACCGCACCGGCATCGGCTTCGAGTCGCAAGCGCCAAAGATACAATCCGGGCAACACCCGCCGCCCTTCTTCGCCACGACCGTCCCACACTTGCGAACGCCGCCCGCTGATCATCGGCTCGGACGCGACATGCCTGACGCGCCGGCCACCCAAGTCGTAAATATCCAGGGATGCCGTGGCCGGTTGCGTCAGCTTGAGCAGCGCATAGGAGAGCACGAATTCGTCATTGCTTCCGTCGCCGTTGGGGGTAAAAGCCCCTCCGCTGACGCGAAACTGATCGACTAGCGGCAACTCACCCTGCTCGTCTTTCACTCGCACGACCAAGCTCCCTCCCAACGAGAGCGGGTCAACATCCTCCTCGCGCGCCGATTGCCGGACATTGAGCAATTGCCCATCCACCAACCGCTTATCAACCGCTTGTACATCGAAGCGGGTCGCATCGCGAAAAACGGTGCCGCGCAGAACGATTTGCACAAAGGTCCCGTCCTGCAACACGCTGCGTCGAAGGCGAATTTCCACGCCCTCGCCGGAGGAAAAGGAAGCAGAAAACTCGACTTCGCGATCGTCGATCTGGACCTTTTCTACATTTGTAATCTGTGCCTCGGTCGCAATACGGAGGCTCTGAAACCCGGTATCGCCGTTCGGCAACAGCGACCCGTCGCTGCGCAGGCGGCGGATTCGGGTCCGCAGCGAGACCGTAAAACTCGTGTCGCGGCCGGCCTCGACCTGCAAGGGGGATATCTCAGCTTCGAGTAATTCGGCGATGGGCGGATTCAGATATTCGATAATCAACCTTTTGATCACAACACCTGGATCGGTGAGCAAGAGGCGGAATTGGATATAAGAGCGGGTACCCGGAGAACGCACCTGGCCATTGGTTACCGTTTCCCAACTACTCCAGGCGGGATTGCGCACGATGGGTCCTCGTTCGATCGAATCTAGTCGCGTCCACTCCCCTGCGCTCACCCGTTCCCTGTCGGATCCGACGCCCGTAAGCCGATAGTAGTGCAGCGACTCCTTATCCGGCCCCGAACGAGTCTGTACGGTAATGGGAAGCTGCTGTATATCCCCACCGTCGTAACGAACCTTGCCCCACAGCGGCCGAGGGCCTGCCTGCGCGAGAATAGGCACCGATACAAACTCCCCGGCCGGCAAAGTGCCATCGCTGTATATTTCTATTTCGGCGAGTTCCCAACGGCGATATTCGCGCACCAACAGACGGATATAGCGCACATCGCGGCTGGCGAAGCGCCTTTCGACCACGGGTTGGCGATTGGGATTGGCCAGAGAAAAATCTACGACCGTCCTAAACCGCCTTTCCAGCAGGTTCACCCCCTTATCCACGCCGTCATTGGTCGCCAAACTGAAAGCGCGGGGGAACAGCTGTTTGTGCTCGGCGTCCAAACGGGGAAAGAGGCGGATGCGATTTACGCGGAAAGTAGCCCCCAAATCAATGAAAATCGGCGAAGTACGCATCAGTCCGAAGCGCTCGGCGAAATCATCCGGGTTAAAGGCCGTCTTCGGGTCGCCGTCGTAGAGCACTGAAGCGCCCTGGATAAAGGTCGCACGCCCCTGCGGGGTCGGCGTTAGCGCAAATCCGGCGCGTTCCGGCGTTCCCGGTCCGAGATTGCTATTGGGTAGCACGTCCCAAGTCCAAATCGAATCCTGATCCAATGCCACCAGTTTCGATTCAGCCACGGCTTGGGTCCAGCGGGCAATACTGCCCCGCCAACCAACACCCAGCGAATCAACAGCAAATAACGGGTTAGTGATGAGCAAAACCCATAAAAGTGCCGCCAATCGCAAGTTACGCGACCGAAGAATGACAACGATATTTGACATAGCAACCAACTTAGTTGACATATAATATCCGCAATATAAACAACGATAGACCACTTGGCACGTCAATTATAGCGCTTGTCGCCGACTCCACACCTTGCGAATATTCGCACTTTCAATAAAGCCGTTTTTATTATATGTTCTACTTATTGTACTAATGACCGAAGATTAGACTTGTTTCCCGGCCTATAAATAAGGCTGTCTCGCACGGAGGTTCTGCAGATGATCAGGTTATTAGCGATGGTGCTTTGCGCCGCGCTTATTTATAGTGATAGCCACGCCGAAATCAAACGATGGCGCGTCGGTGATGAAGCGCATCCATGGACCCTGCTGCCGGTGACCGGTCGCCTCGACTTAGGCCGTAGTTGGGCCGTCGAACTGATCGCCGACGACGACGGCGACGGACTCATCGACGAAGACCCCGTCGAGCTAATCGACAACGACAACGATGGCTCAATGAACGAGGATCCCGTCGACCCCCAGATCGACAACGACGAAGACGGCCTGATCAATGAAGACCCGGATAATAACCTCGACGACGACGGCGACGGGCTCATTGACGAGGACCCGCCCGAACTGATCGACAACGACATCGACGGCCAGGTGAACGAAGACGGTCCCGATCCGCAATTCGACAACGACGGTGACGGACTGCTCAACGAAGACGGGTTATACTCTGTCTACGACGATGACTGGGACGGACTGCTCAACGAAGACGAAATCAACGGCCTTGACGACGACGGCGACGGGCTCATCGACGAGGACCCGTCGTTGCCCGATCACGGCGATGGCGTTACCACCTGGCTCAGGCCAGTGCGCCTGGACAGTTCGCGCAACCTGACCTATATGCTCAACCAGCGCTTTAAGGCCGGCGAATACGGCGGCCTCGTACCCGGCAAGGCCGTTCAGCGGCCCTTTATGGTGGTGCCGAGCGAATACGGTTTCCGCCGCGAGGTCGGCGACCCGATTTCGGCCGACTACTGGGCGGCCGCGGGAGTAACGGTTCGCAAGGATTCCGAAAAAGCCGTTGACGGCAATCTGAACACGGCCTTCACCTCCACCAAGTACGGCCGCGGCGGACTGGGCGTTAACCTGATGGGCTTCTACTACCTCAACCGCATTGTCTTCCGCCCACGACCGACCTTGCCCGGCGGCACCATCGCCAACTACTACATCCAATTCGGCGACCAAAGCTCCATCGACATCCGCAACGAATCCATCCAACCGCGCAGATCACTCGTTGCGGCCACTCGCGGCCAATTCAACCCCGTAATCAAGGATCTGCGCTTCGACCAACCCTTTATCGCCGGTCGCGTCGACTTGATTTCAATCGACCCCGAAGGCAAACTTAGTCAGGCCGCCGAGATCGGTTATTTCGGCGATGGCTATGCCATCGACGGGCAATATACCTCCGCCATCATCGACGTGGGAACGTCCACGCCGCGCAGCCGCCGCTACGACCGCGGAATTGAGCAATTCTCCGCCTCGGCACGGGACGCCTTCCTAACCCAATTCGACCCGGATGTCGCAGGCGCGACAGTCAATTGGGGCAAGGTCCGCTGGCGCGGCCGCAGCGACGGCCGTGAAGGCGATGTCCGCATACAGTTCCGCGTCGGCAACACCCTCGACACCCACATCTACGCCCGTCTCTTAGGCCCCGGTCTTACTTCCACTGACGACGAGGACGGCAATGACCTGGACTTGTTTTCCTGGATCAAGATCGCCGAAGGCCGTGTTCCCGAGCGCGAGTTGCTTTACAACGAGCTTGGCGTCGACCTTGGCAACGATGGGCGTCTGGGCTGGAGCTTCTGGTCCGCCCCCTTTAATCTCGCAGACGGACTAATCGACGAAAGCTTGCCCGAATCCGAGTGGCACAAGAGCGGCGTCCAGTTGCCGCTGCCCGGTGGCACCCGTTATATCCAGTTTCGCGTATTTTTCGACAGCGAGCAGCACAGCGCGGCATTGTTGGACTTTATCGAATTCGACTACGACTCACCGCTGGTCTCGGGTGGCGTCGTCGCCGAGATCTTCCCGCCGCGGGTTCCACTGGGCGAAGAAATATCCTTCCACTACTATATGCGCCCTCTATTTGGCTTGGGTGAAACCTCTGCTTTTAATCGCATCGAGATCGCCGTTCCCAGCACTGACACCCGCATTGATACCCTGCGTTTTGACGGCCAGGACTGGACCGAGATCGCCGGGACGGGCAACGGGGACGATCCCTTACTGGATACTAATCCAGAACGGCTCGCGCCCAATGCCGACAATGCCGACAGCTTGGGGCAATTCGCGCAAACAGTCGTTCTTGATCCGGTCACGAACTCACCGAAGTTGCTGATTAAAGTGCCCAGAATGAGCTCGGAGCACTTTCAATTCGGCCAAAACATTGAAGTCATCTTCAAATCCAAGCTCTTCCGCGGGTCGAAAGAATTCACGAGCCTGGTGTGGAATGATGCGGTCGGCGACCCCCGTTCAACGATCCCGCAACCGGTCAGCAACGGCGATGCCACGCCGGAAGTAGCGACCAATGCATGGCTTGTCGTCGTTGACGACATCGCCAATGTCGTCAATCCGCCCATTATCACACCAAACCCCTTCACGCCCAACGGCGACGGCATTAACGACGAGATCACCTTCACCTTCGACTTGTTCCTGCTACTCGAAGAAGTCGAGGTCGAACTCGCTATCTACGATCTCTCCGGCCGCCGCCTCGCCCAATTGCAAAAGGGCGGGTCAAGCGCCGGCAAACTCGAAGTCAAATGGGGCGGTCGCAACGACGAGGGAGAGATGGTGCCGCCGGGTTTATATCTCTACCGACTACTCGTCGATTCCGACAATACGTCGACGGAGCGTTCCGGCACACTTTCACTCGTCTATTGATCTCGCCCATTGGGCATATAGTCCACAGGGAGGGACGGAAGTGCAACTGCATTCCCGTCCCTCCCTGCCGTTCTGACGCGGTTTTTCCTCCGCTATGACGAACAACCCAACCCGCCTCTTTCCCACCGCGCTCTTTGTCGCGGCGCTCGCACCACGCCTGACCTACCTCTTTGAACATCGCGACAGCCCGTTTTTCGACGCCCCGGTCGTTGATGCGAGGACCTTTCTGGACAAAGCCCAACTTATCGCCGGCGGCGAAATATGGGGGGGGACCGACCCCTACTGGCAGCCTCCCCTTTATATTTATCTGCTCGCCTTCTTCTGTTGGCTACTGCCCACTTCGTATTTTATCGGGATCCGGCTACTGCAATCAGCATTAGGAGCCATGTCCTGCGTCCTGGTGTATCTGCTCGCCCGGCGCGCCTTTGGCGAACGGGTTGGCCGCATCGCAGGCGGGCTCTCCGCTGTCTGCGGATCTTTTCTCTATTTTGAGGGCGAACTACTAGCCGTTCCCGTAGAAATAGCCCTCAACCTGCTGTTATTGCACCAACTCTGCACCGCCTTACAGGAGGATCGCCGCCGAGACTGGATCCTCGCCGGCGTTATAGCGGGGCTTGCCGCCCTTACGCGCCCGAATATCCTGCTCTTCACCGCGGTCTTCTGCATTTGGATGTTTTGGCAATCGCGGCGCGATGCCGATCCCACTCCACGACGACGGGTCATCTGGTTCTTGCTGCCCACGCTATTGGTGATTTTGCCTGTGACCTGGAGAAATTGGGCCGCCGAGCCCGACCTCGTCTTCATCTCTTCCAATGGCGGTATCAACTTCTACATCGGCAATAATGTCGACTACGAGCGCACCGTTTCGCTGCACCCGGGCATGCAGTGGGAACAAATGGCTATGGAACCGGTAAACGCGGGGCACGAAACCGCAGCCGCGAAGTCATCGTTTTTTTTGCGCAAAGGCTTGGCCCATATTGTCACCAATCCCTTCGATTTTTTTGGCCGCACCCTCGAAAAAGGATTCCATCTTTGGAGTGGACCAGAAATAAAACGCAACCAGCATATCTACTACGCCCGAGAACACTCGCGGATTTTGAGCGTTTTACTCTGGGATTGGCACCTCTCCGTCCCCTTCGGACTGGTCGGTCCATTGAGCTTACTCGGCCTGTGGCTGAGCATCCGCAAGCGCGAACAGCCAATAGCTCTACTGCGTCTCTACGCGGCCTGCTATATGGCTTCAGTGCTGCTATTTTTTCCCGTGGCCCGCTACCGCATGCCGGTACTGCCGGTGTTAATCGTCTTCGCCGCCTTCGGCCTATGGTCTCTTTACCTAAGTATGCGCGAACAACCATGGCACCGGACTGCAAAACTGGCGGCGCCTTTGGGCTGCCTGCTAGTCCTCTTGAACCTGACCCGGGCCGAGTCGATGGCGAACGACGCGCAATTGTGGTTTGACCTAGGCGAAGTGCATCTGCGCAAGGGCGATTCTGCCCTGACCGAACGCTATTCGCTCCAAGCACTAGCGTTGGAACCGGATTACAACTACGCCCGTCACAATCTAGCCGTTGCCCATTTCCAGCAGAAACACTATCAAGACGGCGAACGGGAAGCACTGGCGACCCTAGCGGAAAACCCGCTGCGCACCGACACTCGCATCCTCCTTGCCCGAATCTACCTCGACACACAAAAACCGCGATCAGCGGCGACCTATTTACAACAAGCCCTTGAGCGCGAACCAGCATCCGGACCGGCTAATTATTATTATGGCCGCCTTCTTTACGGCCAACGAAACTTCGCCGCCGCAGTGCCTTATTTGCGGAAAGCAGCCAACGAAACTCCCCGCGACTTCTGGCTCCGTTACGAATTAGGCCGCGCGCTACAGCAAGCCGGCCAGCACAATGAGGCAATCGTCGCTTATAAACACGCCTTAACCCTTGAAAGAAAACCCGAAGCCCTTGTCGCCATCGGCGCCCTGCATCTGCTAGCAGGCCGCGAACAAAAAGCACGGGCGCAATTCGACCTGGCCCTGGGACTGGATGGAGAAAACCTGGAAGCCCATATCAATCTGGCTTTTATCGATATGCAAAACGGACATTATAACAAAACCATCGCCCGCTTACGCGCGGTTCAAGAAGGGCCACGCGCATCTGCACAAGCACAAAAACTGCTTGACGAGGCCCATAGACGGCAAAGGGCGAATTGAACAAATTGTCTCCTCTCTTAGTCTTTCTGCTGTTTTGCACCGCCTTGCCCATCCAGGGTGCTGGACCGCAATTCACCGATGTCACACAAGCGGCCGGCATCGACTTCGTCAATGCGGCGGGAAGCACCGATAAGCAGCATATCATCGAGACGCAAGCGGCCGGTGGCGGCTTTTGGGACTATGATCTCGACGGTCGTCTCGACCTCTTCCTCACCGGGGGTGCCCGCCCCGACTCGACGGCGGGCACAGCGCTCTATCGGGGCGTCGGCGAAGGCCGGTTCAACGACGAAACGACCGGCACCGGCACCGGCATGAAAGGCTGGAATATGGGGGTCGCCTTCGCCGATTACGACGCCGACGGCGACCCCGACCTATATTTAACACGTTGGGGGCGCGATGTGCTCTTGGCCAACCGCGGCGACGGCACCTTTGCCGACAGCACCTCCGCCGCAATGCTCGGTTCGGAAGGTTGGGGCATCGGCGCGGCTTTCGCCGACTACGACTTAGACGGCGACCTAGACCTTTACGTCGCCAATTATATCGACTTCGAACTCGGCGGCTCTCCTTTTTACGACGGCTGGTGCAGCCACAACGGGGTAGCGGCCGCCTGCGGGCCCGCAGGTGCGACCGCGCAAGCGGACATACTGTACCGTAACGAGGGCGACGGCACCTTCAGCAATGCCACTCGCGAGGCCGGCATGCTCGGCACCAACTATTATGGCATGGGTGTCGCCTGGTCCGACCTCGATGCCGACGGCGATCCCGATCTCTATGTAGCGAATGATGGACATCCCAACAGCCTATGGCGCAACGACGGCGGCCATTTCGTCAATAAGTCCCTTTCAGCTGGCACCGCCTATAGCGGCGACGGGCGGGCCCAGGCAGGCATGGGCGTAGCTGTCGCAGATTTTGACAATGATTTGCAGATCGACATCTTCGTCAGCAATTTTACCCGAGACCACAACACCCTCTACCGCAACACCGGCCGCGGTTTTTTCGCCGATATCAGCGGGCGCGCCGGGCTAGCCGGCAGCAGCCGCCCCTTTATGGGCTGGGGCACATTCTTCTTCGACTACGACCAAGACGGATGGCAGGACCTCTTCGTCGCCAACGGCCACTTGTTGCCTGCGATAGATCGCGCAGGAGGAGGCCTGCGCTACCGCCAGCGCAACCAACTGTATCGCAACCTAGGCAATGGGCGTTTTCGCGAGGTATCGATCGATACTTCCCAGAGTGCCCGACAGGTCAGTCGCGGCGCAGCCTACGGCGACTACGATGAGGACGGCGATCTCGATATCCTCGTCTGCAACCTCGACGCCAAACCGACCCTCTTGCGCAATGACGTGCCGGACAAAGGCCACTGGATCATTTTAGCGCTTCGTAGCGGAGATCTTGAAGCGGTCGGCGCGCGCGTATTCGTCGACACCGGCGATCAACGGCAGATCCGCGAAGTACAGACCGGTTCTAGCTTTCAATCCCAATCCGATACGCGTTTGCATTTCGGCTTAGATTCGGCGATTGTAGCCGATATCGATATAATCTGGCCTGGCGGCCAACGGCAAGTGTTCCATGCCGTCCCCGCCAACCACCACTATACCATCCGCCGAGGCGTTGACCGCCTCATAACAGAGTGAGATCCATGCGTTTTTTTATACTATTATTAATCTGTGCTGCATGCGGCGACGAACCACCAGCCCCGGCGAAGATCAAGCTGCCCTTATTAGATTTGCAACAAGCTAACATAGGTGTACAAGCCTTTAACGCCGGCCGAGCACTTCAAGCCCGCGGTCAATTTACCCAAGCCGAGCAAGCTTATCGCCAGGCACTCAACGAGACCCCATCCAATCCGCAATACCACTATTATCTGGGCGTCGCCCTGCACGCCCAAAGCCGTTTTACCGAGGCGCAGAAAGAATTCGAGAAAGCCCTGGAGATAAAACCAGACTACGCCGGCCCCCACATAGCCCTCGGAAAAATGCTCTATGACGTGCACGGCATGGTCTCAGAAGCGCGCGAACTGCTCACCACGGCCTTAGAATTTGCCCCCGAAGCGACGGAGGCGCGCTATATACTCGGCCTGATCCATCAACGCGAAGGCCAGTGGCCAGAGGCGATCAACATCTTCTCTGCCATCGTCGCCGCCGATACCAGCCACTTAAAAGCCCGTACGCAATTGGGTTTGGCGCATCTGCAGCAGGGCGACTACCCTCAGGCCGAGCGCGAATTGAGGCAAGTTATCCGCCTCAACCCGCATGAGCCGGCCGCCTTCCTCGGGCTCGGACAGACATTGTCACGGTCGAGCAAGGATGAGGAGGGACAGCGTTTTGTCGAAAGGGCCCGCATATTGGGCGAGCAAAACACCCAACTCAAACCCCACCATGAAGCCATGTTGAAATATCCGAACCAGCCCAAAGCCCACTCGAACCTCGCCGCGCTCTACAATCGGTTCGGGCGCCTGAAATTGGCTGCGGAACACTATCACCAGTCGATACGCATCGACTCGACCTACGGCCCGGGCTACCAGGGCCTGGGCAATATGTACCAGCGACGCGGCAAAGACGCCTTGGCCGCCCGTTATTATCTCGAAGCACTGCGCTGGGACTCGACATTGGCCGAAAGCCACAACAACCTCGGTTTGCTGCTACACGGAAAGGGCGAATTGGAGAAATCGATCCAACAATACGAGAAAGCCGTACAGCTTGCCCCCGACGTGGGATTCTACATTTCCAATCTTGGCAATGCCTATTTGGAGGCCGGGGAATTGGACCGGGCGAAAACGGCAGCAGACCGCGCGATCGCCAAAAACGCGTCCCTTGTGAGTGCCCATATCCTGCTAGGGGATGTCTACGCACGCCAGAACGATTTCGCGCAAGCGCTAAAACAATGGCAAGCGATACCCGCCATTGCAGCGGACAACGAGCGACTGCGCGCCAAGATCACCGACGCCCAACAACGGCTCGCTGCCCAAGCTAAATAATCGCGATGCGCTATACGGCGACAATCGGCCTTCTGTTGGCCATACTCTGCGGTTGTAACCCGAAATCCGACGATGTACAGATCCTGGTGGCAGCCGGGCGCTCGTTCGCGAAGGAACATCGCTATGCCGAAGCGCAAACCGCCTACGAAAAAGCCCTTGCGCTCGACTCGCTCAACGCCGAGCCCCACTACGAGTTGGGCAACCTCAACGCCCGGCTCGGCCGCCTCGACGCCGCGGCCCAAGCGTATGCCGCAGCCGTGACCGCCGACCCGGCACACGATAACGCAAAACACAATTTGGCGGTGGTCGAAGCCGATCGAGGTCGATTGCCGCAAGCCGTCGAATTACTCGAACAACTGCCGGGTTATACGCCGGCGCTCAGGACACTGGGGCTCTTCTACAACAAACAGGGCCGCTACGACCTGGCCGAGACCACATTGCGCGCGGCATTGCAGGCAGGCGATGAACACCTAGAGGCGCGGCAGCAGCTCGGCCAGCTCTATATCCGCCAAGGACGCTATGCCGAAGCGCGGGCAGAATTGCAACGCGCCCTCGCACTCGACTCGACACATACTGAAAGCCGGCGCTTGCTTGGCTTGTTGCACCTATCGGAAAGGCGATACGGCGAGGCGTTGACGGCCTTTAGCCAAACCATTGAACTCGACCCCTATTTGATTGAAGCTCATTATAACTTGGCTTCCGCGCTCTCCGCACTCAAGCGCGAGGAAGAAGCACAGGCGGCGCTTCAGCACTTTGAAAAACTATCCGCGCACGCCGCCCAGATAGCCCGGCTTCGCCGTCTGCTCGACGCGCAACCCGATCACCTTGCTACGCATATCGAACTGGCCTACCACTATCGCCAGCTCGAAAACGACGAAGCGGCGCTCACACATTATCGCTCCGCGCTAGACGCCCACCCGAACGACTTGCAGGTCTTGCTGCAGTTGAGCGGGTTCTTATTGGAACTCGGAGCCGAAAATGAAGCGCTCACACTTTGCCGCCGCGGTATCGCACAACACCCCGAAGACGCGCGGATAAGCGCGCTGTATTTCAACCAGGGCTATGTGCATATGCAGAACGAACGGTATGCGGAGGCCCGGACGGCATTCGAGCAGGTCGTAAAATGGGACCCGAACTCGGCTAAGGCCTGGAACAATCTCGGCAATGTGCAACTCGCCCTCGGTGAGACCGATGCCGCTCGGCAGGCGCTCATCGCCGCCGTCGCCGCCGACTCCAGCATAGCCGAGGCCCATTACAACCTTGGCAGCCTGTTCCTGCAAGACCGACAATTGCAACAAGCCCGACAGGCTTATCTGGCGAGCATTGCGGCAGATTCAACTTTTATCCGTGCCTACTACGCCCTGGCCACCGTATACAAGAGCCAGGGCGCGATGGCGGAGGCGAGCAAAGCCTATCAATTTTTTATCGACAAATGGCAAGGGGATCCGAATTTCCTGCGCCAAGCGAGGCAACAACTCGCACAACTGCCCAAGCCGTGAGCGAAAGTAAATCGATGTATGCCGCGATCTTATTAGGCCTGCTGCTTCTCGCCTGTAGCTCAAATGAAAAATCCGCAGCCCCACCGTCACCCAGCGCCGCCCAGCCAGAGACCGTCGCGCCGTCGATCCACTTCGTCGAAGTGGCGGCAACAGTCGGCCTGAGTTGGCGCCACGAAAACGGCCTGAGCGACAAACGGCATTTCCCCGAAACGATGGGCGGCGGCGGTGCCTTCTTGGACTACGACAGCGACGGCGACCTCGACGTCTACGCCATAAACGGCGCTTTTATCGACGCCTCACCACAAGCGCCCCGTCCCGTCAACGCGCTTTACCGCAACGACAGTGGACGCTTCGCCCTAGTCGATGCCGGCCTCGGTCACCCAGGCCTCGGCATGGGCCTGGCCGCTGCCGACTACGATGCCGACGGCGACCTCGATATCTATCTTACCAATTTTGGCGCCAACGCGCTCTATCGCAACGACGGCGAGCACTTCTCGGAAATAGGAGAATCGACAGGGGTCGCCGACGCTCGGTGGGGTACCAGTTGCGCATTCGCCGATTACGACCGCGACGGCGACCTCGACCTCTATGTCGCCAATTACGTCGAATACGACCCCAGTGAGGCCAATGCAGACCAGCTCCCTTATATGGCAGCGTCCCAAAGTTACGGCGACGAGATCCCGCCGGGCTATCCGCATCCCGACAATTTCCGCGGTCAGGCCGATCTGCTCTTTCGCAACGACGGCGATGCGGGTTTCTCCGATGTATCTCAGCTTTCGGGAATCGCAGACGAGGGCGGCAAGGGGCTCGGTGTGGTCGTTGCGGATTATGACGACGACGGGTGGCCCGATATTTACGTGGCCAACGACGCGGTGCGCAATTTTCTCTACCACAACAAGCAAAACGGGAGTTTTGCAGAAAGAGCGGCGATAGCGGGGGTGGCCTACGGGCAGGATGGGCAAATGGAAGCGGGCATGGGGGTCGATTGGGGCGACTACAACGGCGACGGGGTTTTCGACTTGACGGTGACTAATTTCCAGGCAGAGCCGAATAGCTTATACCGCGGCGAAGAAGGCTTCTTCGCCAACGCGACCTTTGCCGCGAACATCGGCCTACCTTCGCTGCCCTTGCTCGGTTTTGGCACCCAGTTCTTCGACCCAGATCTAGACGGCGACCTCGACCTCTTTGTGGCCAACGGCCATGTGCTCGACAACGTACTGGAGATCGACCAATCCACCAATTACGGACAGCGTAACCTGCTCTTTCGCAACGACGGTGGCCTCCGACCGGAGCAAGTCCGCTTCACCGATATTTCTGCACTGGCCGGGCCGGGTTTGCAACTCGCTCGCGTCAGCCGTGGCAGCGCCACCGGCGATTACGACAACGACGGCGACCCCGACCTGCTAGTATTCAATTCCGGGCAGCCGCTCAGCCTGTTGCGCAACGACCGCGAAGACGACCACCACTGGATCACCATCCGACTCAACGGGGCCGACCGCAACCCGCACGGCATCGGGGCTCGTTTGACGGCTACCAGCGGCACGGTCGTCCAGATGAGGGAACTGCGAGGCAGTCGTTCATATCTATCCCAGAGCCAGCTCCGCATCTGTCTCGGCCTCGGTAGCCAGCCGCAACTCGATTCGATAGAAGTGCGTTGGCCCTCCGGCCGAATCGAGCGCTTCGGCCCCTTTGCAGCGAATCAAACCATCACACTCAACGAGAGCCACGGCATCAACGCGGAGATCTCCCCGCCCTAATCCGCTCGACAAGCGCCTGCCCGAAGGCCTGCTGCCCTTGCTCGGTGGCGACCTGCACGACATAATGTTCGGCGTCGATCAAACGGTCTGCTGCTATCAGTTCCGCGACCAATACCTCAAGCAAATCCTCAAAGAATTGCCGCCTTATTTTTGCGTCTTTGACCGCCGTTTCAAAAGCAGCCAGGGCTTTGCCCCGCTGTCCGAGAAAATGATAGGCATAACCTTCGATAAAGGCTTGCAGACCCGGTGAGAAATCCGGTGCCTGCGCCATGAAGTGCAACCGGTCCAATAGTGCGCCGAGCGCCGCACGCTCCCCAGCGCCCAATGCTTGCCCCATTATCTGACCGCAGCGGACCCAGCGCAACGTGGCCCATAAATCCCCCCATATCGTATACGGCTCTTCTAAGCGGGCAGCATGATAATAGGCTTGCGCCCGCGGATAGTCCTGCGCCGAGAATAGCGCTTCGGCGACGTTTAACGACAATACATCCGACGCCTGTCCCGCCATCCAACGCTCAACCCCTCGCCGTTCCCCCGCGCTCAAGCGCTCCCAAAGCCCCTCGGCTTGGCGATGCAAAACACGCGCCCGACGCTCATTGCCCTGATCCATCGGTTGCGCGCTGAAAAGCGCAGCCATAGATCTCAGCACAGAGAGCTGTTCTACCGGTAGATCGCCGAGGCGACTGCGGTACTCGTCGTCAGTCCGCAGATGCTGGTCCGCTTCAGACGCAATATCCCAGGGCGATGGCGCTTTTTCTAACGCAGTAATAATTGATCTGGCTAACAACATTTGCCCAGCCGCAGTAGGATGTAGATGGTCGGCGACGAGTTCCCACCCCACTCCTGCGTCCGGGCTATGCGCCAGAAAACGAGACTCTACTTCGGCTAATAACGCCCCTTCTTCTCTGGCCACCCTGCGCACGGCGATATTGGCCGCAACCGGAGCCCGCCAAGGTCGTGGATCCAAATCGCGAGCCTGCACAAAGGCCGCCCGCGCCGCATCGCCGGCGCCCATATTCTCCAAGTGATATCCGAGCAGAAAATGTAGATAGGCGTCATCGGCCCAAATATCTTGTGCCTGCCTTAGAGCCACTACCGCGGTCTCCGACGGATGCTGACGCTCGCCGGAGGCAAGCAGATCCGCATAACGCTTGCGTTGCCCATCGTCCACGGGCGGCTCGACACGGGCCGGCGCAAAACCTCGCTCGTTGCTGGTCAATGTGCAAAGCACCAAGGGGATGCCCTTTTCCCGACAGAAAGCTGCAATGTCGCGTAAATTACCCTCGAGATTCGCTGCGGCCTGTGCCCGCCGTGGATCGGTGGACGGAACAGCACCTGTCCTCGACATAACTTCGATCAAGGCGGCCGGCGGACCGGTCTGTTTGGCCGCAAACGCCCCCAACAAATCACCGACAAGGCCCGTCATACGCCACTGCATCAACGCGTAGTGAACCTGTTTGCTCCACAGGCTTTGCCCACCCTGGGCTAATGAAGCCGCACCATATACTCCGTAAAATTCGTTGTGTCCCGTATAGACTACGACTAAATCAACCGCCAGTTCCTCTACCCCGTCCTCTACCGCTCGTGCAACGGCAAAACTGGACGCCGCCGTAATCCCAACGTTAAAGACCTCGATCTGGCGTTCTGGATAGAGATCTTGCAGCATCTCCTGGAGATAGGAGGGGGCAGACAGACGTTTAGGATGGGGATAGCCTTGGACGGTCGAACCCCCCGCGAATAACACGCGTAAGGCACCATCGGGCGCTGGTTCGATATAGGGGCGAGGGGTCATGCGGATACCCCGCAACGGAATATCCCCTGCGACGCCGGCGAAGAAGCGACGTGCATAAGCTGGATTGACCGCGTGCAGCACTCGATCTTGCAAACGAGACAGTTCAAGCGTAAACGCCGGCGGGGCCAACGACGACACCAGGCGCAGGCCCCCTTCAAGCAGCACAACCATCATCAGACCGAGCAACAGTGCCGCGAGCCGATTGCGCATGGACCCCGCGTTCATTTTAGGCGGTTGACTAACTTAACGCGTGGCAGCGTGGCGGGAGAACGCTTCTTCGTCGATCTGCACCTGTCCGGCATACACTTGGTGTAGCGAATCGAGCAAGGCGTTAAAGAGCGCGCCTTGCCGTTGCTGGCGAATATCCGTGCGAATTTGCTGCTGTAACTTATTATCGAGAGACATCAGCAGTTTTTCATAGGGCTGATCGAGGCGAAAGACACTGTATTTATCCTGTACCTCCATCGGCCCTTGCAGCACACCGACATCTTTGCTATTGCTATCGCCGAAGTGCGTACGATAGGGCGACTGGATGAGCGACTCTATCGAAATCCGGCCGCTGTCGGCAAACGTGTGGCCGCCCACAGGCTTCATGGCGGACCGAATCGAATGACGCACGGCCAATTCCTCCAGACGCTCTCCAGCTTGCGCCCGAGCAAGGATCGCCTCGGCCTCTGCGCGAGTATCACACAACACCTCGGTCATTTCAATAATGCCGGGTAGGGATCTGTAGGTATCGATATATCGCTCGTAATAGGCCTTCACTTCAGTGTCCGTCGATTTGCCCCTGTCCCCCACTACGTCCACGCGCAGCTGCGAGGCGATCAGCCCTTGGCGCTTCTTGTCTTTCCACGCCACGATATCGCCCCGTTGGTCCCGCCCCTGCGCACGAGCTTCGAACGTCAGCAACGAATCGGAGACGACCACAATCTCCAGCGCCCGAAAGGCCAACAAACTGTCGGGCGGCAGAGCCCCTTTTTCTACATTGATGAGTGCTTGCACTGCGTCAAGGATCTTGATTGCGCCGCCTTTGTGCTCAATAAGAGGTTCCAACGCCAGCGCCTGGTCCAAGCCACGACGATGCACCCCGTCAAGCACGGCATGGATGCGGTCGCGATGGTAGCGCAAACCGTAGGCCTCCTTGAGCGAATCGATGACCGCTTTGTAACGCTCATTGCCCTTGCGCCAAATCACTCGCTCAAGGATAATGGGCCGCATTGGCTTAAAAGAAATACGCCTCTTTTTAAGCACCTTGACCACCTCATAACCATCGATCGTCTCTATCGGCTCGCTGACCTGGCCTTCCTCCAGATGGAACACGCCATCGCGCAGACCAGTTACCGCACCGGATTCGTCGAAGTAGCCACCAAGATTCCCGCCCTTCTCGGCATCACCGGCCAAGGAACGCTCGCTGGCCAGTTTGGAAAAGCCACTACCCGCATCCAACAGACGGATGATCTCACGGGCGTCTTCTTCGCTGGCGGAGAGGATGTGCGCCGGCCAGATTTCCCAGCCCAATGAGTGCTCTTCATAGAACGCGCGTAATTCCTCCTCAGTGAACGAAACGCCGGCGGAAACCATCTCGTCGGATAATTCTCCTGCGATGCGTTTATTGACCATCTTTGTGAGCATCTGCTCCAGGCCGGGCAACTGGTCCAGCCCCCGTTTTTTCGCCTCGTACAACACGAGTTCCTTGTCGACTAGGCTTTGCAGATATTCACGATAAGCGGCTACACCCTCTTTTTTCGAATGCAGATTAGGGGGCAACGACCGCTCATAACGGTCGACATCTACTGCAGTGATCGTCTGCCCAACCACCGTGGCCAAACCTACTGCTACAGCGCCACCTTTACCCTCAGAGTCGGTAGTTTCATGTTCTTTACCCTCAGAGTCGGCAGTTTCATGGTCTTTACCCTCAGAGTCGGCAATTTCATGTTCTTTACCCTCAGAGTCGGCAGTTTCATGGTCTTTACCCTCAGAGTCGGCAATTTCATGTTCTTTGCCCTCAGAGTCGGCAATTTCATGTTCTTTGCCCTCAGGGCTGCAACCTGTAAACGCGAGGAGAACGGCCAGCGGTATCAATCTACACAACATAAGTTTCCCATTTCCGTACATAATCTGCGCGGTGCCGTAGTACTACGGCACCGCGCATTAACAAATATTATTGTTCCTGGAGACTATGCTAATTGCCAGTTGCTACCTTGCTCCCGTCTGGGTAAACGCGACCAATTTTTCGTTTAAAACTCATCTCAACGTCAACATCTTCGACCGGATCTCCCTTGTAGTCGTAACGCACTATGACGTCGGGAATATGAACGGTTAATTCGTCGACATCTGGGGCCAATGGCTCAAAAACGAGAAAGCCTTCGCTCTCTTGCGCACTGAAGACCTGCTCGTTGACAAACATAGAACGCCGCATGATGCCGTCTCGTTCCTTCCAAACACTATGGGCGTTGCCGCTTACTCCTGGTGCATTCCCCCCGGTGCCACCCTGCACATACCGGCGATAATATATCGAGATCTGTTCACGCGTCAGCGCGTAATATTTGCGCCCATTCGAGGTCGTGATATAAACCTGGGTGGGATCTAGGTAAACCTTGGGATACTCGTAATTAGAAACAAACGCGCGGAAAACGGTAAAACGCTGCGGAGTCTCCCCTGTACGAAAATACGTCGAGTTGCCAAAGGTGTAGGGGTTGCGTGAATCCGCCCCTTCACTAGAATAGGCACTGAACTGACGATTCAACTCCTCATCGGTCATCGGCCTTAGGCTGATTTCGAGTCGGGCCTGCTTGTAGGCCACGGTGCCATCATCAGCCACCGTCTTGTTCTCACCCTGCTCGGCCTCACTAACTGGCTTGAGATCCTCGGCATAGTAGCGATGCGAGCACCCCGCAAAAAGCAGCAAAGTACAAAGCAGCGAAATTTTGCATTTCATTACGTTATAGCCCTCCTACTCTAAACCGGCGAAGACGGTGACAAACATCGCCGTTTCCGTGCGTGCCTTATCCGCCGAGGCGCGGTCAATCCGCGAAACTCGAAAACCGGTCTGGGTCCACAGATTATACCCCAGGTAGTCGGCGTTATTCGTGATCTGCATCGCATAAACCAACTCGGTGCGGTCCGAACGCAACTGATCGTCTTCTAACTCCTCGCGAAACTGTTCGACGAGCAGATATTCTAGACCGGATTGCAACTCTGTGCGCGAAAGGATCGGCAGGCGCACAACCAGCGACCAGAGTTCCTGCAATTCGGTAGTCGCCACGCGCACCTGGGTGTCCTCGCGGCTCGACGGTCGCTGGCGTTGAAACTCACTCTTCCAACGCGGTTGAAACTTGAATGGGCCGAGATCAATGGTATAATCAATCTTATTGAGAATACCAAAGAAGGAGGCCGTTTCGCGAAGATCTTGTTGCTCAAGAGGTCGCTTATCGTAATCCGACTGTTTGACGATTTCCCACTTGAATCGATTCTTAAAATGAATGCGATCATTTTGGAAGTGATACCCCATATACAAGGTATTCGCCCAACCATCCCGCAAAGGCAATGGATCGGTAAAAGGCACCAAGTCTCCGCGTGAACCTTGACGCACGACCCATTCGATCACATCGTCGCGAATATCGTCTTGGACTCGGCGGTAGTTGTTGAAAATCTGAACGTTGCCCTTACCTGCGTAATTCTTGTCAAAGGCCAGCAAGGCGTAGTTGCTGACATTTTCGCGTTTATCCGCCAGTTGACGCTCGTCTAAGCGACCAACAGTCAACCGCGCCTCCGGACCCAAGTGCGAACCAACGTAGATATTGTAACCACGCCGATCGCGCTTATAGAGAAAATCCGGCAAGTTGTCGTTTTCAAACCGGTCGACAATGCCATTGTTGTTCATATCGACGCCAAAGAGAAACTCAGGCCGATCAGAGGCATAGCGCAGAAAAGGCTCCTCGTAATCGGGCACCGTGTTGCGACGCAGATCTGAGTCGTTCTGGTTGAAATCGTTGATGAAGTCATTGTTCTCGTCGAAACCGGGAAATACCCTGCGGTCCTGCGAGAAATTAGCCCGCAACCAGTCAGGGTTGCGGTCCTGGTCATCGTTATCATCGACGAATTCGTAGGCAAAGCGCGTCGCGTCGTCGTAGTTAATATCCGCCGCATCGTTGAGCGTCCCGGCCAAAAAGGAACTTGTGCTGTAGCTGGGATCGACGCTAAAGACCTCGCCGAAACCGTAGTAGGGATACTCCCGCTTATAGGCATTGACAAACCAGGCATCGGCCGAAAGGTTGTGGGCCTGGTGATTAGTCACGTCGATCTCTGACCGCCGCGGATAGCGAAAGTGCTGGCGGTTGCGATCCCATTCGCCCGAGAGATAGAACCCGCCGACATCAGTGAGATCAAGGGTGACGCCGAAAATCTCATTGGCCACGGGCAAGCCGTATTTGACGCGGACGAAACCCTGGTTTGAACCGTCCTTCACATTGCCATCCGCGCGCACCGTGCGCTCGGGGATACCTTCGGACAACAACACTGGCTGGCCGTTGGCATTGAGTTGGCGATTGGAAGTGACGTCGATCCGGTAGTCGTTGGCCAGAAGCAAGAGGAAATCAATGCTCTTGATCTGCTCTGGTGGCGGGCCGAAAGCATTGCGGTACTGGGGACCTTCGAGATCGTAGATCAGCACGATGACTTCGTTTCCGTCGGCCGAGAGGAAACCCTCACGACGAAAGCCACCCTGCAAAGACGGGCCGTAGTCCAGAACATTGCTTTCACCAATTTGACGGCGGTTGCTTATCCGCTCACCGTCAATGGTAGTAATGATCATCTCCTCCTGAAAGAAGGCCGCGCCGGCACTATCGTCCTCAGGCGAATCATCGCTCAACCGCACTTCAATGCGCGTAATGTCGGCGTTGTTTTGCCCCTCTGTAAGTGTGCCCTTAAAAGGATTCCCCTCGAATGCTTGCCCCTTGGTCGTAGAATTAAAAGCATTGACATAGGTAGCACCCAACTTGACGAAATCGCCGAGTTGTATAGTACCGCGACCGCCGAGCAGATTCGTATCATTCGAACGAAAACGGGCAGTGCTAGCCGTCTGCGCTGTTTCGACTTGCCCTGGTGAGCTAGGACGGGAGACGATTAAAGTCGCCTCGTATTTGTCGGTGGCCAAATCGAGCTGAATACCGGCAAACGTCGGCTTGGAAAAGGTCATCGGCGTCAATGTGGTCCGGATGCGGTCGCCGATGGTCAGGGCATAGGCATATTGGCCCTTTTGATCCGAGGCAATGACTAGACTAGAAAACCAACTGGCGAAAAAAGGCGTTTTGAAAAGGCTACTACCCGCCGTCTGCGGTGCCGCAATACTCCAGTCATAGACAAGTTGACCTCGGGTAATATAATTCCCATAAAGATCGTAGAAGTACTCGCCTTCTTGACTTGTACTCACATACCGCTGAAAGTGTCGGCGAGCATAGTTGGTATAGCCTTGTTGCTGCCACTGATATTCGTTGAATAGCTCCTGGGGCACATACCATTTTTTTACCGCCGGATCCAATGCGTCAAAGAGCACGCCTGGCCCCACGGGGTCATAACCAACTTCTCCGCCACGGCGCACACCCAGCCGAGTACCAAAATCCTCCTGTGCGGGGAGGTTTCCCACGATCGCTCCCAGCATCAGGATTGCAACCGCACCAATGCGGAAACTCCTAGCTATGTTCACAAATGCCCTCCCTTGTTTATCAATTCCGGTCCAAACTATAACGCTACAATAAACCTATAATCTATATTTAATAAGCGACATGGACGAGATGAGTTTGTTGGCTATCGCCATTGTCAGCCTGCACCTCAATCCGGCAGAGATAAATCCCCGGCGGCACAATCTGTCCGTCCAGATTCCTGCCGTCCCAGGTAAAAGCCTGGTCTCCAACCTTGCCGCCGGTCACGGCGCCTTGCCCATGACTAACTAAACGACCGCTGAGATCATAAAAAGTCACATTCAACGGCCGTTCCTCCAACACCTTCAACAACGAGAAACCGACCAAAAGTTCGTCGTTAATTCCGTCGCCGTTGGGCGTAAAAACCGAGGGTAACGCCACGTCTTGGATCAATGAACCTCGCAAAGCCACTAGGCTGACTCGAGCCGTGGAAGAATCGACTAGCTCGGTCGCGTCCTTGGTGTTTGCGTCAACCCGCTGAAAAACGCCTTCCTCCGTATCCGAACTACGGACAAACGAAACATACTCTATACCTTCGCGGAAGACCTGCGACTCGAACTGCACCTCAATCAGGGCATGCGTATCCGCCGGCAGGTCGGCATTGAGCGAAGACGGAAAACGAATCCAGACGGAATCTTCGCCCGTCGCCATCTGTGTCAACGCCGCCCCGTCCTCAGAGCGCAAGATATCGTCGGTGTCCGGCGCAAAGACTCGGTCGAAACTCGTCGCCACCGCTGTTGTCACCAATTGATCCGGGTCGAGCAGCGAGGAAACCGCGACAACTTCGACCTGACCGAGACGAACACCAGTCAGGCGCGCGGCGCGCGGCGAGACAATCAGCACTTCATTGAAACCGTCGCGCACAGTGGCATCCGTCGGATCAGGCGCGGCCGCGCGAATGAAGTAGGAAAACTGCTGTAGCTCTAGCGGATTGATATCGCGCGGCGGGGTGTAGTCGATCGGTAAGACACTTAGATCTGCCAAGCCTTTCTGCGTCCCCTCTTCGCTTATCAGCGCCAGTTCGCCTGCGAGGTCCAACGCCAGCGGTGGTGCCAGCTCAATGCGTAGATTGCTAATGCGGGCCGTTTTGAAAGGGTTCTCTGACGAAATGTTGACGCGAATCTGAACAAACTTGCGCGGGTTCGGAGAAGTGATTGTCGCCTCATTTAGGCCATTCGTTGGCAAATAACTCACACTCCACTCGCTCCAGCCGACAAAGGCCAATTCGCCGCTTTTGTCGAAACTCGTACGCGGCGCCCGACGTATCTTGCGACCATCTTCGTCAATGAGGCCATCGCCGTCATTGTCAATGAGGTCAATCGGATCCTCGTCCTCAAATCCGTCGCCGTCGTCGTCAGTGCCGGAGGCGTGTCTTTTGTTAGCAGGCAAGGTTTGCCAAATATCCCAGGCCGTCCACTCTAAAGCGATGGCGTTATAGATGTCTTCGGTGACTTCTTCTCGTTCTTCGGCACCAGCTGCAGTAACCACCTGATAGAAAGTAAAGTTGGTATCGGTCTGGTCCGAAGTTCGGGTCTGGATCTGCAGACGAACATCTGGATGTAGATCCAAAGGCTCTAGCCGCTCGACGGCCTGCCCTGTGACTGGATCGGTGTCGCGGATAATCACGTCGCCTCCCCAAGCGATGCGCGGGAGGGTCTTGCGAATAAAATCGCCACGCGAATCGGTGAGCGAGATCGGCGGCGAGTAAGCCCAAACGCTGACTGGATAGCCTTCGCCGTGAAGCTGTATCTCTGCCAAGGTCGCCAGTGCGCCATAACGACCCGACTGATTGCCGGTGATATCGATATCTC
>Ga0233439_10001184_pt1 | contig 34544 bp, 23 predicted proteins | sample SI_123_September_6_FD_182713 | JGI IMG/M metagenome (GOLD analysis project Ga0233439, IMG submission 182713) | Seawater microbial communities from Saanich Inlet, British Columbia, Canada - SI_123_September2016_100_MG | ecosystem: Environmental > Aquatic > Marine > Inlet | place: Canada: British... | reverse complement strand
CATAACGCCCTGGGACTGGCAAAGGCAAAAAATGCTGTGTTTTTTCTTGCTTCCACCTCTGAGGTTTATGGAGATCCCCTGGTTCATCCACAACCAGAAGAGTATTGGGGAAACGTGAATCCAATCGGCCCGCGTGGCGTCTATGACGAAGCAAAACGATTTGCAGAAGCCATCACAATGGCCTATCACAGAACGCACGGGATCAATACCAAGATCGTCCGTATTTTTAACACCTATGGACCGCGTATGCGGGTCAATGATGGCCGGGCTATACCTAACTTCTTAAAACAGGCTCTTACAGGAAAAGATTTAACGGTCTACGGAGAGGGTTCGCAAACGCGAAGTTTCTGTTACGTATCAGATCTCATTGAAGGCATCTACCGCCTGCTAACTTCCGAACAGAATGAACCTGTTAATATTGGCAATCCAAATGAAATGACGATTAAGGAAATGGCCGATAAAATTTTGCAAGCGACGAACAGCAAGAGTAAAATCGTCTGCGTTCCCTTGCCAGAAGATGACCCAAAAGTCCGGCGACCAGATATCACTCGCGCCAAGAAATATTTAAACTGGGGACCCGAGGTTGGGTTGGACGAAGGTCTGCAATCGACTCTGAAATATTTTAAAGAACAGCTGCAAACCTGAAACCCCAGGATGTTAGCATGCCAGGAAAAAATTCAGCTTCCATAAAACACTGGCCGGAAGATGAACGTCCACGCGAGAGATTGATTAAATTTGGAAGCAATTCCTTATCGGATGCTCACCTGTTGGGAATCCTTATCGGGTCTGGAGATCGGCGCGCAAAAAAAAATGCAGTGGACTTAAGTCGGGACCTTCTTAATCAGTTTGGAACCCTGGAAAATCTGGATCAGGCCACGGTGACTGAAATATGTCAGGTTAAGGGAATTGGTTCGGCCAAAGCGGCCCAAATTAAAGCCGCGCTGGAAGTGGGAAAGCGCATGGCGTCAAAGCCAATGAGCACGAAGAATAAATTGAAATCCAGCCAGGCTTTTGTGAACCAGTTCTCCCCCTTTCTGAAAAACCTGAAAAAAGAAATTGTAAAAATAGTTCTATTAGATCCCAAACTACAATATATTAAGGATCTAACTATTTCGGAAGGAAGTTTAAATGCCAGTATTGTTCATCCAAGGGAGGTCATGATCCCAGCAATCCGGGAATCGGCGGCATCCTTCGCCTTAATCCATAATCACCCAAGCGGAGACCCCACTCCCAGCCAGGCAGACTTTGAAATTACCCATCGACTCAATAAAACTGGTAAAATTGTGGGTATTCACATGGTTGACCATATTATTATAGGTGGCAATGAGTTTTTCAGTTTTGCTGACGAGGGCTTGCTTTAGAATAATATTTATATAGTAAAAGATGTTTATTGATTTATATTTTAAATAAAATTGAATGCTATGCAACGTGTAAAAGATTTTCTTTATTCCAGTGCCGACCTAAAAAGAATAGTTGCCGATACTCTTTCAGGGGATATTCTGGAGGCGGCAAACCGTATAAAGGCCTCTCTGCAAAAAGGAGGGAAGCTGATATTAATGGGCAACGGGGGAAGTGCCGGCGACTCCCAACATATTGCGGCAGAATTGATTGGAAGATTCAAAAAAGAACGGAAGGCCCTACCCGCCATCGCCCTTACGGTAGATACCTCATCGCTAACGGCCTTGGGGAACGACTATGGTTTTGATACAATTTTTGAGAGACAACTCGAAGCCCTGGCACAGAAAAATGATGCAGTAGTAGGAATCAGCACCAGCGGCAACTCGGAAAATGTGGTACGAGCCTTGAAAAAAGCTAATGCCCTCGGTGCAGAGACTATTGGACTCGTAGGCAATAATGGCGGTAAAATAAAAGAAGTTGCGAATTTGTCTATTGTCATTCCTTCCAACGATACGGCTAGAATTCAGGAAGTACATATAACCATCGGGCATATAATTTGTGAACTCATTGAAGAAGACATGTAAATGAAAGAAAAGTTTAAATTCTTTTTTAATAGTGATGAACGGCCAAAAATTCTTGTTGTCGGCGACCTGATACTGGACGAATATATCTGGGGAGGGGTGAGTCGCATCTCTCCGGAAGCCCCTGTCCCTATTCTGGAAACACGCTCTGAAAACCTTTCTTTAGGCGGAGCCGCCAACGTTGCCAACAACCTTGTGGGCCTCGGTTGCGAAGTCCACCTTTGCGGTGCCATTGGGCAAGACGAAAAGGGCGATATACTCTTAAAAACTATTCATGACCGGTCTATTCAAACAGAAGGAATTTTTCGATTCGTCCATCGCCCTACAACATCCAAAATCAGGATCATCGCCCATAACCAGCAAATTTTAAGGATCGACAAGGAAGATAATCGCCCCATTACTGAGGAAACTGAAAAAAAATTGATTCAGTATATCAATCAGATTATTCCCGGAATGGATGGGGTTATCTGCTCGGATTACCATAAAGGAATTTTGACCGAGAAAATTATTAAAGCCATTATGCATCGGGCTCAAAAATCAAAAAAAGCGGTCATCGTTGACCCCAAAAGTTCCGATTTCTCCCGATACAAAGGGGCTACCGTTATTACTCCCAATGAAAGAGAAGTAGCGCAATCGGTCCCCATCAAGATTAAGGATAACGAAGACCTAGGCCGGGCCGCCGAATATCTTTTGAACCTGACTCGGGCAAAAGCTATCCTCATCACCCGGGGTAAAGATGGCATGGTGCTATATCAAAACAAAGAGAAGCTTATATCAATACCCACCGTGGCCAAGGAAGTTTTCGATGTGACCGGAGCAGGAGACACGGTTATCAGTGTATTTAGTATGGCAGTATTTGTAGGTTTCAATTATCAAGAAGCCGCATGGCTTTCAAATATGGCCGCCAGTGTTGTTGTAGGTAAAGTAGGAACCGCGGTGGTAACCCTGGAAGAAATTAACGAATTTCTGCACGAAGAAATGCTACGCACCTCTCACACCATTCTCGGACTTGAGGAGCTTAAAAAAATTATCGGCCTCGCAAAAAGCACCGAAAAAAAGGTGGTGTTCACCAATGGCTGTTTTGATATTATCCACGGCGGACATATTGAGTTCCTGCAAAAAGCAAAAGCCCTGGGAGATATTCTTATAGTAGGACTCAATACTGATCAGTCTGTTAAAAAGTTAAAAGGTGAGAACCGACCCATTAAATCCGAAAAAGAACGAGCCAATATTCTTGCCGCTTTAAAATATATCGACTACATCACTCTTTTCAACGAAACCACCCCAGAAAAACTCATTCAGGAAATCAGGCCCGATATTCTGGTAAAAGGAGATGACTATAAAATCGATGAAGTTGTCGGCCGGGAAATTGTTGAAGGCTATGGGGCAAAAGTTGAACTTATTCCTATTGTCCAGGGCCATTCCACCACGCAGACCCTAGAAAAAATTCTGGAACAGCATAAAGCCAGCTGATTTCCAATTCACGCTGAAAATTTACGCAAGGTGTTTGTCGAGAATCAGATAATTTTTTATGTAATCTGAAATCCCTTCCTCCAGAGAGGTGATATTTTCCACATATCCTACTGACCTTATTTTCTCCATTACTGCACAGGTGTGATATTGATATTGCTCGCGAATAGATTCGGGCATCTCTATGTAATTAATATTCACTTTTTTATTCATCACCTTAAAAATCATTGAGGCAAGGTCATTCCAGTTTCTTGCCTTCCCGGATCCGACATTAAAGATTCCTCCAATGTCCTGATGATCGAGAAAAAATAAGGTCATTTCAACCGCGTCACGTATATACAGAAAGTCCCTTTCCTGGCCGCCATGACTATATCCTGGCTTATAAGATTTAAACAGGTTCAACGCTCCCGAATCACGCACCTGCAAAAAACCCTTGCGAATCATACTTTGCATATCTTCCTTATGATATTCATTCGGGCCAAACACGTTAAAAAATTTCAACCCCACAATTTCTTTTAATGCTCCTTCCTCTTTAGCCCACAGGTCGAACCATTGTTTGCTGGCCCCATATAAATTGAGGGGTGCTAATGTTTCCAGCTGTGACTCGTCATCGGAGTACCCGTTCTCTCCCGCCCCATAAGTTGCGGCACTGGAAGCATAGATAAAGCGCACATTGTTTTTTAAACTAAACTCCGCAAGGGATCGTGTGTAATCAAAGTTATTTTCGCGCAGGTAAGCCGCATTGGTTTCAGTAGTGGAAGAACACGCGCCCATATGCAGAATCGCGGAACAAGCAGGAAGCTCTGACCCTCTGACTTCTCTCAAGAACATATCCTTCCCTACCCATCGCGAGTAGGTAAGCGCATCCAAGTTCTTTTGCTTCTCAGGGTGGTCATTTTCGTCCACCACCCAGATATCAGCAACTCCTTTCTGGTTGAGCCTGTGCACCAAGGCACTGCCAATAAATCCTGCTCCTCCTGTAACAACAATCATTTTCTCTCCACCTTCGGTTCTTCAATTCGATAGCTTAAAAAATTTCTCAATGCTCCACCTCCAAGACGCCGATTAAAACTTACATCTATCACTGACAAGCCTCCTGCGCCCTGAGAAATGAAAATCGCCGGATTCCAGGGCCGACTAAAAATTTCACTGCCATAAGGGTGATCCAAAGTCCATGCATTTGCCCTCCAGCTTGGGTCGTAGTCAACATCACCTTTTTTCATCCGTCCTCGCAATAGTGCCGCTGAAAAATTTCTATCATTGCCAGCAATTTCTACCAAACTCAACGTTAAACCTGAAGCCTTAAGCAATTGAGGTTCCCTGTTTTTCATAGCTACCGTAAAGGAATCCTCAAATCGAATCAAGGGCCGTACTCCTGAGGGACTAGAAACCTTTTCCCATCTAAATGATTCTGTCCCTTGTGAAGCCGGGTTCAGTCCCGCTCTCTCCCAACCCTGTATGGGTCGTAACCAATCCCTCTTTAATCGGTAGAATGTAAAGGGACCAAACCGGTCTGCTATTTCAACCGCAGCTTCAGGAATGGCCGGCCCCTCTTTTTCCGCTTTTCCAATTAGCCTCCGCAGGTATAAATGCCATGCTTCCTTGTTAATCGAATCCGGGGTTCCTTCCATGCTACGTTTATCGTAATCTAGAAAATAGATGTCCCCTAATTTTCCTTCACGTAGAATATTTTCTATCCGATCTCGCATTTCCCGGGCACCATACAGGTAAAATTTTACATGCATTTTATTAGAGACCAGAAGCAGGTCATTAGAACTCAATTTATCCACGAAATCATGAACTTTATTTATTGGCTCTTTTGACATGCGCTGAGGATAAATCTTTTGAGAAAAATTTAAACCTGAGATCAAACATAAAACTCCCGCCAAACCTGCTGTCATAATTCTAAATTCTTTTTCCTGAGAACCCGAATTATTTCTTATCAATCTCAACATCCATGCCCCGGCATTCCTGGCCCCCATCACACACAGCATCAAGAAAAAGGGTTGCAGATAAAAAAAGGTCCGGGAATATGGAAGGGTAGGAAGCTTCCCCAATACAAAACCCGCAATAGCAAAAAATATGGGGCCCAGCCAGACACAGACCAACAAAAACCCAACAGTTCGGTTTTGTTGCAACAGGTTAACCAAGCCCAGCAACGCCAGCAGTAAAAATAGTGTGCCAGCAAATTCAAAAGGACTTGTCCATTTAACCAATAGCTCAGGAAAAAACTGTGAATACGATATTGCAGACACATTTGAAGTGGCCTCAGCCAACATCTCTGGACTGATTAGCACATAATACTGAATATAAAACCCTATGGCTCCCATTGCAGTAGAGGCCAGAGGTATTACCAGGTTCCTTTTTTGAAGGGAAGAATAATGACGAGCGGCTACTATTAAAATTCCTATCAAAAATATCGCTATCGAAACCTCGAAAAATAAAAAAGTCGGGATCATCCAGGTACCAATAACCCAGATGCTTACCCAGCCAGAAAATGCCAACACTCCGTTGAAGCCATTAAAGGACTTTTTAATTTCTATTTCTCGATCTTCCAGCCGATCCAGCACATAGACCACTGCCATCAGAGCCAGCATCATGGTCACAATATACCCACGCGCATAGGTGGAATATAAAGTATGCTCTTCACTGACAGCCATCAGAAAGGCCGTGGAAATCCCCACACCCGTGCTACCCGAAATCTTCCTTCCCAATTGGTAACCCAGATAAAGAGTGACTATTCCGCATACTATTAGGGGCACCCTCAACAACCATTCATTCAGTCCAAATGTTTTAAGGAGAAAACTAAGGATGAATGTAAGAAAAATATGGTTATTGGGGTATTGATAATTGGTGAAAATTTTAAGAGTAGGCATTTGCGCCCAAAGCGAAACGGTGGCCAATTCATCTGACACCAGCGGAACTCCCAGTCCGGGAAACCTGAACAGGCCAAAGATTAAAAGGATGGCCAATACCCAGGCCCAATATAAACGCTGGGTAATCGGATCATGATTTTTGAAAAATTTTGAGAGGAGCATCAATTTTCAGGCTTAATTTTGTTCCAATCCAAGTTCGGAAAAAGGGGCTTCCAATTACCGTTTTCATGAGATTTTATTTGTTTTTCAAGTTGCGCAAGTCGATTAAGGCCAGAGGGATGGGTAGAGAAATAAGAGGAAATTTTCATATCATTTTCTTCAGAAGTAGCCGCCTGTTTCGATAGACCCTTCTGTAATAATTCATCTTGCATAAGCTTTTCAAAAATTCGAATCATTCCATGCGGATCGATATCGGCTGAAAGGATCAATTCCATCCCTTTCAGATCGGCTTCTGCCTCCATTTCTCGACTCAGACCCAGCGTTTCGAGTTCTCCCGTGAGTTGGATAATTCCTTCCAGAGCAGTATTGATATCTCCCAGGATAAGGGTCACTAAGAAACTTCCCGCAAAACTCTGGAGAATCCCTCTAGTAGAATGTCTAAGAAGAATATGCTGAATTTCATGAGCGAGGACGCCCGCCAATTCCTCTGGAGACTCTGCCACATTAAGCAAACCTTCAAAGACCACGATAGGTCCTCCTGGCAAGGCCAATGCATTGATTTGTTTTACCGGCAAGATATAAACTTTTAGTTCATAAGGATATGTATCTGGTTGTTTCAACAAATCAACCGTATCCTGTAAAACTGCGAGGACTTCCGGGTCGGGCTTCTTCTCTACCGGAAGCATGTTTAATATAGACTGGCCCAGGACTATCTCCCATTCAACAGGAATTTTGTCTACCATTTTCTCCGCCAGAAACGAAGGGACCACTTTAATCAATACATATACGGAAAACAATAAAACCAGTATTCCGGAAATATAAAGTTTCCAGTTAAAACCAGACTCCTTACCCTTAGCAGACAAGCTTTCCGGCGCAATCCTTGAAAAACTTTCATAAAACTCCGGGTCCTCGACCACCAGGGTTTCCAGTCGCTCGCCGTTTTCATCATCGATATGATATTCAATTTGGAAGGGGAGGGTTTCTGCCGTCCAACGAAGGTGGGAGTAGGCCCATCGGACAGTTTCGCGATCAGATTTTTTAAGAATTAATTCCTGAGGGGTGAGTTCAATTTCGACAAAATTTTTAGTGGAACTTCTGCCATCAAACAAAGCACCGGTAAATTGCAGTTTTCTACTCGTCATACCCGCCTCCTCTCCTAACCGGAGGGGTGGTGCGCAATAACCGGGTAGGCAAAAAGTTGTCTCCGCGCAATGAACCCTTGATCTATTTCCCCTTGATAAGGGGGTTTATTTTTTTGCCCTTCTTTTCAAAGGAGGTAATGATTTTCCTTACCCGATTTCGATAGGAATATCTATAGCATCCAGAGCTTCTTCACCAAAGGCTCCACTGTCCTTCATTTCCTGAATTATTCGGTCCAATTCAATGTTTCCGGCAAGAGTCAGATTTTCGGTCACAAATTTTTGATTGCGAACCACCACCCAGGGAAATCCTATTCCAAAGGTAAACAGGATAATAAAAAAATTGATCACCTTTAATTTCATATAATCTTTTCCTGTTATGGGAAAATGAAAAGTCGCTCCACCCACGTGGGTATGGGACCATAAATATCTTTTCAATTCGGCTGTAAACCAGAACAGGTAAAACCCCAGAGTGAGGGGTGTGAGGATCACAGCAAACAGGAACTTTCTAAAAAAGTCTTTTCCTACTCCGGAAAAACGGAACTGCACATCTCCGAACCAGGAGTTCTGGCGCCAAAATTTTTCGGCTTTCATTTTGAAGTAGGGCCAGTAAAAACCCAAGGTCACGACTGTAAGAATGACTCCAATAAAATATACGACAAACGCTTCCATTCCTCTTCCCCGGAAGGAAAAACGGATATTGCGCCAAGTCGTTCGTGAGAGACGATACCTCCAGGCTCTCGCCAAAAGAGCAGGAAGCAAAGCTAAAATGATGAAGGAGACCAGGTTGGAAACCATTTCGCCTTCCACAGCCCCAATAGTGAAAAAGACGTAGGCGTTGATCAGTCCCAATAGAATTAAAATCGCGCCGAACAAAATCGCCCCCCGCATTAATTCTTTACCCGTACCGAGATAGGAAAAGCGATCCCCTACAAAAAGGGTCTGCGACCAGATATATTTTCGAACAATGGTTTTGGCCCAAAATCGGTAAATACCCAATGTGAACACCGTTTTGATCAAATTGACCAAACTGATGTTTAAAAGAGAACGGCCATCGCCAAGAAACTTGAATCGGTTGGAGGAACTGTCTTCCTGCGCGGGTGTATCGGTTGGCTTTTCACCCTCTGGTACGGCAACGGAATCGGGAAGGGATTCAATCTTCCCTTCCGCGGGCTGAAGGTTTACAGAAAATCCCAGGTTGCGAAGATGTGTAGAAGCTAAATCAGCCTGATGGTCGGGAATAGGCCTTTCAAAACGCCAAGGTTGCCCCTGGCATAAATGATCGACAATGGTCATGGCCCTTTCAGTATCAAATCGGAACACTTTGGAAAGCCTTTCGGCGGCCTCCACTTTATTGGCTCCCGACCATGTATTCAACGTAATCTGGTAACTCATGATAGAGACTCTTCCTCCAAAATTAAGTTATCAGTCTCAATATATAAGGTCAGTAAAAATCATAAGCGGTGCGTTGTTCAGCCCAACCCAAAAATCCATCTTTTTGGGGATCGCCGGTAAATTTATTCGACCCGCCCGTCCAGCTTTCCGGTTTGTCCCAATTATCCCCATAATGGTAGAGAAACATTTTTTTCCGGACATCTTCAGGCAATGTCACTAACTCCTGATAAGAGGAATGAACTCCACCGAAAAATAATTGCGTGTCGTGAAACATAACTTCCGCTAACCTGCCAAAACGGATCGGATAGTCTGCGTCAAACATGGTATCTCCCGAAATCCAGACTTTTCGGTTGATAAACACCCCCGAACACCACTGCGACTCGTCCACACTAATTGCAGTATCAGGAAAATGCCGCGTTCGCATAATAACCAGTTCAATCGGCCCGTGTTTATAGGCCCAGAATTTCCTTCCTTCAATTTCTATATTCTGCGGACGAAGAATATTGAAAAAATCCGTCAATTGTAGAGGACGACCCTGATTGGCCTCACAATACTCGCACCCACCAGAAAGGCTCTTGCTCCAGAGAATATCCTGATAGTCCCGCAAAATAATCATATCGGGTTTAGAGACATTGGGTGTGTAGCGATTCATCAAAGCCACTTCTTCTAATCCACCAATGTGATCCGCATGACTGTGGGTGGGCAAATAACAACGAACATCTAATACACTTAATCCTAAATCATTGAGAGCCAAAGGACCCTGGGTACCACAATCTATCAATACATGGTGGTTCCCCTGAATGATCAACATATTGGATTGGCGTCTGCGCTTGGCAAATGCAGAACCTGTTCCTATAAATACAACTCTTAAAGACCCATCGGTGGTAAGGGGTAGAGATTCGCCATTTCTACAAATCTCTTTCACTTCATACATAAGCTCTCCTTCTTCTCCCCGAACAAGGTGGTCATGAAAACGGAAGAATAAAACCTGATTAATGCGGGGTCAATATTACTGCCTTAATTTTAACATCCAAGAACGGTACCATAAAAGCAGTGCTCCGTCCATAACAGTTTGATTTTTATAATAAAACTTGCCTACAAAGAGATCTTAAGTCTCGAAAAACCAATCCTGAACCCCACGATTATTTTCTACCTCGGCATTTATTTGCTCACCGATAGAATAGAGCCAATTTACTTTAAATTAGGTTCCATTAAAGTCACAATCTGATAAATTTTTATAGGCGAGGCTTCGCCTCACCCACCCCTACTTCTGCAAAACATTTAAATATAGATTTGATAGGGGTTGCTCTTTGATTTCTCAATAAGTTGAGGAATTAGGAAAAATTAAGTTATAATTAGAAGCACCTCTAAAAATTGCACAGGGTCATGAGTATGCCCTTGAGAATTAAGGACATGCGAATTTTCCAAACAAAAGTACCGAATTTGCCGGGGTGCCCTAAAAAATTCCTGATTGCACCCGGTATATCAATCCCTTTATCCCAAAAGATATGAAATACATAGTTGTTATCGTGGCGGGTCTGACAGACAGGCCTTTTGCGGAAAAAGATAATAAAACCCCTTTGCAGTTGGCCGATACCCCGAACCTGGATGCCCTGACGCAAAATGCAATATGTGGACCCGTTCAAACCATACCGGATGATTTACATCCCGGAAATGAGGTTTCCTGCCTGGGGCTTCTGGGACTCGATCCTATAAAATATTCTTCAGGGCATGCCCTGCTTTCTGCTGCGGGTTTAGGAGTAACCCCGGCACCGGATGAGATAGCCCTGTGCTGTGATCTGGTAACCCTGCAACCTACGCATGACGATATGGTCATGAAAGATTACACGGGCGGACTTCTTTCCCATGATGATTCAGGTCTTCTATTAAATGCCCTGCAAGAACAAGTGATCGATGCTCCGGTTACATTCCATCATGGTGGCGGTTATCACAACCTGATGTTTATAAAAATTCCGCCTATTTCAGAAAGATTGACTCCCCCTAACGAGCTTATCGGTGAAGGAATCCGTCAATTCATGCCAGAGGGAAAAGAGGTTCGCGAATTGATCTTTGTGATGAATCAGGCGCAAATTATTTTGCATAACCATGCCCAAAATAAAAAACGTGTTGCTGAAAAAATAGACCCTGTGAATAGTATTTGGTTTTGGGGGAACGGTGAACTTCCCAGCCTGCCCTCCTTCCAGAAACGGTATGATAAAAGCGCATCTTTAATCTCTGCCTCTTTGATGGTCAAGGGGATCGCCAAGCTCACCGGAATAGATGTTGTGGAGGTCGAAGGGACAACGGGATTTTCCAACACCAATTATTCCGCGAAAGTTTCTGCTACGCTCAAGGAATTGGAAACTAAAGATGTGGTTTTCCTCCACATTTCAGCAGGAGAAGAAGTTTCACTCAAAGGTAATTTGGACGATAAGATTATGATGATCGAAGACTTCGATGCTCAGGTCATCAAACCTTTGGCTCAGGCCATGGAAACAATGAAAGACGTAAAAATGATGGTCGTGGTCAACCATGTCAATTCGGCCCAGTTAATGAAATACGATCGGTCCCCGGTTCCCTATCTGGTTTATCCTGCTTCATCGGGAAACGCGAACCAATATGACGAACAACTTTTAGAAACGGGAAAATCATTCTCTAACGCTCCCGATCTATTGACGGCCTTTCTGACAGACCAGCTATGAAAAATTCTTTAATCGTACAAAAATATGGTGGCACTTCCGTTGGAACTCTGGAGCGAATCCAGCATGTGGCCGACCGAATCTCCAAAGTCAGAAAAACAGGTGTGGACATTGTTGTTGTGGTTTCCGCCATGGCAGGGGAAACCGATAAACTGTTAAAAATGTCACGGAGCCTGGCTAAAAACCCGGCTCGAAGGGAAATTGATCTGCTCTTGTCTTCGGGTGAGCGGATTTCCGCCGCTTTACTGACAATCGCCCTGCAAGCCCGAGGTATCCCTGCCCTTTCTTTGACTGGGCGCCAAATCGGACTAGAAACTGACAACACCCATACCCGGGCTCGGATTAAGAGTATTGATGGTCAGCGTGCCCGCAAGATGTTGAGTGAAAATCATGTGATCGTGGTCGCCGGATTCCAGGGCATTAATTCGGAAGGCGATGTGACCACTTTAGGGCGAGGTGGGTCCGACACTTCTGCGGTGGCTCTGGCCGTCGCGCTGGGTGCCAGGCAATGCGAAATTTATACCGATGTCGATGGGGTTTATACTTCTGATCCGAGAATGGTGCCGCAAGCCAGGAGACTGGATGTGGTATCGTATGATGAGATGCTGGAAATGGCCAGTCTGGGAGCCAAAGTCCTGCAAATCCGTTGTGTGGAGTTTGCCCATAAATACAAGATGCCCCTGATCGTTAAATCTTCTTTCAAGGAGGGAGATAAGGGAACTTTGATCTGCGAGGAGGATCCGAATATGGAACAACCGGTTGTTTCCGGAATCATGTGCGACAAAAACCAGGCAAAAATTACTTTAAAAGAAGTTCCCGACCAACCGGGTATCGCCGCCAATATTTTTGAACCTTTGGCATCCGCATCCATCTCTGTGGACATGATCATTCAGAATGTCAGTGAACAGGGGCATACCGACTTGTCGTTCACGCTCGCACGTGAAGAGCTGGATGAAGCCATGGTCATCATGAATAAGGTAGCAAAAAAAATACATGCCACCCATGTCAGCGCGGATGCAAAAATTGTTAAAATTTCTATTGTCGGAGCGGGCATGCGCAGTCACTCTGGGGTGGCGGCTGAGATTTTTAAAACCTTGTCCGCGAACAAAATAAATATACTGATGATCAGCACCTCAGAGATTAAAGTGTCCTGTATCATTGAGCAAAAACACTCTAAACTTGCGGTCACTACTTTGCACGATGCTTTTAAAATGGGGAAGAAACCGGTTAAAAGAAAAAGCGCAAAAAAATAAACACACCACACCCTAAATGCAGTGCACTTGAATAAAACTTATTTTAGAATCCCCATCATTGATGGGAAAGGTTAGGGATAGGCCCTGATCAAGAGAAAATTTTTTGAATGGAAAGCTGTTTAGTTATGAGTCCCGTAAAAATTTATGACACCACTCTCAGGGATGGTTCTCAGGCAGAAGGTATTTCCTTCACCGTTGAGGATAAAATTCGCATCGCCCATAAACTGGACGAACTGGGAGTGCATTATGTAGAAGGCGGTTGGCCGGGATCGAACCCGAGAGACATCGATTTTTTTGAGAAAGCCCAGCGCGCAAACTTTTCCCAGACTCGAATCACAGCCTTCGGCAGTACCCGTTACCCCGATAAAAAGGTGGAAGACGATACCGTGCTACAAGCCCTTATGAAAACCGAAACCCAGGTGGTAACCCTGTTCGGAAAAACCTGGGACCTGCATGTGAAAGATGCCTTGTCTACCAGTTTGGATGAAAACCTGCGCATGATCTTTGACAGCATCGCCTATTTGAAAAAGCATCGCGATGAAGTCCTTTTTGATGCCGAACATTTTTTCGATGGTTATAAGAATAATCCTGAATATGCGCTCAAGGCTATCAAGGAAGCTGAATCAGCAGGGGCGGACTGGATCGTTTTGTGCGACACCAATGGCGGTTCGCTCCCGCATGAGGTGCGTTCGATCTTTGAAGTAGTTAAAAAATCTGTTTCCATTAAATTAGGCATCCATGCGCACAACGATTCAGAGGTAGCGGTCGCCAACTCGATCAATGCTATTCAAGCCGGGGCCGAACAGGTTCAGGGAACTATTAATGGAATTGGCGAGCGATGCGGTAACGCTAACCTGGCTTCCATCATCCCCAACCTTAAAATCAAGATGGGAATCGACTGCGTCACCGATGAACAACTGCATTCACTTAAAGAAGTTTCCGCATTTGTCGATGAACTGGCAAATCGAGCACACTGGAACCATCAACCCTTTGTGGGAAAAAGCGCGTTTGCGCATAAGGGTGGCGTGCATGTCAGTGCGGTGCGAAAAAATTCGCAAACCTACGAACATATCGAGCCCGAAAAAGTTGGCAACCACCAGCGCATTTTGGTTTCCGACCTTTCCGGAAAAAGCAATGTGCTTTATAAAGCCAAGGAATATGGCATTAATATTGACGATAAGGACCCCAAAGTTCAAAAAATCCTTGAGTCTTTGAAAGAGTCCGAGAACCTAGGTTTCCAGTATGAAGGTGCTGAGGCTTCCTTTGAATTGATGATGCGTGATGCCCTGGGCCAGAAAGAAGTCTTTTTTGAGTTTATCGGGTTTCGGGTCATCGTTGAAAAACGCCAGGAAGATGAGGAACCCATCTCTGAAGCTACTGTCAAACTAAGGGTCAACGGCATTCAGGAGGTCTCTGCCGCTGAAGGCACCGGACCGGTCAATGCTCTGGATAAAGCCATAAAAAAAGCCCTGGTCAAATTTTATCCGGAGTTGGAAGAGGTCAACCTCTACGACTACAAAGTCCGCATTCTGGAAGAGAAAAAAGGCACCCGCGCCAAAACCCGGGTCCTGATCGAATCCGGCGACCATCATTCCAAGTGGGGAACCGTAGGTGTCTCCGAAAATATCATTGAAGCCAGTTGGCAGGCCCTGGTGGATAGTATCGACTATAAACTCAATCAGGGTGGTTAGCTCCACCCTGATTGAATCCAGGTTTGGCAATATTTTTATCTCCTCTGGAAAGATCCCCCAATCCCCCGTTAAAAAACCTCACTAAATACTTTAAAAAAAACCTTCGGTATAATATAGTTTTTTCAGTCCATTGACCTAAATTTATTTTAAGTAACTTTCTAAACCTGACTAACCCAATCTTATATGGCGGACACAATACCCGCTTCCAGCCCTATAATCAAATAAAGTCAATAAATTAAATAGCTTATATGCGTACAACATGCGCGATTATCTAAACCCCTGCCAATTTTCATCTCATATCTGCTAAACCGAATGTCTAAAATTTTTAAATTAAATGTATATAAATTTTGATCTGAACCTTGACATTTACTGCCTATGGATTATCTTAATAGTAATATTATCCCATTGCAGATTATAGTATTTGCGATCTCAGGTTGAAAATTATTTAATAACTTGCTTAACCCCAACAAATAGATAATAGATTTTAATATCTATAAATGTTGGCCCTGGAGTCCAGTGTACCTATTTCCGTCTCTGTTGGAGAAGGGAGACGAATGGACCTCAGACACTCAAATCGCGGCAGGAGATTTTTTGGAACTTGCGGAAGAACGACTGGGTGTTGTCAGCCAATTTTAATCCGACTGACAATTCCACGCTTATAACAGGGGGCTTTCTATTTTCCAATAAGCAGAAAACGGCTTTGAATAAAAGGACTATAAAAATATAACCGGGGTCCTAATCGAATGGAAAAAACACAGGTGGAGCACCTCAAAAATATTAAATCCTCTCTTAGAAGTATCAATATTAGCATTTCACTGTTAGAAGCATTAATCAGTGATCTTATGAAAACCAACAGGACACACAAAATACCCAACTCACAATTTAAAATCAAAGGCATTAAGCGAGAAGATCTTAGTTGATGAAGCCCGAACCGGTTCCATGGACAAGATGCCCATTGCCTCCATGACTAATGAGCGGAGAACCTCCGCTGGAAAATTGTAAGGTCGCTATTCTCTGCGGACAAGCATTCTCCCTTCCAGTCATCGCTAGCTATCTGTAAGGTTAGTGGGCGCGGAGAAGATTGCCAATGGTTTTACGGTAATGCTTTCGGACCTGCTGAGTATGACATTCGTAATCGGCGAGCAAGGCACCTGCCAGGGTTTCGGCGGCTTCTCCCTCGTATCCGAGTAAACGAGCCAGAGGCGCCAGTTCCTCATTATTTTTGGGAAGGGTGTTGGTGGGGGTCTGACGAATGATTCGCAAAGCACATTCCAAATTTCTTAGAAACAGGTAATTCGCCTGAAGTTCTTCTGCCATATTCTGATCAACCAACCCAAGCGCTACAAAATTTTGCAATGCAGAAAGGGTGTTCGTCTGCCGAAGCCTTTTAAATTTTTTCCCGTGAATTAACTGTAAAATCTGCACCGCAAATTCGATATCTGCTAATCCACCAAAGCCCAATTTAACGTTTTTGCCTTTGGTTGATTCCTTTGCCAGCTCCAGTTCCATTCTTTCCCGCAGACGGGATATTTCTATGAGGGACTCATATTCAAACTTGTCTTGATAAACAAACTGATGAGCGGTCTCGATGAATTTTTTCCCAACCTCAGCGTTGCCTGCCACAAACCGTGCCCGCACCAGAGCCTGTTGCTCCCATATTCTCGCTCGGGATTTATAATATTTTTCATAGCCCTGAATAGAAAGTACCAGCACCCCTGCATCACCCTCAGGTCTGAGTTCGGTATCGATTTTATAAGCATAACCCGCAGGAGTCATTTCGGAAGTCAGTTTATAGATCATCTGCGATAAAGAGGAGTAATAGTGCCCTGCGGATGGAGAATCATTTATTCCTTCATCATAAACCAGCAGGACATCGAGGTCCGATCCAAAATTTAATTCATGTCCCCCCAGCTTTCCCATGCCAATGATGCAGAAGTTCTGAAAATTAATGTTTCCTTTTTTCCCAAGTTCTTCACAGGCAATTTGATAAACAGTTTCCAGAAAAACATCCGCGAGATGGGACAAGTCCTCCAAGGTTCCTGCAAGATCAGCCTCTTTAATCAGGTAGCGCACCCCGATGCGAAGTTCCTCAGCTTGCTTGATACGCCGAACCACTAGAGACTTGGACTCAAAATCAGGCGAATCTTTTAAAGCACGGTTTAATTCTTCCTGTATTTTTTTTGCCTGTTTATATCTATAAATGGCTTCCATGTCAGTGAGGACATCTACCAGATCGGGCCGCCTGATTAATATTTGTGACAACATTCCACTGCTTCCAAAAAGTATGAGCAATAACTCCAGAAAATTTTCATTTGCCTGGAACAGCTCGAGAAAAGATTCCCTGGCTCCTGTCGCTTCCACAAATTTACACAGATTCTCAATGGCTAAATCAGGCTTAGGAACTATTCTGCATTGTTGAAATATTTTTGGAAGAATGCTGTAAAACTCCTGAATACTTTGCACAGATGGATGCGAAAATTGAGCCCCGTCACGAAAAGATTCCAGAAAACGATAAGCTCTATTGGAGTCTGGGAGAAAAGGAATTTTGGCCAGGGTACTTTCGGTAAATTGTTCTTCACCTATCCGGGAACGGCTCCACCCACCGGATAGGGTTTCTGCCACCTCCCGCTTTTCTTTTTCGACAAATTGTTCGGCAAACATTTTTCCCACAAACTGGGTGTGGCTGTCATATTCCTGCATTAAGTTATCGGCCAAACTTTTCTGGCTATCCCCTGCAATCCTCATCTTTCGCGCCAGTATTGCCAAATCGGTTTCGTTATCTGGTAGCAGGTACGTTTGCAGACCAAAGGTAATCTGTACACGGTTTTCCAGGTTACGCAGAAAGATGTATGCCTCGCGAAGTTTATGGTGATCCTCTTCCGTCAATATATTTTTTTCGCAAAGTATTTTCATAGCTCCCAGAGAATCACGGACACGCAGGCTTTTATCCCTCCCCCCCAGTAGCAACTGGTAAGCCTGGATTGTAAATTCCACTTCCCGGATGCCACCGAATCCCAATTTAATATTACCTTTTGAGTTTTTTCCTTTGAGGCTTTTATTGATCTGGTACTTCATGGATTTGATTTCTTCAATAGCCTCAAAATCCAGGCTTCGCCGGTAAATAAACGGTTCAATCATATCGAAAAATTGTTTGCCCAAATTTTCACTACCTGCTGAAACACGGGCCTTGATGAGGGCCTGCCTTTCCCAGGTTCTGCCCCAGGACTGATAATAAATTTCACAGCTGGCCAGGGAATTCACAATCTCACCACTATTTCCTTCTGGTCGAAGCTCCAGATCTACCCGGAACACATTGCCATCGGAGGTTATCTCGTTGAGGGATTTGGTAATCTCCAGCGCAAGTTTGGTGAAGTACTCATGATTGCTGATGCTTATAATAGATGAGTCCCCCTCACTCACAGGACGCGTCTCTCCCTTGCTGGACGTATAAATATATATCAGATCAATATCTGAGCTGTAATTGAGTTCAAGGCCTCCCAGTTTTCCCATACCAAGAATAGCAAATTCAGATTCTTTCCAATCTCCCTTTTCATCCTGATAAACCGGCCTTCCATACTTTTTTCGTAATTCCCGGTCCGCATGCTCATAGGCGGCCTGCAAACAAACATCGGCAATATTGGAAATATCTTCAACCGTTTCCTTGAAGTCTACTTTGCCCAATAAGTCCCGAAGTCCGATTCGAATGTATTCCCTTTTTTTAAATTTTCTTAACGCTGAAAAAATTTTTTTACTTTGAAACTCCTCCCCGGCCATTTCATAAAAATCCCGCATCAGCATATCTTTTGATTTGGAATGGGTCAGCGTCTCTGGAAGGCTCAACCAGTCCACGTATGACGGTTCTCTAAGAAGTGCGTCGGTGAGGATCTGACTGCCTGAAAACAAAAATACCAGGGCAACAAACAAGGAAGAGGATTCAGTAAGTTGCGTGTATAAATAATCCTTATCCAAAATTTTCTCTGAAAATCTTTCGAAGTTATGCAATGCCATGTCCGCATTATGCGAACTTGAAATTAGTTCCAGCAGAACATGAAAGAAATCGGGATATAGTTTTTCAAACTGGGCATGGCCGGCCAAGGCTATGAGATTTTTCCAGGCGGATTCGGGTTCACGAAAACCTAAATCCCGCAAAGGTTCTGACAATTTTCCATCCCAAGGCAGGCGTTGGTGAATTCGATTAATCAATTCTACGTTAAATGTCATGAAATAATTACTATTGGGGTTCAAGTTTTAGACTCAGTATCGGCCTAATTTACCACATAAAAAAACCCCCTGGGAGGACCCAGGGGGTTTTTAAATTCCAAATTGTCTCTTAAATCAACAATCGTAGTACATTTCAAATTCCATTGGATGCGGCCGAAGTCGCAGAGGATCCACTTCATTTTCGCGTTTATATTCGATCCAGGTATCGATAATATCCTGAGTGAATACATCGCCTTTGAGGAGAAACTCATGATCCTCCTCGAGAGCCTCAAGGGCTTGATCCAAAGAGTGAGGCAATGTAGGAATACTAGCCAACTCTTCCGGTCCAAGTGAATAAATATTTTTATCCAAAGGTTCGCCAGGATCAATTTTGTTTTCAATACCATCAAGGCCAGCCATGAGCATTACCGCAAATGTCAGATACCCATTACAAGATGGATCGGGATAACGGATTTCCAACCGCTTCGCTTTGGGGCTGGGCGAATACATGGGAATGCGGATGGAGGCACTACGGTTTCGGCTGGAATAGGCCAGGTTAACCGGCGCTTCGAAACCAGGCACCAACCTCTTATAGGAATTGGTAGTCGGTGCGGCAAAAGCACAGATTGCCCGAGAATGTTTTAAAATTCCGCCAATGTAGTGCATGCCCATTTCACTGAAACCCGCATAGCCATTTCCAGCAAACAAAGGTTTGCCATCTTTCCAGATGCTCTGATGGGTATGCATCCCGGTACCATTATCGCCATACATAGGCTTAGGCATGAAGGTTGCGGTTTTGTTATGTGCCTTGGCTACATTTTTAACAATGTATTTGTACCACATCAGGTTGTCTGCACACTTGACCAGCGAAGAAAAACGCATCGCTATTTCGTTTTGCCCTCCCGTTGCAACTTCATGATGATGACATTCCATGCTAATACCCACCTGCTCCATGGTTAACATCATTTCAGAGCGTATATCCTGAAAGGTATCGTTGGGAGCAACCGGGAAGTAACCCTCTTTATGCCTTGGTTTATGACCCAGGTTTGGGGCTTCATCCCGACCTGTGTTCCAGTTCCCTTCAACAGAATCAATGGAATAAAATGATTCATTGGTAGTGGAATCGTATTGAATATTATCAAAAATAAAAAATTCCGCTTCCGGTCCAAAATAGGCAGTGTCTCCAATTCCTGTAGACTTGAGATAGGCTTCCGCTTTCTGAGCGATATTGCGAGGGTCACGGCTATATTTTTCTTTGGTAATCGGGTCGACAATATTACAGATCATGCTGACCGTTGGGACTTTCGTAAACGGGTCCATGACCGTGGTAGCCGGATCGGGAATGACCAGCATGTCACTATTATTGATGGCCTGCCATCCACGAATACTGGAGCCATCGAATCCCAGTCCTTCTGAAAACAAATGCTCTTCCAATTCACTCTCAGGTACAGAAAAATGTTGCCAGGATCCGAGTAGGTCCATAAACTTCAGATCTACAATTCGGGCATTATTTTTTTTTGCGAAATCTACTGCCTCTTTGGGGGTCATTAACGGTTCTCCTGCAAAAAATAGTTAAAGATAACAATTATAAAAAACGCAAAAAAACCGGTGCCGTCACTACGGCTCCAGTTTCTCATATTAAATCCAGCAATCCCGGAATGAGAATTTATAATTTATTCTTTTGGACAGGAAACTATATGCAAAACCCTCGGATCAAATAGCGTCTTCCCCACGCTCTCCGGTACGAATCCGCACCGTATCCTGAAGATCAATTACAAATATTTTTCCATCACCAATTCTTCCAGTTTGTGCGGCCTGCATAATGGTACTGATCACATCTTCCACTTGATTATCGCTGATGATGATTTCCATTTTAATTTTGGGAAGAAAGTCCACCACGTACTCGGCACCACGATAAAGTTCGGTGTGGCCCTTTTGCCTGCCGAATCCTTTTACCTCGCTGACAGTTATCCCCTTCACCCCGATCTCGTTCAATTTGTCTTTTACTTCATCCAGCTTGAACGGTTTAATGATCGCCTCAACCTTTTTCATATTGTTTTCCTCTTGCCTGTATGTTCAAAAAAGATCCGGACTGGTGGACATTTGCCTTTACGGTCGCAAATTTTGCCAAACTATAATGGCTCTCTTTCGTGCCCACCTCAAACCGGTTACTTCATGTTATTTCAATATTCATGCCAATAAGTATTTCCAAACTTGTTTGGCAGGCTCCGCCAATAATCTTATAGAATAAAAGGGGTTTATGATGTCGGCGAACTATACCACACCCAATGGGCAATTTCAAACGAGCTTACATGCCCCAAATTAGGGCATATAGGAGCTGGAAATGACTAATTTTAAAGCGTTTTTCAATCTTCATCGCTAGCTTTATTTATTCGATTTAGGGCATTTTCCAGCTCCATTCGCTTCTCCTCTATCTTTTGATCCGAGGATTTGGGTGGGAGAGATATAGGAGATGAAAAATTGAGATTGCAACGGGTAAAAGGAAGAGGGATAACAAATCGGTCCCAGCTATTTAGGACCATTTTATTTTTAGCTCCGAAAGTCATGGGAAAAACTGGCGCTCCGGTTATTCCAGCCAGTTGAATCGACCCCGGCTGTGCTACACACCGGGGTCCACGTGAACCATCGGCTATGATAATGATTCTTTGGTTTCGGCGTAAAACTTTTATCAGGGACCGGGATGCGGAAACAGCTTTTTTATAAGTGGACCCCCGTATCACAGAATAACCCATCAACTTTGCCAGCCGGGCTAAAAGATCACCGTCTTCACTCGGGCTGATCAACAGGAAATAATCCGGGTGCCGGCGAAGGTAATAAAACAGGTAAAAAATTCTTCCATGCCACAAGGTAAGGATATAAGGTCCAGCAAGGTTTTTAAAATGCTTTTCCTGGTCCTCATTCAGATTTTTTGAGCGCAGGGTCATGCACCAAAGGTAGATCAGCCCAAAAAGAAAGTATGGGACTACATAATTAAACAGAAGTCTTTTCATTTGAACTCAATTCATCCATATAATCTGCAATACGCTTTGCGACAACCTTCATAACTCCTGGTTCTCCCAGCGAATCCCGAATTTTAAGAAGGCGCTTACGAACGGCCTGTTCCTTTTCCGGAGCACGCAATAAAGCCAGAACTTCTTCAGAGATATTTTTTGCTGTCACTTTACCCTGTATTAATTCGGTCGCCACTTCTTCCTCAGCGACTATATTAACCAGCCCTACCAATGGAATTTTTACCAACAGACGCGCCAACCAGTATGTCAAAGGATTTAACTTGTAAACGATTACCATGGGACATCCCAAAATACCGGCTTCTAAAGTGGCAGAACCGGATGCAATGATCAACGTGTCACAACTATTCATTACATCGTAGGTTTCTCCTTGTATCAATTGGATACCAAGTGGATTGGTGCCTAAACGCTCGCGAATTATTTCTGGATCAATGGAGTCAGCGATTGGAAGAAGAAACTGGCAGGAGCCCAGTTCACTTCTTATTTTTTCGGCCGCCTGAACCATCACCTCTAAAAGTGAGTTGACTTCATTCATCCTGCTCCCAGGCAAAAGCCCTACAATCTTGACTTCCGGGTTTTGGAAATATTTCTCCCGGCTCTCTTCACGCGACCTGGTAGGATGAACCATATCTATAAATGGATGCCCCAGAAATTCTGCATCAACCCCGGCATCCAAATACAGCTTTTCCTCAAACGGAAGAATGACAAACATCTTACTTACTGATTCCCGAATCTCTTTGATCCGACCTTTTCTCCACGCCCAAATCTGCGGGCTGATGAAAAAAAATACCGGACAATCAAAACGTCGCCCCTGTTTTGCCAGCCGAAGATTTAATGTGGGATAGTCAATGAGAATCACCGCGTCATATTTACGCGAGGCGATTTCTTTCATCAATGACCGATAGACCTTGTAATAGTGGTCGAATTCTCCCAATACCTCTATTACCCCGACCGTGCCCATACGCTCAATACCAAATAGCGTTTCAACACCCGCTTCCCGCATTCTTGCCCCACCCATCCCCGAGAAGCGAGCGTGCGGTTGCAGAATTTTTAGCGCCGACACCAGGCTCGAACCATGCAGGTCTCCAGATGCCTCGCCAGCTACAATTAAAAAGTGGGGATGTTTATCATTCATCGTGTTCTAACCACAAGCCGTGGAGGCAATTGGGAAATGATTCGTTAAGCCGAGTAATTTTTTGCCAGCAAAAACTACTGTTGTTCATTGCCACCGGGCGTAGTCCAGTAGCTAAACACTGACAACTGCAATTTTTGCCTCATTAGCCAGATCGAGAACCAAGTTTTGTTCCACCACCATGACCCGCTCTGCTTCCAGTGCCAGAACTCCCGCCTTACCTTCGGCCAGCATTCGGATAGTTTGTGGTCCAATGCCAGGGCTGTCGTAACGATAGTCCTGATTGGTTCTACTGACCTTTATCACCACACATTTTCCCTGGGCCAGTTCACAACCTCTTTGAATTGCTCGGTCTGTTCCTTCAAGAGCTTCAACTGCGACCACTGTTTTATTTTTAACTATCAGAGTCTGACCAATTTCCATATCTGCCAGTTTTCGGGCGATCGGCAAACCAAACTCAATATCTTCCAACTCCTGCTTTGTGGGCACTCGGCGACTCAGGTTTCCTTTTTGCGGAAAAATATCTGATAAAACTTCCTTTTGACTTAAAACCCTGAAACCTTCCTTTTCAACCTCATCAATCACACCTAACAGTAAAACCTTGTCTTCATGCGTCACAATGTTTTTTAAAAACTGTAGAGCTTTGAAATCAAATTTTTGCAATTTAAAAACAACGCTTTTATCAACCTTACCTAAAATCAATAAATCCTTCACATTGTTCTGGTGTAGTGTCTCAAAAATTTTACCCGGTTGACCCACGCCAATCGAATAGCTCTTTTCTGAAAACGGTGCCAAAGCTTTTTGGATTTCTTCTGAGAAGCCAATGCTGACAAGTTTTATTCCATGCTGGCTGGCTTTTCGCGCAAAATAAATAGGGACTTCTCCGGCTCCAGCAATAAGGCCTATCCTATCAAGGTTGGTACGCATGATATTGAGCTAAAGAGGATTCAATGAAGGTGTGTCAATCTTGCTAAACAATAGCAGAATTACAACAGATGAAGAGATCTCTGTACTGAGCGCTTACTTGTTTCTTTTATTATTAAACTGATCAAGAATATCCAAGGCAATTTCCAGTGAATACAGCTCATCATTCACTGCAACATTTCGAGGGCTACCGTTTTTAGCGCAATCAATGAAATGCTGGAGTTCCAACTTGAGGGGATTATCTTTGTGGACAAAAATACGCTCGACCAACGATTCTTGTTTATAACGGAGAGAACCCTTACTCATTTGATGCTCGGAAGATGATTTGCGGTGAACATAAATTTCCTGATCGGTATAATCCAAAACCACAAAAGAATCTTTCTGGGTTACCGACAAGGTTCGGATTTTATTCTGCGATGCTCGGCTGGCAACAATATTTGCAATACATCCATTTTCAAATTCGAGTTGGGCACTCACAAGATCATCTTTTTCAGAGAAAACTGAAGCTCCAAGAACATGAGTTGTGGTCACCTTGGATTTAATCAGGTTTAGAATGATATCTATGTCATGGATCATGATGTCCAACACCACACCATCATCTTTGATCCTCTCTGTGAAGGGACCCATGCGTTTACATTCTACAAAAATTGGAGTCTCAACAATTTTGTGAAGCTCCTGCACGGCCCCATTAAAACGCTCTATATGACCAATATGAAGGGTCAATCCCTTGTCCTGAGCCAATTTAAAAAGTTCGCGTGCATGATTGAGGTCGTTGGCACAGGGCTTTTCCAATAAAACATGAATACCATTATTGAGCAATTGCTTGGCGATGGGATAATGCATATTTGTAGGAACCGCGACTACCGCAAGATCAACCTTTCCTATAAGGTCCTTGCAGTCCGCATAGGCGGTGGCCCCAAAGGTATTTTGAATAGCCTCCCGGCGTTTGGGGTCAACATCCACCACCCCGGCAACGTCCACATCCTGCATTTCCGACAGAACACCGACATGATATTCACCCATTCTTCCGATTCCTACAACACCCGCTCTCACCTTTCGCACTACTTGGTCACTCCTCTAGAAGAGTTTTTTACAAAGTTAATAAGGTATCGAATTTCGTCAAACATTTCAATTTCAGCTTCAATCTTTTCAAGTGCCTGCTTCGTGTTCAGTTCTGGTTGAGCAAAAAATTTCAATGCTTTTTTTATCGCCGCCCTGACATCTGGTTTAAAGTTCGCCCGCTTGAGCCCAACCGCATTTGCACTTAGAAGTCGGGCTCGATTTCCTTCCACTGTAGAAAAAGGCAAGACATCCTGATTCACTCCCGCCAGTCCCGCAACCATTGCATACTTACCTATTCGGACAAACTGGTGGACACCCACCAAAGCTGATATAAATACCTTGTCTTCTACAATAACATGACCTGCCAAACTTGTACTATTTACTATTACCACCTGATCGCCAATTTCACAGTCATGTCCCAAGTGAGAATAAGCCATGAGCAGGCAACCTTTACCTACACGGGTCACTCCATTTTCATTACCCGATCTATGTATGGTGACATACTCGCGTATCACAGTTCCATCGCCAATTTCTACCGTAGCAGGAACATTTTTAAAATTAAAAATCTGCGGCTCTCCGCCCAGCGAGGCACCATGGAAAATTCCACAGTCTTTCCCGATAACTGTACCCGCTTCAATCAATACATTCGGCCCAATAATTGTTCCCTCGCCAATCTTAACATTGGGGCCAATCGTAGTAAAAGGGCCGACCTTCACTCCCGGAGCCAAATCAGCATCTGGATGTATGATTGAGCTAGTATGAATAGTCACGGGAAAAACCAAATTTTAATAGGCAGTTAAGGTCAGAAAATATGTGGGATATAAAAAATTTCAATTGCCACCGACAAAAAAATCAGTCCTTACCAAGCATTGCCTGAATAGTACATTCGGTTGCCAAAGCATCCTCGACATACGCTTTTCCCTCAAACCGGAAAAGGGTTCCTCTTTGCTTTATCTTAGTTAACTCAAGACGCAATTGATCCCCCGGGATAACCGGCTTCCTGAACTTGGCCCCATCAATTCCAGTAAAAAAGACTGCGGACTCACCTTCCCGGTTCAATATTTTTATTCCTAAAATACAGGCGACCTGGGCAAGAGCCTCGATAATAAGAACCCCTGGCATCACAGGAAAATCCGGAAAATGCCCCTGGAAAAAAGGTTCATTAGCTGTCACATTTTTGATACCGACAATTCTTGAGTCCATATCACATTCAATAATTTTATCGACTAGCAGAAAAGGATACCTGTGTGGAATGATTTTTTTAATTTCATTTATATCCATCATAGTGGGAACCTATTATCGGGGTTGGAGGACTGCAAAGTATTTCTGGAAATTTCAGCGAGTCTAAGTGTGGGGTCCAACAGGCCTTAAAAATTATACCTTAATACAGGAACTATTTATTAATCCTGTCATAGGTGAGGGTCGCCGTTTTGGTCAAATCGTTACCCCTATCATGATAGAGAACGACCTTCTGCTCCAGGATCATTGTGTATTTTTTTTCCTGGCCAATTTTTTTTATCACATCCATCATTTTACGCAGAATTTTTTGGGTCATTTCCTTTTCTTTTTTCCCAAACTCCGTGTTTTGATCTTGAACATATCTCTCAAAGTCTATTTTTTCTTTTCTTAACTTTTCTTCCTTTTTCCTTTTCAGTTCGGGATCAAGCACAAAGCTTTGTTTACTCAGGTCTCCCAGCATTTTTTTGACCTTCTGTTCCCTGATCTTTATCCTCTTTTTTTCTTTTGTGAAATCTGCTTTAAACTTAATAAAACTTGATTTCCATTCTTTGGTACTGGAAACGGCTTTTTGAATATCTACAAATCCTATTCGGCTTTCCGCAGCAAATGACGAAACTGTTAAAGGTCCACATAGGAAAACAACAAAAACAAGGTGATACCCTATTGTCCTGAACCTTCGAAAAATTGTTAAACGCATAAACCTGTTCCTTTTGAAAATTTAAATTTTAAAAAGCACTTCCTGCCGAGAAATGAAATTCTGCCGCTTCTTCGCCAGATTTTTTATCCAGCTTGATCCCATAAGCAAAACCCAGCGGGCCAAAGGGGCTAATAAAACGAATCCCGGCACCAATACTATGTCTCATTTTCCCTAAATTAAAACTTGTATCAGTGTCGGTAATGGTTGCCCCGTTTCCATAAACATTTCCGCGATCATAAAACATAAAACCACGGAAAGACTTGGTAAAAGGATACTGCACTTCCAAATTCAGGAGAAGGGATTGACTACCCCCTATCGGATCGCCATCCAGGTTTTTTGGCCCAACATCTTCAATGGTAAAACCCCGCAAAGAAGTCGACCCTCCCATGAAATATCTTTCAAAATTAGGGACCTCTTCTCCCCCATACCCTTCGGCGTAATTGATACGGGCATGAGCCGCCGCCACAAGTTTTCCCACCAGAGGACGATAGTACGTCACCTCATAAACAGATTTAGTGAATTTACTACCTCCCAAGCCTGCGAACTCAAATCCTATCACATGCCTCCACCCTGTGGAAGGATTTAAATAGTTATCCCTGGAATCATGAATAAAGGTTGGCGATACCCTGCTGGTCACTCGAGTCTCATTTTTAAAGAACTCTGTTACATCCGCATCCGCCACCCCTGAAACTTCTACATTTGCAAACCGATAACCTACGTTTATGGATTCATACTCCGTAATGTTTTTACCCAGGGTAAAACTACCACCGGTTGATTGGGAATCGAAGCTAAGAAAATCTTGATCCTCATTAAAGGCACTGACTCCTAATGATATTTCGGAATCAAGGAGCCTCGGTTCGGTAAAGTTAATATCAAAGTCTGTGCGGATGGAAGATAGCTTTGCATCCAGGCCCAATCTCTGCCCATTTCCAAAAAGGTTATCCTGGGTTATTGAGGTGGAGAAAACAAAATTTTCAACGGAACTAAAACCTATACCTACGGTAAAAGATCCGGTGGGTCTTTCTGTCACCGTTGTAAGAATATCAATCAGGTCGGGGTCTTGACCTCTATGGGTATCAATTTTAACATCTTCAAAGTAATTGAGGTTGTTGATACGTTGTTTACTTCGTTTCAGTTTCGAGCCATCGAAAAGCTCGCCTTCCTTCAGACGAAATTCCCTACGAATGACATTGTCCTTGGTTTTGATATTCCCTAAAAATTCAATATTACCAACATAGACTTTTTTTCCTTTATCAACTTCGACCGACAGTTCGACAGTGCGATCTTCATCATTTAATTTTGAAATGGGATTCGCATCAGCATAAGCAAAACCTTTTTGTCCATATAAATCTGTAATCGTTAAAATATCCTGACGAAGTTGGGAAACATTATAAGTTTCACCAACTTTGGTCTGAATACTTTTTTGAATTTCATCCGGGGAAACCGTTTCATCTCCTTTTATATCCAGGCTTTTTACTCGAAACTGCGGTCCCTCTTCAATCGGGATGGTAATATGAACTTCTCTCGCCCTTTGGTTTATATCTATACGAGGCTCCAGCACCTTGACCCGCAGGTAACCGTGATCGTGGTAATAACCTTCTATCCGGAACATATCCAACTTCAAAATATCTTTTTGGTAGACCCCCGACTCGTCAATGAAGGAGTACCAGGTCACCTCCTGAGTTTCCATTTGTTCGCGGAGTTCTTTATCCGGGAAGGCTTTGTTTCCAGAAAAACGGATCTTTTCAATTCTTACCTTTTCCCCCTCCGTGATCCTGATCGCAATATTAACCAGGTTATCCTCATTCGGCTGGGTTTCTATATTCGCCTTGGCAAAGAAGTAGCCCTTTTCACGATAAAGCTTAAGAATTTCTTCATGACTCTCCTGAATCAGGTGGTCATTGAAAGCCGCCCCTCGTTTGAGCCCTATTTTTTCCCGTATATCATTGGAGTCAAGCTTTTCATTCCCTAAGATTTCAACATCCCCAACAGACGAAATTTCTTTGACATAAAATGCAAGCTCCAGACCTTCGAGGGTCTCCTGCGTTTCTACACGGATATCCTTAAATTGTCCAAGGCTATAGATTTGTTCAATGTCTTCACGGATCTGTCTTTTGGAAAGCACTGTGCCGGGTTGGGATTTAATGTAATATCGAATGGTCGATCCATCAATCCGCTTGTTTCCCACCACCTTCAAAGACTGGATATTTTCACCTTCCTGGGCAAACAAAAGGGAGACTGGTAAAAGCAAAGCCAAGCCAATTAGAGTCGCAAAAAAAATGTGGGCTTTTTTCACCATTTGGTCAGAACTATCTGAAATTCTTTGAGTTATCAGGGTAAAACCTCAGCCTGGTTTTCAGGCAAAAAAAAGTATTAAGCCCCAGCGGCATAACCCACTGAAACTTAATACTTTAAGCGATTACTGTCGTCATAGCTATTCAGGCAAAGAAAAAATTATCAGCCAACATTGAGAGCTCCCGACTTCTCAACAAACACCAGACTGTCATCTTGCAAGCTCACCTCAATGAGTCCCCCACTGGTGAATCGACCTTTCAGCATCTCATCGGACAAGACATCTTCCAAATGCTTTTGAATCGCACGTTTCAAAGGTCGGGCACCAAAATTGGAATCATAGCCTTTTTCTGCCAACCATCTCTTCGCGTCAGGAGTTACATCCACCGTCAACCCCTGCTGAATCAATTGCTGGTTAAGAGCGTTTAACTGAACATCTAAAATACTTACAATATTTTCTAACTCCAAAGGACGAAAGACCACTGTCTCGCTGAGCCGATTAAGAAACTCGGGATTGAAAGTCTTTTTCAAGTCCTGCTTCAATTCCTTTTGCATCTTGTCATAGTTAAGCTCATCATCGTCTTTATGGAAACCCAGACTGGTTCCTTTTTCAAGCATCCTGGAACTGATATTGGATGTAAGAATGACAACGGTGTTTTTGAAGTCAACAACCCTGCCATAGCTATCGGTCAACCGACCATCATCCATAATCTGTAGTAAGAGATGGTAAATATCCGGGTTGGCTTTTTCGATTTCATCAAATAGAACCACCGAATAAGGTTTACGTCGTACCTTTTCTGTTAACTGGCCACCCTCTTCATAACCCACATAACCTGGAGGCGCTCCCGTCAACCGAGACACATTAAATTTCTCCATGTATTCCGACATATCAAGTCGGATCAGCGCATCTTCATTGCCAAACAGGAATTCAGCGAGCACCTTTGCCAATTCAGTCTTTCCGACACCCGTTGGACCCAGAAAAAGAAAGGATCCGATAGGCCTTTTCATATCTTTCAAGCCCGAACGAGACCGGCGAATTGCCTTGGTGAGCACTTTGATGGCCTCACCCTGACCCACGACTTTACTTGCCAATTCATTTTCCATATCCATCAAGCGCGCGCTTTCTTTCTCCTCAATTCGGGAAAGCGGGATTCCGGTCATGCTGGAAACAACATCGGCAATATCGTCTTCGGTGATACTGGGTTCACTGGAATCTCTGCCCTTATCCCAATCCGCCTTAACCACTTCCAACTTATCGCGTAATTCTTCCTCCTTGTCACGCAGTTCAACGGCCTTTTCAAACTCCTGGTTTTCGATGCAGACTTTCTTATCGCGAACAACAATATCTACATCGCGTTGAATTTTTTTCATTTCAGGAGATTGGGTGATCTCACGTAGACGCACTCTCGAGCCCGCCTCATCAATCACATCAATGGCCTTATCAGGGAGAAACCGGTCACTGATGTACCGCTCGGCAAACCTGACGGCAGTAACAATCGCCTCGTCAGAAATTTTTGCCTTGTGATGCAGTTCATAAGGGACCTTCAACCCTTTGATAATTTCAATGGTTTCTTCCACAGTCGGAGGATTCACAATGATGGGCTGAAAACGTCTTTCAAGCGCGCCATTCTTCTCAATATATTTTCGATATTCTTCCAGAGTCGTCGCACCGATGCACTGTATCTCCCCTCGAGAAAGAGCGGGTTTGAGCATATTGGATGCATCCACAGAACCTTCGGCGGCTCCTGCTCCCACCAGAGTATGCAATTCGTCAATAAATAAAATGACGCTGTCATTCTGGATAATTTCCTTCATGATGCCTTTGAGACGGGCTTCAAACTGACCGCGATACTTTGTGCCTGCAATCAACGAACCCAAATCAAGCGAAACCACCCTTTTCTCGAAAAGAGTATCCGGCACTTCCCTTTCTATAATAAGCTGGGCCAGGCCTTCAACAATGGCGGTTTTACCTACGCCGGGTTCGCCAATCAACACGGGATTATTTTTGGTGCGGCGACTAAGAATCTGAATGACCCTCTCGATTTCTTTAGCCCGGCCAATGATCGGATCCAACTTCCCATCCAGTGCCATCTTGGTCAGGTCACGGCTGAATTCATCCAGAGTCGGAGTCTTGCCAACTTCGCGGTTGCTTTCGGTAGGTTCTTTGAACATCTCAACAATTTTTTCTCGGACATCATCAAAGAACATGCCGAAACTGTTCAGTACACGACAGGCAACCCCTTCCTTCTCCTTCAGAAGACCGAGAAGAAGGTGTTCCGTGCCAATATAATTGTGATTCAAAGACCGAGCCTCTTCCACCGCGAACTCTAATACTTTCTTAGCTCGGGATGTGAAAGGAATGTCGCCTATAATCAGGGAATTTGAACTACGGGGTAAGTTTTTCTCCAGTTCCTTTTTCAACTGGGCCAGATCCACTCCGCTTTTTTGAACAATGGCAACTGCAATACCACCGCCATCTTTAATAACGCCCTGCAAAATATGTTCGGTACCTAAATATTCATGGCGATAAAGTTCAGCCTCCTCGCGAGCAAGGATTATGACTCTTCGCGCTCTCTCTGTGAATCGCTTAAACATGATTCAACTTCCTCAAAAATAGCGGATTTATAATCTGATAAGAGGCCCCAAGGGTAAAAACTGCGGGACAACATCCTGTTTTATAATCGGGTAATCTACATAATTATCTTAACAAATGAGGCCCATTATAGAAAGGTTTTATTTCCCCCTGGAATCTGGCTCCTAAAGCCTTGTATCTCAACAAGTTATACTACCACCTTAGAACCCGCCAAACAAGCGAATCCAAACCCTGAGGGTGATTTCTTATCGGATAAAAATGGAATGGACTTAAAACCTGATTGGGGAGGAAACCACGGGATCAACTGTATCCAGCGTCTTTATGGAAACAGACCACCGCCGCAGTTGTACTGGGTGGGTAAAACTCATTTGCCGAGGTCAGAGTCACTCCTATATCGTCTGCTCCTAAAAGTTCCCAGATGACACGATTGTAAGACAGGTCTGTTATTGCCGGATAACCTGGGCTATAACGCTGGCCTCGATTTTCTTTTTTCGTTCCAATTCCGTGGCAAAGTAATTGATGCGTATATTCCGCCAGGTCTTCCGCGACTCGATCGCTCAAACCCTGAAGATATAATGCCGATTCACTATCATTTTGCGCCTTGAATTCTTCTATACCGACCTCCACCCCTGTCCCGGCAGTAGTAAGTTGCAGGCCTATTGCGTCCCATTGCCCGGAATCCACAGAATGGAAATACTGGCCGATCGAAAAAATATCTTTTCGACCCTTTCCGATACAGACATCGAAACGGATGCGAGCCAATTCCTTCTCTTTATTTTCAGAATCGTAGACAATGACTTCATCCCCCTCCGATTGGGCAGGGAAAAGTGCAAAACGCGCCTTAGGAACAACCCATCCTTTCTGTTCCGCCTTTTCCACCCATTCTTTTTCCAGCTTGTTTAACTGGTCAACGGTAACCCCCTTTTGAAGCCATGACGATTTTTTTCCAAACTTCCAGTTTAAGGAGTAGAGGCTTTTTCGATCCAGAGCCAGTTTATGCAATTTGAATTCAACTTTTTGAATTCCATATCCGTCAGCAGGAACTTCATGATGACGAAAGCTCACCTTTCTTTTTGGCAACGTATCCAGGAGTTTATCCTTCTCTTCCTGAATCCCTTTCGCTCGCTGGTATTCCCGCAATAACTTTTCTTTGTTCTCCTTCAATAGGCCGGCCCGTTGATTTTTATCCATGAGCAGTCCCATGGTATTGACGCCATCCATGCCGCTGTCACAATAAAAAACATTATCCAAAATCGCTTCGGTATTCTCACCCCCATGCATGGCCACATAACCTGCGTGACGTGCATTAACCGGCGCTCCCCCTAAAAGTACGGGAATGGAATATTTCTGATCCAACAACATTTTCGAAACGGTAATCATATGATTGGAAGTTTGAACCAGCAGAGCACTCATGCCTATCGCATCGGCATTCTCTTTGCGGGCTGTTTCAATAAATCGGTCCAGCGGAACCTGCACACCCAAATCAATCACGCGGTAACCATAATTTTCAAGGAGGGTTTTTGCGAGGTCCTTGCCAATGCTGTGCACATCCTGATAAACCGTGCCGATGACCACCACTCCCTTATACTCAATAGCGGCTCCGGGTTCGACACCACTTTGAAAACGCATGAAGCTTTCCAGAAACAGCATGACATGGCGCATCACATCCGCACTTTTCAATAAATGAGGAAGACTCACTTCGCCACGACCGAAGGCATCCCCCAACTCGCGCATGGAAGTCATTAAGTGACCACTGATAAAACTCAGCGGCTCATGTTTCTCAATGGCTTTTGCAACATCAGTCACTATTTTGTCTTTGTAGGGAAACTCCCCACCCTCTTTGGTTATGACCCCCTCTTCCTTTTGTTTGAATCCGTCTTTAATTCTCTGACAAATACTTTCTTCAAGAGGGAGATCGTCATAATCTATTTTTTTAACCTGGACCCCGGTCTTTTTCGTCTGCGCAATTTGCTCCAGTTCTTCAAATGCGGTCATGTCTCGATCAAGAATTACTTTCTTCGCTAAAGTCACATCCCCTTCCGTCAAGCTTTCAAGCGGAACGTAGTGATTGGGATTCAGTATTGCGCAATCAAGCCCCACCTTTCTGGCTTCGTCCAGAAAAACGCTGGTCAAAACTTTTCGCATATAAGGTTTCGAAGCCAAGCCATTCGTCAGGTTGCCGACCCCAATACTGGTTTTCAAATCAGGATGAATCGCCTTGATACGTGGCAGGCATTTCAGAGTTTCAGCACAAAAGTTTAATCCTTCTACTGATTCCGACCCAATGGGGTAAGCGTTAACATCAACCAGAATCTGATCAGGAGTTACGTTATGGTTCTCTTTTGCCTGACGAACAATTTCGGCCGCCAATTCATATTTTTCATCTGCTGTCTGCCCCGGCCCTTCGGGTCCATTGACCAATGCTACATAAACTGGATGATGCTGTTTCGTTTGCGATAGCACCGCATCCAGCTTACTGACACCCGCTTCATATTCCTCCAGGCTGATGGAATTAATAATCGGCCTTCCGGGATAGGACTCGATAGCAGTCTGTAACGCTTCGACAGAAAAAGAGTCGATACACATGACTCCCTTGAAATCACTGGTCAGTTCATAAATAGCCTGAGGTAATACTTTTTCCGTTTCAACAATGTTGCTGTCCATACAAACATCTATGATGTCGATTCCCAGGTCTTTGACCTGCTCATCTACGAC
>Ga0233439_10001178_pt1 | contig 34646 bp, 23 predicted proteins | sample SI_123_September_6_FD_182713 | JGI IMG/M metagenome (GOLD analysis project Ga0233439, IMG submission 182713) | Seawater microbial communities from Saanich Inlet, British Columbia, Canada - SI_123_September2016_100_MG | ecosystem: Environmental > Aquatic > Marine > Inlet | place: Canada: British... | reverse complement strand
ATCATCTTCGGGATTAGGTCAAGGTACAAAAGACACTTATGACGGTGGTGCGAAAACATGGGATGGATTTAGTAAAATGAAAGAGGATGTACCCAAAGCGCCTAGAAGTAGTGTAAATCTAACCGAACGTGAAAAACGTCGTAAGAAGCGTATTATGATCAAAAAGTTGGAAGAATGGGCCGAAAAGGGTACATACAAGCATGGATCGGTTTTTACTATGGAATCCGAATTTGATGAAGTAGAAGATGAATATGAGGGTGCTTTAGAAGAAAAGAGAAAAAAGGACAGTGTAAAATTACAAGGATGGTGGTTTTCTACAGTTATTAATACAATAGAGTATGGAAACGCTTTATTAAATCCATTTGATTTGAATTTAGATGGTTGGGGAGAGCAAGTCAATGAGGATTTAGATTCATATGATGAAATATTTGCTGAATTATATGATAAATACAAAGGTGGTAAAATGGCACCAGAGGTATCTTTATTATTACGTATTGGGTTTTCTGCAGCAGTGGTCAATATGAGTAATAAGATGTTAAGTACTGCTACTCCTGGCTTTAATGATGTTATCAAACAAAGTCCAGATTTAATGAAGATGTTTTCCAATGCTGCAGTCGAGACAATGAGTAAAGAAAACGTTGCATTTGATTTCGCCAAGAACTTAATGAGTAATCAATCCGACCAAGTCAATACTAGACATGGACCTCCTCCAGCACCAGTAGAGACCAAAACACAAGCGCCACCACAACGACCAGGATCAATGCAATTTACTGCTCATCCCGGAAATCGCCCCGATTTAGCATCAGCTGCACCTTCGCAAAATAATTCCGCTATGTTCCGTGAATCAGGCGTAGATTTGACACAAAATCACCAAAGTGCAACCGGACCAAATCAAGGTATTTCTACCGCACCTCCTGCACAAAAACGTCCGGAAATGAGAGGACCACAAATTAATTCAGATATTGATAATTTATTGTCAGGATTGAAACCAAAGGCACAACAACAACAGCAACAACCAACATTTGAAGAACCAGTTCATATGCAACAAGGTACAGAATCCATCATTAGTATTTCATCATTGAAAGATTTAGACGGAACGACAATGCCTAAAAAATCGAAAAAGAGGCATAATTCTTCCAATAGAAGCAATACTGTTTCCTTAGATATTTAAGTAAAACCTGTAAAAAGAACAATATAAAGAAAAATATAAAGAGAATTATCATTTTATATTTTATAAACACCCACTTATCAATTCTATGGATTTTTTCGATAAATTTAACTATTACAATCAAATCTTTACATTTATGATATTTCATTGGATACAAAAGATATCCAAGTGGTTATACAATGTACTTATTCAACCAATTGATAATATACTGGATATGTATCGAAATCACGAACCTGTAGAAAAACAGTGGATTCAGTTGTACTGCTTACATAAAAATGTCCCATTCAATGATTTTGGATGGCATATTACCTCATATGATTCTTATGAAAAAGTAATTAAGCCGTATATTTACGATTTTCCTACATTTGTGAAAAACGAACACAATTTAATACGTGAAAACCCTATTATTAAATTACCGTACGAATGTGAATATGAATGCTGTTCTAGTCCGCTCGAACTGTTATTTGTAGCCAAAAATGAAAAAGATTATGTATTTCGCGGATACAAAGAAAATGATGTACGTGAGGAAATCACATTCAATCCATTCCCAAAACGGTCTCACGTACGGTTTTTATATGCGGAATATCGCCACCCGGATTTATCTGAACCAATTGATATTTCAATATCATCCGGATATTATTTAGAAGGAAATCACTTATTTACACCGGCGTTTATTCACCGATATTTACACTATTTGAACAAATTTTTCATATTTGATTACGATTATAAAGTCACTATAATGGATCACAACATGGAAGAAAAAACATTGACATATAAAGATTATATTGTACTACAACAAGATGATTATGAAATTGTACAGCAACCAGAAGAGGTTGAATATGATGACGAAGTAGATGTTGATGATGAAAATAGTAGTACTGAAGTAGTAGAAAGTAGTGATGTCCAGGATAATGATGATAATGATAATGATAATGATGATGACGATGATGACGCGACCGCTACGGATTGTGATAAAAGTGTTGTATCCAATACATCTACTTTAGACGGGGAACATAAACGGTTATGGTGGGTTTTTTAGACCCTTGAAGATTCAAAAATAAAGTATAGACCTACTATATATACAATGGCTAAAACTCAAAAAAAATTAGCACCATCAGGGTGTGTTAATATTAAATCCGAAGAGCATTGTAAATTGCCTTGTAAGCCGGTTCGTAGTAGAAAAGGGCGTACTTTTCTTTACTGTAAAACGGCTATTTCAATCAAGAAGCTCAAAAAAATTCTAAAAAAAAAGAAATTATCTAAGAAAAAGAGAAAAAAGACATTAAATGATATTAAAAAATTAGAAAAACTAGATGTCGAAATCAAAGAAAATAAAAAAAAAGTAGAAAAGACTGAAAAAAAGAAAGACGGTGTTTTTGATAGCATTGGAAAAGCTTTAGGTATTATAGCAGCTTCACAACCTGAAGACAAAAAACCTGTACAAGAAGCCGAACCTGTACAAGAAGCCGAACCTGTACAAGAAGCCGAAACTGTACAAGAAGCCGAACCTGTACAAGAAGCCGAACCTGTACAAGAAGCCGAACCTGTACAAGAAGCCGAAACTGTACAAGAAGCCGAAACTGTACAAGAAGCCGAACCTGTACAAGAAGCCGAAACTGTACAAGAATGATAAATACAGTCTTTAAATAACGTATGTTTGAAAATTGACAAACTTTAAAACATATAAACAGGTCACAAAGAAGTAGTAGATTGTAAAACCAATTACTCTACAATAATGACTGAATTCGAAACACAATCACAATTAACTGTATGGGATATGCCTGTTCTGGTACGTGGTCGTTCTGAGCTGAATTACTGTGAAGAAACAGATGATGATTCTGACACCTCTTCGGTGGATTCCATAATTCTACAGTTTAAACGCATCACGATTTCAATTCCAGTAAGCAGTGTATCTGCCGTTCTCAATCTCAACCCATTTATGAAGCGTGACCAACTCATGAAGAAGTTGTTATCGAAATACTGTGATAATTATGACTACCAAGATGAAGAAAGCGAGGTCATTCATAATTTGTCCATACATGGAAAAAAGTTTTTGGAAAAGATACGAGACTCAATACGAACCTGCAAAAATACGCAGGAATTGGTATCATTGACCAATAAAATAATATCCTACATACTGGAAAAGGAATCCTATAAAGACGCATCCTACGAAAAGAAGGCACAAGTAAAACGTGCGATGATAGCTCACTGTAGAAAACTATATGGGACATACAGGGAAAATGAAACAACCAAGTTTGTGGGTAAATTCGGTGAATTCTGCAAAGATAATACGACTTATACAATACCATTAGTCAAAATAGGTCCCTATGACTTTGTGTTGTCCGGTAAAATAGACGGAATACTGAAACGTGAAGACGGAACGGCGTCCTTGATCGAAATCAAAAATCGGGTCCATTCGATTCATAAGAAGCTGCAAAAGTATGAGGAAATTCAGGTGCAGTTGTATTTGCAAATGTTGAATATGGAAAAGGCAATATTGGTGGAGCATTACAACCATGTCATACAAAATCATCATATTGAATACGACCCCGAGTATTATTCCAAAACAATACACCCGACAATCCTTCACTTTATTAGTAAATTGTATGATAAACTCTTATACTATCATAATAAATAGAAATTGATTAATTAATTGTATGTGAAACAAAAAGAACTCATAAGAATAAGATATTTACGAAAAATTCGAACCATGAGTAACCAATTAGAATATCAGTACGATAGTGATAATTCGAGCATTGATTCGATTATTGAACGTATTCAATCCAGAAAAAAGACCATTAATTTGAATGCAAGTAAAATAGGACAAGCTTTAGGAGTTAGTGCATATGGGTCCAGTGAAGAATATATCAAACAAGTAAGAAGTAAATACAATCCACGATACCATTATGAAGATGAAGAAAGTAGATTCATCGATTCATTATCGTACAATGGACAACAGTATCACAAATACATTTTAAATCAATTAAAGAATTGTAGAGAGAGTGAGGAACTAGAAAGACTAACAGATAAAGCAATTACTTATATTTATGCAACTGAACAAGATCGTTATACTACCACTAAAGAAAAAGAATTAGTAAAATGGTATTTAACAAGCCATTATAGAAAAGTGTTTGGTACAATGAATGAAGATCATGTTTCTTCATTAATTGCAAACTATGGAGTTGTACATAAAGATACAAAAACACATTCATTATTGATTAAAAAGAACCTTTATTATACGTACAATTGTACGGGGAAAATCGATCGTATATTGGAAAGAGAAGATGGTACTCGTGTTTTGATTGAGATTAAGAACAGAACTAAATCATTTAACAAAAAGATTCAGCAACATGAAAAAATACAAATACAATTGTATTTACAAATGGTGGATTTACAAGAAGCAATTTTAGTAGAATATTACAACAAACAAATGAATTTTCACCATATTAAGCGAGATGATATTTATTATAACCGCATATTGTGTCCTAAATTAATAGACTTTGTACATAGATTAGAAGATTATTTATAAAAAGACAAAAGACAAAAGACAAAAAACAAAAAAAGACAAAAGACAAAAGACAAAAGACAAAAGACAAAAAATATATAGAAAGAATTCAATTAATAAATAATAACAGAAAATATAGTTAAATTAATATAAAGAATATCTTTTTTATTATATATCTTGGGGTGACTTAGTAATATCGTAAATATAATGGAATTAGAATACGAAACTGTACCACCTTCATCCCTCGTAGCAGAGGTCGATACTAAACCGCATACTTTGAACGATGAATGGGTTCTATTTCATCACTTGCCTTCAGAAAAGGATTGGACATTGTCCGGATATTCAGTGATATCTAACAACATTAAAACAGTTGAAGATGTAATATTGGTCAATAAGAATTTGACTGATAATATAGTCAAGTATAGCATGTTATTTTTCATGCGTAAAGGTATTACACCATTATGGGAAGATCCAGCAAACCGAACCGGAGGATGCTTTTCTTACAAAGTAATTAATAAGCATGTTGTTCAAGTATGGCGCAGTATGATGTTCCATGCTGCGGGGGAATCATTAGCAATAAAAAAATCGTATAATAATTGTATTAACGGTATTACTATTTCCCCCAAAAAGAATTTTTGTATTATAAAAATATGGCTACGTAGTAATGAGAAACAAGACCCAAACCAAATTACATTGATAGACAATTTGACAAAACATGGTGTTATGTTTAAAATGCACGGTGAAAATTAAATGAAAAAAAAGTGCCTAAATAAATAAGTATATGAATTACCTAAAATTGATAAATGAAAAAAAAGATTGTTGTCTATTAATTAACAATATTTATATAAATCCATCATCCATTATCCTTTTACAATCATGAATGATATTATGAACACATTTAATACTTATTTGCATTCCCGTAGTAGTACAATTGATTATAGTCCAATGTATTCCAAATCAAGTTATTCATATGCACCAGGAGCTTTTACATTACTGTATCATGAATTATATTATCACAAGCGCAAAAATAAAGAACAAACTAAACAATCAACCTCAATTCCAATCCCACGTACAATATCTACAAAACACACAAATGGAAAATGGATTTTAGCCAATTAAAAGAAGACATTCATATTATATTATATAAAGAAATCTAAACAAAACGCATATAAATAAATTTTATGTATTTTATTTATATTTGAACGCATATTTACCGAACAAAAAAATCAAACAACCATGGATATTGATAATAATGTTCTTACTATGCAAACGATTCAAATCGCCCCTATTCGAAATTTATATAGTGCATTGAAAGATTTAGTACCCGATGTAACCATGATTATTGACAAAAATGGGATGAAAATAATTAATTTTGATAAAAACCATACTACATTAGTGGCTGTAAAAATGAAATTCGAGAAACATGAATGTGTTCCCGATAAAATTGTGATATGTGCAAATTCTTTACATTTATTTAAATTGATTTCCAATACATCCAATGATGATTTATTTTCCATGTACATTGACAAAGAGGATTACAATGAAGGTAGTGTTTCCCATTTAGGATTGCAATATGATAACGGTAAAATAAATCAATGCAATAACTACAAATTGCGACTATTCGAGCCCGAAGAAGATGAATTGGAAGTACCCGAGGTAAGTTATTCTGCTATTATTCATATGCCAAGTGCTGGCTTTCAAAAAATCATTCGTGATCTTACTGGTATATCCGACCGTATTAAGATCGAATCAGTAGGTGACGATTTGATTTTTTCATGTGATGGTAATTTCGCTAAATCCCGTATATATCGTACAGAACAGTCTGATACAAATGTATTGGAAGACAAGATGGATGCCATAAAGTTTAGGAAAAAGCCCGATGCATCAGTAGTGATGAGTGGAGAATTTCCCCTAAAGTCCCTCAATAATTTTATCAAATGTACTCCTTTATCACAGAATTTGGAAATCTATTTACAAAATGATTTACCATTGATTGTAAAATATGATATTGGAAGTGAAATGGGAGATATTAAATTATGTCTTTCCCCTTTACCTCCAGTAAAATACTAAATACTAAACACTTATAAACAAATTTAATATTAATATTACAAACATTTCTAAATATTAATATTCCCTAAAAAGTCCCTAAAAAGTCCATAAAAAGCCCCTAAATCATTTTTTACATGTCCCCTTCTTCTAACACCTTATCCAATGATGGATAATCCACAAAATTGGCATCACCTGATTTGGGTCCATAACATACTAACTTTTCCTGTTTTTTGTGTGATTGTATATGAACATGACAATCCATTGCCGTTTCTTTCATGACAGTTAGTAATTGTTTATTAATTTTTTGTTTGATCAAGGATACTTCGTACAAATACTCATCGGTAGTAATTGGTGTATTATCATGTACTTTACTCAAATCATTCTCTGTAATGTCTTTGTACTGACCCCCTTTTTTCTGGTTCTCGGATAAAACAGATAAATACAAAAACGTTTGTACTGTTTGTTCTTCTTTTGGTAAATCAATATGACTCTTAATACGACGCGCTCTACCCATGACCTGTTCTAATCGTACAAAGTTCCAATATGGTTCCATCATATGGACATATCGAGTGTTTTTCAAATTGATTCCTTCTGCACCAGCCGCTGTAATCATAAACAATTTAATGATCTCTCCGTACAAATTATTTGATGCTACTTCACGTAATCGAATGCTAATGTTATCAGGTACATTAGGTGGATTCCAATCACCGTTGTATATATTACGCATGATTTCTCTCATTTCTACATCTTCTGTTCCTGTATAAAGGACAAAACAAGGACGTCCATCTAATTGAAACGACGAATCGAACTCCCATATTCCATTTACTTTAGACAATTTGAATTCTTGGAATCCTTGTGATACGAGCACTTCTTTGAAAATACCAATTCCTTCTAAAGTACGAAATGCACTGTACAATAAATGCAATCCTTTGTATTGAGGATTTTTCAAGTTCTGTATTATTGCCCACATCTTAGGACTAAATTGTTTCAATTTTTCTTCTGATAAAAATGTCTCTCGATTTTCACGTAATTTCTTGATGACATGTGCTATTTCTTGTTGATAAAAATCATCTTTAGGTCCAGCATCTTCGTCTTGGTATTCAGCAATTTCTACAGGAGTCGCATCTTCGATCGAATGTTCTTGTAAATGGTTTGCATTATCGTCGTTATCACTACTCGGTCCTTTAGGTACTGGACGTTTTAATTCGTTGGGAAAAGTAAAATTACACGCACATCGAGAGAAAACACGATAAGAACTAGTAGATGATTCAAATAATTCTTTGTTTGCATTGGCTCTTTTATTACGGGCTTGTTTTTTCTCTCGGTCTCGTTCTTGGTTACGTATTTTCATATAAATATCAATTTGATGATCACTCATTGGTACTTTTACTTCATGAATTGGGTGACCGTCATCATTCATAATAACACGAGGTAATACATCAGTATTGGCTGTACGGAAATAAGACGTTAGTCCCAAAATACGTCTTCGCAATGTATTGATTTGCAATAAATCACTATGGGAAGGATCGTCATTTTCGTTTCCTTTGTTGTCATAGGAAGGTTTCACAAATGTTTCTAAGAAACTATCCGTATCTGGGAGACATTTCTCAATTTTACTGCTTACTTTTTTGATGTTGATTTTGTTTTTCGCTAAAATCGTTTCGATGGTTTTGGAAAATTGTTTTGCATCGACATTTCCTTGTTTATCCAACCGAACACCATATTTACCCGCTCCTCCTTTCATTTCCATAGTAGAATCAATCGCTGCATTTGAGGCGGCTGCAGCATCATCAGTATCGGATTTAGCCACATTTTTCCTACTCGTATTATTTTTTGCTGGTTTTGGAAGACGTTTTTGTGTATTATTATTTTTTTGATTCGTATTAGTACGAATTGTATTGACATTAATAAAACCATAGGGATTCTTAGTCACAACCAACTTACCATATTGATATTGTAAATAATCATATGTTAATAAACGTTCTTTTTTAAACATGGCATCAATAGATTCGGTTGATAATTTTGTACTTGCAGAATCAATATCGAATGTCCAAGTTTGGATTCCTCCGCGTAGTAAATTAAACATGACCCCCATTTCTTGAGGATAATTCAAGATCGGAGTACCGGATAACATTACAATACGGAAATCAGTCGCCTGTAACATTTGTTCGTACAATTTTATATAAGCCGAATTTTGAGCCGTTTTCTTTTTACGTAAATTACCGACAATTCTACTAATAAAATTATGAGCCTCTTCCAAAATGACTACAGTATGATCAAATGGATTCTTTTTATGTTTCCCCAATTCGCTTACTTTTTGTCCTAAATTGTTTGCATTATAGTGAATAGTCTTATACTTTTGTTTGATCATATGTTGGATCTGTTCTTGGATAGCAATTTGATCATCCGGTGATAAATTATCGAAATTGGGCTCTTTACGAATATCCACCATATAAGCCCCTTTTTTACGGGTCACTTCTACTGTTGTCATTTGCAATGCTTTAGCCAATACTGGAATTAATTCAGGACGACCTTCTGTAGAAACGAATTCCCAATATTGGTTTTGTCTGTAAAATATGTCACCACATTTTTGCAATTCTGCAATATAATTGGGTTTTAGTGAGGCAGGTAACAAAACGATAACTTCTTTGTCATATTTCATACCTTCTGCTACTGCAATGGATGTACATGATTTACCTGTACCTAAATTGTGATATACTAACAAACCATGATAAGGACGATCGCCATGTAAATAATTGAGGACGATTCTTTGATGTTCCAATAGTTCGAAATTAGTAGAATCACTTTCTTTTTGTTCTCTCGAGAGAATATGATTAAATAATGTATTGATTGACTTGATGAATTGTACTCGATTGTTTAAATAGTAAGATGAGCCTTTTATGACATCCGGTTTATAAGGGGGTAATTGCATTTGATATTCTTCAATGGAAACATCTTTCAGGTTTTGAATTACATCTTTTTGTTTGGTCGTCTTTTTAGCAGCTTTTTGAGTGGGTTCGGATGGATCGGTTGGGTCAGTTGGTTCAGTGGGTTTATCTATATTTTCTTCATTTAGTGGTTTTAGTACAGTACGAGTATAATTGCGAAGACTTTCTCTCAACCACATTAATTCCACAAACTCTTCTGTTTTCTTGGCGTTGATTCTTTGATATAAAACGGCGTTTTTCGTAGCGTCTAAAATACGAGCTAGTTCTGGGTGTTGAATAAATTTAGCATATAATCCATCATACATGACTTTACGATAATGTTGTTGGAAATCGTCATCGACTACAACCTTTTTCTTTTCATATTTTTTCTTTTTATCGACTTCCAATGCTAATTCGTAATTACGGCTTAATGTAGAATACAATGATTGTTTTTTGAACTGAGACGCAATAAAAAAGTGTTCAACGCTCTTCCACTCGACTTCGTCCAATGTAAATGGATGATCCGTAGAAGAATTGCATAAAAGGATTCTCCAATTGGTAACATTGGCTAAACTTTGGAATTCCTTTTTGGAATGACGAGATTTCTCAATTTTTTCCGCCGGCTCTTTTCCAGGTGGTTTCTGTACAGATTTACTATTACAAACAACGAAAACAGTATTTGTATCTAAATTTAGATCTATTTTGGAAACACGGTTATAATCATCTACAGTAGGTTGGGTATCTTGTTTATCTGTACGGTTGCTAGTTTCATCATCTGCGATATCATCAACATCTGTAATTTTCAATTTGTTAGGTAGTTTTTTACCAAATTGTGATTTTTGACTTTCATCACTTTCATCATCATCATCATCTTCTTCTTTAGGAGATTCGAGAGAAAGGTCGTCTGATAAAGAATCATCATCATATACAATACCAGGTTTTTCCTTAATTGGTACTACTTTAGGGACAACATCATCGTTGATTTGTGTTGATGCCACTGTTTTATCCTGAATACAAGGGTTCAATAAAAAACCGTTTGTTTTCAGTCTTGCAATTACAATATTACGATCCATATCTTGGTGTCCAGTACGGTTATCTTGTATTATATTATGCAAGGCTGTAACATTAGGGTTCATGGATGGTTCTTGATGTATTTGGATTACTTGTTCATATGTGATTGGATCCATCTTTTTATTTAATAAATCAATGGGCTGTACAATACCATCGACTTGTATATTTGTTTTTGTTACCACATCCATAATTTAGTAGTAAAAAGTATTCTATATATAAAGTGTATGTTTTTTTTCTATATTTTAACTGACAAAGTGTGTATAATAAATGTATAATTTGATTATGTATAGATATTGTGTTTTTGTTGTACTCTTTGTATGACTTCCTCGAAATCACTAAATTGTTTCAGTTTTTCAATGGCTTCTTTACATGCATATTGTTCAGATGTTTGTTTTATTCGATGTGTTCCTTCACCTAAATATAACAATAATTTCTGTTTTTGAGCCATATGCTTATGCAATTCTTCAAATGACGAAAATTGGCTACACTTTAGCGAATGTTCAGCCTTTACTTTATGGATAGACTGTCCTAGACACAAGAATACACCCATACTATATCCAGTATCAATGTGAAACGATCGCAACTCCATTAGATGAGGTGTCGTTTTAAATTCACTTTGTATTAATTCCTGTAAAGGTCGTTTGAAATTATCAGACTGTTTTGTGATTTTCGACCAATCAATATGTTTATCAAATACTGCTTCTACGAATAATTGCGCCATTTGAAACCCAGGACCGCACTGAAATATACTGTTAAACCAGTTTTTTTCGTCCTTGATTTCAATACGGTTAAAGTCTAAAAATAATGCGCCTACAAATGCTTCGAATAAACAACCTAAACGTTTATGATTTTGGCGTACATTTTTCAATTCAGAATGTTTAGATAAAACGAACCATTCATGCAATTTCATTTCCATTGCAATCCTACCAATCGTCTCATTTTTTACTAATTCGATTTTAGTATCTGTCATAAATCCTTCATCGGCTTTAGGAAATCGTTTGTACAAATAGAATTTAGCAATACATTCCAATACACCATCTCCTAAAAACTCAAGTCTTTCATTGGATTTAGTAGAAAGTTCCATACATCCATCAGGTTTAGGCATCATGACTACTTGCTTTCGCTTAATCGTAGTTGTCATTAATTCGGGACGTTTTACATAAGAACGATGTATAAATGCGCGTTTGTACAGTGTAAAATTATTTATGGATTCATTGATATTATAATTAGACAACAAGTCTTGTACAACTGATTTACTTATTTCTCGATTAATCTCGTTGTACGGATCAAAAGTATATGTTTCTATACCATTTACTTTTTCTACAATTAAATCATCGTCTTTCTTTAGCCGTGAATACATAATACCAATAATGTTTTGTTTTTCAAATAAAAGTGTTTTAATACGAATATGTTTTAGTTACTGTTTTTGTGATTATATAGGTTTAGCCTAATTTATATTTTTTCAATTTTGACTTTTTTAATTACCAACCCTTTGTAAATAAATAAAATATTTAGGATAGTATATATAATAATGTCGTATTCAAATAGAGTAGCTTCTAAAGATTCTATCATAAACCAAAACCAAGGAGGTGGAAGTAAGAAAGCCGGATCACCACACGGTATTGGAAAAGATTATCACTTTAGATCTTTTGCAAGACCAATCGGACCCTTATCTTTCTGGAGAATCCAAAGTGCCTCACAAAAGAACGCATCCCCTTTATCCGGATTAAGATTCACACATAGCATGGGTGTTGATCACAGATAAACAAAAAAGTGCAAGTCTAGATTGATTGTATTTACGAAATCCATATAAATACAATCTAATTTACAGTAGAAAACATTGAGAGAAAAAAGAAGATAATGGTACAGAAAATTGCATTGGTTGTGGATACTCGAGAGCATGCTGTAATTGACGCATTAAAGCAAAAACTAGAGTTGTATCCCGATTTATTTACTTTAGATGTTCGTCCATTGAATTTAGGAGATTGGGAACTTTATTATGATGATCAATTGCTATTTATATGGGAACGCAAAACTTTCCGTGACTTGTTGTCGTCTATAAAAGATGGTAGATATGCGGAACAATCGTACCGTCTTTTACATAACTATGAACCTAGTAAATTGGTCTATTTAATAGAAGGTATTTTCTCTCAATTGCAACCAATTGAAAAACAAACTGTCGTATCTTGTATGACTTCCATTTCATTGATGAAAAAGATGCACTTGTGGCGGACAACTCATGTACAAGATACTGTAGAACAATTATTGTTATGTTGTAAAAAGATTCAAAAAGAATTTAGCAATCCTAAAAATCGGTTTTCAACGCCAGTATATACGAACCCTAATAATCAAAATGAAACTGAACCCAATGCCAAACAAGATCATTCTACGAATACTACTAATATCAGTACAACAACAACAACAACAGATCAAGTATCAGTTCCATATTCGAATTTTGTTATAAAAAAGGAAAAGCGAGAGAACATAACTCGTGAAAATATAGGGGTCATTTTCTTGAAGCAAATCCCTGGTATTAGTAATACAACTGCGGTAGGGCTAATGGATTATGCACAAGGTGATTTTCACAAATTACTTGAATTGGTAAAAACAAATATAACGGAATTATCGTCTATTAAAATCGGGAAAAGACGTATTGGTAAAAATGTAATAGAACAACTGACTATATTTCTACAATAAAACTGATTTTTTGTTTTGCTAAACATTTAACTTTTTCTATTTGTAAATCTCCACTACTTTTGGAACCAAGGTGGGTTTTCCAACAATACGATCATCATATTTACCACTATCGACTGCCTCTCGACTATATTGAACACCACCCCAATTTGCGTCCATTGGATTATCACTAATAGATTGACTCATTTCAGTTGAAGTATGAATTGCATCGAGTTCAGTAAATTCGCCGATATGTTGCCCATGAGCATCGAAACCGGCATATTGATCTTTATTGTACGGTAAGTTGTCTCGAGATGCATCAAAAATTTCTGCTGGTAAAACATTTGCAGTAGGTTGAATAGGTAATCCACCAACCATGTCATTTGGTCCAGGTCGAGCTCGATATACAGTTTGACCTTGAGTATTTACCTCTTCTTGTAAAAATAGTACAGGACATCGAATTCCGACTTCGCGTTGTTGTTTCAAAAAGTCTAAATATTCTGATAAAGAGTTGAATTCGGTCGGGTTCATTTCTCCTTTAGGTGCTTTTGTGTTATGCAAATACAATTTGGTACCGCTTCTTATCAATACATCGGGACAATCTGGTGATGTATCTACTGGTTGATTTTCTGATTGAATTGCACCAGGAGGCAATTGTGCGTTACCATATAACATATTGGTCATGGACTCTTTATTGATAGATGGATCTAAACATAATGTAAATCCCAGTACAAAAACAAATAGTATAAATATAAAAAATACTTTGTGTGGAAATTTCATCGAATAAGGTTCTATATATTTAGCACAATAGAAAAAAAGATATCACTATAGAGTATATATTTGTACATTTATTAAACGTTGTTCATAATATGAAGAAAACACAAACACGAAAACCACATCGTGTTACCAATAATAATAATAAAACACGAAAATGTGGTGGAAAAAAAATGAAAAAGAGGAGACCTAAAATGAGACATAAACCACCAATTGTATTTGGTCATGTATATAGTCCAACCTGTGGGTTTTGTGTAATGATGAAAGATGAATGGGCTAAATTATGTAGTAAAACAAAAATACCAGTGAGAGATATTGGAGATAATTACGACGAAAATGTTGCTTCGTTTAATAATGAATACGGTTCAGACTTAGTATTCAGTAGTTTTCCGACTATTTTCCGATTAAAAAAAAGAAATGGTAGTGTAGAATACTATACAGGTGATCGTACAGTAAATAAAATGCGTAAATGGTTATATTCATAAAAATAGGTTAAAGCGTAATTGCAAATAATTTTTTATACAACAACACTTGTTTAAAAAATGGATACACAAATAGAAGAATTCGTAAAAAATAATTCACCATCATTACATATTTTGACACCATGTTATGGTGGTGTATGCAATGTGTCTTTTATGTTGTCCATTATTAATACCATTAAATTACTGGAAAAATATAATATACCTGTACAATTGACTACATGTGGTTGTGATAGTTTGATTTCAAGGGCACGTAATAATTTAATTGCAAGAGCCATGAGTGATCCAAAAATGACACATATGATATTTATAGATAGTGATATATCGTGGAATCCTAATGACGTACTTTCTTTATTAATGAAAAACAAATTGCTTTCGGGTGGTTTGTACCCGATGAAAAACATTATGTGGGAAAATATTCTACAAGAAAATTATATACAATCGGTTTTAGAAAAAAAGAATAAACATGGCTATTTTAGTCAAATGTCAGACGCAAGATTTCTAGAAGCAAATTTGTTAAAGTACAATTGGAACTTACTCGATAAATCAGTAGAAATAAGGGGAAACCTAATGCCAGTTCGACATTTGGCAACCGGTTTTATGATGATACGCCGAGAGACTATTTCGTATATGCAAAAGGCATTTCCTTCTACTAAATACAAATGTGATATCAATTTCTTAACTGAAAAGGAAAACGAGCATGCCTTTGCTTTATTTGATTGTACGGTAATTGATGGTCATTATTATTCCGAAGATTGGTTGTTTTCGGAACGTTGGAATAAACTCAGTGGAAAGATCTATGCTGATGTAACAATCGCATTGACTCATAGTGGTATGTATCATTATAAAGGCAGTTTCTTGTCTAAAATAATGAACTAAATCATAGTGTTGAACAAGATTATCCGTTACCACTAAATAAATAAAATTGAAAAAATAATTAAACTGTTATCTTTTCAAATACAAAGTATAGAAATAAGCATTAATAAGATCACTAAAACTAGTAATACAAAAAAATATTAAATGGGAATAAAAAAACTCAATGGATATTTAATGTCATCATGTAAAATCGGGATCACCAAAAATCATTTAGAAAAATTACGAAAAAAAACAATTGTCATTGATACTAGTATTTATATGTACCGATTTTTAAAACTGAATTTATTAATAGAAAATTTCTTTAGAATGATTACTCAATGTCATAAATATCAGATCCATCCTATATTTGTATTTGATGGAAAACCACCCGATGAAAAATTCCAAGTTTTATTGGAACGCTTTTATGAACGGAAACGAGCATGTAAAAAAATGGAAAATTATCAAAGTCAAATTACAGAATCCAATAGTACAATGACGGATGAAGAATACACCATGTTACAACAAAAGATAGAATCTTGTAAAAAAAGAATGATAAAAGTGAATTCCAAACATATTCAAGATTTACAAACTCTTTTCGATTCCATGAATGTAGAATATATTAAAGCGGTCGGCGAAGCCGACAATCTGTGTGCGTATTTAGTAAAGAAAAATATTGCATGGGCATGTGTAAGTGATGATATGGACATGTTTTTGTACAATTGTCCCTTTGTCATTCGCGATTGGAATATACAAAAAGAAGAATTCTATCTGTACGATACAAATAATATTGTAAAAGAATTGGACATTTCACGTGAATATTTACCTAGTATTTTATTGCTAGTTGGTACAGATTATCATCAAATTTTAGAAAACCAAAATTTAATCCCTATACACGAAGCCTTTCATGTATTTTCTTTGTACTGTAAATGCAAAAATATCGTTTCCACATCTGAAACCAATATAGAGAATGATTGTGTCATACCATTTTACACATGGTTATCCGAAATTGGGAAAATCGACGCATCAAGTTTAGATAAAATGCTCTCCATATACCGGATGTATTCAATACCAGAAACTATGCACTACTATACTAATAATTCTGGTTCGAAATACTCAATCAAATCAGTAAATCAAGTCAATATATACGATCTGACATCGAAATTCCATTGGGAAAACTTGTCGATCTTACTAAACCCTCTTGGATTTGTATTCTAGGATCGTTAAACAGCACCGAAAAAACTCATTCGTCCTGAATTAAGGGAAACCTTTTTTTCTGCGATTCTGGCTAAAGAATCAGTAAAGTCAGGATCATTGTATTTTGTCTCAATCATATTGATATAATTTTCAATCGAAGATTTGCTTTTACTGATATTAATTGAACATTCAATAGAAGAATCGACCAAAATATTGGAATTCTTTTTACAGTAGTCGAGAAAGTCATTCAAATGAAACATGAAAATTGAAGTCAGTAAAAAGTAACTAATTCCATGTGAATTCTCTCGATATGATTTCAAATCGATTTTTCCTAAAGTTTCATAATTCAATTGATTTGCATTTAAAAGTTGGATACATTGAAATAATGAAGTGAATTGTTCAATTCGAAAGATTTCTCTCCATTCATGAAATGATAAAGGTTTTTGTTTTTCCAAATGAATTGGTTTCTTCTTTTTTTTGCTAAAGTGATTTGCTTTAGGCATTTTTGATTTAGTTGAATTCTTTGGATTTGGATTTGGATTTGGATTGTAAAATAATGCGTATAACATCGAGTTGCAAATTCTACCCCATGTTTCCGGATAGGATTCATTCCATTCTAAAATTAGATCATCTGGTAATGAAAATAATTGTACTAAATGAGCATTAGCACTCATAGTGTATTCGTGATCCGCATTTAAAAAATCCATTCCTAAATTATGACAAGTTTCATGTATAAAGCATTTGTCATTTTCTTCTTTTCGAAAGCAGTAGATATTGGTATGTGTATTACATGAAGTAGTAAAAGCCGTGTTAATATGATGACGACCAAGGATTTCATTTGTATATACATTGTTGAATTGTTTTTTGGAGTTTATATCGTAGAAATATACATCTACTGTTTTTGAACAATCCTTTACAACCATAGGATCAATAAATAGTAGCCAAGTTATGATTTTTTGAATACGGATTTTATCAACGATTTTCTTCGCTTTACAAAAATGAAAATGAAAAGACCGGTTGTTTGTTGTAATGGTAAAATCCAATACATGATTACACATAGATTCAATCTCTTTTTGGAATGTAGTAGGTATTTCTTCATACATTGGACCTTTTAATAATTCAGTTGTCCAATTGTACTTTAGGGATTTCATATATGAATTACTTTTTCGTTTAGCATTTTGGAGAGAAACCCATATAGACTTTAAATAACTGACACTATTTTCATTTAATTTGGGTACATTTTTTTTTACAATTGGTTTTAATTTTTCATAAGATTCTAAAACTGTTTTATGAAATACGGACTTATTGAACTTTGCATCGATATAACGCTGAGTGCCAGTGCGGTTGTTCATGGACCAAAAACAATATATATATTATACGAGTTTCTATAGTATATATTTATACAATATTGTGTCGACAAACAGGACAGTGACTATTTTGAGAGAACCATCTTTGTAAAGAGGTCCATTTAAAAACGTGATGACAATGGCGTATTTCGCATAATTCTTCACCTTGTTCAAAATCTTCTAAACTTATTGGACATCGTGTATCAGTTACTCTACCGGCTGTTTCATCATTGTAAGTGAAAATTTCAGTTGCATTAAAGACTTGACTTATAGTAGGAAATGATGGTCTATCTTCGGATGATCCGGGTAAAGGGATCGAAAAACCTTGTATTTCGACCTGGGTTGGATTTCTTGCCATTATTTCTTGCAATGAAGGTGGAATTGAGTTCATAAATCGTCTAGAATTTAAATCCAATTCGAAATCAAAAAGATTAGGTGAAGTGGTAGTTCCTGTACCATAACCGAACTGCGGGTTACTACTGTATAAACTAGTCGGTTGTGATTGATATGTTTCGTATGATGACATCATATTTAAAATAGTAGTAGATACACGATTGAATTGATTAATATTATGATGATATTGTCTCATATTATTGTTGTACCGATTCATACAATCCATCCAACCCATAATGAATGATCCGAATCTCTCGTGCAAATGATTCGTATTATCGTTAGAATTATCAGGATAATCATTTGGTTGTTCGGTTGCTGTTTCTTCTGGTGAAGGATCTGTGGTTATATTTCCATTATTACTAGTAGATGGTCTCGTACGATATGTGTCTCGATTATGAATATGACTAGATGAACCGGTTGAACTTGGTACAGATGTTGTTGTGTTTGTAGAAGCAGATGCTCTAGTTGCAGGCCTTGTGTAAGACATGGGTTCATCAGTACCATTCGTATTATTACTGATATTACTATTACGAATAGCATTACTGAAATAAGTACTAGCAGTATTTGCTAGACTAGACCCAAGTCTCGACCCAAGACTAGACCCAATAGTAGAATAAGGATTGGTTTGTGAAAAGGGATTTCTACTTATATCTAAAGTATTCAAAGAAGAATCGGTATTATTAAGTAGTATGCTACTGATATCTCCGTTAGATCTCTCTAATTGAGTTGGATTAATAGAAGAACCATTTATAATAGTTTGTAGTGCGTCTTCTATTATTTGATTCCATTCATCACTATTACTGTTCATGTATAAGTAAATTAAGAAATCTTTAGATGACTTTACAATATCTAAACATACTAATTAGATCAAATTGACGTAAAACTATATATTTTATTGTAAAGACAGTCGAGAGAAATAAAATCCTATAAAATAATGTCGAATGCTCCTAAAGGTATAATCAATTTAGGCAATACTTGTTATTTAAATGCATGTATTCAAATATTGTCTGTACTGGAACCATTATGGGTCATCATGCAAAAATATAATGATTCACGTAATCGTACATGTACTGAAAGTCCATTGTGGAAACAATGGAAGAATATAATGTTTATTATGAAATCAGCTGGGAATTCTACAGAGAGTTTGTATCCAAATGGCTTTTTTAGTACATTACAACAAATTGCAAAACAAAAGAAGTTCCATTGTTTTGAAAAAAATAGTCAAGAAGATGTCAGTGAATTTATCCACTTTTTCTTTTCTTCTCTCCATTCATGTATTAAAGAACCTTATTCCATTTCCATTCAAGGTCAAGTACAAAATAACATAGATAAGATAGCATTACCGGTATGCCAATATTTACAGAATATTTACGAAAAAGACGAATATTCAATGATTACTGAATTATCATCGGGTGTGATGATTCATTGTATTGATTCCATTAACAAAACTGTAGAAGATGAGTATTTGTCGCTAAAACCTGAGGTCTTTACTGTATTAAACTTACCTATACCTTCATTATCGTCGGTAAATCCACATATTCCATTTTCGATTTACGACTGCTTGGAACATTTTAGCAATGTTGAAAAACTAGAAAATGAAAATGCATGGTTCAATGAAAAAACCAATCAAAAAGAAAATGTAAATAAATACATACGATTTTGGAATTTCCCTAAAGTACTTTGGATCAGTATAAATCGATCTTCGTATGATGGTAAAAAATATATGAATCTGATTAGATTTCCACTTGTACTGGATTTAACACAATATTGTATGGGATATAAACGGAGAGAAAACGTGTTTGAATTGGTTGGAATATGTAATCACATTGGTACAGTCGATAATGGTCATTATACTAGTTTTGTACAAAAAGAGGAAAAATGGTACTATTGTGATGATACAACAATTCAATCTGTAGAAGATACAAAGCATTTAGAAACACGTTATGCATCTTGTCTTATTTATGTGAAAAAAAATAGTATTGTATAATATATATTGAATTTAAGTCATTTATTGTAGTTTTATAGATATGACAAGTATAAATATTTATAATGGAGAGAAAAAGGTAAAAGAACCATTTTTTACAGAGGACACAAAAACCGATACAACCACCAAAACCGATACAAACACCAAAACCGACGACACAGATGAGACTACCGAAGAAACAGAAAAAAACAATGAAAATGCTGTTAGTTTCGTGTCTCATATATTCAATAATTCAGGATTGATGGTATTGGCTACTTTATTGATAATCTATTTAGTGATTTTTGTATTTTTAGGCATGTTTTTACGTAGAAACGAAGAAACTGAAACTACTTCGCGAATCACACGTGCATTCGATTTCATCGCGTTTGGAACACTATTTGGATATATTTTGTACAAATATTTCACCGCAGATGATGCCGAACGAAATAATGTAATGAAAACAACTGTGACAAAAATAGTCGATTACTACGATAATCCTTTGAGTTTATTTACTACTATGTTATTTGTGGCGGTTTTCTATGTTGCTATGTATGTACTAGGAATTAGTGGTATGTCATCAAAACCATTTTCATTAATGTTAATAGGTTCTACAGGTATCTTTTTAGTGGGTACTTTAGTGATTCACAATTGTTTGAAATTCTTCTTTGAGATCGATTTATTGGATGAATTGAGAGATCAATCACTACATAAGTACTTTCAATCAGACAAAGAAAAAGACGATTCCAATACACTATTTGATGCTAGTGGAAATCCAATTACTCCAATTGAGCCTCCTAAAGATCAGGTATTCAATATAAGTAATAATTTATATACGTACGATGATGCCCAAGCGATTTGCAAAGCATATGACTCTCGTTTAGCTACATATGATGAAATTGAAGCGGCTTATAACAATGGGGCAGAATGGTGCAATTACGGATGGTCGTCGGATCAAATGGCGTTTTTCCCCACTCAAAAGAAAACATGGGATGAATTACAACAATCGAAAAAACATAAGAACAGTTGTGGTCGTCCAGGTGTAAATGGTGGTTTTTTCGCAAATCCTAATATTAAATTCGGTGTAAATTGTTTTGGAGCGAAGCCGAAGGCAAAGGATAATGACCAAGCTTTAATGGATGTACGCAAAGATAGACCTTATCCTCGTACCGAAGAAGAGCGAAAAATGGACGAATTAGTAGAACATTGGAAGACTCATGCCCAAGATAAATTGCGTGTAAGTAGTTTTAATCGCGATAAATGGTCTAGATACTAAAAAAAATAAAGTAATCTGTACAGTAAATCAATAAATAATCGACGATATATTCGATCATTTATTTTCTCTCCATAAATCAAAGCTTGTAAAAATAAATACAAAGATAAAAGTAGTAAAAGAATAAAACAAAAACCAAATGAAGGCAATAGTATGTATGAACGATTTGGGTGGAATTGGGTATAAAAATGATTTACCCTGGAGGTCAAGAGCGGAAATGAGTTTTTTCCGTGAAGTTACTGTAGGAAATGGTAACAATGCTGTTGTAATGGGCAGAAAAACATATGATAGTTTGAAAAAGAAACCCTTACCTAAAAGACGCAATTATGTTTTTACTCGAGATGCATCCAAATCGCGAAAGTATGAAGAAGATTGTATAATGGAATCGAGTCTTGCTAATATATTGTTATTGGAATCTACAGATATATTTGAGGATGTATTTATAATTGGTGGCGAGGCGATTTATGAATTATTTGCGCCTTTTATTGATACTATATACGTAAGCCATATTCACAATACAAATAATTGCGATGTATTTTTTCCGATAAACCTAGACTTGTACAAAAAAAAAGAGTTGTTTAATTTAACGGATGAAAATGGTCAAAATATAACAATTGCTAAATATTCTCTATATGATGATGATAAGTGAATTTAATGTTTTTATTTTTATTTTTATTTTTATTTTTATTTTTCTTTTTCTTTTTTATTGTTTTTTATAAAATTTCAATAAAGATTGAAGTCCATGCTGTTTGTTATGTTGTTCATGATAAATTTTAGTCAAGAATGGATCAAATAATAATTTCTTTACTTCTGCTGAGCAATACTTCTCGCGTTTTTTCATATAAGGTTCAATCATTCCGTCGCATTCCTTATAATAGCGATTCAATATTGTATTCAATTCTACAATTTGCCTTTGTTTGAAATTCTTGTACAAATACACCTTTTCTAAAGCAAGTGAGAATAATTGCAACAATGGATTCATCAACTGATTTGTAATATAGTAGTGATAATCCAATTCTAGTTTATTTTTGGCGATATATTCAAGAGTTTCAATACGGTCACCAAGTAATTTCTGTCCTTGGTTTTCAATAAAAGCATATTGAATACGATCACCTGGTTTTGGTTTATTACCGGGTTCTCTTTCACCAATACGATCTGCTAATACTCGATGAGCAATTTGCTGAGGATTCTTGTAGTAACTTCGCAAAGATTTAGTCAAAGCCAATTTTTCAATCGACACTTTTTTCCCGATTAAATTTTGTAAGGAAAGATTTAGGAATTCAATGGCTTTTTGAATATTATCGGGTTCTTTCATTAATATTGTCAAGATGCCCCCATATACGTCTTTCAAATAATCACATGCATCTCTACGTTTTAATGGAAGTCCCATGAATTTCAGATTACCTTTATTCGGATTTAATTCGTACAACATACCAACATATCTCTTTTTGGACAACAAGATAAACGACATGAGTGTTTTTTCATATGCTAGTTTCATCGGTGGTGGTAAAAACAACGAACATAAATCAGCCGCTTCTTGTGCAATTTCAATGGTAAGTTCCAATGCTTCTTTTCCTCGAATAGGAGCACCAGTCTCTGGATTTTCCAAGTTAAAAGTAAAGAATACACTGTCCGTATCGCCATACACATACGTTGATCGAGTCCTTACTATTTTTACAACTTCATTATTTTTCGACTTTACGTGATATAATGAATCACCATAGATTTCTTCGACCATTCGCTTTGCATAAGTAATCATTTGACGACCAATTGATGTAATCGACGCGGCTACATCTTTTTCAAAGAAAGTCGATACACTCGAACCCATCTGACCGTATAGTGAATTTGCAGTTACTTTGTATCCCAGTTGTCGTTTATCCAATACATTGGCTAAAAAGGGGTCGGGTTCGCTTTCGGCTTTTTTACGGGTTTCTTTACGGGCTTTCAGTAAATCACCAATAATACAAGGTATAATACCCTCTTGTTTATCGGGAAATTTAGCCCATCGTACTTCTTTGTAACCCGATTTGATTTTGTCGGTTTTCAAATAGTTGCCAGTAGAACCGAATCTTTGAATTTGCTCGAAATTATCAAAAGTCACATTAATATATTTATAATCCGGTAAATTATCGTAACGGTCTGCCCATGCTTGTAGTTTAGCGAGATTCGAATCAGTAATAGTGACTTGATTGATTTTCACTAATTTTCCGTCATTATCAAATGTTTTAGTCCATACTTTACTATTTGGGGACAAATTCCATCCTTTAGCAATAGAAGGGTACAAGGAAGAATAATCGACACATGCTACTGGATTTTCACCGTACATTGCACATTTAGGTGGTAATACGATTGCTCCTTCGTAACCATCATCGTTTTTTGTTTTTTCCAAGTCAGGCATGAGAGTATCCTTTTCACGACAAACTTTCGCCACATAACTCGTCAATTTGATTCCTTGACCTCGAAATACTAAAAATGATATAGGAACATTACAAATACGGCTCATTTCATTGTAACCAGTCAATACATCTACTTTTTTCATTAAATGATGAACTAGATTACAATCCTGAATACAGTATTTTGCAACAATAGATCTCGATTTAGCTGATTCTTTGGACAAACGGAAAATATCTTGTGGGGAAACATCATCTTTAGCCATTCCCCATTTGATACTTTGTTTAGTAGTATTCAAATGTTCATGATGATGACCATCGATTGTAATGACATTGTACTGTGTAGTTGATGCTGGTGGTACTAATCCATTTGATTCGAAACGATCTATAATTTCCTGATCAATTGCTACATTCTTTTCAATGTTTAATACTTTGAATTTTCGTCCTCCTGCATAATAATCTGTAGTAAAACTTGTAATCTCTAAATGAATGAAAGCATCGACATGCAACCCGGCTAAATTTTTACTGTACAAACGAGATGTACCGTTATTTAAAGGTTCAATCGCTTTAATACCATCTTTAATCATAGTCCCGGCAACATCATCTAATTTGTACGAGGATAAATTGTAATCGCGACGAAAGTAAAACAGTAGATCAATTTGCAAACGTCCGGATATACATGGATAATGTAAATCGTAGTCACCACTCGCCAAACGATTTTGAGTATGATCCAATTTGTATTCTTTTGTTTCATAATCGGTTTTCGCGCATATTTCGCCTTTAATTCGGGATAAATTGCAAAAGTCTTCTACAATATCCAATTCTTTAGCCCTTTGAAACATGAACTGGTAATCAAAACCGAAAATGTTGTACCCAATAATAATATCCGGATCTTCACTTTGAATTAAATCGCTCCAGTCTAATATGCATTGTTTTTCATCTGGTGTTGTCTGGATTTCTACCCCTTCTACTGATGTACATGATCCTACAACAATACAGTTATGTTTGTAGGGTTCCACTTGTCCATTTTTTATAAAGGTGGTTCCAATAAAGGTTATTTCATCACCTTGTAAAGGAGGTAATTTAGCTCGTTCTACTAAATTGGAAAATAGATTATTAAGTGTTTGAATTCTTTCTTCTCTAGAATGATCACTTTCTGCTAAATATTCTGCAATTGTTTTTCGTTGATCTTTTTCCGAATAAACGACTTTAGCCTTTTTGTCGGTTTTACCTGAAGCCAATTCTTCTGCATAACCAGAACCGGTACCATTTGAAGATCCATTTTGATTGGATTCGCCATCACCATCACCACTACCGCCGCCTCCGGCGGCGGCAGAAGACGCTTCCTCTTTTTTTCGCTCAAAGAATTCAACCGCTTTTGATAACGAGCTATTTTGTTTTTGTACAGTTTCATCTTTGATTTTGGTTTCTAATATCAATTTACAAGCTTCTGTGATTTCATCTTTTGTCTTCTTGTATTTAGGATAAACAGGATCAATATTTTGGATATTATCATATTCAAATGCCGTTTTAATTGATTTCTTCAATAACATCTGTACCGCAGAAACTGTCATGGTAGGTTGTTTCGATTTTTTTGCAATAAGCAAGTCAATGAATTGAGTAGCCAGGCGTTTGTAATCTTTGACAGGTAACGGAAAATCACCGTGACTACTACTAGCTTCAATATCAAAACTCGCTATTTTATAAGGCACTGGTGTTTCTTTTGAAACCAATGGATGTACATGTTTCACTTTACATAAGTATTCATATGTACAGGTAGATGTTTGGTAAGTACAAGGTAATATTTCGGAATGTTTGATTCGAATCCATCCAGATGGACTAATATTGTTAATATGGAAATACCGTAACAATGGCGGTATATTGCTTTCGTACAATGGATATTCTCGGTCAAGATATCGTTTAGTGTTATTTTCCTTTTGAATAATGCCTTTCAATCTGCGGAAAGTACGAGTTGTTCGAAAAGTGAATTTCACAAAATGAAACGATGTATTGCCTGTGAATTCATACAACTTTTGCCGTGTTTCTAGTTTTGCACTAATGATGTCTTTACTTAGGTATTTAGGGAATTCATCGTGAGTACGGTAATAATTCAACAATTCATCAATTGCATTATTTGATTGTGCAGCGAACTTCGCATCTACTTGAATGTAGAAGAAGGGTTTATAATCATCAACCATAATTGCACATGTTTCACCCTGTTCATTGATTCCAAACATACGTATCATAAAACAAGTGTTTATACAGTTTCCTTCACTATTCAACTCTCGATGATCATATGCCTGAAAATCAAACAATCGAAATTCACGATATTCCGGCTCAGTAGTAGTAGTGTCCGTTTTCGCCACAACTTTACGTTTTTCTTTACTGTTTATTTTTTTAATGTTATTTTGTTGGACTACTTTGAACTTTCTCGTACTATGACCTTTCCCAACAACACCATTAGTAGTAGAATCTGTAGAAACAGATGTCATTATACGTTTTGTTTTATGTAAAGTCATAATTACTGTTTAATTGATTTTGCTTTGATAAAATATTTCGAAAAAGAATTGCACATCCGTATATGTTTTTTATTAAATCCTTGTTCATACACTGTATTTTTTTTCAATTTTAATTCGTTTTTACATTTTAGAGTACAATAAAAAAGCTTGTTATTTATTGTACTATTTTCTTAATTATTAAATATTAAATTATTAAAAGGTTATAAAAATTAGAATCCCATATCGTAATCATCGTCACAGACTTCATCGGGATCTTCTTCGGCTTCTTGTCTAACAATGTGGTTATTGACCAAAATATTATCCTTACTGCAGAATTCTTCCTTTGAAGATGCACCAGTAGTGGTATCAAAGACATTGTTTCCATCTTTAAATGCAATTGTATCAGCGTCTTCGTTATTCTTTTCCATGGCGTCCAATTCCAGTAAAACATTGAATGCACCAGTACCAAAGTAACCATATTGACCACACATGACATTGGCAGAAACACCTCGCATATTATCTAAATGACCATGACGAGCGGCATTCAAGAACATTTCCGTGTGCATTTCAAATGTGGCTTTTGCAATTGGACCAATGTTGTCCTTCAAGAAACCAGATCGATATACGGCAACCATATCTTTCCCGTTATAGGTCATACGATCACACAATACACTTAGATGATGGTAGTTCAAATAGACATCACTGTGATCCATCACTTCTATGAATTCTGTAAGAATACACTGTCTAGCCGCTTCAATACCAAGTGTTTTATAGACTTCGTAAATATCATTACTATATGTTTGTTTCGCGTTAATAAAGGATAAACCCAATACTTCCAAAAAGTTAGTACCAGTAGTATCCAATACCCATGTATCTTTACGTACATACTTACCATCTTCCTTTACTACATTATTGGGTACTTTACGAGGCAATACTTTCTTGATATTATCAACGCCTCTTAATATTGTTTTCTTTAACAACACTTCTTGGAAGTTCTTTAGCATATAAATCTGGTCCGAACTGTCCAATGGATTCAGGTCCTTTTTATTTGTACGGGGTACTAACAAACGTATTCTGAAGATCAGATTCTTATCATTATAATCACTGTACCGACAATGTATTTTACTACCATAATAACTATTAATTGCAAAATACACGTCATCCATGCGAATATTTTTGTCCAACATAGTTTCGGCGTTAAATTCTAATCGGATGATCCATTTGGATTTCACCACATCAGAGTCAATGACTTGTTCGGTGGTACTTTCTACTAATTTTTCGTATTCAAAGTAATGGTCCATCATTTCACGATCTTCTTCAATCACTGTATTTTCGTCCAAAGGATCGTAATATATACTAACTGCACGTACAATATCACGTAAGCGAGTATGTTCGATCATATTGGCGTATTTCATAGCTTTATCTTGGTTTGTCGCATCTTGTGGTTTCAATGTGATGGTCAGTGATGGATTTTTTGGATTTTTCGTCAATCGCAAAATTTCTTCAATACGAGGAACACCACGTGTAACATTTGACTTGGATGCAACACCAACATTGTGGAAAGTATTCAAAGTCAATTGTGTAGTGGGTTCTCCTACTGATTGTGCTGCAATGACACCCACCATCTCTCCCGGATGAACCAATGCTTGTTTGTATTTCAAAAAGATGGTATCCAATAACAATTGTATTGCATCTTTGTGAAATCGATGTTTCATCAACAATGTTTTAGGCGATAAATGGAAATCGTACATAATCTTAAATAAGGGATTTTCTGGACTATATTGACTATAACTCATCATACGTTTGTAATTGGCGTCTAACATATCCAGTACTTCCAATGGAGTGACATTTACTGCAAAACTATTGTCAATTTCCAGTTGTCCTTGAATACTTTTAATCAATTGAGTAAAATGTACAGGAAGACGGATTACATTTTCATTGCGGAAACCAAATACTTGGGAAACAATTTTATCCCGATTTTCAATCATTTTTTCGATAATACTTCGCAGACGCATTTTAGTCATTTTACGCTGTTTTTGCATACGTCTAGCCGCATATTGTGTAAATATTTCTAAAACATCGTTCTTATTGTTATCCGTATCTTGTAATCCTACAACATCATAATGCATGTAAATATCCTCAATTGACATATCAACCAAAGGAATATTCTGGTTTTCCACTTTAGTAGAATCGAAATTATCATCACCGTACGAGAATTGGACAATCTTACCAAAATGGTTACGAATTGTCTGATCGTAGGTTACGTAAATATCTTCCAGTGATTTAATAATACGACGTTGAATATAACCGGTTTCTGATGTTTTAACAGCAGTATCAATCAACCCTATACGTCCCGCCATTGCATGAAAGAACATTTCGTAAGGGGTTAAACCACCAATAAAGGAATTCTCAATAAAACCACGAGCACTGGGTGAATCATCGTATTTCGAAAAGTGGGGTAATGTACGGTGTTCAAACCCATAAGGTACTCGCTTACCTTCAACACTTTGTTGTCCTAAACACGACAACATTTGTGAAATATTAATAGGAGAACCCTTTGAACCCGAATTGACAATCATGAGAAACCGATTGCTTTTACTCAAACTGTTTCTACCGATTTTACCCGCTTGTTCGGTGGCTTTATTTAAAATATTATTAACTCGTGTTTCGAAATCCATTGCATTTGAATAAGCACTACTATTTTCGTAAATTCCTAAATGAAGTTCTTGAATTAATGTTTGTACATCTTGCTTCTGTTTATGTACAGTATGAGCAATTTCTTGTTTCGTTTTATTGTTTGCAATTAAATCACTAATTCCTACACTAAATGAACTGGTTTTCATGTACTCCGTAATGACATTTTGCAAGTCATCAATGAAATTGACACATGTCTCATTACTGAAATTATTAATGATTCGATGCAAAATACCTTCACTTGTTGCTCCCAGAATCGTTTTTTCAATTTGACCACCTATATAACGACCATTTTGAATAGTAACAACCTGATTCGGATCTATAGAGGGGTCACTAAAATTCTTCGTCTTCTTTTTCATAGTAATAGGCGGTAGAATATGACTCAATAATTCAAAACTAGAATAACTCTTTTTCGAATGTTTCAGTAAAGATGTATCCATTTTATTGGTCATCATCAAATAATTCATGGCGTCCAATGGATGTAACTTAACGGTGTTTCGTGTAAATCGAAAGCAACCTAAAAGTGAATCTTGGAAAATACCAATAATGGGGGAATTCTTCGATGGACTGATTAATTGTTGTGTTACTGCCGGCAAATACATGAGTTCCGTTTCTGCGGTTGTACTCTGTGGCATGTGCATATTCATTTCATCTCCATCAAAATCAGCATTGTATGGGTTGGTAACTCCTACGTTAAACCGAAATGTATCTCCAATTTTCATAACTTTGACTTCGTGACACATCATACTCATTTTATGAAGACTGGGTTGTCGGTTAAACAGTACATAATCACCATCCATCATATGTCGATGTACTTTGTCACCTGTTTCCAAAACAATACTATCACGATCAACATATCGCAATGATACTTGATCGCCGTTTTTCCTTTCCAAACGATTTGCTCCCGGATAAAGATCTGGACCATTTTGAACCAATCGCGTTAAATACTTACGATTGCGGTCATTGACTAACATGGGTCTGGTGATATTTTTAGCGATCTTCATCGGAACCCCCAATTGTGTAATCGACAAGTTAGGATCACCAGTAATAACAGAACGCGCACTAAAATCCACACGTTTTCCCATTAGATTACCACGAACACGACCATTTTTCGTATTTAAACGACTGCTTATACATTGGAATGTACGTCCAGAATTTTGCCCTAATGGACTTGTTCCAGAAGCTTTGTTGTTACTTAACATGGTAACATAATATTGTAATAATAAGTAATTTTTTTCTATGATTTTTGCGCTACCACCAGTAGGATTAGCAATAGCGTCTTTGATAATGTTATTGTACTTTAAAATATTCATGTAAATGTGGGTTAAATCATCTTCACTGCGTTGTTGTGCATCGTGTTTTACAGAAGGTCTAACCGATGGAGGTGGTACAGGTAAAACGGAACAAATCATCCATTCTGGTCGAGACCACAATGAACTAAATCCCATAAATTGTACATCTTCATCGGAAATACGACGAAACATCTTATAAACACGGTCAGCTGTCAATTTCTGCGATACCGAAGTAGCTCCACTTGGTAATCGTACTTTATCCCATGTTGCAATAATAGTAGAGAAACCGTCTAATTTATATTTATCCGGTTGCTTACAATTACAACCGTCCTCGGTTTCTTGACCACAACGAGTGATTTTATGATTACTGATGATTTGCCAACGTTCTTCTGGTGACAACTTGGACAAATACGCGAAGTTTTTTTTATTGATCATTAATTTACTGCATTTATAACAGATTACTTTACACACTTTCACTATATCTTTGATATGCTGTACTAAAAACACAGGCATAGCTAATTCCATATGACCAAAGTATCCAGGTGTATCCATATATGTTAAACCATCCGTAGGACAAAACATACCCTTTTCTAAAACACCCATCTTGACATCAAATAATCCTCCATTTGCGTCACGGGATACCACTTCGACCACCGAGTTCTTTCGAATCTCCTCCGGGGATAACATACTAAATTGTATCCCGATGATCTTCGATGGATTGGTATATTGATTCGTTTGTACGCGTTTCATTTTTTACTAAACCAAAAACTATATATATACTATTCTTTTATTTAAGTTGCTTTGTATTATTGAGTTTTTTTTCAATTTTAATTATTTTTTACATCCATTTCATTGTGCTAGTTAAAAGGCATTAATTAAAGGTTTAAAAAGAGCTTCTAAAATTGAAAAAGTAAAAAATGTTTATTCAATGAGAATTAATACAAAAATACTTTATCTAGAAGTATTTATACACAAGCACACAAACTCAAGTTTTTCAACAAAGTTTTTAATTTTACCAAGCATTCATTTGTTTCATTTGACCTTTATCTTACAATCATTTTTACAAATTTTCATTTATACAGTAAAATGGCAAACACTAAGTTCAACAAAAACAATTCATCCAACTCTACTACCAATAAATCCCCTAAAAATAAATTACAAAGAAAGAGGGTTGTAGAATCTTCCGACGAAGAAGACATTTTCGATTCAGATTACGATTCTGAATATTACGAAGATGGAGAAGACGAAGAAAATGATGATGACGATGAATCCATGTACTCCTCTATGATGGAAATCGATGATGATGATGATGATGATGATGAAGATGATGATGATGATGAAGATGATGAAGATGATGAAGATACAGGTAAGAGACGTAAAAAGAATAAAGGTTCTAAACACGGGAAAAAATCGAAGTCTGATGAGGAGGAAATGATTGTAAGCTCAATCAAGGACGCTTTTCAGGATATCTTTACTAAAGCCATTGAAAAGCAAGAAAAGAAAGTAGTGAAAAGTAAAAAGTCGTCGAGAAATTCTAAAAAGAGAAATGCAGTAAAGAAATCATCTAAAGACAAGAAATACAAGAATAACAATAATTTAAGATCAAAGAGAAACAAACATAAAAATGATGAAGATGATGATGATAGTGATTCTGAAGACGATTCTGATTATGAAACAGAAGACGCTGAAGAAGAGGAAGAGGAAGAAGAAGAAATCGATTCGGAAGAAGGTGAAGAATTCGAAGTGGATGAAGACGGAACAATCACTTTAGGTGGTACAGGTGGTTCCATCATACTATTTGAAGGTGGTGGTGCTCCAGGTCAAAGAAATGACGAGCAAGACTATCAAGAAATGGTGAAGGAAGATAAGAATGAAAAATGCGATAGTGATGATGAACAAACGTTTATGAAAGAAACTTATAAACCCAAGCCAAATGATCCTGAGTTGGAATCGTCCTCTTCTACAAATACTACTCCTAAAAATAACTCTAAATTAGAGGTCAAATCAAAAAATAAGAACAAGACCAAGAAATCGAACATGGATTCTTCTACAAAATCGAAAAAGAATTCCAAGAAAGATTCATCTAAGAAAAGGAAGAATAAGAACAATCGCAATAATGACAGTGAAGATGATCAAGAGGAAGTCGATGATGATGTACAGAAAAAGTATGCGGAAATGGTGAAATTGCGATATGATTTAACTGAGCAATTGAAAAAATCACCTAAAAATAAGATACTATTGAAAGCTGTAGAAGAATGTAGAAAATCGATCGGTGATTTAGTGAAAAAGGAGAGAAATAAGAATACTGACAAATATTACAAATTAGTACATCAAGATCCCAAGAAATCCAAAAATACAAATGAAATATCTTATTTTAAGAAAAAGTTGTCACACCAAGAACAACTCAAGGTAATGCGCGATTTAAAGGAAATTAATGCTTTGACAAACACCGATAAACCATATCGTTTGAGTTTATTAGAGTCGAACATTCCACCTAGATTCAAGGCAATTGCTTTACAGAAACTCAATGTATTGAAATCGATGGACCCAAGTGATTCTGAATATTACAAAATGAAAAACTGGGTCGATGGATTCATGCGCGTTCCATATGGTATCTACAAAAATCTATCTGTTAATATTAGAGACGGTGTAGATAAATGTCACGAATTCATGGAACGTTCGAAATCAACATTGGATAGTTGTACTTACGGTTTAGACGACGCCAAAATGCAAATACTACAAATGGTTGGTCAATGGATAACGAACCCTGATGCAATGGGAACGGCTATCGCAATTAAAGGACCTCCAGGTACTGGTAAAACAACTTTGGTAAAAGAAGGTATTAGTAAAATTTTGGGAAGAGAGTTCGCATTCATTGCACTAGGTGGTACAAGTGACGCTAGTTTCTTAGAAGGTCACTCTTACACTTACGAGGGTAGTGCATGGGGTAAAATCGTGTCTATCTTAATGGAAGCGAAATCGATGAATCCTGTGATTTACTTTGATGAATTGGATAAAATTAGTGATACACCAAAGGGTGAAGAAATCGCCAGTATTTTGACTCATTTAACCGATACTTCACAAAATTCACAATTTCACGACAAATACTTTAGCGAAGTACATTTCGATCTAAGTAAGTGCTTATTTATCTTCTCTTACAATGACGAAAGTAAAGTCAATCCTATCTTGAAAGATCGTATGTACCGCATTCAAACTAAAGGATACAACGCAAAGGAAAAAATAATCATTGCACGAAAACACTTGTTACCCAAAATACGCGAACAGGTAAGCTTTTCTGAAGAGGATATCATTATTAAGGATGATACATTGGATTATATTATTACTCATCCTGAATACTGTAAAGCCGAACAAGGTGTTCGTAACTTGAAACGTTGTTTGGAAATCATTCACACTAAATTGAATCTGTTCCGTCTAGTCAAACCTGAACAAAACATGTTTGTAAAAGAAATCGCAATTGAGGTCACCTTCCCAATGACTGTAGAAAAGAAGCATGTTGATATCTTAATTAAAGGCGATGAGCCAATGAGCCAGAGTTTATTAGCTATGTACGTATAAATTATTATTGTGTTTTAACTTATTAAATAAAAATTAAAATTAAAGGCCATGTAGTGTGGTCCTTTTTTTATCCATGTATTGTAGAAATACAACATGGGCAAAATACCGAAAAAATATATACCAAAGCATTTATCACAAAAGGATTACAAAAAACAAAAGAAAAACATTACGGAAACGCGGAAATTATATGACAAAAAAATATACAAAAATCGCCCATTTACCAAGTCATTTAAATCACGTAAATCCAATCATGTTAAACGTGCAAAGGAACAATATGGTGTAAATAGTATTGTTGCGTCCAAGACTTTAGCAAAACGAACGGGTTGTACAAGAAAAGGATTGCGCAAAATCTTGAAAAAAGGCCGAGGGGGCATATTACAGCAGTGGATCTAGACCGAATCAAACCGCTCAATCGTGGGCTCGAGCACGTTTAGCTAGTGCGATTACTGGTGGTCCAGCCAGTAAAGTGGATTATCATATATTGGAAAAAGAGTGTCATCCAAATGGTCGTGCAATAAAACAAGCAATT
>Ga0233439_10001176_pt1 | contig 34656 bp, 47 predicted proteins | sample SI_123_September_6_FD_182713 | JGI IMG/M metagenome (GOLD analysis project Ga0233439, IMG submission 182713) | Seawater microbial communities from Saanich Inlet, British Columbia, Canada - SI_123_September2016_100_MG | ecosystem: Environmental > Aquatic > Marine > Inlet | place: Canada: British... | reverse complement strand
CCTCGCTCTTCAGATTGCAAGGAATACGCAGCTGATGGGCGGTATATGCATCTATATTGATACTGAAAATGCCACTAGCATTGATAACCTTTCTGCATTGGGCGTGGACGTTAAAAAGAGATTTGTATTTATTGAGACTTCCTGCACTGAACACATCTTTCAGGCTATTCAGTCAATCATTTTAAAGTCTGGAGATGTTACAAAGCAAGTGCCAGTTGTTATTATATGGGATTCAATTGCTGCATCATCACCAAAAGCAGAGCTTGAAGCAAGTTATGATAAAGATTCAATCGGCCTGCAGGCAAGAGCCCTATCAAAAGGCTTGCGAAAAATTACACAAGTAATTGCCGATAGGCAGGTTACTTTAGTCTGCCTAAATCAGACAAGGACAAAGATAGGTGTAATGTTTGGTGATCCTACAACTACACCCGGTGGAATGGCACTACCTTTTCATGCATCAACAAGAGTTCATCTACTTGGAGGGTCAAAGATTAAGGATAAAGAAGGTGAGGTTATTGGGATCAAAGTAATAGCAAAGACTGTAAAAAATAAAGTTGCAGCGCCGAACAGGCGGGTTGAGTTTGAGATCCACTTTGGAAAGGGGTTATATGAGCATGAGCAGTGCTTTGATATCCTTAGAGACCAACCACCGCTAGTAAAAGATGGGAAACGGATTGATGTTAGTGGTAATGGTGCCTGGAAGAAGCTAGAGGTTCTAGACGATGCAACTGGTGAGGTGATAATTGAAAAGAAGTTCTATAAAGCAGAGTTTGGAGAGATAATGAAAGATACTCAGTGCTCTGAGTATGTACTTCAACTATTAGATGATGCTATGATTAGAACGTATAAGCCTGATTCGGATAAAAGTAAGTAAATTTAGGAAATTGAAGTGAATAATTCTCTTAGCGAAGTTAATAAGATTAATGTAGTTTTAAGCCACGAAAAAGCTGTGCTTCCAAAGCAAGCAGAGGGTGATGTAGGGTTTGATGTGCACTCTGTTGAGAGCGGTACAATACTACCTGGTAAAACATGTTGTATCAACACAGGGATTCAACAGGCTGATAATCCACCATCTAATCATGAGAAGTTCTTTATAAAGGTCGAGGGACGATCTGGACTTGCTCTTAAAGGAATATTTCCTGTTGGTGGTATTGTTGATCCAAGCTACAGAGGTGATATTGGGATCATTCTTTATAACTCATCTGATAATGCATTTGTGTTTAAGACCGGTGACCGGATAGCTCAGCTTGTAATATACCCAGCGCTGGCAACAGATAGTAAAAGTAAGACAGAATTTACACTATCTGATAAGCAGCATGCTTCTCTTCGGGGCTCCAAGGGCTTTGGCTCATCGGGCGTATAGGCTATGCCTGAGCGACGGCCTATTTTATTGATCGATGGTAAAAATGTATTTATGCAAATGTGGCATGCATTTCACTCTACCACAACAGAGGGTAAGTCTGCCGGCGGTATCGTCGGGTTTTTAACTGCATTAAGCAAATATACAGAAAGAATGCAGCCATCACAGATATATGTGGCATGGGAAAACGGACAGTCAGCTTTTAGAAAAAAAATCCTGCCAGAATATAAGTTCAACAGAAAATCGCACCCTGCTGATATAGTAAAAGACCGAACTGATCAGCTTATTTCTCTTATTAATGTACTTAAGCACACACCTATCTGTCAAGTGTACATTGCTGGCTGTGAGGGTGATGATATTATAGCTTATCTATGTAATAAGTTCTCAGATGCAAACAAGATAATAATTTCAGCTGATAAGGATTATTATCAGCTTTTAGATGAAAATACAAAGATATTCGCGCCTGTGCGAAAGTATTATGTTGATGAGGATACAGTTAAGAGTAAGTATGGGATATTGTCCCAGAACTTTGTTCTTTTTAAGTCCTTATGTGGTGATGGATCAGATAATATTGCCGGTATCCGCGGCTTAGGAGAAAAAAGATTAAAAAAGCTTTTTCCTGATGTTTCAAATACTGTTATAGGCTTAGGTGACGTATATAAAATCTGCCAGGATAACCTTGATAAGAACAGTTTTTACAAAAAAATCTTTGAAAACTTTGAGTCTGTACAGAAGTATTGGAAGATCATTCAATTAAAAAATACCATATTAACTAATGAACAAACGCAATATGTTGATACTATAATTGAACAACATCATAAAAAGCTCGACCATCAAGAGCTTATAAGGGCAATGATGAATGAAGGACTCTCATTTAATCATGAACGCCTATTTGTAACTATGAACGACCTGTGTACACTATGAAAAAAGCATCATTTACTCAATTTGGACCTACTTTTCAAGAAAAAATTGTTCAAGCACTATTAGTTGATAAGACTTGGGCACAACAAGTATCTGAAATTATTGATACAGAATACTTTGACTTAGAGTACTTAAAGTACCTTGGCACTCAATACTTTAGCTATTTTTTAAAGTATAAGAACTTTCCAACGTTTCAGTTACTTATTACAATTGTCCGCGATGACTTTAAGAATAATAAAAGTGATGATACTGCGCTGCGGGATCAGGTGATTGATTATCTTCACCGCATGAAAAATAATCCGGAGGCTCAGGACCTTAAGTTTGTAAAAGAAAAAACTTTTGATTTTTGTAGGCGCCAGGCTTTTAAGATTGCGCTAGAAGAAGCGGTTGAGCTTGTGTTATTTGACAAATATGATGATGTTGTTAGCCGGATGAAGAAAGCAATTTCAGCTGGGATTCCACTCTCAATTGGGCATGAGCTGCTAGAAGACCATGAGCAGAGATGGGCAATTACAAACCGTTCACCTATCCCAACAGGTATCAAAGAGCTTGATCAGAAAGAAGTCTTAAATGGAGGGCTAGGAAAAGGAGAGCTTGGTGTTGTTGTTGCGCCGACTGGAATTGGTAAATCACATTGGCTTGTAATGCTAGGCTGCAATGCTCTGAAAAGGGGCCTGAATGTTGTGCACTATACGTTTGAGCTGTCAGAAGGAATCACTGGCATTCGATATGACTCTAATATTTGTGACACAAGCTCTACCGACATTCCACTTAAGCAAAAAGAAAACCTTAAAGTGTATAAAGATCTTAAGGGTTCGATGGGTCGCCTCTTTATTAAAGAATACCCTGCAAACTTTCCCACAATTAATACACTCAGGGCTCACCTTGAAAAGCTTCAGCTAGCAAAGAATTTTAAGCCAGACGTAATTCTTATTGATTATGCTGACATCATGCGCTCTACACATCGCTATGATTCTTTAAGGCATGAGCTTAAACTTGTATATGAAGAGCTAAGGGGCTGGGCGTCTGAGATGGAGGCTCCTATCTGGACAGCATCACAGACTAATAGAGATGGTGCCGACCATGAAATTGTAGAGCTAAAAAATATCAGTGAAGCATACGGTAAAGCAATGGTAGCTGATGTAGTACTATCGATTTCACGAAAGCTGTCTGATAAGGCTAATAATATGGGCCGACTCCATATTGCAAAAAACCGTGCTGGGAGAGATGGCCTAGTATACAATGTTGAGATTGATACATCAAAGTCAAAGTTTAAAGTTGTAAGTGAATACTCAACAGCCGACGACGCAAAGAATGAGCAAGGTGATGAGCTTAAGAGTGCAATGAAGCAAAAATGGAAAGAGCTAAATACTGACCCTGTTGTCTCATTAAAGAGTGTTATTAATTCTTAGTATTTTTTGAATTTATTATTAAACTTGACTGCTAACTAAAACTACAATCTGATTAGTATTACAACTTGATTTATTATGGCTAAGACTTTTACATGGGATGAGGCGCATAGCGCAACTACAGAGTACTTTAATGGTGATTCTTTTGCTGCAGACGTTTTTTTAAAAAAATATGCGCTTAGAGATAGCAGTGATAGCTTTGTAGAAAAAACGCCGAGAGATATGCACAAAAGGCTAGCAAAAGAACTAGCAAGGATTGAAAAAAAATATGAAAACCCCATGTCGGAAGACGAGATATTTGGACTGCTAGACGAGTTTAAGTGGATTATACCGCAGGGTTCACCAATGTCTGGGATTGGAAACGATTATCAGATTCAGTCACTATCAAATTGCTTTGTAATTGATTCTCCCCATGACTCATACTCAGGCATTATGAGGGCTGATGAGGAAGAGGCCCAGATCATGAAGCGACGAGGAGGCGTTGGTTTTGATATCTCTACAATTAGACCCAGCGGCTTAGCAACATCAAATGCTGCCCGAACGACAGATGGTATCGGTGTTTTTATGGAGCGTTATTCTAATACATGTAGAGAAGTTGCTCAGGGAGGCCGGCGCGGCGCGTTGATGCTCACATGTGATATTAGGCATCCTGACATTGAAAAGTTCATCACAATTAAAAATGAGTTGAATAGCCATGGTGAGAGATGTAAGGTAACCGGCGCAAACGTATCTCTAAAGATTACAGATAAATTTATGCATGCAGTTATGAATGATGATGATTTCATGCTTCAGTGGCCAGTTGATTCAGAAGAGCCAACAGTAACAAAGAAAATAAAAGCAAAGCAGTTATGGGATAAAATTATTACGCTAGCATGGGAAAGTGCCGAACCAGGTGTACTTTTTTGGGATAGTGTAACGAGGACTACACCTGCAGATGCGTATTCTGATGTTGGATATGGTAGTGTCTCAACAAATCCCTGCTCTGAGATTGTTCTATGCCCTTATGACTCATGCCGGCTCCTACTAGTTAATCTTTTATCTTTTGTTGATAATGCCTATAAAGAAGATGCAGAGTTTAATTGGTCAAGCTTTGCTAAAGTTTCTCAAAAAGCCCAGCGCTTGATGGACGACATTGTTGATTTAGAAGTTGAGGCCGTTGATAGAATAATTGAAAAAATTGATGCAGACCCAGAGCCTAGAGATGTAAAAAGAGTAGAGTACATGCTTTGGAAAAAAATTAAAGAAAAAGCAATTAGTGGAAGAAGAACCGGTACAGGTGTAACTGGTCTAGGTGATTGTCTAGCTGCATTATCGGTAGCATATGGCTCAGAAGACTCAGTTAAGCTTACCGAAGAAATTTATAAATCGCTAGCGCTGAACACTTACCGTGAATCAGTTAAGATGGCAAAAGAGCGCGGCACATTTGAGGTTTTTTCTTATGAGAAAGAGAAAGCTCACCCATTTATTTCAAAAGTTATGGAACTAGATAAAGATCTAAAGCATGACTGGAAGAAATATGGACGAAGAAATATTTCCATCACTACAACAGCTCCTGCAGGTTCTGTTAGTACACTTACGCAAACAACTAGCGGTATTGAGCCGGCATTTTTGCTAGAGTATACAAGAAGACGAAAAATTAATCCTGATGATACTAATGTAACTGTGGATTTTGTTGATCAGAGTGGTGATTCATGGCATGAGTATGATATTAGGCACCATGGTGTTAATCTTTGGAGAAGTGCAACAGGGAAAGAAGATATAGAGGAATCTCCCTACTATAACTCAACAACTGATAAGATTGATTGGTTAAGCTCAGTTGATGTTCAGGCTGCTGCACAGAAGTGGGTATGCCATAGTATAAGCAAAACGTGTAACTTTCCAAATGAAACACCGAAAGAAGTTGTTGCTGAGGCATACATGCGTGCTTGGGAAAAGGGCTGCAAGGGATTTACAGTATATCGAGATGGCTGTAGAACCGGTGTGCTAGTAAGAAAAGATGATAAAAATGATTCTTCTAGCCGCAGTGAGATGCTAGCTGATAACCATGCGCCGAAACGGGTAGAGGTATTGGACTGTAACATTCACCAAGTAAGAGTTAAGGGTGAGGCATGGACAATTCTTATGGGCTTAATGAACGGCCGGCCATATGAGTTATTTGGTGGGCTATCATCAACAATAGAGATACCAAAAAAGTTTCAGGATGGAAAGATTTTAAAAAGAGAGAGAAAGACAAAAAGATCTTTTTATGATCTCGTGCTAGGACAAGATGACGAACAGCTAAAAATCAAAGATGTTGTTAATGTGTTTGATAATCCAACACATGGTGCCTTCACAAGAACACTTTCGCTAGCATTAAGACATGGCACACCAGTGCAGTATGTCTGTGAACAGCTTCTCAAAGATGAAAAAGATAGTGATATGTTTTCTTTTTCACGTGTTATGGCAAGAGTATTAAAGAACTATATACCTGATGGCACTGATGCAACAGCTGGTGATCAAAAGGGTTGCCCTGACTGTGAATCAAGTAAGCTAGCATACCAGCAAGGTTGTGTTACCTGTGTCGAGTGCGGCTGGTCACTCTGCAGCTAATAAATTTAGTCTTGTCCAGCTAAATAAAAACTTATTATGATAATAAATGAAAAAGCAGTGTAAAATTATAGCTTTTGAAGGGATTGATGCGATCGGCAAAGCAACTCAGTCTATTAAACTTACTGAGCATCTTTCTAAGAAGCATAAAGCAATCCGTGTTGAATTTCCAATTGAGGCAAGAAATCTTTCTTCTGCAAATGTTACATTTAAAATGATAAAGTATATGCTTGGAAATGGCCTAGCAGGCAAGCTACCAAATATGTTTCAGGTAGTACAGTTTTTAAATAAGGCATCATTTCAGCTATTTTGGCTAAATAAGCTTAAGAAGAAATATGACTATATTATCTTAGATAGATGGTCATTATCAATGTGGTCATATGGCAAGGCTGCTGGTGTTGATCAGAGAGTTATAAAAATGATGATTAAAGCTGTTGATAGTCCGGATATTAATATCATACTTTCCGGTACATCTTTTCCAAAAGAAGATGTTGATACATATGAAAAAGATATCAGTCTTCAGAAGGCCGTACACACAAACTACTTAGAGATTAACGAGAATAAAATATTCTCTGATTTAAAATGCTGCTTTATTAATGCAAATGATGACCAAGATCATGTGCATAATAATGTTATTAAAAATTTAAAAAACCAAAATATAATACCATAGGAGAATCAATATGAGAACGTATAAATTATGTGATACAGTGCTAGCAAGGGTTATGCAGATTGTTCAAGAAGCAATGTTAACGGGTACAGACTGCGTTGATTTAATGAGGGTGATGGAGCTACAAGAGAGTGACAGCGGAGCTCTGGTCCTTACAGACGACTATAAGCAGTTAGTAAAAAAAGAGCATGATGATCTAATTAAGCTAGCAGAAGAGAGACAGAAGGCATAGCTAAATGACTGCTATAGTACATCAAGATCTTCTAAAGTCATTTCAGGAGATTTTAAGTTTCATCAAGCGTGTGAAAAAAGATCTTAGTAGTGCTACAACTGCAGAGCAGCTAGGGATTATATTAGATGAGACAACATATACTATAGACAGGCTGTGCGTATTGATTCAGTGTGCTTATACAATAAGGTCAATTGATAAAAAGTTAGGCAGAAGAATAAAATATATTGATATTAAGACAATGTGTGAGACTGCTGTAAATTTAATTGCAGCAAAAAACCACATCGAAGATGCACAAAGTTATGGAAAAAACCTTAAATAAGATGTTTGAGCAGCAAGAGGAGTTTATGCTGCTTTTAAAACAGCATAGAAACTTTCCTAACTGGCCTATTGATATTAAATCAAAGGCTGGGCAGCAGTTATGCAGAGAAATTGTTTTTAGTAGTGTAGAAGAGTATTTCGAGGCATTACAGCACTTAAAAAACTGGAAATCGCATAGAGTCACAGAGGTAAAAAAAATTCAAAAAGATAAATTCCTTGAAGAGCTATGTGATATGTTACATTATTTTATAGAGCTTCTTATTGTAGTTGGAATTAGACCAGATGAGCTATATGATGCATACATGAAAAAAGGTAAGATCAATGAGGAGCGAATAAAGGGAAATTATTAAAGCTAGCTATACCCCTTTATATGCTTGAATGCTACTCCGGTACTCTGGGGTAGCATTTTTTTTAATATTTTTAAATTGTGCAAATTTAAGCTATGGTATGATAGAATTTTAACAATGAGTGATAAAAAACCAAAGAAATTTGTTGGGCTCCATGCTCACACTGGATTTTCAACCTTTGATGGGCTTGGATATCCAAACGAACATATCGATTTTGTCATGGAGAATGGAGGAGATGCATTTGCAATTACAGAGCATGGCCATATGAATAGTTATGCGCATGCGCAGATGTATGAAAGAAAACTTCGCTCAAAGGGAGCTAACTTTAAGTTCCTGCCTGGTGTAGAAGCCTATTATCATCCAAGCCTGCAGCAGTGGTCAGAAGATAAGGCTAGGATTGAAGAAGAGAAAAAAGAAAAGAAGTCAAAAAAAGCCGGCATGAGTATGTCCGTCGAGGATGAAAATGACTCTAAAAAGAGTAAATGGAACAATCCTATCAATCGACGGCACCATCTTGTCCTACTAGCTAAGTCACAGAAGGGGCTAGAAAATGCTTTTACCTTAGTGTCAAGGGGACAAAAGGAAGGGTTTTATCGCTTCCCTAGAATTGACTTGAAGATGCTTAAAGAACATGGTGAAGATATCATTATGTCAACTGCGTGTGTCGCCGGTCCACTAGCATCTGACATTTTTAGTGAATTTGATGTACCCTGGGATCAACTAAAGCCGAACTTAATTAAGAGCAAAAGCCAGCTAGATTCTATAGTCGCAAAGCTTGAAAACCATGTTGATAAATTTGTAGATTGTGTAGGGGAAGAAAACTTCAATATTGAGCTTCAGTTTAATGATCTAGGTGCTCAACATCTTGCAAACCGTGTATACATCGAGTTAGCTAAAAAGACAGGCCTACCTCTTGTTGCTGCAGCAGATTCTCACTATTGCCGACCAGAATTATGGAAAGACCGAGAGCTATATAGAAAGCTTGGATGGCTAAATTATGAAAATTTTGATCCCTCACTACTGCCTCAGTCAGTTGAAGATCTTAAGTGTGAGCTTTATCCAAAAAATGCTGATCAAATGTGGGGCGCATATAAAAAACACTGTGCACCATATGGATTTTATGATGATGAAATTATTTGTGGTGCAGTTGAGAGAACCTGGCATATTGCGCATGATCTCATAGGAAATGTACAGCCAGATACTAGCATGAAGCTTCCTTCATACGTAGTCCCTAAAGACAAAACAGCATTTGGAGCTTTAGTAGAGTTCTGCAAAGAAGGCTTAGTGGAGAAAGGTCTTCATACTAGGCCTGAATATGTCTCTAGGCTTAAGCGTGAACTACATGTAATTAAAGACAAAAACTTTGCAGAGTACTTCTTGACTATGAGGGCAATCATGCAAATTGCTCAGAAGAAAATGTTGGTAGGTGCCGGCCGCGGATCTTCGGCAGGAGCACTTATGTGTTATGTTTTGGGTATAACCCAAATTGATCCAATTAAGTATGGGCTAATCTTTGAGAGGTTTATTAGCAAGCACAGAAAAGAATATCCTGATGTGGATTCAGACATTGCAGATCGTGATACACTAATTAATATTCTTAAAGGTGAGTTTGGAAAAGAGAATATTCTTCCAATCTCTAACTACAACACATTTAAGCTTAAAAGTCTAGTAAAAGATATCTCTAGGTTTTATAATATCTCGTTTAAAGAAGTTAATGACGCACTTAGGCCATTAGATAAAGAAGTGCGGAGGGGAGTGCTTAAGCAAGGCATGGATAAAAATATGTTTGAGCTGAAGTGGGAGGATTCTTTGAAGCATTGTGAGACATTTCGAAACTTTATTGACAGACACCCAGAGGTTGCTGAACATGTACAGGTTCTGCTTAAGCAGAACCGATCACTTGGAAAGCATGCCGGAGGTGTAATTATCTCAGAAAACATTGACAGCCGGATGCCGGTTATTGTATCTAAAGGTGAGCCTCAAACTCCCTGGGTTGAGGGTATGCACTATAAGCATCTAGAGCACTTTGGCTGGATTAAGTTTGATCTTCTAGGACTAGAAACACTACGAATTATTACCAATACCATTGTTCTAATACTTCAGAGGAGAGAGGGTAATGAAAATCCAACCTTTGAGCAGGTACGCAACTGGTATGACGAAAATTTATCTCCAGAAAAACTAGATTTAACTGATGAGAAAGTATACCGGTACATTTATGACGGAGGCCGCTGGGCAGGCATCTTTCAATTTACAGAAAGGGGTGCACAGAATTTTGCAAAGAGATCAAAGCCTAGAAGCATAACAGATATTGCTGCAGTGACTTCTATCTTCCGGCCAGGGCCCTTAGGGGCTAGTGTTGATAAAACATATATCAAGGCAAAGAAAAACCCCGAGGGGGTTGCTTATGATCATCCATTGATTGAAGAGTCTCTAAGTGAGACATATGGCCACATTGTATTCCAGGAGCAGTTAATGCGCCTAGGAAATACTGTGGGTGGGCTGGATCTAGATGATTGTGATAAGCTAAGGAAGGTACTTACTAAGCGCTCAGTCTCAGGCGCTTCACAGGCAAAAGAAGATGCAAAAAAGCTTGAGAAAAAGTTTATTGAAGGTGCCCAGAAGAATGGAATATCAAAAGATATAGCCACTGAGTTGTTCGAAAAGATGGCATACTTTTCTTCTTACGGCTTTAACAAAAGTCTATATGCAGAAGAACTAATTAATACCTACAGTAAAGACGGAGATTATCTTTTTACAAAAGCGATCAAGGATATTGAGGCTGGTGAGTGTGTACATTCACGTGATGAAGCAACAGGAAATGATATCTTTGTTGAAGTACTAGATAGGCATGACCATGGTATGATTGATGTACATGAGTTTGAGCTTGAGGATGGCACAAAATTTAACTGCACAATGGACCATAAGTTTAGAACAAAAGGTGGAAGAATGCTTCCTATGCATGTGATTTTAAAAGAAAACCTAGATATTGTAGTAGATAAAGCTAACATGTAATTGCTGCAGTTGACATTCTGACAAATAAAAAGCCCTGGCTAGCCAGGGCTTTTTGTGTATATACACTTAAGTAAAAGAACTAAGAGCTCTTGCTAAGTGTCTTAACTGTGTCATGAAGCTTTCGTAACTCTAATAGCTTCTTTCTAAGATCCTGCGATGTATCTGAAAGTAGCTTAAGGCCTTTTCGTGCTCTAGTTGCTGCAGCAGCATTGCCACTACCAGCCTTAAGAAAATCAACCTTCATACTCTCTAAAAGAATTTCAATCTCATGCCACATTTCATGGGTTTCTTCACGTAAGCCATCTAATTTTTCTTTACTCATAATTACTCCTATCTAAATTAGACTATCAACAATACCACGCTTAACTGCTTCATTAGCAGTGATATATGTATCTGAATTTTTTACCATGAGTTTTTTAATCTGCTTTTTACTCATGTTAGTTTCTTGAGCTAGACATTTCTCCATTTGTTTTTGAATTCTCTTCATTTCAACTAGCTCGTTATCAACACTAAACACTGTACCTCTTGTTAGTGATGATATTGGATGCATCATTACCCTTGCATTCGACCCGATTTTTCTATGTCCTTTTTCACCAGCAGATAGAATGAGCACTCCAGCAGACATAATCTTGCCTAGCCCAACAGTATAGATTGGACACTTCACAAGCTTCATCATATCGTAGAGTGCAAACATCTCATCTGTTGAGCCACCGTATGTGTTAACTATCATATTGACTGGTAGTGTGCTGCTCTGCTGTGCAAAAAGCATTAAGTGTGTCATGGCAGTTGCAATTGAAAGCTCATTAATATCGCATGCTAGCGTTATAATCCTCTCTGCACCAGCACCATCCTCAGCATATAATGCACTGGGCTCACCGGCACTGTTCTGTGTTGAGGTGCCCTGCTCTTTACTTTCTTCAATGTCATATAGCTCAAAACTTCTACCCATAACCTTGCCCTTACCTAGTTGCCCTTTGTTATAATTCCGGATGTACCGGTATCGGTACTATTATCATTATTAACTGCACCTACAACATTTCTCATGAGTGCAATATCTTCTAGCTCTAATGCTAACATTTTTATAATAATAGGTATCTGCTGCTGGCTGACGCCGAAGCTTATGATCTCTTTAACAATCTTTCGACACTCAAGCTGCTTTTCTGCTGCTGTATCATCAGCTGTTTTACCATATTGCATAAAGTTACTTTATTAATTTAACTATTAACTGTTAACAATTTTGATTAGAACAAAAACCTCTCTGAGAACAGCTCGACTGTAAATTCATCAGTTCCGTTAATAATTAGCCATTTTCCATTGCACATGTCTTTTATTCTCTCTGATGACAAGAGTACCTTGGAGCCCCAGGCTTTGTTTTTAACTATATAATTTATCTCTTCCCATGTATGTGCTTCAGGTTTAAATCTTGCTACATATCCAACCAGCCTCTGAGGTAACATTGCCTGGATATCATCAGGAGTCAAGATACCGCTAGCTGTTTCATACCCCTCAATAATTTCAGACTTACAGAAGTCTATAACTTTATGAATGACACCGCAGTTGTTACACTGAGCCATCTTTTCTATGACACACTCATCCCTTACTTCTGAGAAGACAATAAAGCTATGAAATGTCGGCTCTTCCTGCTTTCGAAACTGAGGTAGTATACACTGGCATTGAACTAGGTGCTTGGTTGTTTCTTGTTTCATATTATTTAAATAAAGGTTTTTGACTAATATATAATATTGTAATGTCTAATCTATTAAAAGAAAAATATAAGCTAACCTCAGCTAAAAAAACCAATACAGTTGTTTTAGAAGAAAAAAAAGCTCAGCTAAGAAAAACCCTTGGTGTAATTGAAGAATCAGTGGATCCCAGGTTCAAGAAGTTTTTGCTAGAGGGCTTTGATACTGCTGAGGCTCAGCAGATTGTAGATGAGTTAGACAAGATCAGTGCTATAGCAACCAAGTATAAAGCTGATGAGCTTAGCCGAGCTGCCAAAGAGGCAGGAAAGATTGCGAGAAAGCTTGTTGGACTTGAAGGTAAAGGATCACAGTGGCTAGCTAAAAGCCTAGGTAAGCTTACTAAGGGACTGCTTCCGAGAATTAAAGATGTTTTTGATTTTACTGGCCTAGTAACACAGGGGCTTAAGGGAATCGGGCCGGCCCTTAAACTTACTGTCGGAAGAGAAATGGAGCCTAGTGACAAGAGTGCTGCAAGCCTTGCTGACGTGTTAAAGTTTAATCAAAGAGATAGCACTAAAAAAGCGATGAAGCAGGCTTTTATGCCAGATGGGTTTTTTGCTTCTTTAAAGGGAGCGCCATTTCTAAATGTAGACAAACTGGTCGATCAACTGATTAGAAATAACAGCTTCAACGAGCTGGTGGGGATTAAGCCCCCAGCAAAGGTTGCATTTTCAAAAGAAGACTATAAAGAACTGCAAAAGGGACTTAAGGGTGATAGTGAACAGCTGAAAAATTTTCTTGGGGCTTTATCTGGAAAAGATGGTGAAAAAGAAACCCCTGAAGGCCAGGAAGCTTCTGGAACTCAAGAAAAGACTAAAGAAATAGAAGATAATGTTGCCCGTGCAAAGATACATAAAGATGCTATAAACAAGATACTTAAAGATGCCCGTGACATGGGTGTCAAGTGGGATAAAGATTATATCCGTGAGATTATACTAGATGTGGCAAAGGATATGGGTGTCAAGGTAGAGTTCACGCCGGCGGGCAAAATCAGTGTTTCTAAATCTAAGGATCTGGGCGCATCATCAGTGCTACTGAATCTCATGGTAAAAGCTCGGGCCCGTCTAACAAATGAGTATAAAAAACTTACAGGTATAAAGCTACCAGACGCTGAAGAACTTCGTAGCACCGTCGCTGATGTTAACAAGAAACATGAACAAGTCCGTAAAAAGATAGCTGCTAGTACTGGACTTACCGGAAAAGAGCTAGCTGCTGCAATTGAAGATCAGATTTTTAAGATTGGAAAATCACTGAACCTTAAGGTTTCTAGGGGCAAAGATAGAGTCTATGTTTCAGGAGGAGATAAGATTGGAAACATACAAACAATCGGGATAATACTTGATGCCATATTGAAGCCATCTAAAGCAGCAAATGACACAAAAGACCCGTCGGCAGTCCCACGAGTGAGAACACCGGCGGTACGTGACCAAGATGGTAGACTAGTTTCTGAGCCGGAGTTCGTTGAGCCTGGCCGGCCGCTAGCGGCCGGCCGCAGAAGAAAAAAGCATAGGATAAAATAATGTATACATTAAAAGAACAGTATAAAAGAAAGAGCCTAAGAAATAAGCTTAAGCTTATTGACGAGAATATTAATCCACACTTTCGAAAGCTAATGCTTGAAGCATTTGACCCTGCTGAGGCTGATCAGATAGTAGCAGAGCTAGATAAGATTGAGGCGCTAGCTAAAAAATATAAAACGCAAGAACTAGTAAGGGCAGCACAGGAAGCATCAAAGATTGCAGCAAAGCTAAGCGGCCTAGAGGGTAAAGGTTCACAATGGCTAGCTAAAAGCCTAGGAAAGCTAACTAAGGGCATAATGCCAAGAATGAAAGAGGTGTTCGACTTTACAGCTATTATCACAAAGGGATTCAAGTCTTTACCAGCGGCCCTAAAGTTATCTGTGGGTAAGGACCTGGATGACGAAGGGAAAAATAATCCAAGCCTCAGTGCAGCCTTGGATACTGAGACATTTGCAGCTGCCAATAAAGCAATGAAAGAGGCGTTTTTGCCTGAGGGTTTCTTTGCTTCACTAATAAAAGGTACACCCTTTGTCAGCCTTGATGACATGATATCACAGCTGTTAATGAATAATAGCTATAATGATCTTACTGCAGTAAAAGCACCAAAGAGTGTAGGCTTTGAAAAAGAAGATTATCAGGACTTGGTTAAAGCACTTAAGGGTGATACAGATGTATTAAAGGGGTTTCTTTCTGGTCTAACAGGTGGAGACGACAGTGCCACTTCTGCTAGCGAAGAAGAAACTGTTACAGCCATTGAAGGTGAAACAGGGTTAGGTACCGATGATATTAAAAAGGTTATGGCTGCGCTAAAGAAAGCCGGTAAGCTAAAAGAAGCTTTGGAACTAATCAAGAGCAAGCGCCGAGCTAACGTGAAATAAAAGCTCAGCATTACTTATTCCAAAGTGTAAGGAAGTAATTAGTGAGTTAGTAGCTACTGATCTTCCCCTAAAGGTCTCTAGAGCATTTCTAAGACTTGATTGTATATTACAGTCAGCCTCATCTAAAAGGGTCCCAACGCTCACATAGCCTCTTCCAATAAGGTTCTTATAGAGCAATATACCTTTATCAATTTCTTCTTCAAGCTTATCTTGGCTAAACTTAGATTCACTAGGTATTCCAATAATAACCCGTGAAGATGCTAATGCTTTAATCCTTGTGTTGTAGATATTATTAACATCATCAACGCTTTGCTTATCACGCTTTTCTATTAATCTTTTTATATGAGAATTAACTGCACTAAATGTTTTTTGATTAGATATTACTGCGCCATTATGTGTACAAACAACTGAATCAACAATCGCTAGCTCGTCATACTTTACTGCACTGATTACCTGCCCCTTGAATGAAGAGACTACGTCACAGCCACATGCTGATGCAATATCATTAAGCATGTTAATCCCGTCAAGCCCAGTTGATATCCTTGCAGGAATTACATTAAGTGTTTTTCGCAGGAAGTTTGTGTGAAGTGTTGCAATCACTTCCTCTGAAAAGCCTGTACAGCAGAGCAAGACTGGCTCTTTTGTCTCATTTGACTTTTCTAATATACCATGTATTTCACTTACTCTTTCAATAATCCCATCAATTAGTAAGCACTTTACATTCTTTGCCTTCCATTTATTTTCTTTCATAAAAAATGCAGGAGGTATATTGATATTAAAGGTACTACCAGGCACTAGCTCAACAGTAATGTCGTTTCCATTCTTTTTCTCAATAAAGATCCTACCATTTAACCCAGAGAGTTCATACGCAGTAGTAATAATATTGGCTATGGTTTCACTATTCAGGGTCTTACGTAATATCTCATACGCTTGAGACGGTGAGGGATCCATTCTATGCTTTTTAATTGCTAGTTTAATGCCGTCAATATCTTTAGAAAGGCCGGCCCCGGAATCTGCCGAGCTTTTTTCATAAAAAGAATGTTTAAGAAGCTCGCTGAGTAATGATATCATAAACTCTGATGTTAGGCATTCATCACCTCCATGGCCACGAGATAGCTTAGATGCCTCGATTAGCATATCTCTAACGGAACTTCTAATACCATCTTCAGTCTTATAGCTTAAAAGTGCTTTAAAAGTATTATGAGTAAAATATGCAGGATTGTCATTGTGCTTAATGACAAAATGATCACTACTAGTCAGCTTCTTTATATCAGTAACTAGCTGTTGAAGTTTACTACAGTAGTCTTTTTTATCAAGCAGTTGTACAGTTTCTATTTTTTGCCCAGTTGACATAACGAATTAATTTTTTATCTGTTGGTTCTACATCAAGGCTGCGTAGTATAAAAATCTTATAGCTATCAGCAGCATATTTTCCTACGCCATAAAGCTCAATAGGATCATTCCACTTTTTCTCAAGGTATTCTTTAGAAAATCTAATAATCTGCTTTGATCGACGGTTATAAAACCCTAGTGGCTTAAGCATTAATGCCATATCTTCTTGCTTTGCCTGAGAGGCGTGCACAGGATCTGGCCACTTCTTGAAAAAATTAAAAATAACTTTTCGTACTTGCTTATAGTTTGTTAGGTTAAGCATCTTGCATGCAATTAATACTTTCCATGGATCATATTGCAGTTCTTCCTGAAGAAGAGACCATGGACTAATAATATCAGGTGTTGTCATACATTTAAATTATAATGTATGATACTAAGCTTGTGTTATCTGCTATTAGTAAGAATGCCTACTAACCTATTTAATACTTCAGCCTGTGTAGTTGAGTTGCATGCTAGCTTATCAACAGCTTTTGTAAGCTCAGAAAGTATCTTATTTTGTCTTTTAATACTTTCCTCAAGCGATTTTCTCACATACCATCTAGGCACACCATCGTCATCTTTTTCATTGTGCCATATCCAAAGATCGCGCTGCTGTGCCTCCAAATTCTTTAGATCTAGGTTTTCAACCTCAGCCACCACGTCCATTAATTTCTCATAATCTTCATGAGAAAGTGCTTTACTATTTCTTGAGCTCGGCTTTGTAGAGCTGCTTTTTACACTAATGATAAATTCAAATATAAGTTTAAGGAGATATGCCACGGCTGCAATAACGGTAACACCTGTTATAACTTCTAATGCCTGTGAGTCCATTTGCTATACTTTCTTATTTAATGGTTACAAAGCTGCCAAAGCGAGATTTAATCCTATCTATAAGTGATTTTTTGTCACCCTTAAATTTAATTACTACGCTATGACCGCCACCAGGCAGTTCGATTATATTACTAGCATTTTTTAGTACTTTATTAAGCCTTAGCCAGTTAATAGCATATGCTATATCTGCTTGATTCTGTCCAGATAGTGTTGCGCTTCTTCCCTCATTTATATATCTGCTAATATATTCTCGTAGTAAACCCTGTGACATACACATAAATATGCGTTCATCTTATAATTCAGTATCAGAATAATCAAATATAGCGCACTCAAGTGAGATAAACATAAGTGCAACAGACAGCGCATTCTTTAGTGCACAGCGTGTAACCTTAACAGGATCAATAATACCACTTTCTAACGGATCACAGTACTTTTCTGTTCTAGCATCAAAGCCAGATTGTTTATCATTTAAAATCTTTTCTAAAACAACATCCTTTGAGCATCCTGCATTCTCCATAATCATTGAAAATGGTTTTATGCATGCAGCTTTTGTAATAATGTCACCAGGCTTGCTATCAGTTAACTTTGTTGAAGCCCGAAGTAGGGCAATTCCACCCCCAGCAACAATGCCCTCTTCAATAGCAGCCCTGGTTGCATTAAGCGCATCCTCAACTCTGTCTTTTCTTTCTAGCATCTCAACCTCTGTTGCACCGCCTACTCTAATAACAGCAGCTCCATTGGAGAGGTTTGCTAATCTTTTTTTAACAACATTCTTTTCTTCACTTATAAGTGATGGATCCTGAAGTGTTTGCTTTATTTGTTCAATTCTTTCCTTAATTTTCTCTGTATCATTATCGCATACAAGAACTGTAGATGATCGATCCACTACTATTTTCTTGCATACACCCAGATCACCTATGGTTACATTTTTAAGATCAACACCGGTATCTCTTAGCACTGCGGCACCATTGGTAAGTGCAGCAATATCATGTAACATGTTAACTCTATTCTCGCCATATCCCGGAGCCTTAATAGCACATATCTTAAGAGTACCTTTAAGCTTATTCAGCACTAATGCCTGAAGTGCGTCGTTTGTAACATCATCAGCCACAATAAGGAGTGAACGATTCTCAGCGCGGACCTGCTCAAGGACTGGTAAAATATCATTAATGTTATCAATAGTCCTATCTGTAAGCAATACATACGCGTCATTAAGCTCACAAGACATTCTTTTTTCATTAGTAATAAAGTATGATGAAAGATAGCCTCTATTATCAAGCTTCATTCCATCAATCACTTCTAGGCTAGTACTAGTCCCCTTTGCACTTTCAATTGTTATAACACCATCTTTCCCAACAGACTTAACAGCGCTTGAAATAAGGCTCCCAATTGTCTTGTCTCCATTTGCTGATATTGTTGCGATATGCATGATATCATCATTATTGCGGACAGCTAGTGATGCATCTTTAAGCTCATTAATAACAATGCCGACTGATTCTTCAATACCCTCTCGAAGTTCTGCTTGTGAGAACCCAGCTGATAGAAGCTTAAGTGCCTGGAAGCATAGTTCATAGGTTAATACTGTTGCAGTAGTTGTCCCATCACCCGCCTCTTCATTAGTCTGAGAGGCTGCTTCTTTGATTAGCTCAGCCCCCAATGCGTTAACGCGGTTTTTTAGCCTAACTGACCTTGCAACTGTTACGCCATCCTTTGTTACCACAGGAAGCATGCCCCGCTTTTCAATAATTACATTTTTTCCCTTGGGGCCCATGGTGCTAGACACGGCCCTGTATACAGTGTCAAGCCCTTTAAAAATATTCTTTCTTGCGTCATCATTGAATAAAACGTCTTGCTGGTTATAATCTTGTTCCATCTTAAAACAATTATAATCAACAAAAGTTATAACAGTTCATTGTTATAATCAATTAAATTGATAAAAACCAGCTTACCCTCAACCCAACCAATAGCTATGACATCTTTGTAATAATATTTTAACACATTAAGAAATTCAGTTATTTTTATATAGTGGGACTCTTTTATCATGCGTAGGATTTTCTTTTCAGTAAAGTCAATAACATTCCCACTGATCTTGTTAGCGCTAGCTGCTGTAGCGTACTTTTGAAATTTGAAATTTTGATTTTTTATCATTTTTGTAAAAAAAAATATTATTAATTTATTGTGTGATTACTTATTATTAGGGCTATTAACTATGCCAATAGAAAAAAAGAGAATTGAAACTATGAAAAAAATCACCGCTCTGTTAGCGTACATTGCGTTTACTACAAGCTGTATTTTATATAACCCAAAGGTAAGTGAAAATGTAAAAATTACTAATACTAAACAGTTAGTTAGTCATCTACAAGAATCTACCGTTGCCCTAGCAATGCTCAGATCAGAGAAAAAGTATTCAGCTTATTGTACCGGCGTCTGGATTAGAAAAAATGTAATACTAACAGCGTTTCACTGTGCAGAGGCTGGTGGTATGAATGCTGAGGAAATGATATTGTCTCAGCTTTTTGGTGTTACCATTCCTCAAGAAAATTTTCTTAATAGAGATTTAAAATTCTCTACACACAAGCAAATGCAGAGAGACAAGAAGTTTTCATATATAAAGTCATCTAACATTAACACTGGAAAGATAGTTGCAGTATCAAGAAATAGAGACTTAGCGCTAATTGTTACAGATAATATAAAGGCGCCTTATAGTGTTGCCAATATCTCTGATGACAAGCTTTTAGCCGGCGAAGATTTACACATAATGGGTCACACAATTGGCCTGCTTTATTCATACTCCCAAGGAACCATTGCTGGCACAAGAGTAGAAAAGGTTGTACAGGGTGATGAGCCGGTTAAGCTAGTACAGGTATCCGGACAGGTCTGGAAAGGTAATTCAGGAGGTGGAGCATTTAATTCTAAAGGTGAACTAGTTGGAATATGCTCATTCTTAGTAAGAGGTCCCTCACACATTTCTTTCTTCATTCACAGAGATGAATTAAATGAGTTTATAAAAGAAAGTGAAAAATCTCTAAAGACAAAGAGTTAATATTAACTCCTCTTAAATAAACCAAGCAGGTTAGTAACTATAGTCCTAATAAGGCTAAAAAATACAGCTAACCTGCTTTCTTTTTGTCTTACTACCAGCCTAGCACCGCTCTCATTAGCACTAGCACTATGTTGTGGGATATCTTCGATTGTTATAGTAACTTCAGCGCCTTTGTGCTCTTTTTCTTTTTGAGGCGCTTCTTTGGGTAGACCATTCTTAAGTGCAGTATTAATTGCTACAATTGTTTCTTCATTAGGTGATCCGTTAACGGGTATACCTGTGACATGTTGCAGTCTGTGAATTGCTCTTCTAGTTTTATCACCAAGTAAACCATCAACTGCGCCATCATAAAGCCCTAAACTCTTTAAAGGCTCTTGGACTTCAGTCTTGGCACGGCTTACATTTAAAAATTCTTCATAGTAAAGCTTTAACTGCTTATGGTTTTTAGGTAAATCTAGTGAGTAGAGCTGAACCAGCTCGTCAACTATAGCATCATAACGGTGTGGGTATATATCTGGAGTATTAGCTCCAAATGTTAGCTGGCCTAAAACATCTATTAGCCATGCATCAGACCATTTTTCATGTATACTATTAAAGCTAGCAATCCGAAGGTTGTCATTAGCTTTTTTAGGATTGTTACCAGCGTATGAGAGATATGCAGCTCTAATACAGCGAATTCTAGAATCATTAGTTTCTAAGCTAGGATCACCAAATAAAATTTTCTTTGCATCTGAAAGTGCAAAATTAAGCATTCTATCTTTTGTAAACTTTAACTGTACGGTATGTGTCCAGCTCTCAGCCCAAAGGCCAACAATACAGTGCGCCCATACCTTTGCATGCAGCTTTGATTCTTTAGACCAATCAGCTTTTTTTCCTGTTGCATTTAGATACAGCTTTCTTTTCTGCTCAAGTGTTATAACTTCTGTTTCAGTACCATCTTCATTTTTAAAAAAGAAATTCCAGTCACCATCTTTATTTTTTTTCAACACTGCAGAAGATCTATTTAGGGCGCGTCGGAGCTTTTTTATTACATAATCATAACCCTTGGTGTCATTACCACCCGTTTTCCTGGGTGCGGCTAGCAGGCCTATAAGCTCAACAAACCCGCCTGTAAAACCCTCACACCACTGTGCACAGCCCACAGATACAATACACTTATCATACATGTTAACTGAGTCAATACAACCTTCAGTAGAGGAGAATACATACACCGCCTCATCTAAAAAATCCGGATTTTCTGCCAGTGTTAATTTTTTTGAACCGCGATAAAATGGTCCAGAATATTCTTTATATGAACCCCACATAATCTTATCTATAGAAGTCATTTTTATATCTCTACTTAATTAAGCCTTAAAGTTAACTTTTGCTAATGTGCCATCTGGCATTTGAACTAATGAACGATCAGTACTTTCTTTCAATTCTCTGCGGGATTGTTTTAAAGAATTATTAATAGCTGTTTTTTCATTAATCACCTCAGCAGCAGAGACTATATTACTTCCCTTAAATACTGAACCGGCATTAACAGCTTTATCTACTAAAGTATTAATCACATTTTCTGCGCGCTTGAGCATCGTATTCTTTGCATCAGCATGCGTAATGAATATTTCCCCGTCAATGTCAGAGAGTTTAAGTGTATTATTATCGTCTGGCATCTTATATATATATGTGGTATCTTCACCATCTAATCGTTTATGGATAACTTCCTCAACGATCTGAACTGGATATACACTTACTTTCGTGCCTGAGACAATGTAGAGCACTTGGCCAACCGAATATTTCTGTTGCTTATTCATTATTTTTTCTTGCCTAGGGTTGTAACTTCACCTTTATTTAGTGGAAAAATATCAATTTTTGGCTGTGATATATCTGTTGCTAGGTAGTCAGGCGCGCCGGCGCCAACAGGTATACCTGCAGTAAGGCATGCAATACATATTTTTTTCCAAAGCTTAGCTTCATATATACCCATACCATTTGCCATAGATAACTTTTGACTCAGGGTCTTCGTTACATCAGGTGAGATAACACTAAATAGATCTCTTATGTGTATAAGCTCTGGGGCTGTAAGCTCTAGGTCATATACATACTGCCCGACAGCAATATCAATGTCAGACTCACTTGCCGATTCACTTAGTTCTGCGGCGCTAGCATCCTCTGCTACTTCTGCCCCATGAGCACCTTGCTTATCTTCGGTAGCTACACTTTCGGGCGCTTCATCGGCATCATCTGCAGCATTCATTAATATTTCTCCAGTATCTCTACAAAGCAATCAAGTTGATGCAGGTCTGAAGACGTCCTACGTATCTTTGCAACTCTCATAGCTGCTGAAAGCGTTTTTACGTCTAGCCTGTTTTTATACTCCTGTAGAAGCTCTTTCTTTTCTTCTTTAAGAAGGTCAACATTACTCTCAATAGCGTTAAGCCGCTTAATGAATTGCTCAACAAGTTTATTGAGCGCATTAAGTTCATCTGGTTGTTGGTTTGCATTATTACTCATGATCGAATAATAATAAAAAACACTTTCTTTTATAAAAAATCAACTCTTTTTAGCATTTAAGTCTGCTATAACACTCTTATAAGCACTAACTATCTTCTGTGCTCTGCTGCCAGAGATAGACTTTATTGCCCCAAGTTCTTTTTCTAATTGGCCAACCATATTAGCAATATACTCATCCTTTGCAGAGGCAAGTATTTCTTCTTCAGTTGTTTTTCTGTCTTCTGGCTTAAGCTTTTCCATATTCTTAAGCTTAAGATCTTTCTTGACAGCCTGTTGAAGATCATCAAGCGTAGCCACACTCATAAAGCTATTGGCTCTAGAGAGTATATTAGTTAACCTTGCACTTAAAGCTGCCGTCGAGGACGCTAGCATATCTTTTGCTCTCTCTCCGCTGTTAACAGCAGCTATAACCTGATCTTTTGTGGCCTTTTCAGTAATCAATCTTTTAACTTCCGCTTTATTCTCATTCTCTAACAGTGAGTCTAATAAGCCCTGTGTTTTTGATTTAGCAGCTTTTGCGCTGGCCTTTGGTACCTCAGTCTTTGCAATGGTAGACTTTGCAAGAGCACCCACCTTGCCTACAAGATATGCTGCAGGGTTAAGAGCAAAAAGTAGTACCTGGAAGTCATCGCCCATAAGAGCCCGGTCTGTGTAGTCATACACATCTTTAAACTCTTGTTTAATTTTTTGGGACCTTGCCTTTGTTTCTTGATTAATTGCGTCTAGATCTTTTTTAAAAAACGGTATAACAGAATTTCTTACAGCACCAACTACTGTCTTTACTAAACCTACAACATGTACGCCTACATCAAGCAACCCAGCTAGCGCTGTTTTCGCAACATTGAAGAAGGGGGTTAAAAATCCCTTTTTCTTACCTAGACCCAAAACATCAGTGCCGGCGTCCCACCAATCATAACCCTCTTCTAGCTGTGCTGTTTCTTCTTTGAGGATTACACTAACATATTCTTTTAATAGTTCTTGGTCACTTTTCATATTCTACACCGTTAACTGTTAGATCTTTTCCTGTAAGCTGTTTCCACTGGGCTAATAGTTTTTTTTCAAAGTCATTTAGATTAGTTCTTTTTGTCTTTGCATCTCTCTTCGAGAAAAGCTTTCGCTCTGAAACCGGAATTTGCTTAAGTAGTTCTTTCTTTACTGTAATCCATTCATTAGCACTATGAGCGTATGTTGAGATAAATTTTAATTTTTCAATAACACACTCTTGCACAGTATACGCATAATAATTATTTATAGAAACTAATTAAATTTAATCTACGGCAAATATAATAGGAAGCATCCATGAAAATAGGTTTAATAGCTATGAGCGGAAAACCAGTTACGGCAGGACACTGGTCACTTATTGATACTGCATCAAAAGAAAATGATCTTGTAAAAGTGTATGTGTCACTGTCAGATAGAAAAAGGGCCGGCGAATTCACAATATTAGGAAGTGATATGGAGACTATATGGAAAAGATACCTCCAGCCTATTTTACCTGCAAACACTATGGTGATATATGGTGGTTCACCTGTGAGAAAGATCTATGAGTTTCTTCAAGAGAACAATGAAGAGGGCAGCAAAAATATATTTCAAGTCTATGGAGATCCCACAGACATATCACAGAATTTTCCAGTAAAAAATATGCTAAAGTATATAGAAGATATCTGGAAAAACAATCAGGTTATTTTAAGGAAAGTAAGTAGAGAAGGAGGAGTAGATATATCAGGCACAAAAATGCGAGAATTCCTCTCTAGTGGGCTTAAAGAAACGTTTAAGGAATATTTACCCTTTCCTCTTAAAAATGACCAGAGAGAGGCTATATGGGACCTATTGAGCAAAACGGTGAATGAACAGCTACTGAGAAATTATATTTCGGGCTTATGGTCTAGCTAGCTGAACAGTTATTGGCAATTATTTCTTTAAGTGTCTTAAGCAAATTAGACCTATAGATACTGCCCTGAATAATTACGCTCTTTTTTCTTTTTCCATTTTTTGGTGTAACGATTAGGGCCGGCAGCGACTTTATTTGAAAGCGGCTGATCAGCTCAGAGAATCCACTATCAGTACTCTTGATCATCATTGGATAAAATGAGTTATTAACAGTTTTAATCACACGCTCATCTGGAAGAGTATTTTTCTCAAACTCTCTACAATCTGTACAGATATCTTTCTTAAGGTATATTAAAAAACATGATCCATGTTGCTGTACTTGTTGGTCACTAATAGTAGCGTTAAAATCTTTCCAAACGATTACATTTTTTCCAGCAGGACTTTTTTTTTAAGTTTTTTTCTGCTAGCTTTGCCGGAATATCATTAATATCATTAGTATACGCTTGGTTACCAACTGAGCACGTTAATAGTGACATGGCTATAGCTAAAATTGAAATGACTGATTTAAAATTTTGTAGCGGCATGCCGGCATTATACGGCATTAGTTAATTAATGTTAAATATTTTTTTTAATTATAGTCCAGCCATAGCTGAATTGTATGTAGCGCCATATCTCTCTCATCTGCGTGCGCGCTACTTATTAACCCTTCAATTTCTGCCTGGACTATAATATCTTCAGCGCTTCCATACTCTGAGGGATGCATACCTGCTTGCTTCATACCACTTAGCCAAGACATTATTTCAGTTTCTTTTTCAACATGTCCAGGGTATCTTTCTTGTACTAGCCTTTCATTAGCTTGGGTAAACTGATCTGGCTCTCTTCCAACACTTATAAGCTTTACTAAACTTACACCCTTGACTGATTTTATTTTTTGTGCAATGCTCTTGCCTGTTATATCATTTTTCTGGTTTCTTACAAAATTAACCTGGAGTGGTAGAAACTGGCGACCTTGATAATCTGCATTAGACATTGAAGAATGCTGCTTAACAGTAATTACGCCTGCCAGACTTCGAATGTCCGTAAGGATATCAATTACCTTTGGAGCGTCATCAGACTCAGTATTAACTCTTACACGGAGATACATATCCCTAATACTGTCATATGATCCTTCAACTATATTTTTAATAAACTCTTTAAGCAGCTTCATAACATTAAATACATATTTTCTTTAAAAAAGAATATTTTTTTTATTTACCCCTGTACAAGCAAAAATTAGTAACTATCTTCTCTTTATAAGCAATTACCAACTATAGCTTTACAAGGAGTAAAACTTTATGCTTACACTACGACCAAGAAGTGCGTGGGAGACGTACAACTTTTTTAAGCCCACAACAGATATATTTGACCTACTAGACCAAATTAGTAAAGAAACAGGCATACACCAGCCAGAAACCTCAGTTAACTCAACAGTTATTAAAAATGACAACAATGTCGAAATCTATGTTGAGCTTCCCGGAGTAAATAAGAAAAACTTAAGTGTAACAGCTGAGGCTGGTAAGGTGGTTATTAAAGCAAAGAAAAATGTAGCAAACTGCAAAACTGAGGTTATAAAATCCTGGACAGCTGGAAAACAATATGACCTCACAACGGCTGCTGCAGAACTTGCTGACGGCGTGCTTAAGCTTACAGTAGACAAGCTACCTGATGTAAGACCGAGACAGATTAAGATTAAATAAGATAGGAGAATAGGATGACATTTAAAAAGGGCCCTGGCATCGGGCCCTTTTATTTTGTTTAAAACTTGTTAATCTCGTCTTCAATCTCTTCAACACAGTCGGCAACACAGTTAACAAATCCATCTTCTGCATTAAAGCAGCCTTCTTTTTTATTGACCTGTGCATCAAAACACTTCTTAGTTGCATTAACACACTTTGTAATATTGCTTGTACAGCTGCTAGCCATATCACCACATGAATTTCTGCAGTCATCTTCATTAATACATGTAAATTTTTCTTCACAGTCTTTACAAGCATGATTACAGCTATTTGCGTCAGAAAAGCACTGTTCTAAATTACTAAAGCATAGATCAGCAACAGGACAGTCACTTTTGATATTTAGACACCCTTTATTCTGTTCATTACACTGCCTGATACAACCAGATGTATCAGGAAAATTAAGCTCAGGTATACAAGCATATATGGTAGTAATAAAAAATGCTGCACATAGTATAGCACGGATTCCTTTACGTCTCATACTACATTAAAAACAACATTTATGTGCTAAGTAAAAATATTTGATTAACTTTATTCTACAATTGCACTTTTAGTTGCTTCAAAATGCATCCCATCACGCCTCTTGAAGTGGCCGCCCCAATAAAACCCAAGCTCATTTGCGATAGGCACCAGCTCTCTAATTGATCCTTTTTTTCCTACCATTGCTGGTTGAGCGCCTAACATATTCCATGGTACATTAATATCAAATGCTGTGGCAAATGAATGGTTCGACAACACAGTCCTAGACCCCCTAATAAACCTAGGATTATATGAACCGCCCCATGAATTGATTAAGTGTATTAAACCCTCATCATCCCAAGCCTGAAATAATTCTTGTACACGTGTGGCAATTAATCTATGAAATGGAAACTTTGTAAGTTTTCCAGTGCCATATATACCCACTAGCTGAGGTATTTTAACCATAACAACATTTTTTTTCTGCCAACCGTCTAGTACTTTAATACCTTCTGGATTTGACTTGCTAGCTGCACTTTTATATTTAAATTTTCCAAATATTCTCTGGCGCGCGCTGGTACCAACAAGAGGCTTAAGTATCGGTTTACTAGGCCAGTTTGGACCAGACTTATCATTGCTAGTATCCTGTACCGGATCAAACCCTAACAGCATCGCTTTTGCATAAGTTCTTGGACCAACGACTCCATCGTCATGTAAGATAAGCACAACACCATTGCTATAAAACTGAAACATCTCCGTTGCAGCCTGCGTTTGATTTCCAAAGTGTCCATCTGTTTTTCCCCTGTAGAAATCAAGGCCTCTTAAGAAATTCTGCCATTTCTTTACTAGCTTTCCTTTTGATCCCAACCTAAGAGTCTTTAGCTTCATCGTATTCTTTATCCTATAACAAATAACATGCACAGGCTATATAAGCCATATAATACAGTCATAATTGTGAAAACATATAAAAATATGTTTTTAATATTTATTTTTTTTTCTAGCATCTTTAACTATCTGTACTAGTGTATTCCAGTCATTAATTCTATAATCGCATATATCTTCACTCAGCTTATTATATTCCTGGCTCCACAGTATTGCTATACCAGAAGGATTCTGGTGCTTCCACGCACTTACATGCTCTGGTCTGTCATCAACAAATATATCGCCAGTGACTAGCTCCTTACTGGCAGTATAAACAATCTGATCGGAGTTAATGTTAAAATGTTTCTTTAACCATGCTGTACGCTCGTATACCCATGTCACGCTTGAATATACTGGCACAGTAACAATAAATAATTCAGCTAATTCTTTAATCTTTTCGAGTGCAGCTTTTGATCCTTCATAGGGCTCGAGGCCGGCCGCAAAGCCTGGATCAGAAAGGTACTTAATACACTTTTTGCAATTTTCTTCGTCAAAATAGCTAAAGATATCCCACTTCTTAATATCTTCTTTTTTATATCTTACGCCTGTTAGTGAGTTTCCAAATTCTAAAAATTCATTTAGAAAATCTGCTAAAACACCATCGACATCTAGAAGAACTCTAGGTCTTTTTAAACTCATAAAAAATAATAAAATATTATTTTATGTTTGTGTAAGCAGCTTTATAAAGCGTTATTTCTGTGTCTGCAGTATTGCCCAGTCAATTGCTGGCTTGATATAATCTTTGAGTACAGACTTTGCCTCTTCTGGTAGCATCCACTTATAACCAGTGTGCTCATACTGTCCAGTTTTAGGATTTTTTCTAATGGCCGGCTTTTCACCTGACGTTCCAACAAACATCTTGCACTTAGAACAGTGTATACTATCAGTACCCCATGGAAACTTAACATTTTCAAGGCTAGCCTCTTCACTAGTTTCTCTAATAGCAGTATCTAAAAATGTTTCTCCTGGCTCAGTTCTACCCTTAGGAAGATCCATGTGCTCACTATCAGTTGTTAGAACTAGTATATGCCAGGCATTTTTAATTTTTTTTATTACAACTATACCGCATGCATGGGTTATTTCTTTGCTCTTTACTTCTGAGATAAACCTCTTGAGCAATTTAATGTTGTTTTCCATGCTAGCTGACTTTAATTGTTGATTAGCTCTTTAATATACATGTGCAGAATATTTTCATTTTTCTGTTTTGGCATTCTTTTAGCGCCACCGACTATTTGATTAACCATAGCAAAAGAACCAGTAAGCTTATATAGCTGTTCACTACCGGGAGGGTATTCAAACACAATCCCCTCCATTGTTGAGGCAATGTTCTCGAGTGGACCAAGCTTCTTTAATTGTTTATCTAAAGTATCTTGAAGCGCTGACATATTTTCACCCTTTGCAGCTTGTATTGCATTAATAGACTGCTCTACCTCACCCTGCATTCTCTTTAGTTCTTCTCCATGGTCACTTACAAAGAATGACTTCATCCCCCTAAGTACCTCTATAGCAAAGTCACTAATTACTCTCTCTATCGGCAAAAGCATTGCGCTGATTACCTTATACCTATTGGCTTTAGTTGCCAATTGGCTTATAAGCTTCTGAGTATTCTTTGGAACAGCCTTTTTTAAGTCCCGCAATGAAGGAGCATCATCATCCTGAAGAATCAGCTTAACTAATTGTTCTTTTTGTTGTTGGGTTAAGGGTAATTTGTCAACTGGGCCAGAAAACAGCCTCTGTCTCACATAGTCTCTAAGTGTTGTACTATCAGCTGCTCCAGGGGCCGCTGCTGAGAGATCTGCAGCAAAATTATTATAAGCTGTTCCATTAAAGATATTCTTTAATGTGGCTAGCTGCGGTCCAACAACTTTCCAGTCTTTTTTCTCTTGTTTCTTTTCTGACGCTTCAATTCTCGTAAGAAGCTTTGCAAAAGAATCTTTTAGCATAGGAGCAGTAACTGTAGGATCATCACCAAAATAGCGCGCACCATGCATGACAATGTAATTACCATTATAGTTTATCACATTTCTATTTGCAGGGTACATAATCTCGGCATTAACATACACATCACCATCTTGTCCAAAGATGTCAGCTAGCTCTTTTTCTGATAACTGTTTTATTGCACTATTAATTGCTTTAAAACCACTTATGAATGCACCCTCTGCTGGGTGTCCTGTGAACTTTAGTATTAGCTCACTTGGTGACATTCCCCCTCGCTTAATATCACCGGCGTTGCGAGCAGTCTTTACTGAATCACTTTCTAGATCATATGTAAAAAATATATTTTGACCATCTACTTTCTCAATGGCTTCAATATTTCCCTGTGCTACATCTTTAAGCACATTTTTAATATCGCCGAATGTAAACTCAAGATTCTCTTGAATATGGCTTAAATGCCCTGCTGCTCCGCCCATATTATTTCCTTGCCGGCATTGGTTTGCCTATTGTAGGTTTATTTACAGCCTTTGCCCTGTTAGGCCGCACACTGTGTACCCACACAGCCATTGTTACTGCAACCGCTAGTGAAACTAGTGCCAAAAAAGGATCTTCAAATTTAAACCTGCTCATCACTATTTTTATACTTTTTTTCAAAATATCGCTCCGCAGCTCTAAGTTGTGAACGTATACGACTTATAGCACGGGTATAATCTGTGCGCGCAGGTGAACGGCGATGAGCACTATTACGCTGGCGTATTAAGCTCTGTAGTGTGTTATTAAGATCATCAATATGCTCTTGTGAGCCCCACTTGGCTAGCTCTCCTGTTGCTAGTGTTACTTCTTGCTCTGCTAGTTTTCTGGCATAGCCCTCGGCTAACCTAGCTTTTCCAAGCTCCTCAGCAATTAATTCTTTAATTAATATCTTTATATCACACACATCCATGGGTACTTAACTCCGGCAACTGGTATAACAATATATATCAGCGCTTTGCTTGAGTTAACTATACTTCAGTTTTATTTAGTGCTGAGCTTAATGCATGAGCAAGAAATAGCCGTATATGCTCAGCATCAGGTGCACCCGTAAGATCAAAGTGATTTTTTACGCGAGCTATAAACTGCTCGTTATATTCTACGTTGAGACTGTTTCCATTTGGAAGGTTAATATTTTGCTGCTCGCTTGACTTCTTGTTTTTTGACATAGTTTATTGTACGACTTTAATCGGCGCCATAGTATCTTCGATATCTGTGGCCTTATCATTATTTACAACATTTTTATGTGCATGTGCAGGTTCAACAACTATTTTTTCTTCGGCATCTTCTGGATCTGTTGCAGCGTCTCCAGATACTGCACCAGCAAGAATCTGCGCTAAACCACTAAGGTATGTCCAAAGTGCCAGGCGTTCTTCTTCTGTAAGGTTGTTGTAATACTCTTGAAACTCCGAAGATATTGTAGCATCACTAAGTGATTTACCACTTCTTATCATATTAAGCTTTTGCTTAAGCATTTCAGCAGTTACATCTTCAGGTTCAGGTATAATTTCAGGCTCCGGAGCTGGGGCCTTTTTCTCTACCTCTTTATCATCCCCTGGCTGATCCTCTGCTTTTTTGATGTCTTCTTTGCTTGGCTTCTTAGAGGGATCAGCAACTTTTTTCTTTTCTTCTTCTTCTTCAACAAGATAATTCAAATAAGTGTTTCTTGCAGCACTAGAAAGACTCTCACTTACAATTTTAGATAAAAATTCATCAAGCTGCTTTTTTGAATTAATAGTTGACATGTTATTTTACTTCCAGACGATCTTACTGTACACACTATCTGTGTATCTTTGGCTTCGAAGCTGTCTAAGCTCTTCTGCCTCTTCAGCTTTTTTTACTAGCTCTTCATTTTCCTGTATTGTTTCTTCACTAAGAAGTTCAGGTTCAGAAGCTTCACTGTTTTCTCTTCGCAAGATGTCTTCCATGAATTTATCAAACGAAATTTCTTTATTTTCTTCTATGACTTTAAAAAAGTCGTATTCATACGAGTATAGCATAACAATAAATATAACTTAACAGAAAGATAGTTTTAATAAAATTCTATCATTATTTTCTATTTTAATAGCCTGGCTTATAGTATCATTTATAACAAATGTATGAGCGACATCACCCTGTGCTACTAAGTTAACGGAAGCTATAGTATCTTTAGTTAAAGTAAAAAGATACTTTAGTGGTAAAGACATCTTAAGCTTAGATACTTTTTTCTTTTTTGTATAAGAAATTAACTTGACATGTTCTGATAATAAGGTACCTGTAGCACAGAAAATGCTGGCTGAGATAATACTACCTGATGTGTCAGCTAGCTTTATACCATCACTAAGCTGTGTTACTATATCTGTTTTTGATATGCGGGCTTTTAAGCTTTCACTTATAAAAACACTGCCCTGGTGTGCGCTTACATTCATGACCAGTGTAGGTTTTTATTGGCTAGCATATTCTGCCTATTCATTATATCAATTGAATCGCCATATATATCACTAAGTGCGCTAGCATAATCTCTATCTACATCCGTGATATCATTAATACTATGTGTATATACATCAACAGTAACCTTTGTACCAGCAATATTAATAACGGCGTGGTGCTTCATCTCATCTTCCAGCTCAAGGAGCTGGTCAATAAAGAACCTAAGTGTTTTACTGCTATATAGCTCGAGTACTCTGTGTAGCCTTCTAGGACCCTCTAGAACAACCCAGTCAGTCGTTACTTTAGTATCAATAGGTTTAACAACCTTAACTAATCCTGACAGGCTCTCAAGCCTCTTATCCTTGGCATTTTCACTTAACACACTTTTCTTAAGTGTACTTAGGCAGCTTTTAATGGTCTTCATTATTGTTATACTTTTTATACACCAAGTGCTTTTCTAACGCCGGCACCAAATGCTGCCTGAGCATCACCATCAAAGTCTTTTTCCCACTCTAAAGAAACACCCTTTTGTTTTGCTAGCCTAGTAACGTGCTTGCGCATATGATCTCTAAATCCAGCAAGTTCCCTTACAAGGTCTGGGTTATCTTTAAGATCAACAATCTCCTCACTAGAAAGTGCACCTGAAGATTCTAAATAGCCTATGTATGAATCCATTGCACTATTAACTAACTTGTCATACTCTCCCTGTGCAAGGTCAGCAAGATTCATAAGAAAAATAAAGCGTTTGGTTGCGCGTACGGCCTCACCCTTTGCACCACTGACACTAAGGCCGGTTGCAGCAGCAATATCTTTATAAAGCTGTTTTCCCCTAAACTTTCTTTTTTGTCTTTCAAGCTCTCGCTTCGCCAGTTCCTCTTCTGCTTCAGCATCAGCTGGATCAACTATTGCCGTATCATCTAGCGTTGGATCAATAACACTATAGCCTTCTTCTTCCCATGCTTCCTTGACTAACTTTCTTATTTCTTTTCTTAATTGCTGCTCATTTGTCATTTTAAATATTTCCTTACCATCACTTAGTGAAGCTAATAATTCCTTTATGTCATTATAGAAAGATTTGATTTTCTCTTGGGGTACTTCTTTAGCTAAAGTATAAAGGCTTTTGGCTAGCTCAACATTATTAAGAGGTACAAAGTCTTGGTCACCAACTGGTGGCTCAACAATAACATTTTCATCTTCTATTTCTGAACGTATTGGTACTATTGGCTCATAATTATGCTGGGGGGTATCGCTGACAGAATTATTGAGCACATCTGACAGAAATTCTTTAAGTACAACCTTTTTAATTTTTGCTAATTCCATTTTATTACTCTAAGCCTGGTTATCTTCTTCAAAGCTTTGCTCTACTGAGCTGGTTGGTGTAGTATACTTTGCCTTTGTCCATTTTCTACCAGTATACATTGTTAGAATAGGTATAAAGTATGTACTAGTTGCGGCAACATCAAAGGGCCGAACCTTCAGTGTACCAATAGCCTCCACAAGTGATAAAAGATATCCGATAGTTGTTACTAAAAAAGATATCCACAAAAGTGTGACGGACGCTGATCGAAGCCCATTAGAATCTCTCAGCCATAATTTTGAATGCTTAATATCTTCTTTCACGGTATATAAACCCTTCCTATTTCGTAAATAATTATAACAATTAGCTATATAATTTATTTTAAAGTTTCTGATGTTGCAAAAACTGTTAGTATTGTAACTGTTACACCCAGCACAAAACCACCGCCGGCGCCGATCACAAACCACATTTCAGTTTTAGGATTATTTAGCTTTTCGAGCCTCTTATCCATAAAGCTTATTGTTTTATCGCGCGTATCGACTTTTACTTTGCACGATTTTTTCTCTGCGTCCAGTTCAATCTGTAGCTTTGCCTTTTCTAGCTTATTGATTACCTTTAGCTCTTTTTTTAATTTCTCTATACGAAGATGGCATTCTTTATCTTTTTTCTTAAACTCAGCAATCGTTTCAGAAACTGCTTGTTTGCTAAATAAAACACCAGTGTATGGAGCTTTTTGACCTTTTCTCATAGGTGTTATAGCGCTGCCCACATCAGGCTCTCCTGGGGCGTTCTGTGGGGGTGAGGGTATATCTTTTATACTAGATTGTGCTACTTTACTCTTTGCATGCCGAAGGCTAATTCCCCCAGCTGTTACAGCATGCTGGCTTCCTATAGGGTAACACTTACATAGCAAAAATGGCAAACAGAGTACTAGGCATATTCTTCTATACATTTTTAATTATATAATATAGAAAAAGACTGTTACATTTTAGTTTATTGTGTTAAGCATCTTGTGGTATTTTTCTTGCTTACTCTTACCCTGTTTGATATCAACTTGGTTCCAAAATGGATCATTAGCATATTTTATGCTCTTTTGATCCCAATAACAAACACTAAAAAAAGCCACAAGATCACTATAAGTTATTTTATCTATCCCTGAATAGTACTTTGACATCACTGCTGCCTCATCTGAGATGTGTGATATTCCTAGTATATGCCCAATCTCATGTAAGGCGATATTTTTAAAATCATGTAGGTTATTAATTCGCTCTGGAAC
>Ga0233439_10001174_pt1 | contig 34690 bp, 33 predicted proteins | sample SI_123_September_6_FD_182713 | JGI IMG/M metagenome (GOLD analysis project Ga0233439, IMG submission 182713) | Seawater microbial communities from Saanich Inlet, British Columbia, Canada - SI_123_September2016_100_MG | ecosystem: Environmental > Aquatic > Marine > Inlet | place: Canada: British... | reverse complement strand
CGTGAACACCGATTCGCATGCAACACCAAAAGTGTTCACGTTCCGGTGCGAATAGGTGTTCACGTTCGATAAGAATCAGTGTTCACGATGCATAAGATTAGGTGTTCATGATGGGTGCGAATATGCACTATCTTCTAGCGAGATAGTTGATATTATTAGAGAAGAAAGAGAAGAGCGTCATGACTTTTAGAAGCCATCACTCTTCAAAATATATCAAAAAAGTGTAGTTAATTATGTTGAACTACTTGATTAGGCAGACTTGCCGTTGACCAGGAATTTCAAGGTTATCTTGGCGAATCCTTTGTATAGAATGCACTTATACGGTCCTCCCAATCTGAAACCGCGGTTTTTGAAATAATTGCTGATGCGAAAAATGATCCAGCTGAAGCCTTTTACCGCCATCATGGATTTGTAGCTTTTGGATGAAACCCTAGTATTTCATTCTTCCTCTGAGCTTGCATCATAACGGTATAGATTTTAATGGCCCCAAAAGTTCTTGCATTTTATTTCCCCCTCATCCTTGCCTTCTCCGCCAGGAGAAGGAGATTAAAGTACGCAAACTCTTAGATCAATTAGACACCAGAAAATAAATAACCGTCCAATACTTGGGCAGGATTCTTGTTTGTCATCAGCGCCTTAGTAAGAGGCGCATAACTAGCCACGTAACTATTGCTAGAGTGCTGATGGCTGACAAAAAGACCCGCAAGGTGGATTATGTGTGTTTCCAGGTGTCTTAGTAACTGTGCCTTAATTATGGATATAAGGCTATTGTTTCCAACCCTTGTTTTTCATCAAAGGCAAACATCAAATTCATATTTTGCACTGCCTGCCCTGCTGCTCCCTTTACCAGATTATCAATAACCGACAAAACAACTACAGTCTCTCTCTCTTGTGGAACCAGCACTGAAATCTGACAGTTATTACTGCCACGCACATTTCGTGTATCAGGATGAACGCCTGCGGGCAAAACATCAACAAAAGGTTCATGCGTATAACGCTGTTCATACAGAGTCTGCAATTGAGTTGCAGCATCACCCTCAAGTTGAGCATATAAAGTAGCCTGGATACCGCGGATCATAGGTACTAGATGCGGTACAAAAGTCAGCCCTACTTGCTTACCAGCAGCTAAAGACAAGCCTTGAGCAATCTCTGGCAAATGGCGATGGCCTGTTGCGGCATAGGCTTTAAAGCTCTCACCCGTTTCACTCATCAGAGTAGCAACGCTTGCCTTACGTCCTGCACCACTAACACCTGACTTCACATCGGCAATCAAATGATTAGTCTCTATCAAACCCTGTTCAATTAAGGGTAAAAAACCTAATTGCACAGCGGTAGGATAGCAGCCGGGACAGGCTATTAATGTTGCATCTACAATTTGGGCGCGGTTAATTTCTGGCAGACCATAAACTGCTTCACTGATTAAATCAGGGCAAGCATGCTTCATGCCGTACCATTTAGACCACTCATTCGCATCCTTAATTCTAAAGTCGGCAGATAAATCGATTACTTTGACATTACGCACTAGAAGCTGCTCTGCCATTAGCATAGCCGTACCATTTGGTGTAGCAAAAAACACCACATCACAAGTTGCTAGTGACTCTACATCTGGCTTGGTGAAACTGACATTAATACTACCACGTAAGCTCGGATACAAGGCATCCACTCGCGTTCCATCATCAGAACGCGAGGTAACCACCGCAACCTCAACCTGACCATGTAATGCTAAAATACGAAGTAACTCTACTCCTGTATACCCCGTTCCCCCAACAATTCCCGCGCGAATCATAAACAAACCTATTGCAAAATATAGTAATGACAGTTATTTTAACTGAGAAATTGAAAAAATTAAGCTTCTAAAATTGAATCTGGCTAAATTTACGCTGGAACTTTAACCATACCAATCAATAACGCCGAAAGAGCAGGGGTTAATAAAACTATCCATGAATACACAACCATTTATATTTAATCAAATTCATATTGAAGCGGCACGCAATGCCTCTGATGATTTTAACTTGTTCCATGACAAGCATAAGTGGCTACAAATCATGCATAATCCTTTTAAGGGGCCTATTGTTCTGGGCTTTCAGTTAAATGCAATGATTGAATATCAGCTTTATCTATACCGCACAGCGCATTATGAAAACCGCATTATTTCAGAAAATGGCTTACGGTTCAGTAATTACCAAATCACTTTTGTAAATGCCGTTCGCCCGGATCGAGAACTGTACCTAGACATAAAAAAAACAATTATTAAAACGATTCCTGAACTAACTTTATCCAACCGGATAACGATTAAATCCAATAATAAAACCGTTTTACTGGGTTCTAAAAAAGAAACTCAAAGGCCATTATTCCTGGCAGACACTGATCTATCAAGCTTACCTGATTTAAACTCATTACCGAACTGCTCTACGGTTCCAGGTAGCCACTATTTTTTAAAACGGAAATATATTAATAATGGCAATGCCAAAAATTTTTTATCAGGTTCGCTGGCGGAACAATCGGATTACTTTGATGAAATAGATGGTCTAGCTGAATATCCGGAAATTTTTCCCTGCAGTTTAACGTCGGGGGCATTACTGAACAAAGCGCAAGTAGAAGACCGACATGATTTTAAACGCAACCCAATGGTTTATACATCGCATTGTATTTCTGTCAATCGGGAATATTTACGCCTATTGAAAAATAATGACAAATTACATATTCTGGTTAATCAATTGCCTGAATCAACATCAAGAACGCTGAACAATACGGGCATCATGTTACGTGTTTATGATTGCTTCGGCTTACTGGAAGACGCCAAAATTTTATTCAGGGCACGCTTATGCCTAGTGCCTCTGGAAGAATTACTCAATAACTTAGGAACTCGCAATAAATAACCCACTCATCTAGTTTCTCTTTTTGTCCGTCACCTTAATTAAGCACAAGTAAATTCCTATTACGCAAACCGATTGCTAAAAACCAGTTCACTACTATCCAATTGCCCACCCCTCGGATTTGCCTCCTGTGTAGCCTTGCCTATTGCCAGACAAAGCGCTATCACATGATCATCAGGTAAGTTGATCCATTGCCCCACTTGTTCAAAATCAAAACCATCCATCGGACAAGAGTCATAACCCATCGCTTTTGCCGCTAACATCAATGTCTGTGCTGCGATACCGCAGGAGCGCATTGCCTCATCTCTTTGCACTTGATCTTTACCGAGATAATATTGCTCAATTGCTGGCAATAGAAAATCTTGTATGCTCTGCTCGGCATTTGCCCAATAACGTTCAGGCTGTTTTTCCCAAGACTTTAAATCCGCACAGATCACAATAAATAAAGAAGCATCGGTTACCTGCGCCTGATCCCACGCAGCAGCTCTAATCTGCTGCTTAAGTTTTGGCTCAGTTACATTAATAAAGCGCCAGTTCTGGATATTAAAAGCGGTTGGTGAAAGTAATGCCAATGAAAATAGCTCGCTCACCTCTTGATCACTAATGGCGTGACTTGCATCAAAATATTTAACGGCTCTACGTGTTTGTATTGCTTCTTTTGTTTGCATAGTTTTTCCTTGTACAATTATTTTTTATATAACAGCAATTTTCCTACCATCACATTAACTCACCCAATGAAAAGACTCGATAGACTTCATAAGCTGGCTCTTGATAAGGATGAACTTGCAATAGCGTTGTTACGACCTGCTTAATTAACTGATCATCACAAACCATTTCTACTTTATATTCACTGAGCCGGGTTATTTTATCGGATTCGCCAATAAAGGGCTGACTACCTTCCAATGGCTTAAATTGCCCTGCGCCTAAAACCTGCCAAGAACAACAATCATACTCACCAATTCTGCCTGCGCCTTCTCCAAATAAGGCTGATTTCACCTCTTCAACATGGCTTTCTGGAACGAAAAAACTCAGTTTAAACATGGTTTAATTGTTGCTGTAAAAATTCAGGAATACGCTGTTCTAACCAATATTGGGGTTGCAACGGGTTGTTTCCCGTAATAAAACCGACATGCCCACCTGCCTGAGTTGACTCTAATAATACAGACGAAGATAGCTCACTTACGTCAGGAATCACCGCTGGTGTCATAAAAGGGTCATCTTGTGCCTGAATTAATAAAGTAGGCACAGTAATCGCTTTTAAAAACTGGCGTGAACTGGAACGCTGATAATAATCTTCCACATTATCGAAATCATACAGCTGGGCAATTACGCGATCATCATATTGCCAAAATGAATTAATATTGTCCAGATCGCCTATCTGCCTGATTATCTCTGCTTCTGATGTTTTGCCTAAAGACTCCAGATATTGCTGCTTTAAATGTAGATATTCTTTTAATTCACGCAATAAGCTAGCGCGATACAGCTTAGAAAAACCGCTATCCAGTTTGTTGGCGCATGCACTCAGCACCAGAGGAACCGACACTGCTGTTGCAGCAAACAACTGTAAATCGTCGCCCTGCTCGCCTAACCATTTCAATAATACATTACCGCCTAAAGAGAAGCCGACTGCAGCCATTTTCGTATCCGGCTCACGGGCGTGCAGGGTACGATACAGAAAATCTATATCGCCTGTTTCGCCCGAGTGATAGCAGCGTGATGAATGATTATATTCACCACTACACCCTCTGAAATTCAGCGCGGCACTGCGCAAGCCTTGTTGTAATAGTACCTGCTGTAAGCCTTTTATATAGACCGACTGCGAACTACCCGTCAGGCCATGTAACAATATAACCAGCGGCTGATCTCCCTCACCACAGAAATCAATATCTATAAAATCGTCATCAGCCGTCAGCAACCTTTCGCGCTTTAATACGGGGTTTACAGGTTTGCGTAATAAGGCCGGGTACAAAGTTTGTAAATGGGGATTATTTAACCACCATGCCGGTTTAAAAGTAGATTGAATTAACATCATTAAATCGAAGCTTGTCTATAACGAACCCTATGAATTCTAATTATCCTGGAGTAATCAACATTTACACAGATCCAAATTGCTCTATACTTTACCTTAAGATATGCCTGAATCCGAAACTTCATTTTTAAAAGACACGTATCACCCTAACTTTGGGATCAATTTTTTTATCATTGCTTCAAAAACTACAAAGATAACGGCTAGATTGTTGTTTTAATCTAGGAGGCTGTCCGAGAATAGAAGCCGTAGCAAGGGAAAGCCTTTTTGAGTCAGTTTTTTCGAACATTTAGGCGAATAGTTGCGCTCTTTAACGAAAATGTTCGGGGGAAATGGCCAAAAGGGATTTTTCCGCAGTAGGGTCTCTATTCTTGGACATCCTCCTAGCCGCATGTCTCAGGATAGTTTTCGCCTTATTTGAAAAACAACCATCAAATAAAGAGCGTAAAAATTATGACAACGAAATACTCACACGCAAGAAAAGCGGGGAGTCCCTACTTTTGCGAAAACTCATTTTGGACATCCAAGCCCACAACGCGGCAAAGGCTTAACGGGACTGATTAAAATCTACGATGCCCTGATTCGCGCTGCGTCCACTTATAAAAACTCTAAAGGTATTTTTATTTAGTGACCACAAATGACTTGAAAATCATTTTTTCCTTGCGCCATAATACCCAGGTAGGTTTTTGCCATATCACTGATGGGAGTCCCATGGCGCTTAGGTAGACCCTGTTCAATTGCTTGTGCCTGAAAGGTATGTTTCTCTATGACTACACCAATCAGAGCAACACCGGCGTGAGATATAATTTCTCTGTCAGATTGTTCTAATCGATAGGTACGCATAATCTTTTCCTATGATCAGTTTATTAACTTACCCTTTTGGTGAGTTAATAAACTGTTCACAAAAACACATATAATACCTATATTACAATGGATTGAAGTGTTTTATGCTTTTCGAGTTTCGCAATCAGGTAATACCGATATAATCTCTCTTTATATTGTTAATTCAACAACCAGATTAGAGGATTTTTTATGAGTAACCCTGTTCATATCGTTTGCCCTGACTGTTCAGCTGTTAACCGAATACCTGCTGACCGGCTGAGTGATAACCCTCAGTGTGGTAAATGTCATCAGGCGGTTTTTTCTGCGCATCCTGTAGAGTTGACTGCCCGAAATTTCCAGCAACATATGCAGCGTAATGATATTCCCGTGCTTGTTGACTTCTGGGCTCCCTGGTGCGGTCCATGCAAAACGATGGCGCCTGCTTTTGTGCAGACAGCAGGACAACTGCAGCCGGCAGTACGTCTGGCAAAACTTAATACCGAAACAGAACAGTCGATTGCCGGGCGGTTCGGAATTCGCAGCATCCTTACCTTAGTGCTCTTTCAAAATGGCAAAGAACTAGCAAGACAGGCGGGTGCCATGAGCACCCAGGCTATTGTAGGCTGGACTAAAAGCATATTTAAGCTCTTATCGGTTGACTCCTTATATAGGCATTTCATGCAGGCTAATACGCAGTAGTTATTTATTTTCATCATTCCCACATATTAGCGTATTATGATGCATGAAAAATATTACACACCCTGAATATATGGAGCAATACCCGTGCTGGTTTTGCATTACACGACATCACTAACCCATAGCCTACCAAGCAAATATGACAGCAATCCCTTTACATTTTGAGTTGCCTGATAGCCAGACTGCAATAAAATTTCTGAAAAAACTACATAAAACGATAGATTTTGAAATAGCCTCGCAGCAGTACACGATCAAAACATTTTACGATAGCTTCGACTGGCGGCTCTACAATGCCGATATTTTATGTGAATTCAATCAATCAAAATCTGCCTCATATATTAGTCTTATAGATAGAAATAGCGGCGTCACCTTTGTCCTGGAAGAGCAACAGGATGTTCCTCGCTTTAGCGATCAACTTCAAAACGGACGGCTAAAAACTCAATTATCTGCATTGCTGGAAATGCGGGCATTATTGCCTGTATCGCAACTACCTCATCAGGTACATCACATCAATGTACTTAACAAAGATAAAAAAACAGTCTTGCGTATCAGACTGGATGAGTATGAATCGCTGGCAAATCATATTACTCTGCAACCGCTAAAAGGCTATGATAAAGCACTAGCTAGAGTCAGCTTGTTATTGCAAAACTCGCTACAATTAAAAACTACAACGCCCTCTGCCACATTAGATCACGCCCTTAAATATCAAGGCCGCAAAGCACAAGACTACGGCTCTAAACTAGCGCTAAAACTAGACCCTAAAATGCGCGCCGGCCAGGCGAGCATCATCATCTATCGGCAGTTATTACGCACCATACAAATGAATGAATGTAATACCATCGCCGATATAGATAGCGAATTTTTACATGACTTTCGTATCGCCATCAGGCGTACTCGGGCAGGTTTGAGTCAGATCAAGCACACCCTACCTTCCCCTATCGTCGCGAAATATGCTGTGTTTTTTGCCTGGTTAGGTCAAATAACCGGACCAACGCGTGATATGGATGTTTATTTATTAAGCTATGAACAATATAAAGCGACTCTGCCTATTTCGCTAAGAGCAGATATCACGCCTCTGTATGCGTTCCTTAAAGATAAGCAGATTGAGGCACAAAAAGAACTAGCAGCTAAGCTGAACAGCCCAAACTACAGAACGCAATTGGCTAACTGGGAACAGTATTTAAAAGCACCGTTGGCCAAAAAAGACCGTGCTAAAAATGCGCATATAAGTATCAAAGAACTGGCCGATCAGCGTATACGCAAAGTTTACAAACGCATACTTGTGGAAGGCGAGGTGATTAATGATTCTTCTCCCGCAGAAGCATTGCATGATTTAAGAAAGACCTGTAAAAAGCTACGTTACTTAATGGAATTTTTCCAGAGCCTTTATCCCAAAGATAAAATGAAATTTTTAATCAAATCCTTAAAAGACCTGCAGGCTGTGCTGGGTGATTTTCAGGATTATGAAGTACAGGAAATTAATATCAAGCATTTTAGTGAAGAAATGATGGCAAATAACATTCCCTCCAATACATTTCTGGCGATGGGCGTATTAGTCCAGCACCTTGATGCGATGAAATGTGCGGCACGTGATCAATTCGCCAAACAGTTTACTCTTTTTGAACAGCCGGAAAACCAGCGCGCCTTTAAACATTTGTTTGCGCACAAGGGATAGGGGATAAAGATGAAAATAATCGCAAGCTATAATATTAAGGGCGGTGTAGGTAAAACGTCAACCTCTGTGAATCTGGCTTATATTGCCGCACAACAGGACTATAAAACATTAGTATGGGATCTAGACCCCCAGGGCGCCAGTAGTTATTATTTTAGAGTCAAGCCGAAAGTCAAAGGCGGGAGCAAACAATTAATTGCTGGCGACCGAAATTTAGATGGCTTAATTAAAGCAACGGATTTCAACAACCTGGATTTATTGCCTGCCGATTTTTCTTTCAGAAACCTGGATCTGGTCCTAGATGAGCGAAAAAAACCCACCCAACGCTTAAAAAAACTCCTCAGCCCGCTGACTGAAGAATATGACCTTATTATTCTCGACTGCCCGCCAAATATATCCTTATTGTCGGAGTCCATTTTCGCAGCCTCGGATATTTTGCTCTCGCCTATTATCCCTACAACTCTCTCTTTGCGCACATTAGAGCAATTAAAGAAATATATTAAAGATAATAAACTAAAGCACCTACAGTTAGTTCCTTTTTTCTCTATGGCAGATAGACGCAAGAAAATGCACCGGGAAATTATTGACACATTAAGTGAAAAACATCCTGATATTCTCCAAACCGCTATTCCCTACGCCAGTGATATAGAGCGCATGGGGCTAGAACGTAAGCCTTTAGGTGCCTACCTCAAAAAAGGACGTTCTACAGTAGCCTATCAGCTACTATGGCAAGAATTATTAGCCCGAATGAATAATCACGAGACTTAAGCAGCCTCAATAGACCCTGGCATCAAAGGCACCCTTTCCAAAATAGATAAGCGACAAAACCAGTCCAACTTAGCAGCAACAAAGCCCATGCCAGATAACTCTGACGATAAATAATCTCAATATCTAGTTCAGGTATTGAGTTTTTATCCAGCTGGTTTAATTTCCCAGTCACTTTTTTAAGCTTCTTGTTTAATTCCCGTGACCTTTCTTTTTGCTGCTTTTTATACAGCTCGATACCCTTCTGAATCCCCTGCGCTATTAGCTTGCTCTGCTCTTTTGTTTGCCCAGGTCGTTGCGTCGCCTTAGCAATTTTCACAGACTCATCAAGCGTTTCTGGGGATGTTTGTTGTTTTGAATATTTACTCATCTTATTAATAACTCATCGTCGCAGGAGACTAAATCAAACGTATTTTATTGTAACGTAAAATTCAATAAAGCAAGGAAAATCTATTATGTGCTAGCGCCCTTAACCTACCTTTCCTCGCAGCAGAAGCCAATAAACTACAACAACTTTGAACGCATTCTATACGCATGTAAGCTAAATTTTTTTTGAATATATAGCCGCGCAACCAGCGTTTGTCCCAAGGCAATCCCGCCATCATTAAGCAGATATTTCTCAGCAGACAGCACAGTTTTTCCCTCTAGTTTTAATTTCTCTATCACCGATTCCAATAACAGACGATTCTGAAATACCCCACCACTTAATACAATGGTATTGGTCCGGGTTTGATCTGCAAGTTTCATCAGTCATTCAGCCGTGGCGGCACTCAAGCTATGATGAATCCTTGCCGCTATGACCCCTTTTTCTTGCTGATTTTGTAGCTCCGTTAATACTGCTAGCCAGAGTGGCTGCCAGTTGATAATAAACATCCCTTGTTGCTGCTCTATATAATAGGGATAAGTATTATTCACTTGCTGACTAAATTCACTAGCCGCCAGGCTTTCTAATTGCATAGCCGCCTGCCCTTCATAACTTACCCGTTCAGGACTTAGCCCCAAGATAGCGGCAAAGGCATCAAACCAGCGGCCGCAAGAACTGCTTAACGGCGAGTTCAGACCTTTTTCTATCATAGTAGAGAGGGGTTCTAAAGGTTTGCCTGCCAGGAACTTGAATATTTCTAACCCTGCATAGTCTGTTTTGATTTGCTCAAAATCTTAGTAGTATCTTAGCTGCGCGTAAGCACTACGCCAGGGTTCACTTATAGACTGTACACCCCCCGGCATAGCGATCGGCTGAAAATGTCCTAAGCGCTGACATGCAGCATAATCACTAAGTAGAAATTCCCCTCCCAATAACTGCCCTTCCACACCCATGCCCAGACCATCAAACACAGCGGCTAAGACGGGCTGGGTATTTAAAGGCAAGCCATACTCTGCCATGCAGGCAGCGATATGCACATGATGGTGCTGTACTCTTTGTAATGGCAGCGAGTATTTTTCAGCCAACTGCTGCCCATATTGGGTGGATAAATAATTGGGGTGCAAATCAATTGCGATCAACTCAGCTTTAAAATCAAATAACTGTTGATACAATTGCAGTTGCTGCCTGTAATCAGCCAGCGTTGCAGTACTTTCCAGGTCGCCGATATGCTGCGACACTATAGCCATGTCGTCTTTTAGCAGGCAGAAGCTCCCCGCCCATTGCCAGAATTTGTGGTTGTGCTTTAAAGCCTGCTGGTAATTTCAGGACTTCCGGGCTATGTCCTCGAGCTCGACGTAACAAACGTATTTTGTTACCCAGTTTACGCGTAACAGAATCATCCAGACGATTAATAATCTCCCGATTATGCAGCAAAAAATAATCGGCAATAGCGGATAACTTTTCCCGTCCCTGTTGATTAGCTATACACTGCGGTTCATCACTAATATTGCCTGAAGTCATCACCACAGGACATTCCAGGTATTGCATTAAGAGACTGTGCAGAGGTGTATAGGGCAAGGTAAAACCTAAACTTGCTTCATTCGGTGCTACGCTGGCAGCCAGTTTATTTTCTTTCGCCGATAAAATAACTATCGGCGCTACTTTATCGGTCAGTGCCTGTTGCTCTTGCTTGCCTAGCTGAGCATAGCTCTCTACCATGACAATATCCTTGGCCATTAAAGCAAAGGGGTTAACATAGCGACCTTTTCTTTGCCTTAATACTACAACAGCAGATTCATTCGTGGCATCGCAGGCTAAATGAACTCCGCCGATGCGTTTAATGGCAATAATATGTCCTTGCTGAATCAATAAAACGGCTTGTTGGATTGCATTAGAGCGGTATCGATTCTATGCGCGGCATTATTTTCCAGCCAGAGCTCAGGACCACAATCTGTGGCAACAATTTGCCTGAGCATGGAAGCGGCGATTATCCGAAGCATCATATTCCTGCTGGCAGCGGGAGCACATGCTAAATTCAGCCATGCTGGTATTGCAACGATCATAAGGAATGCGCTTGATTATGGATAAGCGCGGCCGCTAAAGAGCCTTGCATAACAACCGGAAAAAAAACTGCATCGCTTCGGTTTCTACGCATGATAAAGCCCCGATTTCCAGCCACACGGTAGTTACTCGCTTATAGTGTTGCTCTTGGACTTGTTGCTCTATGATTTCTAAAATGCTTTCGCATAATGACATTTCATGCATAACAAATATCTTACCACTTGAGCATTAATTATCTCTATACTTCGCGCAGTCATGCACTAATTAGATAATAAAAGAAACTGAATTATGAGGTAATTAATTTTTTGTCTCTGAGCTTGATAAATGGTCAGAAAAAGAATGATCGATAAAGTTTTTTAGAGTACTCGGCATTGAGTTACTGAGTGGACATCTAGGAATTTGAACTTGAAACATGGAGCGGGAAACGAGGCTCGAACTCGCGACCCCAACCTTGGCAAGGTTGTGCTCTACCACTGAGCTATTCCCGCATCTTGAATTGTTTCTGGTATATATGGAGGCTGCGAGCGGAATCGAACCGCTGTAGATGGCTTTGCAGGCCACTGCATAACCACTTTGCTACGCAGCCTTTGTATCGCAATAAAAAAGCCGCGATTAGTCGCGGCTTCTAAATTTCATGGAGCGGGAAACGAGGCTCGAACTCGCGACCCCAACCTTGGCAAGGTTGTGCTCTACCACTGAGCTATTCCCGCTCTGATTGAATTGCTTATTATAAAGAAATTATGAATTCTGTCAATATCCGTATTCAATTATTTCAAGTTTGAAGTCAGTGTCCAGCCTTTAACGCCCTGACGACAATCACCAGCTTCATCCTGTATTTCTACATTAGCAAAAAGATTTTTCTTACCAAAAGCTTCCTGAAAACTTTTGATGGTTACTCTAGTTCCTGAAGGAGCACTACATACAACATCCTCAATACTTTCACTATCAAATGATGACATCTGCCCCGGGATTTTCAAAATCCTTAGTGCTGTACCAGGTAATGCATTGGGTGCTTGCAAGGTGTATGTCTTGCCAACTGAATGATCTACCATCTGAACATGCTGTGTTTTTGAACTACCACCCGAAAAAATAAAAATAGCACCAACGGCTACGATGGCTGCAATCCCCCCAAAAAATACTTTAGGATTTTCATCTTTAAGGTTCACTAAAAAAGGTTTTGCTTGTTCAGCGGCATCCTCTACAGCACCTATTGCTTCTTCAACTGTTTCTTTTACATCTTCGACAGCCTCTTCAACGGTGTCTTTAATATTTTCTAAAACTTCTTCAGTCGATTTATCTTCACTCATGGGTGACTCCTCATTGTCAAATTAGTTTTTATTATTTATCTGGCATAACAACCAGCTATTATACTTTAAATTTACCGCCCTTTCCGTTTCATCATTCCCTTTGACGGATTATAGCCTATGATAGCAAGTATCAAAAATAGCATAAATGCTGCTGCGGTATAAACGAAAGCCTGTTCGTTTAACTGAGCATACAGTGCGAAACGCAAAAATTCAACCGCTTGCGAAAAAGGGTTATATTCCGCTATTTTATACAGCCATGTACTGGATTCTTTTAGTTTCCATAAAGGATATAGGGCCGTCGACATAAAGAACATCGGAAAAATCACAAAATTCATTACCCCGGCAAAATTTTCCAGTTGCTTAATAAAAGAGGATAATAATAAACCTAATGCACCTAGCATTAAGCCCGAAAGCATCAAGGCCGGCAATAAATATAAGTACCCTTCTAGAGGTGCCTGAATTTCGTAAAACCAGGCGACACCTAAAAACACATAGACTTGTAGTATGGAAACAAAAACCCCGGCTAATAGTTTACATAGCAATAGATACCAGCGTGGCAAAGGGCTAACGAGCAAGATCCGCATACTACCCATTTCTCGGTCGTAAACCATAGACAGGGAACTTTGCATCCCATTAAACAGCTGAATCATGCCGATTAGGCCTGGCGTGATATACACTTCATAAAGTATATAAGTCTCATAGGGCGGAATAATGGCAATACCTAATGCAGCTCTAAAACCTGCCGCAAAAACAAATAACCAGATCAGCGGCCTGACTAATGCGGATAGAAAGCGTTCTTTCTGCTTTACGAAGCGCAGTAACTCTCGAAATACAATTCCCCATAGAGCAAACCAGTAATGAAATATACGCATCAGCTTTTACCCTGGGTTAATTTAAAAAATGCATCAGTAATATTATCCGTCTTTGCCTGCCGACTTATCTCTGCTTCCGATCCTTCTGCCTTGAGCGCTCCCTGATGTATCAGTACGACTTTATCCGAGGCGTAGATTTCATCCATTAAATGGGTTGCCCAGAGCACTGCCAGGCTGCCGTCCTGTACCAGTTGATGCACATGCTCGACAATCGCTTGCCTGCTAGGTGCATCCAACCCAACCGTCGGTTCATCTAGCAGCAGCACACTGGGTTTATGCATAAGCGCCCGGGCAATTTCTACGCGCCGCCTATGCCCACCATTAAGCTGGCGAACGATCTCTTTACGCCGCTCGTACATGCCCAGGCGCTCTAACTGTTCCTGTATGCCTTGGTTAGCTTTTTTCCTACCAATACCTTGTAACGCAGCATGATAACGCAGATTTTGTTGCACACTTAAATCCAGATCCAGCGTCGTTTGCTGAAACACTACACCTAATTGTGCCAGCGATTTTAATGGCTTTTTCTGAATATTAAACCCTGCTAGCTGGATATCGCCCTGTTTATGGGCATACAGACGGGTAATCAGGGAATATAAGGTACTTTTTCCGGCGCCATTAGGCCCTAATAAAATACAGCACTGCCCTGCTTCTACGGAAAATGACAGCTTATGCAGTACCTTTTTTTTACCGTAGGAAAAATTTAAATTACTTATTTCTAATGCCAGATGCTTAGCCATTTTTATCCTGATTCTGTGTAGAGCGTTGTAGATTTTTTAACGCGCGGGAATAGCGGACTAAAGTCCGCTCTACGTATACTGATTTATGGCTTGACTGCCACGCCCCATGGGTAGCGTCCTACCGCTATTGATTTGGTCACCTTATGTTCTGCTAAATCAATAATGGAAATATCGTGACTCACCCCATTTGTCGTGTATAAGCGTAACTGATCGGGCGAAAATGCCAGGTTCCAGACCCTTGCACCCACTAATAGATATTTTTCTACCTGATAGGTCTGCGCATTAACAACCGCGACTCGATTAGCTGGACCCAGGGCAACATAAGCCCATTGATGTATATCATCGACCACCACACCCACCGGCTGGATTTTATCCTGGCCCAGACCAGGCACGGCAAAATTAATTCGCTGCGTTATTTCTTTAGTTGCGACATCAATCACCATTAAAGTACCATCGATTTCCGAAGTTACCCATAATTCTCGGCCATCTGCGCTAAAGCTTAAGGCTCTGGGCCTTGGATCTACCAGCGTATTGGCTTTTATTTCATGCGTATTCGCATCGATCCAGTGCACCATATTGGTAGTTTCGGAGGCACTGACTATCCATTGATTATCCGGACTCACCGCAATACCTTCAGGCTCCACTCCTACGGCAATGGTTGTGATCGCCTTCTTGCTCTGTAAATCGATGACTGTTATCTGGTTATCATCTTCATTCGATACATACATGCGCGTACCTAATGAATTGATGGCAAAGGTTTCCGGATCTTCGCCCGAGGGTAGCTTAGATTTCACCGCCAGAGTATTCGCGTCCAGCTCCAGTACCATATCATCATCGCTGGTAGCGATATAAAGGCTCTGACCGTCCGGGCTAATTTTTATACCGCGTGGCCTTTGCCCTATATTAATCGTTTTAATCAATTTGCCTGCGATGGGGTCGACGACTGCGATAGCATTATCTTTTTCCAGGCTGACAAATACGGTTTCTGCAACACTAGTCGTTGCCACTATTAATAAAACTGAGCTGAGTAATAATTTAGCGTTCATATCCATTCCTATTGGCATTGTGTTTCTGACCTGTCATAGCCTAATGTGTCTAATTCATTTTGGGGATGTAAAAAACCTTCTAAAGGCGGTGCAGTCACTAATGAAGTGGGTGCGGCTAATAAAACCGGCTGACGTAATTGACCATTCCAGTCTCTAAAGCTAAGCGGCCGTCCTTTATAGCCTTGTAATTTAAAGCGCTCGCTAAGTAAGTACGCTTTGATAGTGGCCGCACCAACAGCTTTGATGCGCGTTACAGCTTCACCTATCGCACGGATCGCAAGATAAGCGGCATAATCCTGTTCTTGCATCTGTCGTTCTGCCAGCGCTTTAAAACGATTCTGAATTTGCACTGCACCCCACTGCTCATGTGCCGGATGCCACGCAGTAGCGATCAGCCCCTGAGTACCAATCACCAGTCTGGGTAACCAGGTTCGATAGCTGATATATTCGCCAAACAGCCCCTGCTCATCAGCAACAACCAAGACATCGTAATCATCAACCTGAGTAAATACCGGTATATCAGATTGCGCTGTACGTCTAGCATCATAAGTATGTAGCCACTTTTTTTCGGCAACTATTTTCATCCCAAAACGCTTGGCTGAACGCTTAATCGCTTGCGCATATAACGCATCTTCAGCTGTGTTACCGATTACCAAAAACCAACGATTCCAGCGCTTTTTTAACATATATTGTGCCAGGGCATCAGCGCGCATGGCACGGCTTGGCAAAATATGTAGAACATCAGCTAAGCATTGGTTTTTTCTAAAAGCATCGGTGCGGGTCGCCACATCAAACAATAATGCCTGATTATTATTTAATTGATGTAACTCCACTAACTGCTGTGCAGGTAAATTTACTATTACCAGCTGTATACCTTGCTTTAAAACCTGACTAAAAGCCTGTTTAACATCGCCCCCTATAGGCACAATAACTTGCTCCAAGAAGTAATTCTGCTGAGTAAACTGACCCGTAGTATTATTATCTTTCAAGCCTAATAAAGCGCCTTGCAAGCCCTTGTCTTCAATAAAGGGAGCTAAATTAGACAGCGCCGCAGGTACTTGTTGTTTCTGAGTAAGATAGGCAATTTTAATTTCTTGAGACTCACTGGCTAGTATATTGATGCAATAAACCAGCGAAAATATAAATATAAAACCTGCAAATAAACGGGTCAGCATTTTGTAGAGAAATAATGTAGTAATTCGGTTTTTTATTATATATTAGCTAGTCTTATAAATCTTCAAGTGTCCTTCAGAATCTGATGAAAACAATACCCTATCTTAGTCATATATTCATTTACCCTATTAAGTCCCTTGCAGGTATAGAAGTAAAGCAATGGGAAGTGGCTCCAGCCGGGTTTAAATATGACCGAAAATGGATGCTGGTCGATGCACAGGGTAATTTTCTCAGTCAGCGCAATTTACCTAGAATGGCACTCATACAAACACAGATTATTGATCAGCAATTAGTCGTCTCTGCCAGCGGCCAGGAAGATCTGCCTATTAATCTGCAAATGCCAGCTGGCAAAACAGACCATAAAGTAACCATCTGGAATGATCAATGTACGGCACAAGAAGTAAGCCAGGAAGCGAGTCTATGGTTTAGTGATGTTTTACAGATGTCTTGCTCTCTCGTCTATCAACCTGAAGCAAACATTCGTAGCGTTGATCAAAAATACGCACAAGCAACAGATCAAACCTCTTTCAGCGATGGTTTTCCCTTTCTTATCACTTCAGAAGCCTCTCTGGCATTATTAAACAAACAGATGGATCTAGCACTCTCTATGCGCCGCTTCCGTCCTAATCTGGTGATTAAAGATTGTGCCAGTTATGCAGAAGATTACTGGCGTAAAATTAGTATCGGTAATATTTCATTCAGACTACCCAAACCCTGTGCTCGCTGCGCCATACCTCAGATAAACCCTGATACTGCATTATCCGACAAAGAACCACTACGCACCCTGGCAAAAACCAGAAAATGGAATAATGAGGTATTTTTTGGCCAGAATGCCCTGCATGATAATCAGGGGCTATTAAAAGTAGGCGATACTGTAACTATAGAGAAAACAGGGGATGCTCAGCCGCCATTGGCTAATGTAACGGTCGATTAACGTCAGACACCTTTATCCCACATTTTTACATAAATCAGCGTATTACTGGGTTACGACTTATTTTCAAAAGTATAGTACGTTTAAAAAGTGGTCAAATAGCACTGCACTGAGAAAACTCGTAACAATGGGTGAATTTTCATCCCAACTGAGCCAATTTGAAAATTATTTCACTCGATTGGGTGTGATATTTTTTAAAACACGGCTTTTTCGTTCAAGCACTAATTACTTCATTACTCATTGATTATTTCTTGCCTTTTTCATTCCATAAAAACTGTTTTAGAAACGTGATACCTGTCTTAAGTCCAGCTGACCTGTAAAAACTTTATTAAAAATTTTGCTTACCGCTATTCATTTCTCAGTGCATTCCTTGCCGCTCTATCTACGAGTGTAAACAGCTTATCAATTTCATTTTTTTGGCTAGTTACTTGATGTCCACGAACTTTTACCAATTCAAAATCGATTTGATCGCTTATTCTGTAAAAATCCTCATACAACTCATAATTATTAAGTCGTTTATTGTTCTTTGAGTAGTATTCTCTTGCCTCTAACCGCTCCCGCCTGCCGGGTAAGCCAATAATATTTTGAGAGTCCGTATGCACAACCACATGACAGCCTAAGGTCTGGATATCACTTAGCGCCCATAATAAAGTTTGTAATTCCAGCTTTGTTGAAGATGTCTGCTCAACCCGCTTCACTTTTACCTTTTTCTTCAATGATTCCAGTGACAATTTTCGATCAAATACAGCGAGATAAGCTCCATAGCCAATTTTTGAGTGAGTATTCACACTTCCATCTGTAAATAACATGAGTTCATCCATAATAAATACTTGTATGCTTTAAGCTAACGGGGTGTTTACTGGTAAATATTCGACGCTAAGGAACCAAACCAAAATCTAGTTTTTCTAATACCCCCTCCTTGCCAAGGGTCGGGGGGGAGGGGGCTGAACGGTTACACAATTTTAGATGTCCAATGAAACATTCTCAGCTATATATAACTACCAATTCTGTAAAAAATTGTGCACATGTTTTTTGGGTGTTTTAGCCAGCTTCTGGAGCAAATTAAATGGAATATTATCTATATCATAGTGTTGATTTATATTCCCTAACATTGCAATCCATAGCTTTGTGGTCATTTGAGAATCGTATAATGCCCTATGAAAAACACCCTCTTCAGGAATATTTACATGCTTTACCAGGGTTCCTAACTTATGATCTGGCGCATCTTGATAAAGTCTTCGTGCAACGAGCATTGAGCAGGCGAATTTACCTGAGTATGTTCTTGATATTCGCTCTAGCTCTGCATCCAGAAAACGCTTATCAAATGAAGCATTGTGTGCAACCAAGTTATAACCGCTAATGAAATCAGCAAATTGATGCATGACTTCCTCACAGGATGGAGCATCTGCCAGCATTTTATTAGTGATTCCTGTATATCCTTCAATAAAACTGTCAATATACTGACCAGGATTCATCAGTTCTTGGAAATGACCAGTAACTTCCCCATCCTCAATACACACTGCACCAATTTCAATAGCACGATCTCCCACATTTGGTGAGAGTCCAGTGGTTTCAAAATCTAGAATTATTACTGTATTAGCCTTAGACATAAATAGTTGTTCTTTATTCTTTCCTGAATTCGTATAATTAAGTGCATAACCTCTGAAAGTAACGGATAGCAATACACCGGTTGAATTGAGACAAGACATAGGTGTACAGTAAACAGCTACCAAACAATTTACAGAGGCTACAAATGAGCTATAAACACCTACGTCCTGAAGAAAGACATTATATAGAAATCGAATTAAAAAAGGGGACTTCTCAGAATGAAATTGCACACTCCCTCGTACCAAGCTTCAATCCACAAATTAGGATGACTGATGTACTCTATTAAGTCGCTATCACTCAGCAATAGTATTCATGTATTCTTATTGACTTCAATCATTGCATATTTTTAGAAATGATTCCTCATCGTTATTAATAAGGATGTATGAAACAGTAGATTTTAAAGGAACGACCTCACTCACACAATGTTAGATGTATTCACACGGACTATTCATTCAAGACAGAATAAGTGATGCTTAAGTCCTTTGGTGGAGTGGAGTACAATAGCTTCAACTATTGCTGTTTCGGAAATAGCTGAAGCGTGTCACTCCTGTTACTCTGTACCCTCTTAAGTCGGTAGCCCAATAATGAATACGATTACTGAAGTTCTGACAGGGATTGTCAACAGAGTTACATATCATAACCCCGCGACGGGGTGGTCAGTTTTGCGCGTACAACCTTTTCAGTCACCCCAGCAGCAAGAAACGGTAACCGTTCATCAGACCAAAGTCTTTGCTGGCGCCACCATGGAATTTCGGGGTGCCTGGACGATTGATCATAAATATGGTCGTCAGTTCAAAGCCACAGAAGCCATCGAGAAGAAACCCGCAACAACAGCAGCGATAGAAAAATACCTGGGGTCTGGCCTTATAAAAGGAGTGGGACCTCAAACAGCCAAAAGAATCGTTAAATATTTCCAGAAAGAAACTTTGGATATTTTCGAGAACGATATACAACGATTAACTGAAGTCCCTGGTATTGCCACCAAAAAATTAAAAACCATTGAAGATGCCTGGACTGAGCATCGTGCTATTCGAGAAGTGATGATGTTTCTTCAAGGTCATGGAATTAGCACTCTGTTTGCTGTGCGCATTTACAAACAATATGGCGATAAAGCCATCACGATGGTAACAGAAGATCCTTATCGCCTAGCTAATGATTTTTACGGGATTGGCTTTTTCTCAGCGGATAAAGTAGCACTGAGTATTGGACTACCTAAAGACAGTCAGCAACGTATGCTGGCAGCGATCAAACATGCTTTAGCCGCTAGTCGTGAACAAGGGCATTGTTATCTGACCGAACAACAGATTAATAAGGGTATCATCGATCTGATTGAAATGAATCTCGGTGAGCAATTAAACGAGTATCTTGGCTTAATGAAAACAGAGGGGCAGCTTTGCACCCGCCTGTTTATTAAAGAGGGTGTTGAAATGACAGGATATTACTCAAAAACACTTTATTATGATGAGACCACTGTCGCAACTATTCTACGCGGCATGAAGGGAGTTGTTGCGGGTGAGCCGGATAGAATCGCGCATTGGATCAGTAGTTATTGTCAGAAAAAATCTATGAATTTAAGTGATGAACAAGCTGATGCCGCTAAAGGTGTAGTGCAACACCGTTTTTCTGTTCTGACCGGCGGACCCGGTTGCGGTAAAACCACGACGACATTAGTGATCGTGCGTCTGCTAGAAGCAATGAAAAAAACAGTTTTACTCGCAGCACCCACAGGGCGGGCCTCTCAGAGAATGAGCGAAGTGATTGGTCGAGAAGCCAAAACTATTCATCGGCTACTGGAGTGGAAAGGTGGCGAGTTCCAGATGAATGAAGAATCTAAATTAAAGACTGATTTTCTGATTGTTGATGAATGCTCAATGCTGGATATCAGTTTAACGGCCTCTTTATTGAAAGCAGTTCCTAATAACTGCCAGGTGTTGTTTATTGGTGACCCTGATCAACTCCCTTCTGTGGGTGCCGGCAATGTGCTTAAGGATATGATTTCCTCAGCGGTTATTCCCTGTTTTCGATTAACACAAGTTTTTCGTCAGGCTAAAGAATCCTTGATTATCCGGTATGCGCATCAGATCAATAAAGGTGAAACACCATATATTGCCTCTCCATTCAAATCACCCGATATCTGGAAAAATGGAGCAGATTGTTTGTTTATTGATTCAGATGAAGCAACTCAGGAACAGCTTGGCTTTATTAGCCGAGTAAAACGTCATTTTGATTGGCATTTAGATGAGCTGGAAAGTCTGGGGGCAGATAAAATCAATCACTCCCCTTTTGAATTCAGAATCGAGGAAGCGATTACATCGCCTTATGAAGTCGGGTTTGTAGTCCCGGATAAATTCAAACATGTGGATCTTGAGCAATTAACCCAAACTGATGCTCAAGTTGATGCCTTGAAGTCTGTGGTAAAAAAAATACACCCTTGGTCATCATTGCATTATGGTCTGTCTGCTGTAGATAGCGTGGTTAAACTATATCTTGAATGGATTCCTAAATACCATGGAGCAGACACAGAAATACAGATTTTAACGCCGATGACCCGAGGTAGTCTGGGTTCTGCGAATCTCAATAAGGTAATTCAGGAAAAAGCTAATCCACCCCATCAAAGTAAGTGCCAATTAAAAGTCGGGGAACGGATTTTCAGGGAAGGTGATCGCGTGATTCACCGTCGCAATAATTATGATCTAAAAGTGTTTAATGGGGATATAGGAAAAATCATCACTATCAACAATGAGGATCTGATGGCTATAGTATCTTTTTACCCGGATAACCGCGAAGTACATTATAAGAAAGAAGATATTATGGAGCTTGACCTGGCTTATGCCATTACGATTCATAAGTCTCAGGGCAGTGAATTTAAAACAGTTATTATTCCTATTCTTACTCAGCATTTTAAAATGCTGTATCGTAATTTGATTTATACAGGATTAACCAGAGCAAAAGATTTGGCGGTTTTTGTGGGCACCAGAAGAGCACTGTCCATGGCCATACAACAACAGGATGTTAGTCAGAGACAGACTGCTTTAGAACTTTTAATTAAAGCTTAGGAGCAAGTTTTCAATAATACCCGAAAGTATGTCGCAGGATTTTGGCTTCACAGTCGTGCTAGGAAAACAGGCGTATAGCAAGCTACGCAATTGTTTTTGTAGTCCGGCTGTGGAGCCAAAAGACAAGTCATACTCGGGTATTATTGAATTCTCGCTCCTTGGGCCAGGCATAAAACCGGCAGTCTGGAAAATGACTACAACCTATATAATTCTGGCCAATTTTCTTCCCACGAATAGCAGTACGGCTTTCGAGTGTATGATTACATTCTGGGCAAGTGTCACCCGCTTGATATTGTTTGGTTGGGGGAGCACTTGCTTGTATTTCGCTGCTAGAAGAAGCAGACCTTGATTGATACTTTGTTTGTGGTGCTTTAACCTGCGTAACGATGTTATTAAGCAACAATATTTGTTGCTGCAAAAAGCCATTAATATCTTGTCCTTTATTATTGGCAATATCATCCAGTTGTTGTTCCCATTGAGCAGTTAATAAGGGATCTTTGATGGTATCAGGAACTGCATCTATCAAATTAAACCCAAGCTGTGTCGCTTTGAGTAATTTCTTTTCTGCAATAATAAATTTTCGTTGAAACAGCGTTTGTATAATATTAGCTCGGGTGGCTTGCGTACCTAATCCTGCAGTTTCCCTCAGTATTTTTTTCATTACCTTATCGGTCACCTGAGTACCAATCGTTTCCATAGCTTTGATCAAGGTGCCTTCTGTGTAATATTTGGGTGGCTGGGTTAATTTATCTAACAACTTGAGATTGTCGCAAAGCAACTGTTCCCCTTCCTTTACTGCAGGAAGTTCCTGTTTATTATCATCACTTGCTGGTTTAGAAAAGCTCTGTCTGCTCTCTGTTTCAAGCGCCTGTTTCCAGCCTTTGACGCGAGCTATACGTCCACTGGCTTTAAACTGGTCTGTATCAATCGTTACGATGATGGTGCTTTGATCGTATTCAAAATCAGGAAAGAACTGGGCAATATAACGTCGTCTGATTAAATTGTAGATATTCAGCTCTTTGGCATTAAGACGAGTAAGTCCAGGGGTCGCCTGTGTAGGAATAACAGCATGGTGAGCCGTGACTTTTTTATCATTCCAGACTCGGGATTTTTGTTTATTATTAGCCTGGGCAATAAGATCATAAAGACTCGCATCATTTTTACAAAGTGCTTGAAGTATCGTACTGACATCGTTAAATTGACTCAGCGGCAAGTATTCGCAATCACTTCTTGGGTATGAAGTCAGTTTATGGGTTTCATAAAGAGATTGTGCCAGATTCAATACTTCCTGGGCTCCATAGCCCCATCGACGCGACGCCTCTTGTTGTAAACCAGACAAATTATAAAGTAAGGGGGGTAGCTGTTTTTTTCTTGCGGTTGTTGCGGTTGTGACTAAACCGTGTTGACTTTGGCAGCGATCAATGACGGATTGAGCAACTTGCTGGTCTAGGCATCGTTTTTTCTGGTCGCCCTGCCCTGTTGACATGTGTTCTGGAGCCTGCCATTTTGTTTCCAGCAATTCACCTACAACCCCATTATTGGTTTTAAAATAGGCCAGAATTTCATAATAAGGAACTGGTTTAAAATTTGAGATTTCCCGATCCCGGTTCACTATCAACCCTAATGTGGGGGTTTGTACTCGACCTACTGAGCGTACTTGTCGATCATTCGCTAACAGCGTAAAAACCCGGGTTAAATTCATGCCGATCAACCAATCAGCACGACCTCTAGCCAAACCTGAATGATACAGCGGTTCCGTTTCGATACTGGGTCTAATTGCTTTCAATGCACGTTGAACACTCACCGTATCCAAAGCTGATAACCATAAGCGACGCGTTGAACCGGTATATTTAAAATAGTCCAGAACCTCACGGGCAATAGTTTCCCCTTCACGATCCGCATCGGTTGCAATCACCACGCTATGGCTGCGTTTTAATAACTTCTTGAGAACCGTCAATTGTTTGCTCGTCGATTTTTTTGCCGCCATTTTCCAGTCCTGGGGCAAAATAGGTAAATCGTTTAATGACCAGCGTTTATACTTGGAATCGTATGCATCGGGGGGAATCATTTCCAGCAAATGACCAATACACCAGCTAACCACCACTTGATCACCCTGAAGATAGCCATCATTACGTTGATTAGCCCCCAGTATACGAGCGATATCACGCCCTTGTGATGGTTTTTCACAAAGGTAGAGTTCAAATGTATTATTTGCTCTTTTAACCAAGGTAGAATAATCTCGAAAGTGATGAAGGCTGACTCGCCTTTGGGTGTTTATTTAGGCCATTATTATACCTTTTTTACGAATTACTTCAGTGATACCAGTGCTTATCATTAATCTCTAATATGAGAGAATAAACCGTTATGATTTACTTTCTCTGTGGAAAAATCAAGTTTGATTACCCACTGTATTTCACATGGAGCCACTTTACCTTAGCTAAGCTCTGATTTTTCTAGGTTTAAGCAACCATTTTAATTTTACTACCTGTTATTGAACCCATGACTTCAATCCGCTGAGCCATCTGTTCTTTTAACTCAGACACATGAGAAATAATACCAATCGTTCGCCCTGTAGATTGCAGATCAATCAAAGTATTAATCGCTAACTGCAATGAATCCTGATCCAGGCTACCAAATCCCTCATCTATAAATAAAGTATCCAATTGGACTCCACCCGATCTTTCTTGTACAACATCGGATAAACCCAAAGCTAATGCTAAAGAAGCCATAAAAGACTCGCCACCTGATAAAGTAGCAACAGGTCTTATTTTTCCCGTATGCGCATCATCAATCGCTAAATCCAATCCTGCTGTCGTATTTCTTTTTTGAGCTTCTTCATTTTGACGAATAAGTCGGTATTGTCCTTTGCTCATAATATGTAAGCGTTCACTCGCAATACTTAACACCTGGTCTAATATATTCCCTAACACAAACCGTTCTAAACTGACTCGAACATTACCTCGGCCTGAGGCTGCTTTTGATAACGTCCCAACCACTTCATATTGCTTTTTTATCTCAGTCTGTTGACTCTCAATCTGCTCTACCTTCTTCCGTGTATCACTTAACCTTGTTACAGTTTGATTCGCTGCTGTCCATCTCTCTTCTACTAAAGCAAACGATTTACTTAATGCACTAGATTCCTGTTGCAGTTTTTCTAAATCGGGCTTTTGTTTATCTTTTAACTGTTCGTCTAATAAACCAAGCTCTGTCTGTAGAGCCTTAACTGTATCGTCATAGGATTTAACTTTATAACTTAACTCTTCAATCTCCTCATCAGCTAACTGTGCCATTGAGAAATCTTCTTGAGTAATAAACTCACTGTTAATCAATGCTTGTTCCCATAGCTGGGATTGAGACTCTTGACGTTGTTTTAAATCATCAAGATAAATATTTAATTCCTTTAACGTTGATTGAGCTGAAGATTCATCTGTTAAGGAATCCGTCAGTGCTTTATTAGCGGCTGACTGCTTATTTTCTAGGGCGGTAATTTTTTGACTAATCTGAGTCAGCACTAATTCAATAGACTCAGTGCTCCTGTATGGCTCAGGCAGTTGTTTATTAGCACTATCCAGCTCACTTTTTGCCGTTGCATTAAACGCTGTTAATTCAGGGATTTTAATTTCAATCGCTTTAATTTCATGATCGATAGGTTCTCGCTCACTTTCTTTCTCAAGCTTTTCAGCCTTAGCTTTAACAAGTCGTTTTTCTTTAGATTCAATAGCCTTTAATTCTTGTTCCAGGTTTGTATAACATTGTTTAACTTCAGCAACTGATTTGATTGCCTCTTCCGCTAATTCTGTTTCTAATTGCTTAACAACCTTTTCTTTATCGGTCACTGAGTGCAAATAGCCTTGTAGAATTCCTTTATTATCATCCATTACTTTAAAGTGCTTCGCTTGCAGTTCCTTTGCTTGATTAACCTTTTCTTGATTGATTACTATTGCATCTTCTGAAAAATGAGCAGGATTGGGGTGTTCAAGACTGCCACAGACTGCACAAGGATTATCTTCTTCTAACTTTTCGGCTAATACCGCTGCTTGGTTAGAAAACCAGAACATCTCAGTTCGATTAGCTTCTTTTTCAGCCTTTTTATAGTCCTGATCAGCTAACTCAAATTGTTCTTTTTTCTTATTGTAATCCCGGTTAAAGATCTGCAAATCAGAACGTGCAGCTTCCAGTGCATTACGTTTGTCTAAAAGCCCTTTTGCTGTTGACCTTTGTTCAACAATCTCTGATTTATTCTCAGTCGCCTTGTTTAAATTTTCAATCTCGGCATTTAAACTTTCCAACACTTGGGTAATATCGAGTGATTGTTTTTCTAATTCTACTTTTTGATCTATTGCTTCCTTATAACTATTTTCTGCCGCTAATAAAGTATCATTTAATGTTTGATAAGAGACTAATTTAGCTTTATACCCCTCAACCGTTGTCTCTTCAGCTTTTAAGTCATCTCGCTGCTTATATTCTTCAGCCGTCTGTGCGACAGCTTCCCTCGCCTTGCCAACACTCAATACTACATTTTTTTTATCCGTATCAGCGTTAGCAATAGCGGCTTGTTTATATTTAATATCTTTTAAAATACCTTGAAGAATTTGCCATTTAGGTGCTATAGCCGCTGCTTTGTCAGCCCGCTTAATACTGGTTTTATTACTATTGATTTCATCTATTTTTTGCAGATAAGTATCTAAGTCCTTTTTATTAGTGTTCTGCCTATTAAATGATTTATTCAGCTCAGTAGTCGTTTCCAATGCAGTAACCGCTTTTTGTTTTTTTTCAGCCGCCACCTCTTTTTCTTTTAGTTTAATCGCTAATAAACCAACTGCTGCTTCGATTGATGTTTCAAGCCCTTCGCTATCAGCAACAGTCACATCGGAATAAGCCTCAGCTTTCCTATCTTCAAAGCTTTGATTCTGCTTTTCAATCGCTCCCGCTTTATCTTTAAGTAACTGCTCGATGCGTTTATAGATTTCCGTTTGAAACAAAGTGGATAAAATCACTTGTCGATCATCAGATTTCGCTAGTAATAATTCGCGGAACTTTCCCTGTGGCAACACCATCACTTGTAAAAACTGCTGTGGTGTCAGCCCAATAATTTCTACTATCTTTGGATCAGCATCCGTTTTTTTCTTAGCGACTAACGTTTCTTCATCACCATTATCCACAACACGACGTAAATGAGCGGTCGCTTTTTGTTCCGTTTCACCACCACCTCGCTTAGCGGGACGCATTTGTGTAGGCACACGGGTAATCCGATAAGTATCACCACGAATACTAAATTCTAAAGATAACTCAGTCATCAGTTCCACATCTGCATGATCACAACGTAAACCTAATTCTTTACGATCTGAATCGGTTGTTTCACCATATAGCGCATAACACACAGCATGCAGAATCGAGGTCTTCCCTGCTCCTGTAGGACCATCAATCAAGAATAAAGGGTTTTCACCTAATGCTGAAAAATTAATCGTTTCCTTTCCCGAAAAAGGGCCAAATGCTTGTATCTCTAATGAATGTAATTTCATTCTTTTCCCTCGATAACGCCTTTGGCTTCAGCAATAATATCCAGCAACAAGGTGCTTTGTTCTTCCGTTAAATCATGACCGATCACTTGCTTAAAGAAATCGTTAAATACCTGATTTTCTGTGCGTTTAAGACTCACATCCGCCTTTAATTGACTGCCCTTAGATAAGATAAATTGAGTGCGCTCTAACTGTAAGGTATTCGGATAAACTTTTCTTAATTGCCCCAAAGGATCAAGAATATCCTGCTTATCTAACAACCGAATAAACAAGTAATCTTCATTATCAGGATCATCTTTACCCTGCTCCAGAATATCGTCTAATAAACCTTCTATTATCCTTAAATTCTTTTGCGCTTTTAATGGCAAATGCTCAGTAGCGACCAATCCATTTTCATCTAATTCAACTAAGGTTACGCCCTTATTTTGCAGGTACTCAGAAAAAGAATATTTTAATAAAGAACCTGAATATCGAATATGTTCAGCCCCTTTATACTGCGGCCCATGTAAATGACCTAATGCCACATAGTCAAAATCTTCCAAAGGTTGATAAGATACCCTGTCAGCACCACCTATAGATAATGGACGCTCTGATTCAGATTCTTCAGCCCCATCTATAAAACAATGACTGATAACAACTGAAGGAACACCCGCCACACGCACCTGTTTGATTTGATCTACCAGAAAGGTATGCGCCTCATCATAAGTGGAAACCTCACAAGCAAACGCCTCCCTCACCTCAACGGGATCATGATACGGAATACCATAAAAATGCACAGTCCCCGTTGCCGTTTCGATTATCACAGGCTTAATCACATCAGATAGCTGGCTCAAAATATGCAAGCCCGATAGCCTCATATGACTTGCACCAAACCCCAAGCGTTTACTACTATCATGATTCCCGGAAATCATAATAATGGGTAGCTTTAATTCAGAGCTAATTTCATCAAGAAAATGATCTAATGCCTCAACGGCATCTGCTGGAGGTACTGAGCGGTCAAAAATATCTCCTGCAATAATCAACGCATCAACCTGATGGACTTTTGCGTAGTTTTTTATTTGTTTCAGAACATGTAACTGATCTTCTAATAAGGAAATATTCTGGAATAATCGGCCTATATGCCAATCTGATGTATGTATGAATTTCATTATTATCCTCCCTTGTTAATCGGTTTCCTTATCAATAGATGTTGACTGTAGAGGCTCCAGAAAGCAGGTTCAAAGATCTAAATGAATTTTATTACTGGTATATTGATGCACCAGCATTTGAATCACATTCTGATAAGGAATGCCATTTTCGAGGCTTTTGCGTTTTAATTCATAAAAATCATTTTCAGACAAACGTACAGACACTGCTTTTTTCTTTTCCTGCTTTAAATAAGCCTATAACTCAGCAACTCATTCATTTATTTGACCTTTACTTTGCCAATCTCCTGCTTCAACACTATCAAGAATCGCTTGTTCTTCATCATCTAATTTAATGTCCATTATCCACCCGCTTGTTATACAACTTATTCATTTGTCGAGAAAGAATAATCATCTTTAAAAAAACAATGTGCTCATCTTCAACATAAGGCACGATATACACATAACTTTTAATCTTTAATCTTTAATAGCAGTAATTACAAAATAACAAAACCTCAAAAACAGGTAAAGTGCTGAGCCTGATTAACAAACGATATGTCATTGAACCAGAAACTAAAGAACGGTCAGTGGATGAAAAAAATCAGCAACGACAGGAGAAGAGTATTCCAGTGCTGAAGCAGCAGGCGCTCACTGCTTTACCTTTATGCTGATACCGTTGATAAAGTCAAAGCCTTGTTGCCTTGGAATATTAGAAAATCTGATATTTCTGAATAGGGATAGTACGCGCTCCATTGCACGCTTACAATCTTAATAACATAACACTATCAATTTTAATCTAACGCGTTTGTAAAATAACACCTTGATTGATTCACAAAAAATACTGTACACTTTTCTTTGTTACCTCCTTACCTTATTCATTCAATGACAGAAACAATCCAATCCAAACGCGGCGGCTCTCGCCCTGGTGCTGGTCGCAAGAAAGGTTCTTCAGTTTATGGAGAAACTACTAAGGCTATTCGTGTGCCAGAAAGTATGGTACCTGAAGTGAAATCGATGCTTAGTTTTCGTAAGCAGTTCTTTGAAAATTCTTCTGATATTTACTTTCCTTCGGTAACACCAAGTCATGTTGAAATTCCATTATTCTCTGGCAAGGTAGCCGCTGGTTTCCCCTCACCTGCTGACGATTATATTGAGAAAACGCTAGACCTAAATGATTTACTGATTCAGAAACCAGCCGCGACCTTCTTTGTTCGTGCTGAAGGTGAATCAATGCTCGGTGCTGGCATTCACCCTAATGATATTTTAGTTGTAGACCGTTCAATTGAAGCAGTGGTTGGTAAGGTCGTTATTTGTGCTTTGAATGGAGAGCTAACCGTTAAACGCTTGAAAAGTATTGGCAGTGAAATAGTTCTCGGTGCAGAAAACCCTGCTTACTCTGATATCACTGTACAAGAAGAAATTGATCTTGTTATTTGGGGTGTTGTTACTAATGTTATCCACTCACTTTAATGCAGCAGCAACCAGCACAACCCTTAATAGCCTTAGTCGACTGTAATAACTTTTATGTGAGTTGTGAGCGTGTTTTCCGCCCTGACCTAATCAACAAACCTGTTGCTGTACTCAGTAATAATGATGGCTGTATCGTAGCTCGTAGCCAAGAGGTTAAAGATTTGGGTATTAAAATGGCAACTCCCGTGCATCAGGTACAACATTTAATTAACCGCCATAAGATTCAACTGTTCTCATCTAACTATACGCTGTATGCGGATATGTCTAATCGCGTTATGCAATGCCTAGAAACATACGCACCTCAACTGGAAGTGTATTCCATTGATGAATCATTTTTAGACTTAACTGATGTATGTAATAACAATGCTATCGCTTATGGGCAACAGATTAAACAAACCGTCTTTCGCACAACGGGCATTCCTGTTTGTGTGGGGTTGGCATCGACTAAAACCTTAGCAAAGCTCGCAAACTACGCGGCTAAGAAATGGAAGAAAACAGGAGGCGTGTTAGATTTATCAGATCCTATGCGTAGAGACAAGCTATTACGTTTAGTGCCTGTTAATGAAGTCTGGGGGATTGGTCGTCAGACAACTAAAAGGCTGCAGCTAATGGGTATCAACACTGCTTATGAGCTAGCTAGGCAACCTGTAGAATCCATACAAGCTCAGTTTAATATCGTTGTTGCCAGAACTGTGATGGAATTAAACGGCATCAGCTGTTTAGCTTTAGATGACATACCTGCAGATAAACAACAAATTGTTTGCTCACGTAGCTTTAAACGCAGACTCACTACTTATAAAGAGCTCGCTGAAGCCCTGGCTAGTTTTTGTAGTCGTGCGGCGGAGAAATTGAGAAAACAAGGGTCTATTGCAGGTTCGATTACAGTGTTTATTAAAACCAATCGCTACAATACTAATGAACCTCAGTATCAGCGTTCAATTAATATTTTGTTGCAGCAAACTACCAGTGATACTAGACAAATAGTCAGCATTGCTAAACGGCTACTAACTGAGATTTTTAAACACGGATACCGTTATCAGAAATGTGGTGTGCAACTCAGCCATATTCAAGCGACCTCAATACCTGCTCAGATTGATCTATTTGGTATTAATGAACAAAACAACAGCACCGAACTGATGAATACTATTGATAAAATCAACAGTCGTTTTCCTAATGGAATTACCTTAAGTGCAACAGGTATTAATACTGGCTGGCAAGTCCCTGTTGAATACCTATCTCCTCACTATACAACCAACTGGAAAGAGCTGGCTATTGTTAAATGTCACTAACTTTTTCCTTTATCGTATTGACCTTTAGGCATTATTACAACTCAATTTATTACTCGACTTGAACAGGTGCTTTCAGCCATTATGTAGAGTTCTGCATAATGGCTGACAAGAGTCAGTCAATGAAAGACCCGCCACGTTTTTCTTCCAGCATAATTGTAATGGCTCTTTGCTACAACAAAGCTAGGCGGAATTTTAATTCCATCCAAAATCTCGGTATAAACTGGTGAATTGACAGTCCTTGTCTGTGCTGGCTTTCTTAGCTATGCGTTGCAATTTTGTTGGCACACTTTCTACATTACTGTGCATGATGCATGTGTCCTCGCTTCGCTGTTGTTGTCGTGATGGCCTTTTCTCCAGATACATTACGCACTTTCATCGATACTATGCCACCATCCGACTTCCTGAGTCGCTTCGGTTGTTCTTGTTTTATTATCACTTGTTCAACCTACTCTCTTCTTTGAAAGACAAATCAGGATCTCCCGAGTTGCCGATTATTCCCAATGTCCAACATGCCATGCTTTACAACCCCGAAGCAGTTCTATGATACTTGTCATTCGCATCATAGAATAGGGACTTCCAGAAAGGGTAATCTGTCGTCCTTTACGAAAAATAATTTCGAGGCTAAATCACTTCAACTTGCGCTTACGGCCTGCTGGCTTGCGCCCATCGCGCTTAACATTTGGAGTTACCTCCGCCTGCCCGATGCTTGCTATCTGGTGGTTGACCTACCTTGCCAGAGCGGGACTTTCACCCGCTGGAATTATCGACCTTGCTCGGCCGCACACCCTATTGGTTCTGCTATTGATTCCTGATCAAATTAATCTAATGACCACCCACTTGGCCATGCCATGCCATTATAAAAGTGGGTGGTCTTAAATATAATATATTTAATCAAATACTGTTAGTCCACTTGGTACACGGCTAGGAGCTGTTGAGCGCAAGTCTAGACAGCTGTTATCAGTCAATGCATTTAAAAAATCAAGTAACCGTGCTACTTCTGAGTCAGTTAAGGCTATATTTTTTAAATCTCTACTAATTGCGTTTGCAATGTTCTCACGTCTAGCAGAGTCGTTTTGTACTATAAAGTCTTCCGCATCTAAATCACTTCGTGAAGGTAGAACAGCTTGAGATTGATCATAATTATTAAGTGAGTTTACAGCATCTAAATGATGTATTACCATTCCTTCCAGTCTATTAAAAGCACCATCGTGCCCCCATGGTCCAGTTACTGCAACTTGCCTTAAAGAAGGTGTTCGGAACTTATAACGGTCCTCAATATTTCCGGTGACACGTTCACGGCCAAAGTCATCTTTACCATCACTGTAACCCTCTGCATTATCACCTTTACCAGGGCCAATTTGAGGAACACCAATAGCATGATATTTCTGATCAGTCAGGTAATGTCCACTATGACAGGAAGAACATGCAGCTTTACCATAAAATAAAGCTGCTCCATTAAAAACATCTTGTGATGCAACATTCATTGGGTCTTCACCATCAGCCAATTTATTGAAAAAACGGTCATATTGTGAATCAGTACAGCGCCAGGCAGCGGCCTCAAATGCAGCGATTGCATTTGCTGCATGAACATAGCTAATGTCACTGGCTGTATTAATATCATTAAAAGCTTCTATAAATAATTGCACATATTCAGGATTAGCTTGCAACCTGGTCGCTATTTGTTTCCAGACACCACCTTTACCAGCTAAATTATCAATGACTGCGGCATTTGCAATCGAATTTTCACCTTTTTGACCCGCCATTTCTGCATTCGAGGTAACTGGAAACATGGCTTGAGCAGCCAAAACATTGTCCAGTCCTTGAGGTAAATTGTCTCCAGCAGGTGATATAAAACCACTTGGCTGATCAGGGTCGACAGCAACTCGACCATCGTGAAAGAGGGCGGAAAATTCCTTTGCGCCCAGGTTAAATACATGGGGTGCATTACGAGGAATTCGCTCTACCACTGCATCATTTCCAGTACCTGTGTTTCTGCCAATTCCTAGGCCTTCTCCACCTTCACCAATTGATAATGCTAATCCATCACCTAATCCAGCAAGGGGATGGTGGCAACTAGCGCATGAAATATTTTGATTACCAGATAATATCTTATCAAACATTAAAAATTTACCGAGCTCTTCTTTTTTAACATTTCTTTCTGGAAATTGATCGTCTAAATAATGCTCGGCTGAAACAGCAAAAGGAATGCTGGTTATTAACACAATACTTAAAATAAAGTTTTTTGTCATGAATTTGTCCAAGCTTTTTAGCTCGCGGCTTATATTAACGTTAAGTATTGAAAAATCCCCAATAAAAAACCAATGGGGTGTGCGGCCGAGCAAGGTCGATAATTCCAGCGGGTGAAAGTCGCGCTCTGGCAAGTGCGTATTCTTACGATCATGAACACCCAAACGCATCATCGTGAACACTAGCCTTATTCACGTATTGGGTGAAGTCTATTTTTACTCTAAGTGTCGCTAAATGCCAACCAACCTGTCGCATTCCCTCTGCTCGAGAGGGAGTGCGTTCTGGCGTGTGTCAGGGTTCTAGTTCTACTGTGGACGCAGATCGATATAGGTAACCGCCATCGGATCGTCGATAGCCTGCAATACCTCCACCGTGTGGTTCGGGCTCCCCTGCGTGTACGTAACGCCGTCAGCAGGAGTGTTGCCCGGCCCGCCGGGGTTGTAGAACGGCTTGTACCCGGCCTCCGTGGAGGGGACGTCGACGGCCACTATCTTACGCATCACCTCGACGTCGCCCTTGAGGACGATGTCGATTTGATTATCCTTGTCTTCAAGGTAGCAATCGTTGCCCTCGACCACTTGGCCAGGCGCCCCGAGCTCCGCGAGGCCAACGACTTCAATCGGCTTGCCGTCGATGATGTATTCTTTGCCGGACTCGAGGAGCGCTACTAGATCACCTGCATCGTTCTTGACCTGCACTCGGAAGTACGTATCATAATCCATGGGCTTAAGGCCGGTGACGCCATCGGGGGTGTAGCCACCGGTGGTGAACACGCGGAGTCGGTACTGAGCGTCGGCTCCATAAAGCGCGATGCCATCGTTGGGCGTGGAGGCAGTTAAGCCAGGAGGTCCACCATCGCCCACCGTCGACATAACGGTCAGCTTGGCACCCGTGAGTCTGGGCCCGTTTCCGAGGGTCTTGTACGGCGATCCCGGAGCATCCACGGACATCCCCACCGCCGACACTAACGAGCCGCCGGGACCAACCAACATCATGGGCGTGTCATCCTCCACGACCTCGATCTTCGTC
>Ga0233439_10001170_pt1 | contig 34763 bp, 36 predicted proteins | sample SI_123_September_6_FD_182713 | JGI IMG/M metagenome (GOLD analysis project Ga0233439, IMG submission 182713) | Seawater microbial communities from Saanich Inlet, British Columbia, Canada - SI_123_September2016_100_MG | ecosystem: Environmental > Aquatic > Marine > Inlet | place: Canada: British... | reverse complement strand
CTTCGCCAAGATCAAGGAATTCCGGGGCATTGCCACCAGATACGACAAGACAGATACAAGCTATGCCGCTAACCTAAACCTCGTCGCAGCGATCATCGCCGCAAGATAAATGTCCACGGGCCCTAGCCCGTGTGGTGTTATGTATTTAGGGAAAGGTTAGTCGGATTTCGCTGGTCTGTCAGCCAGGGTTAGCTGATCTGTCAGCCATGGTCAGATTGGGGCAATATGGAAAAGCTGTATTTTGAGGACATCAATGTGGGCGACGCGTTCACGGGCGCAAAGGTCTTGGTGGAGCCTGAAACCATGATCGTGTTTGCCAAAGAATATGACAATCAACCCATGCACACGGACCCAGCCGCGGCCAGGGCCATGGGCCTGGAAGGTGTCATCGCATCGGGCGCCTACACCTTTGCATTGGGTACGAAATCCACCTCCGCCATATGGGAGCAGCTGCATTTTCTGCCCAGCGGGCTGGGTTTTCAGATGAGTTTTGTACGTCCCGCACTTGGCGGCGACGAACTGCAAGCCCATGTTGAAATCATAAGCAAACGAGAGAGCCGGGACCCATCGCGCGGCGTGCTTGGCATAAAATCAACATTGCGTAATCAACAAGGTGTTTCCGTGCTCGATATCGAAAACGTCTGGTTGCTGCGAACAAAGAAGGAAAAACAATCATGACTGAAACGATCACCGGCGGTTGCCTGTGCGGCCAAGTCAGGTTCACTATTGCCGCCCGCCCGAAACTGCAACTGGCCTGCCATTGCGGCAATTGCCGCAAACAATCGGGCGCAGCCTTTTCAATATCCGCCCTGGTGCCCAAAGAGGATTTCAAGATCACCGGGCAGACCAAGACCTACCTGGACAAAGGCGATAGCGGCAATGACCTCCCCCGGGTTTTCTGTCCCAATTGCGGCTCCCCGCTGTATTCGGAAGTCGCCGTCCGTCCCGATGCCATCGCCTTGAAGGCGGGTACCCTCGACAATCCCGATTGGTTCAAACCCCGGGTCAACCTATGGACGGACAGCGCCCTACCATGGGTGGCGATCGACCCTGATTGCAAGAACTTCCCGCAAAATGCCGGATGAGCGTCGGATGCATTGGGGCTTCAACCGATAGACCTTGGTTTTCCGGCCTATGACCGCTATATTGATCTTGTCTCTCTGGAGTGCCTTTCGGGGCTGAGAAAAATCCATAGAACCTGAACCAGATCATGCTGGCGGAGGAAGCAAGGGACGAAAGATTAATCTTTCGAAATTCAAATGCTTTTCATCGCCGCTCTATTTTAAAGCGGAGTGTGTCTATGAATCGCATTATCCCTCTATCGGTTATAATTGCCCTTGCCCTTGGCCTGCTGCAATCTCAAGCCTTGGCGAAGCCGACTTTGACCATCTATACCTACGACGCCTTTGCTGCGGATTGGGGGCCGGCCCCTGGTGTAAAAAAGGCGTTCGAGGCTGAGTGCGATTGCCAGGTGGATTTCGTCGCCATGGACAGTTCCATCGGAATATTACGCAAGGTCCAATTGGAAGGCAGCGGTACCAAGGCGGATATTGTCTTGGGGCTGGATACCAATTTGACGGACGTGGCCGGAAAAACCGGTCTATTTTCCCCGCATGGGGTCACGAGCCAAAATTCGGCCCTGCCCATCGACTGGTCTTCGGATCTGTTTCTGCCTTTTGATTTTGGCTATTTCGCATTTGTCTATGACACCAATATGCTCGCCAATCCGCCCGGATCTTTTGAAGAGCTGGCGGCCATGAAAGGCGATTTTAAGGTGGTCATTCAGGATCCGCGATCTTCCGCACCAGGTCTTGGCTTGATGTTGTGGATCAAAGAGGCGTATGGAGACCGGGCCCCGGAAATTTGGCAAAAAATTGCACCGAAAATCCTCACCATCACCAAAGGCTGGTCGGAGGCCTATGGTCTGTTCCTCAAGGGGGAGGCGGATATGGTGATGTCCTATACCACATCGCCCGCCTATCATCTGATCGCCGAGAAAAAAGACCATTACAAGGCTGCTGCCTTTACCGAGGGTCACTACATGCAGGTGGAAGTCGGCGCCATTGTTAAATCTTCGCAACAGCAGGACTTGGCGCGACGGTTCATGGCCTTCATGGTCTCGGACAAATTTCAATCGATCATTCCCACGACCAATTGGATGTACCCGGCCAGCAAGACCGCGTTGCCAGCAGGGTTCGCGAGCCTTTATCTGCCTGGAAAATCCTTGCTGATGGACGGCATACGGGTGGAAAAAAACCGCAAGGCATGGATTAAGGAGTGGCAGGCAGCCATCACGAAATGAACTTTTCCTGGTTGCGGCGCTCACCTGCTTCGTCGTTGCCAGGCTTGGTTGCGGGCTTATCTCTCATTATTTTGGCGGTCAGTGTCTTTGCCGTTATCTATTCGGAAGGGGCCGGACAGGGTCTGACTGTTGATTGGGCACCCGTGCTTTCGGTTCTCAAGATGACGTTCTTCCAGGCCGGGCTTTCCACCTTGTTATCTATGACCCTAGGCCTGACCCTGGCCTGGAGCTTGAGCCATCAACGGGTCTTTCCTGGCCGCGGTTTTCTGGTGTCTCTGCTATCGGTCAGCATGGTCATGCCAACACTCGTCGCGGTACTGGGTTTGGTCAGCGTCTTTGGCCGCAAGGGCTGGCTCAGCCAACTGGCGGATTTATTCGGTGGGCCGGGGCCTGGTACATTCGTCTATGGTCTGACCGGTATTCTGCTTGCCCATGTTTTTTTGAATGCACCGTTTGTGGCGCGCGCCTTGTTGCAGCGCCTGGACCGGCTGCCGCCTGATCGCCTCAAACTTTCCGCCAGCCTGGGTCTGTCACCTTGGCGGCAGTTTTGCATTGTCGAATGGCCTGCGGTGAAAACCAGTTTCTATGCTTTGAGCGCGACAGTTTTCCTGCTGTGCTTCACCTCTTTCGCCATCGTCCTGACCTTGGGCGGGTCGCCCGCATTTAACACCCTGGAAGTTGCCATTTATGAAGCGGTGAAGCTGGAATTTGATCTGGCCAGGGCCGTCACCCTGGCTATGGTCCAAGTGCTTGTCTGTGCCGGCCTGGTGGTTCTGGCCAGCAGTTTGCGCAATGATGATGGCTCCCTCGGCGTTGTTAGCCGGGTAAGCCTGTGGCCCGCCCCTGTGGGCGCGCGTGTTTTGCAGGTTGTCACGATTGCCATCTTCGCGCTGTTCTACATTAGTCCTTTTTTGGCCGTTCTGTGGGATGGTGCCTTGGCCGATTTTGGTCGATTGCTGCACGAAGCCGCCTTTCACAAAGCCCTTGTAAGCAGTTTGTGTCTGGCGACCCTTTCCAGTGCCTTGACAGTTGCCATGGCCCTCGCCATTGGCGGCACCAAGCGGACCTTGGGATCGCCGCTGCGGGTGGAATTGAATTGGGGCAGCCGGACCTTGAGCAGCCTGTTGTCCTTCAGCGGCGCGATCTATCTGGCAGTGCCGTCGTTGGTATTGGGCTTCGGCTTCTTCCTGATCGCGCGCAAATTGACCGCTGATGTTTATCTATTGGCCCCCGTTGCACTTTTGCTGGCAAATTGTCTCATTGCCTTGCCGTTCGCCCTGGTCATTTTGGCACCGGCCATGGAGAAATCAGCATTGCGTTATGACCGGCTTGCGTTTGCCCTTGGTGTTCGTGGCCTGGCCCGGTGGCGGTTGGTTGAATGGCCGGGCTTGCGGCGGGAGATTGGCCTGGTCGCGGCCTTATCGTTTTGTTTTTCCCTGGGCGATCTCGGCGTGATCGCTTTGTTTGGCAACCGGGATTTCGCCACTCTGCCATGGCTGCTTTATCAAAAAATCGGGTCCTACCGCACAGATGACGCGGCGGGCATTGCGCTTTTACTTCTGGGTCTGACACTGGCGGTATTTTTTCTGGTGCCGAAATTCTTCGATCGAGGCGGCGATGCTTGAATTGCAGGGCCTTTCCTACGTTTATCAGGATGAGCAGGCGGGTTATCTGTTTGACCTTACCGCTGTTGCTGGTTCCATTGTTGGTATAACTGGACGCAGTGGTGCGGGAAAATCCACTTGTCTGGAATTGATCGCTGGGTTCCTGCGCCCGGACGACGGCACGTTAAAGGCCGAGGGGAAGGATATTCTGCATCTGCCACCCGAACAGCGCCCGGTGACCATCCTGTTTCAAAAAGACAATTTATTTGAACATTTATCTGCCCAGGATAACGTTGCCTTGGGCATCAATCCCAGTCTCCGTCTGAACCAAAACCAATGGTCGGTCGTTGGGCAGGCGATCGCAAAGGTTGGCCTGGCGCACCTGGCAAAACAAAAGGCCGCACGTCTGTCTGGCGGTGAACAGCAAAGAATAGCCTTGGCACGTTCTCTGGTGCGCAATAAACCGGTCTTGTTATTAGACGAACCGTTCAGTGCGCTTGATAGTGAAACCCGCGCCGAGATGCTGCTCCTGGTGCGTGAAATTGTGACCGAGCGGAATTTGACCTGCCTCATGGTTTCCCACGATCCTAATGACTGCAGCCAGGTCGCAGACCACCATGTGGTTCTGAAAGACGGCCGGTTTCATCTTGGGTCGGAGGTGCAAGCCGAACAAAGGTTTTGATGGGACCTTGTCTGGTGTAGTGTGTGGAGCAAGAACAGAACAATTTGGGGACGGGACATCATCATGAATAAACCAGTTGGACCAATTGAGCGGATTGCGGAGTGGCATTCGGAGTTTACGGCGATCCGTCGGGATATTCACGCCCATCCCGAACTTGGGTTTGAGGAGACGCGAACCTCGGATGTCGTCGCAGAACAGCTGGCCAGCTATGGCTGTGAGGTGCATCGGGGCTTAGGCAAAACGGGCGTTGTGGGTACCTTGCGGGTGGGTAATTCCACCCGCTCTGTTGGCTTGCGGGCGGATATGGATGCCTTACCCATGCAGGAACACAACGACTTCGAATATCGTTCCACCAACGACGGCAAGATGCATGCCTGTGGCCATGACGGCCACACGACAATGCTGCTGGGGGCGGCCCGCTATTTGGCGGAGACGTTGAATTTTGACGGCCAGGTGCATTTTATCTTTCAACCGGCAGAAGAAGGCATCGGCGGGGCCCGTGCCATGATCGAAGACGGGCTGTTTGAACAATTTCCCTGCGACGTGATCTACGGCATGCATAACCGTCCCAACCTGGACGTCGGCAAATTCGCCGTACGCTCCGGCGCCATGATGGCGGGCGGCGGATTTTTCGATATCAACATAACCGGCGTTGGGGCCCATGGTGCCCGACCGGAGGTTGGCGTTGACCCGGTGATCGTTGCCTCTCACATGGTGACGGCGCTGCAGACGATTGTGTCCCGCAATCTTTATTCCCAGGACCAGGCGGTGTTATCCATCACGCAAATCCATGCGGGCGATGCCTATAACGTCATCCCGCAGACAGCACATCTTGCGGGTACCGTGCGCACATTTTCCGAGAAAACCATGAAGACCGTGGAAGAGAATATGCAGCGCATCGTGGATAGCGTCGCCGCCACTTTCGGGGCCACTGCGGAATTCGACTTCCGCTATTTGTTCGCCCCCACGGTCAATACGCCCAGCGAAGCCGAATTCGTTGCCGACGTGATCGCCGAGATGGTGGGCGAAGACAATATTAACCGCAACGGCCCGTTGATCATGGCCTCGGAAGATTTCTCCTGGATGCTGCAAAAGGTTCCCGGTGCCTATTTCAACATCGGCAACGGTGCAGGCGGCGGCGAAAGCGGCTGTGAAGTCCATAACCCCGGCTATGACTTCAACGACGAAGCCTTGCCTTTGGGTTCCTCCGCCTTCGTAAATCTCATCGAAACCCGGTTGGCCCGCGAAGACTAATCAAGTTCGGGAAGGGCCCGGTCGATCAGGGGGACGATGGCGATCATTTTGCCGATGGGACCGTCGATAAACAGGCTCAGGGCGGCGATCATGTCAGCCTGAACCTCTTCCCCTGGCATTGTCGCGGGCGTGGCCAGGCCATTTGCAATTTCGCCGGCGCGGCGGCGGCCTTCCTTGATGACGTTCAGGATCACTGGTTCCAGGCGGCCATCGGCTGCAAAGGGTGCGATCAGGGTATGGATCAGGGCCAGATATGGCGGCCAATGGGACAGATGGCGATACATGCTGGCCAAAATTTCGTCACGGTCGCCAATGCGGTTTAGGTCCTGGACCAGCCGGGCGACCTCCGCCGGCATTTCAGCCAGAGACAGCAGGGCCGGCATCCTGCCGACGACGGGGCTTTCCGCAATAACCTCTGGGACAACTGGTGCAGGTTCGCCCGCCGCTGACGTTCCCTGCAGCTTGGCCAGCAGGGCACCCAAGGCGATGATGTTCAGGGCATTGCTGCGTTCATAGCTGTTCTGGATCATAACGATCTGTGTCAGGTCGGCCTTTGACAGACCGGCGGCAGCCAGGGTGGGGCCGCTAAGGCCCGCCAGAGACGGCACATCCAGTCCATTGCGTAGGGCGTTGGCCTGGGCTGCAACAGTACCGGCGGCATAAAGCGGTTTCAACGCCTCCCAGGCCCAGGGCAGGGCACCGGGCATAATTGCCAGGTGCCGCCAGATCAGATTGACCACGGGGACGCCCAAGGTGGCGCGAATGTCGGCGTACAGGTCCGCGATCTCGCCCGTTGCCTCGGCCTCGGTGTTGGTCGCGACCGGATCGCCCGATGCCGTTGCCGATGCCGATGTCGCCGTCATTAGGGTATCAATACGATTTTGCCATAGGCACCGGGACGCAGGACCGCATGATGGGCCTCGATCACCTCCGCCAGAGGCAGCTCTTTGCCAATGACCGGGTTCAGGCTGCCGTCCGCCAGGCCTTTGTACAAGGCGCTGTGGATTACCGCGATGTCCTCAGCTGACGTGTTCGGCAGGGCGATGCCGATGATGTCCAATTCCTTCATCATCGCTTCCCGTGGGTTGATTTCTATGGGCCCGCGATTGCCGATGATGACGATGCGGCCGAATTTGGCGGCAATATCCATGTCCCTGGCCAGGTTCACATTGGCCAGCATTTCCAGGATCACGTCCGGCCCTTTGCCGTCCGTCAAGTCGGCGACCGCGTCCAGATAGCCATCCTGGGTATGGTCCAGCACATGGCTGGCGCCTTGCTCGGACACCAGGTCCAGGCCCCGTTGGCTGCCCGCCGTGCCGATGCTGGTGATGCCCGCGGCTGCCGCAATCTGCAATGCGGCGGTGCCAACAGCACCACTGGCACCATGGATCAAAACTGTTTCTCCCTTCACTGCGCGGCCCCGCTTGATCAGGGCCCAATGGGCGGTGCCGTAGGGGATGCCGATGGCCGCGCCCTGGGCAAAGCTGATATTGTCGGGCAGAGGCAGGAAAGCATCCGCCCCGCGCAGCATTTGTTCGGCATAACAGCCGCCCCAGGCACCTTCGCCGACGGAACCCGCAGCATAAACCCGGTCGCCTGGCTTGTGCGTGGTCACGCCATTACCAACCGACAGAACCGTACCCGCCGCATCACTGCCCAGAATAAACGGTAGTGCAGGTTTGATCATGTGAATGCCGCTGCGGATATAGGTTTCCACCGGGTTGACGCCAATGGCTTCAACCTTGATGACAACCTCGCCCGGACCCGCGACGGGGTCCGCTACGTCCTCGTACTGCAGGACATCCGCTTCGCCAAATTCATGAATGCGTACGGCTTTCATAATCGCAACCCTTCTTAATCCGCGCCTTCAACGATATAGGCGCTGCCTGTGGAGGCCTTTTGTCGGATGCCAACGATGGCCTGATATTCGTCGGAATTATACCAGGCCTTGGCTTTTTCATAGCTGGGGAATTCGATCATCACCATGCGCGGGCCCTTCACATCGCCCTCCAGACATTCCCATTGCCCGGCGCGGACGATGAATTTGCCGCCGAAATTGGCAACGGTGCCAGGCGTCTGGGCGGTGTATTTTGCGTAAGTCTCGGGGTCGTGCACGTCGATCTGGCCGACCATGTAACCTTTGGGCATTGTTCGTCTCCTTAAAATAGAGGGGCTCTAGATCATCTCTTCGGGTGTGACGTTGCGAATGTTTTTGTCGCCACGAATAACTTGGTCAGCGGTTAGTTCCAACAACGTCAGATTGGCCATGGGAATATTGGTGTACTCCGACAGTGGCAGATCGTTGATGTAACAGATCAGGGTGCGCAGTACGCCCCCATGCACCGCCAGAAATACACGTTCGTCCGGCTTGATCCCGGCAACGATATCACTGACGCCTGCGACCACGCGGGTTTGCAGCACTTCCAGGCTTTCACCGCCCCAGGGCGAGCCTTCCCAGGGCGCTTCCTGCCAGATGCGTACGGCCTCTGCATCGATTTTCGCCGCCTCTGTCGCCAGCAGGCCCTCGCACCAGCCCAGGCCGATCTCGATACAGCGGGGTTCGATCTCGTCCGGCTTGCGGCCAAACAGGCAATCCACGGTCTGGCGGCAACGCAGCGCGGGGGAGGAGACGATGCGGTCCGGCTGATAGGGCATCCGCTTGCCCAGAGCCACGGCGTCCGCGCGCCCAATCTCGGATAATGAGCTGTCCATTTGCCCTTGAAAGCGCAGGGGCGGGCCGTTCCAGACCGTATGGCCGTGGCGGATCAGATAAAGTCGTTTGCTTGTCATGCACCGGTTTCGCTGTTGTCAGAATCGCTGTCGGAATTTGTAATCATTCCATGCTTCGCAGCGTCTGGACAGAGAAACATTGCCGAGGCAACATTGGGGCACCATTGGGACAACATGGATAAATTTATGAAGGTGCGAAATGGTTCAAATCGGCAAGCAGGACGGCGTTACAACTCTTATTCTCAATCGCCCGAAGCAGCGCAATGCCCTGGATGCGGGCGTCATTGACGGCCTGATCCAGGCGATTGAGGAGGCGGAGGCCGACCACGATACACGCTGTCTGGTCATTCGCGGGGCGGGTGGAAATTTTTGCGCCGGGCGCGATCTGACCCACCCGCCGGAACGAAATCTTGCTGCCGTTCTGGCGGCGGACGAGACCTGGACCAAGGTCAATCGTTTGCTCCACCGCATAAACATACCAACCGTCGCTGTGGTGGAGGGTTACGCCGTCGCAGGCGGCTTTACTCTGGCCATGATCTGCGATTTTGTCCTGGCCGAGATTGGCGCCCAGTTCGGTGCGTTGGAAATGCGGCGAAACTTCCCCGCCGCCATCAACACCCCTGTCCTAAGCAGTTTGGTCGGCCCGCGTCTGGCGTTGGAGTTTCTGTTGTTCGGGGATTTGATCCCGGCCCAGCGTCTCTATGAAGTGGGTTTGATCAATCGCCTTGTTGAAGGTGCCGAGGCATTGAACCAAGTGGCCCACCAATTCGTCGGTGGCCTGGCTGCCCTGGACCCGGACGCCGTGCGCATGACCAAGGAAAGCCAGCGCGCCGCCCGTAACATGCCCCTGATCGACGCCTTGGAAATGGGCAAGCTGGGCAACGCCCTAATCGCCGCCTCGGGCCGCATGGACGAGGCCATGCAGGGCTACGCGGACAGTAAGAAGGATTAGCAGTTTAGGCTCAGTATGTTCAATTGAATGCCATATGGGGATGACAGTTCCGATTTATTTACCTGATTGGAGGAATATCTTCCTCTCCTACCGAGTTTTCATCGAGTTCGAGTGCGCCTTGTGGATCCACAGGCGGCAAGGGTAATTCTGCGGTGCGGATAACGGTCAGTCCATTTCGTTGGCCGAAATTGTAGATATCCCTGTCGTCCGAATAGATTGTGGAAATATTCTCTACTTTGGCAATGGCGACTATTTGATAATCAAACTTGACCTTTGCCCAAGAACTATCGCTTCCACCCCGTTTATCACCGGCGGTTATTGCGGACGCAATAATCGCCGCCACTTCAACAGCAGCCCGCTGATCAAAAGGGACAATTCGAAAAACCGAAGCGGAATTGAACCGGTCCAAATATTCAGGTCCGGCTTGGCCGGCCCGCACAAGAATTTCACTGAGGGCAGGTGTGGGGATGACGATTTTTTGAAAGTCTGCCTCCAACTGCGTCACGAGGTAGTCTATGCGCTGACGAAATTGATCAACTGGCTCCTTCGTGTCTGGATGTCGTGGCGAATAGATGTCAGGCTGAAGGAGCGCCAAAAGTATCGAAGCATCGAATACGACCATCAATGGGTCTCTTCAGAATTATCCCGGAGAGACATCAACTCGTCCCAAGGGTTCTCCACGTCTCGCCACCCATTTCCAGGTACATCTCTAAGCAAGGCCACCACGCTACTAAGCGGTTGATCATCAAGTATCTCAAAGCTTTTTATCGTAAAGCGTTCCATGCTCCAGTTGCCATCTTCGGTACGGAGCCATCGCCCTGTACCATGAGCGCGAACTTCATCGATAAACAAGTGCCTACCCAACCCTTTTGCAATGTCGCGGCTGGCGATGCAATGATGAATGGTATCGCCTTGTTCCAGGTGAATGGGGACAGGATCACCTTTCCCGCCTATCACAATTACTTTTCCATCAAGTGTGCCGTCTTGGTTGAAGGCACCGAATGCAATCGGTTTTTTTTCGGCCCTGCCAGGGAAATGAATAATTTCTGCGCCGTCATCTTTGGTGAGCTGGCCGGTACAATTATCCTGCCGTAAACGTTTGTTCGTGCGGTTGTATGCATTCATTGCGTCAGGCGGACCATCGCCCAAGCGCACTTGATTTATCCGTTCCAGTACCTTCGGAGCAGCAACAGCATCAATTTTTTGGATTAGAATCGCGCTGCCTTTTTCGATGCCGACGAAATGTACCAATTCCTTCTCACCGAATATGACTGCTAAGTCAGCAATATATTCAGCCAAACGCGCCATAGGTAGCGTGTCCGGTGTAAAGCCATCGATCCTGAATCGATACTCACCTCCTTTGGACATTGTTTTGCTCCTTTTGGCTGTAATCTAACGACTAGCAACAAATAAATGTGGATGATTGGCCATCATGCAATGCACGAACTATGCAGCCGTATCATTGCAAGTACCTTAATCTTTGATTCTACGCGCATTTTTGTGAAAATCAAATTCGACGGAACAATTACCTAAAAAAGCTGGCCGAGGAAATCCATGCCCAGTTCCAGGCCGTCCTGGGCGATGGTGTGTCCCGCGCCCGGGCTGACGTGCCATTGGACATCAAACCCGGCTCCGCCCAGGGCCGCGACGGCTTCGTGCAGATTTTGTACGGGCAGCATCTCATCCATATCACCGTGGATCAGTAGAATGGGTGGTTTCGATATTGCCTGCTCCGCCAATAACTCCGGCCCGGCGAGCAGGCCAGAATAACCCAATATGCCGGCAATTTGGCGTTCGCGGCGCAGGGCCACATGCAGGGACATCATGGTGCCCTGGCTAAAGCCGACCAGGACCAGGTTCTCCTCGCTTAAGCCGTGGCTGGCCAGTTCTTCGTCTATGAACTGATCGAGAATGGGCGCAGCACTCTGAACGCCGGTCAATCGTGACGAAGAGTCGAACTGGCTGATGGGGAACCACTGATAACCCATGGGCGACATATCGCATCGCTCCGGCCCGTTCGGGGCAGCAAAGGCCGCGTTGGGCAAAACCCGGGCGAGATATGGTGCCAGGCCGATTAGGTCATTGCCGTCGGCACCATAGCCGTGCACCAGAATTACAAGCTGTTTTGCCGTGCCATCGGCAGGTGCCTGGCGTGGGCCGTCAATTTTGACTACGGTCATGCTTCTTGATCCCCAAATGTTTTTCTTATTGTTCCACATCATTGACAGTTTTGCGCGCTTCATCGGAGAATGTTGCCTGTGAACGATGAAGGATATAGAGAATGCTGTCTGTTGAAGACAATGACTTATTGACCCAAACCGGTGCAAATACACCCATGGGAGCTTATTTCCGCCGTTTCTGGCAGCCGGTTGCCCTGGTCGAGGAGCTGTCGGAGCCTGACGGTGCCCCCCTGCGGGTCAATGTCATGGGTCAGGAATTGGTTGCCTTTCGCGATACGAAAGGTCGTCTCGGGTTATTGGATGCCCACTGCCCCCATCGTGGGGCCGAACTTTACTTTGGCCGGAATGAGGCATGCGGCCTGCGTTGCGTCTATCACGGCTGGAAATTCGATGTGGAAGGCAAGGCGATGGACCTGCCCAATATTCCCCCCGGTGCCCGGCATCACGAGACCGTCTCGGCCAAAGCCTATCCTACGCAAGAGCGCGGCGGTATCGTCTGGGCCTATTTGGGGCCTGGGGCAGAAGATCTGCCCAATGGTTGTCTGCCCGAGTTGCCGGAGGTGGAGTTTACTAAACTTGACCCCGCGCATCGTTATGTCACTAAACAATATGTCGACTGCAATTGGGCCCAGATCATGGAAGGTGATCTCGATACCTCGCACTTTTCATTTCTGCATATGCCCGCACCCTCCGTGGCCTCGAATGAGAACCCGGATGCCCCCGCGGATGCCCGGCGTCTGCGCTGGATCAGGAATGATCCCATGCCGCAGTTTACGGTTCTGGCCCATGATGCGGGTTTTGTCGTCGGCGGCATGCGGGCCGCGGGAGACGGCGAAAACTATTGGCGCATCACCCAATATACTTTGCCCGCCAATGGCACCGGCCCTTCGACCTTTCCGGGCGAAACCTATTTTGGCTTTACCATGGTGCCGATCACGGATGAGAGCTGTTGGATGTATTGTTACGCCTGGAACCCGGTGCGTGAAATTGGTGCGGAGGAACGCGCCAAGCTGGATCAGGGTCACGGCATCATTGCCAATACGGGCGCGGACTATGTGCCGATCCGCAACCGCAGTAATGACTACATGATCGACCGGGAAGATCAGCGCAACGTCAGCTTCACGGGCGTCAAAGGCCTGGCGGAACAGGATCTGATGATCCAGGAAAGCCAGGGCCGGATTGTTGACCGGACACAGGAAACGCTTACGGCGACCGATGCCGCCGTGGTGCGGTTTCGCCGCACGGTCCTGGAAGGCGCCAAGGCATTGGCGGAGACGGGGGCGGAGCCGGCGGCAGCCCGGATGCCTGCGGCCTACCGGGTTCGCCCCGGCAGCTGGATCGGCGACAACCAGGTCAGCTTCGACGACGTCATGCTCGAACGCTTCGGCGATCCCTTGGGTCGTGTGGTTTAGGGCCGGGTGGTTTAGAGAAAATCGAATTTTAATTTATGCGCCCCAACGGTCGCGACTGCGGCCCGGCGCTAATGCGCCGCACTCGCGTAGCGGTGCGCAATTGCGCACAAGCGTGAGTGATAAAAAGCTAAGCCGTCTTCGGCTTAAAGCGCGTTGGCCGGCCGTCTTAGGGTACGCCACATATGGGATGAGGGCGTGTTGTCGTTGCCCAGGCCCTCAACCGGCTGTTTGAAATTACGTCCGATGACGTCCTCAAACTGATCGATTTCAATGACGATGTCCGGGTCGAAGGAATACAGATCGTTTACACAGATCATCCGTGATGTCATGTACCATTTATGCTCCCGCGCCCTTTCGTACTCCGCCACGATATAGGGCTCCAACTCATAATCGCCGCCGAACATTTTCACGTAAGCATCCGGGTAGGCATAGCCGACGCTTTCGTCAGGGAAAAAGCGCAGGGCCTGATGCACGCGAATGGCCCAGCTGACTTCCTCATCCACATAGGGCTCTATCATCTGGGCACCCCAATAGCCGTGATCGGAGCGGATAAAGCCCGCCACGGCGATATCGTGCAACAGGCAGGCGATGACGATCTTGTCCGGCAGTCCGTTCTGTTGGGCCAGGTTGGCGCTTTGCAGCAGATGTTGTTGCGCAGGTGCGAAACGCAACCGGAAAAAATCCATCAAGTTGGGTGCCTCAGGCATGGGGGGCAGGCGGGGGTCTTCCCCCATAAGCAATTTCTGCTCCCCATTGCCGAAGCCCACACCAAGGGTCTGTTCGCCATCCGCCAGATGATATAGCAATGACTTGGTGGCCAGCCGGTCACCCAGTTGCTGCATCTGCTGGATTTCAAGTTCTTCCGTAAAGGCTGCGAAAGATTGTTCTTTTGGCATATCAGGCCCCCTTTTTGGAAATTGAGTTACAGAATTTCCAGGATCGCTTGGGCCCCGCTTTTTTCGATGCCGCCTGGGTTCTCCTCAACCTCGACGGCGCTGACCGTGCCATCATCGATCACGATGGCAAAGCGTTGACAGCGTACGCCCATGCCGCGCGCGGTCAGGTCAAGCTCCAACCCCAGGGCTTTGGTATAGTCGGCACTGCCGTCCGCCAACATTGTAACCTTGTTCCCGACCTGTTGGTCTTTGCCCCAGGCCCCCATGACAAAAGCGTCATTGACCGACATGCAGCCAACCGTATCGATACCCTTGGCCGCCAATGCGGTATGATTTTCCACATAGCTGGGCACATGCTGGGCCGAACAGGTCGGCGTGAAAGCGCCTGGTAGGCCGAACAACACGACCTTCTTGCCAGCAAACATTTCGTCGGTTGAGACCGCTTCCGGTCCGCTATCGCCCATGGTCATTAATGTGCCTGAAGGCATTTTATCGCCAACTGAAATCGTCATTTTCGTAATCTCCCCGTTTTGTTTTATGTGTCCGGACGTCCCCGCGTCCATTCAATTCAAAGTGTCACAACGTTACCATATAACCATGAAAGGCCGGGATGCAAACGATGTGCCCAGAGAAATTATGAGAAATTATGAGAAATTATGAAGCAGCTATGGCTTTGGCTTCAGGCTGTGCTCAATCGCGCGCGGGCCATCAACCAGGGTCAGGGTCAAGACTTGATCCGACAATTTGGTTTTTCCACGCCCCACGTAGATGGGCAAGGCCATGGCGACGTCATGGCGGTTGGCGCTGTAGGTCAGCTTTGGCCTGCCAAATCCGAAGGGCTCGGGCCCTTCCACCATCAGGTCCGGCGCCTCGAACGGTTGGTCGGAATGGCTGTTGATTTGCAGAATTTGTTTGCCCGGCGGCCCGCTTATAGCGGCGCTGTCTATGGTCATACCGGTTTCGCCCATGGGGCCGGGTACACGGTCCAGATAACGACGGATCAGGGCCGGGGTTTTCGCGTTTCTGCTTGGTTTAAGAGAAGGTTCGAGGTGCAGGGCCAGAGCCGCCTGCATGGGGACGCACACATTGGCGCAGATCATATACGACAGTTTCAGCCGGGCCTTTATGGCCTGGGAGGGGGCCTTGGCGCGCAGCAGGACAGGCAGCACCACTTCTTTTGAATAGCCAAAACTATCAAAGCCATAGGCAGAGAATCGTTTTGGTGCCGGCCAGCGTATGTCCACCTCCCTAATGTTAGAAGATGCCTGCCAGTCGAACAGCGGTGGGGCACCGGATTCACCTGGATTACGCCAATAGGTCTTCCAGCCCGGGGCAAGCCTGACTTGTAAACCCAGCCAAATGCTGCCCCGATCGTCCACACCGCCGTCACCTGCAATCAGACGCACGGCGGCGTCATCGCTGCCTTGCCATGGACTTGCGATAGGTTCTGCGGTCGACGTGCTGGCAAATAGCAAAATGGCGACCATCAGCATAATCGGGTGCAGGCGCAGAATTTTCTGCAAAATATAGGTCGAAATTCGCATCATTGGTTTGGCCAAGCATTAGAAATACACTAAGGTCATTAGTCTCCAACATAGGGGTTAATTAACCTATATAGATTAACAATGCCGTGAACGTTTGGCTTCTTCTCCTACTGCGACCAAGTGAAGACTATGGGAACTGATAAAATTAGCGACGACGCATCGACCGAAGACGGTTATCTGACCGGCCAATTGTTGATCGCCATGCCGACAATGGGCGATCCGCGGTTTGAGCGGACGGTGATCTATCTGTGTGCCCATTCCGCTGACGGTGCCATGGGTTTAGTGGTCAACAAACAGGCGGAAGAGATCGATTTTCCCGAGCTGTTAAGCCAGTTGGAGATCGAGACGGAGGGCGTGCAAAACCCCATTCCTGTGCTGGTCGGCGGCCCGGTGGAGTCCGGTCGCGGCTTTGTCCTGCATTCCCTGGATTACCGCCAGGATTCGACCCTGGAAGTGACCGAAGATGTAGGTCTGACCGCAACCGTGGATATTCTTCGCTCCATTGCCGAGGGCGAGGGGCCGGCCCGCAGCTTGTTGACCCTGGGTTATGCCGGCTGGTCGGCGGGGCAACTGGATAGTGAAATTCAGGCCAATGGCTGGTTGAATGTATCTGCGGATGCCTCCCTGCTGTTTGATGATGACCTGGGCGAGAAATGGGACCGCGCCGTACGCAAGGTGGGTATCGATCCGTCTTTCCTGTCTGCGGAAGCGGGGCATGCCTGATTTGGCTGGGATTTTTATATTTCGATAATTCTAGAAATATAGTTGCAATTTTTATTCGGGTGTCCTAAACAGATCATCATGAATGAAATTATAGAACTACACGAAACACCGGAACTGCAGAAAATTGCCGATACCATGGAAGCGCTGGGCAATGAAACGCGCCTGTCAGTTTTCACATTATTGGTGCCTGCCGGGCGCAAAGGCTTGCTGGTTGGTGAAATCCAATCCCGCCTGAAAGTGCCCGCCTCTACCCTGTCCCATCACCTGGCCCGTTTGATCCAGGTTGGACTGGTGCAACAGGAACGACAGGGGCGAAAGCTGGTCTGCCGGGCGAATTATTCGCAAATGGATGAAGTCCTGAAATTCCTGACCCGTAATTGCTGCGCTGCTGATGGCGCGCATACGGACCATCAACACGGGCAAGAAAACGGACAAACTGATCATCTGGAAGGATCTTTAGCATGAGCGATATATCCCTCTCCATCGCAGGTGCCGCACGGCGTGTCTATGCAATCGACCGGGTTTGGCTGGCTGTGGCAGCCGCTTTGTTGCTAGGGGCCTTTTGGGCTCCGGAGCAGACGAATTCCAGCATTGGTTTTGCCGGTAACGGTTTGTTGCAGATCGCGCCCTTCCTGGCCATTTCCATTGCCATGGCGGCCTATGCCAAGGCCTCGGGCGCGGACAATCTGATCGCCAAGGTCTTTCAAGGACATCCTGTGCAGATGGTTTTTGCCGCAGCCGCGTTTGGCGCCCTGTCGCCCTTCTGCTCCTGCGGGGTTATTCCTTTGATAGCGGCGCTATTGGCTATGGGTGTGCCGTTGGCCCCTGTCATGGCCTTCTGGTTGGCCTCCCCCCTGATGGATCCGCAGATGTTTTTCCTGACCATGGGCGCTTTGGGTCTGCCTTTTGCCGTCGGCAAGACACTTGCGGCCTTGGGGATCGGCCTATTTGGCGGGTTTGCCACATTGACCCTGCAAAGAGCGGGTGGTTTCAAGATGCCTCTGCGTGAAGGCGTGGGCAATGGTGGTTGCGGTGCCGGGTCTGCGCGCAGCGATGGTGCGGTTGCCTGGAAATTTTGGCAGGACGGCGAACGGCGGGCCACATTCGGCGACGAAGCATTGAAAACCACGTTGTTCCTGGGCAAGTGGCTGTTCGTCGCCTTCCTGTTGGAAAGCGTCATGTTGGCATATGTCCCGGCGGAATCCATTGCCTCTCTGTTAGGTGGTGACAGCGTTTGGGCCATTCCCCTGGCGGCCATTGTCGGCGTGCCGGCTTATATGAACGGCTTTGCCGCCATTCCCCTGATGTCGGGCCTGATGGAATTGGGCATGGCACCTGGTGCGGCAATGGCCTTCATGGTGGCGGGGGGGGTCTCGTGCATACCGGCAGCCATCGCGGTCTTTGCCCTGGTCCGCCTGCCGGTCTTTGCCTGGTATCTGGTCATGGCCCTGGTGGGCTCGCTCGTAGCGGGTATCGGCTTTCAAATTTTTATGGCTTGAGGATTTTTTCCAAGCGGCCATATTGGGGCCATGAGGAAACTGCAGGAATTTGAACTTAGTCCCCAGCCGGATGACGAACGCCTGACCGAAGACGTCAGCGGCATTGACCAGACTGGTGCCGCCGTGAATACCAGGGTGGTGGTTGAACAGCCGCTGACCTTGTATCTCAATGGCCAGGAAATCGTCACCATGATGACCATCGGCGATCACCCTGATTGTCTGGCGGTGGGCTATCTGTTGAACCAGAATATGCTGCGTCCCGACGATACCCTGACCGGTATCGATTATGACGAGGAATTATCCGTGGTCGTGGTGCGCACGGAACGGGTCACGGATTTTGAGGAAAAGCTGAAGAAAAAGACCCTCACCTCCGGCTGCGCCCAGGGTACTGCCTTTGGCGATATCATGGAGCATTTTGACGAGGTCAAGCTGCCCGGTGATGCGTTGTTAAAGACGTCGTGGATTTACAGCCTCAGCCGCAAGATCAATCAACAGCCCAGCCTGTATCTGACCGCAGGCGCTATTCATGGCTGTGTTCTGTGCGCCGAAGACAGCCCCCTGATCTATATGGAAGATGTGGGCCGGCACAATGCGATCGACAAGATCGCCGGCTGGATGTTTTTAAACGGTATGACGGCGGCGGACAAAATCTTTTACACAACCGGGCGTCTGACATCCGAAATGGTCATTAAGACCGTGCGCATGGGTATTCCCATTGTGATTTCCCGCTCCGGCTTCACGGCCTGGGGGGTGGATCTGGCGCGACAGGCGAATTTGACCCTTGTCGGCCGTGCCAAGGGGAAACGCTTTTTGTGCCTGGCCGGGCAGGATCGCATGATTTTCGATGCCAAATTAGACGCCAAATTCGATGACAAATTCGATAACTAGGGCGGGCGGAGTTGCTGGTCTGCTATTGGCAGGCGGTGGGGCGCGGCGCATGGGCGGTGGTGATAAATGCCTCCGGCAACTGGGCGGTCGTCCGTTGTTGGCCCATGTCATTGAACGTCTGGAGGGACAGGTCGATGAACTGGTCCTGAATGCCAATGGTGACGCCGCACGCTTCGCCGAATATGGGCTGCCCGTGGTATCCGACAGCATTCCCGGCATGGCGGGGCCCCTGGCAGGTATTCTGACGGGCATGGAATGGCTGCAGGAACATCGCCCAGGCGTCAATTTGATGCTGTCCATCCCTACTGATGGGCCGTTTCTGCCCCTGGATCTGGTGGCACGTCTTGCTGCCGCCAAGATGGATGGCGCACGGATCGCCTGCGCCAAGTCCGGTGATCGCACCCACCCGCCCATTGCGCTGTGGGATGTGGATTTGGCGGCTGATCTGCGCCGGGCCATGGAGGATGAGGATATGCGCAAGATTGATCTGTGGACCGCGCGCTATAATCTGGTGCATGTGGAATGGTCGGTGGCACCGTTTGATCCGTTCTTCAATGCCAATCGTCCCGAGGACCTTGCCCGGGCAGAGGTGCTGGCTGAAGGCTATTTGGTGTGATTGTCGAAAGGCCTTCACCCAACCATAACGCCCGGCCGGTGGGTTGCCTTATCGATATGCTCCTCCTCCATTATACAGGCATGCCCAGCGCCGAAGCGGCCTTGGAGCGTCTATGCGATGGTGCGGCAGAGGTTTCGGCGCATTATATGATCGATGAAGACGGCACACTTTATGCCCTGGTCGACGAGGGGCGTCGGGCCTGGCACGCCGGCCTCAGTTGTTGGGCCGGGCAGCGGGATATTAACGGCTGTTCCATTGGCGTTGAGTTGGTCAATCCGGGGCACGAATTTGGCTATCGCGCATTTCCCGAAGCGCAGATGGCGACTTTGCTCAACCTCTGCCAGGAGATACTGGCGCGCCATCCCATTCCGGCCCATCGGGTGCTGGGCCATTCAGACGTGGCCCCGACGCGAAAGGAAGACCCCGGCGAATTGTTTGATTGGGCCGCCCTGTCGGCATCAGGCATCGGCTTATGGCCTACTGCCAAAAATGACCATGGCCCTGTTTCATTGGAAGCATTTGGATATGATGTGACAGGGATGGGAGAGGCGGCTTGTGCGACCGCATTTCAGCGCCATTGGCGGTCCGCCAGGATAAACGGTGTCATGGATGCCGAATGTTTAAGTCTATTGGCCGGATTACTTGACCAAATCGACTGATGTCCCCATGTTGATGCTGCCAGACGGCTGGACGGTCGCCTTTACCCTTGGGACATTGTCTTAGGACATTGTCCTTGGGTGGGGGAGGAAAGTCCGGGCTCCATGAAAAAACGGTGCCGGGTAACGCCCGGCGGGGGCGACCCCAGGGAAAGTGCCACAGAAAGTAAACCGCCTGTCTTTCGAGCCAGTCTCGTACGATAGGTAAGGGTGAAAGGGTGCGGTAAGAGCGCACCGCGCGGCTGGTAACAGTCGTGGCAAGGTAAACCCCACCGGGAGCAAAACCGAATAGGGACGGCATGTTGGCGGCTGCTTTGGTTTCGGCTGGGGCGGATGCACAACAGGCGATTTTGCGCTGCCGTCCGGGTAGGTTGCATGAGGCGTTCGGCAACGGACGTCCTAGATGAATGATCGTCTATCGTCGCCAAATTTGGGCCGCGGCGTGGACAAAACCCGGCTTATAGGCCGTCTGGCGCCCACCGTTTTCCAAATAATCACATAAAAGAACATATTAAGAACAAAATTCTGCCGCATTGTTTCACTAGCTTGTGCGGCAGTTTAGTAAATCAAGGCTATTTTGTTCTGTTTCGAGATGCCTCGGAAGACTTGAGACATGCCGGTTTTGTCTTTAATGGCACAGGTTAATTATTTGTTTAGTCATTGACGCACATATTAGGGCATGATATCCCATAAAAACCCAATCGTGGGTATCGTGGCTCGGAATATGACTTCTGTACAAAGTCATGTCCATAGATTTGTCGCCACGATGGCAGGGAAACTGATAGGGGATTAGTCGTGGCGTTGTTTTTGTCGCGGTTTGATAACAAGGTAGACCGGAAGGGACGGGTATCCGTGCCCGCATCGTTCCGTGCTGACCTAACCTCTGATGCCTTTGCCGGTGCAATCGCTTATCCAACCCCTGGAAATAGCGGCGCGCTGGAGGCTTGCGACATCGATCGGATGCGCCAATTGGCGGAAGGGATCGATAGTTTCAACCCATTTTCCGATGAATTCGGCGATCTTGCCACCGCCATCCTGACCAAATCCCATCGCCTGCCATTTGATGGTGAAGGTCGTATTATCCTGCCGCAATCCTTGCTTGAGCATGCCGGTATTACCGACATGGCGACTTTCGCGGGCCGTGGTGCCACATTCCAGATCTGGGCCCCTGCCGCTTATGAAGCCTATGAAGCAGATGCCACGGGGCGCGCGCCGGAGCAGGCCGCCAAGTTTGAATTCCGCCGCCGCGATCAGATGGAGGCCGGGGAATGACGGCCTCGCCTCATATTCCGGTCATGTTGGCTGAAGTCTTAGATGGCCTCTCGCCACGGGACGGTGGCCTGTATCTCGACGGTACATTCGGAGCGGGTGGCTATACAGGCGCGATCCTGGATGCCGCCGATTGCCGGGTCATCGCTATTGACCGCGATCCTGATGCCGTTGCCGCCGGTGCCGATGTCGTCGGCCGTTATGACGGTCGGCTGACCCTGGTTCAGGGACGCTTTTCAGAAATGGAAAAGTTGGCGATTGCCGCGGGTGCGGGCAAACTTGACGGCGTCACCCTGGATTTGGGCGTGTCTTCCATGCAGATTGATCAGGCGGCGCGGGGCTTTTCCTTCGCTGCGGACGGCCCCCTTGATATGCGTATGTCTCAGTCCGGGGAAAGTGCGGCGGATGTGGTCAACAGCCGGGATCAGGATGAGTTGGCGGACATCATTTTTCATTTCGGGGATGAGCGGCGCTCCCGCGCCATTGCCCGTGCGATCATCAGGGCACGGGAAAATGCCCCAATCGAGCGGACGGCGGCGCTGGCGGACATCGTTGCCAAAGTGCTTGGGCCGGGCAAGCCGGGCGGAAAGCGCATTCATCCCGCCACCCGTACATTCCAGGCCTTGCGGATCTACGTAAACAGCGAGATTGAGGAGCTGCGCCAAGGTCTGGCCGCGGCCGAGCGTTTGTTGGCACCCGAAGGCTGGCTGGCCATCGTCTCGTTTCATTCATTGGAAGACCGGGAAGTAAAACAGTTTCTGGCGGATCGCGCGGGTCTGCAACCCAGTGGCTCCCGCCATCGCCCGCCCAGCGGCGATGACAAGCGTCCCATAACGTTTCGTCTGCCCCGTCGCGGCGTGACAAAGCCCAGTGCGGCGGAGACTGCCACGAACCCCAGGGCCCGTTCGGCCCGGTTGCGGGTTGCCCAGCGGACAGATGCCGTGCCCTTTGGCTCGGATGAAGAGGTGGCGGCATGAGGTGGCCCGTCACCATCGTCGTAATGTTGCTGGTCCTGGCCGTGTCTTTGGGCCTGTATCGCCTTGAATCCCAGGTGCAACATCTGGAGCGTCAATTGTCGACGGCAACCACGCAGTTAAAAGACAATCAACGCAACAGCCGCATCCTGGCGGCGGAATTAAGTTATTTGAGCCAGCCCAGCCGGCTGCAGGATTTAGCCTTGCGTCATCTTGATCTGGCGCCCCTGTCACCGGCCCAGATTAGTGATCTGGCCAGCCTGCCCCTGAAGGTAGTTGTCAGGTCCGCTGCAAATTCAGTTGCCAATTCAGTTGGTGCGGCAAAAGGCAATAAAGATCAGGGTGCAGCCCGCCTTGACCAACCACCCGTGCCCGGTTGGAAGCCGATCAAGCCCACCCGCCCCATCAAGTCCCGTCGTGGTGAGCGCATTGTCCTGGCGTCCAGTGGGGATGAGCCATGATCAAAAGCGAAGCACGCGTCTATGATCGGGATAATCTTGGTGATCCGGGGCTTGAGAACGACACCCATCTCATCGGCAGTAAAGCCGCCGCGATCCGCATTGGGCGCACGCGATTGCTGACCGTTGCGTTGGTTTTTGCTATCAGCTTCGTTGTCCTTGGTGCGCGCCTGGTGCAATTGACTGTGATCCGCGAGCCGGCACATTCTTTGGCATTCATATCCTCATCTCCTACCAAGTCGACCGCCGGCCGGGCCGACGTCGTGGACCGTAACGGTGTTTTGCTGGCGACGAATTTGTTGACCGCCTCTCTTTATGCAGATGCCAGGGTCGTGCCTGATGTGGCTGTGGCTGCCCGGCGCTTGGTGGCAGTGCTGCCTGAACTAAGCCCCTCGGCGGTTCATGAACGGTTGTCATCGGGCAGAGCCTTTGTTTGGTTAAAGCGCAACCTGACGCCAACACAACAGGCCGCCGTCAATGATCTGGGTATTCCAGGCCTGTATTTTCGGGCCGAGCAACGACGCCTCTATCCCCATGGCGCGCTGGAGGCCCATGTGCTGGGCTTCACGGATGTGGATGGTAACGGCATCGCGGGAATCGAGAAGTATTTCGATCAGGACATGCGTGATCGGGGGCCCGAGGGCCAGTCCCTGCAATTGTCCCTCGATGTCAGGGTGCAACACGTCCTCCGCGATGAGCTAACAGCCGCCATGCGCCGCTTTCGCGCCACGGGTGCTGCGGGCCTGGTGATGAATGCCAATACGGGCGAAATTCTTGGCCTTACGTCGTTACCTGATTTTGATCCCAATCACCCATCTGCCGCGCCCGCCCTGGCCCGTTTCAATCGGGCCACAAAAGGCGTCTATGAATTGGGCTCGGTCTTTAAGGTGCTGACGGTGGCCATGGCTCTCGATAGTGGCGTGACCAAGATACGCGGCGGCTACGACGCGACCAAGCCGATCCGTGTCGCCCGCTTCACCATCCGTGACAGTCACGCCAAAGGTCGATGGTTGTCGGTACCTGAAATCCTGATCTATTCCTCAAACATCGGTGCCGCCAAGATGGCTTTGGATCTGGGCCGCGATGGACAGCGCAAATATCTTGATCGTTTTGGTCTGCTGCATCGTCCCAGTTTGGAGCTGCCGGAAGTTGGCACGCCGATCACACCGGCCCGTTGGGGTGAAATCTCTACGATGACCGCCAGCTATGGCCATGGTTTGGCGGTCAGCCCCGTACAGTTTGCTTCCGCTTTCGCGGCAACGGTCAATGGCGGCGTGTTGATGCCCGCAACCTTAATCAAGCGTAAGCCCGGGGAACGGCCAGTCGGCGTACAGGTGGTCAGCGAGAGGACGTCCAACCAATTGCGCCGTCTGCTGCGCGCCGTGGTCGAAAAGGGCACGGGCCGGAAAGCCAGTGCGCCGGGCTATCTGGTCGGCGGCAAGACGGGCACGGCGGAAAAGGCAGGCGCGGGCGGTTACCGGCGCAAAGCATTAATCTCTTCCTTCGTTGCGGCCTTCCCCATGACCGCACCTGAATATGTTGTCTACCTGCTGTTGGACGAACCTCAGGGTGATGGCGAAACCCACGGCTATGCCACGGCGGGTTGGACGGCGGCACCTTTGACCTCCCGCGTGGTGGGGCGCATTGCACCGATCCTCGGCGTTCGTCCACTGGATGTTGCAGCCGCGCCAATTCGACGGGCCATGGCACAGCCACTCCACAGCAGGTTGCCGATGCGGAGCCGGAACGTTGCGGTTAATTGAACTCATGGGAGAGAGCGTGAAGCAACTGGCGGATAGAGAGATTGTTGGGCTGACGGCGGATAGCCGTTCGGTGGAGCCCGGCTATCTGTTTGCCGCCTTACCCAGCAGCGTCGCCAGCAGTCCCCTGAATGGAGCCAATTTCGTGCCCGAGGCCTTGCGCCGGGGGGCGGCCGCACTTTTGGGGCCGCCCGGTTTGGCAGCCAATCTTGAAACCCCCATCGACGTGCCTGTTATAGAGGACGAAGATCCACGCCGCCGCCTGTCCCAACTGGCGGCGCGATTTTTTGCTGAACAACCACGCACCATTGTGGCCGTTACCGGAACTGCGGGGAAAAGCTCCGTCGCCGATTTCGTACGCCAGATCTGGCTTGCCATGGGCCTGTCAGGTGCCTCCATGGGTACCCTGGGCATTAACTCAACGCCGTTGCAGCGCCCTTTGGCGCATACGACACCAGACCCGGTGGTCTTGCACGAAGCCTTGCGTGACCTGGCCGCCGCGGGCGTGGACCATCTGGCATTGGAAGCCTCCAGCCATGGGTTGGAGCAGAGCCGGCTGGACTTCGTCAAGGTTATGGCTGCCGCCTTTACCAATCTATCCCGGGATCACCTGGACTATCACACCAACGAAGAAGCCTATTTGCAGGCCAAACTACATCTGTTCAAGGTTGTGATGGGGCCCGGCGGTACGGCAGTGCTACCTCATGGGCAGGATTTAACGGACCGTCTGCGCGCCGCCTGTCAGGCCAGGGCTCACAATATTTGGACGTTTGGCGCTGGTGGCGATATTGATTTGCGACAGCGGGAAATTTTCGGCACGGGGCAACGTCTGACCATTGCCGCGCAGGGTTTTGAGGCGACTTTGGATCTGCCCCTGATCGGTGCTTTTCAGGCTGATAATGTTTTATGCGCCATCTCTCTGGTATTGGCTTGCGGTGAAGGTCCCGAAGACGTCTTCACCGCCGCAGCGCAATTGACGGGCGTGCCAGGGCGATTGCAGGCGGTGGGCGGCCATGTCTATGTGGATTACGCCCATAAGCCGGAAGCGTTACGTGCCGCCATCGACGCCTTGCGCCCCCATACCAAAGGCCAATTGGTTGTCGTCTTTGGCTGTGGCGGAGATCGTGACAAAGGCAAACGCCCGATCATGGGTGCCATCGCTGACCAGCTTGCCGATCAGATCATTGTCACGGACGACAATCCACGCAGCGAAGATCCCAGCCTGATCCGGGCCGAGATTTTGTCTGCCTGTCCCGGTGCAGTGGAGATTGGCGACCGCGGCCTGGCCATTGCCACGGCCATAAGCGGGCTGGCGGCTGATGATGTTCTGCTGATTGCAGGTAAGGGGCATGAAACAGGGCAGACTGTAGCCGGCGTTACCCATCCATTTGATGACCGGGATGTTGCCCGAAAAATTCTTGCGGAGGTGCGATCATGAACACCTCCCCTCTATGGCAGGCAAGCGAAGCCGCCGCCGCTACGAATGGCCGCACCACTGGTGGGTGGAACGCTATTGGCGTTTCAATCGACAGCCGTACGGTGCAATCGGGCGATCTGTTCGTCGCTATCCAGGGCCCAAATTTTGACGGTCATGGTTTCGTTGCCGATGCCATGGCTCGTGGTGCCGTGGCGGCCATGGTCAGCCGGGAACCCGATGGCGTTGATGCGGATGCACCTTTGTTGTGGGTCGATGATACCCTTGCCGGTTTGGAAGCCCTGGGGCGTGCCGCACGGCAACGCAGCAAGGCCCAAATTGTGGCGGTCACCGGCAGTGTGGGCAAAACCGGTACCAAGGAAGCGTTGTTTCAGGCCCTGGCCCGCAGTGCGTCAACCCATGCCTCCAAGGGTAATTTGAACAATCATTGGGGCGCACCGTTAAGCCTGGCGCGGATGCCACGGGATAGCCAATTCGGCGTCTTCGAATTGGGCATGAACCATGCAGGCGAGATTGCACCGCTTAGCCAGCTGGTCCGCCCGCATGTTGTCATCATCACCAATGTGGAACCGGTGCATCTTGAGTTTTTCTCCTCCCTCAGCCAGATCGCCGATGCCAAGGCCGAGATTTTTGAGGGGCTGGAGCCAGATGGCGTTGCGATCCTGAACCGGGACAATGGCCTTTACGAGCATTTGGCGGCAGCGGCGAAGGCTGCCGGTGTCGGCCGTATCGTCTCCTTCGGGGCTCACAATGAGGCCCAGGCCCGCCTGATCGGTTTGGCGCAACATCCCACCTGCAACTGTATCTCCGCCGATATCGACGGACAGGCCGTGACCTACAAAGTGGGCGCGCCGGGCCGTCATTGGGCCATCAACAGCCTGGCCGTACTGGCCGCCGTCCGTGCCCTGGGCGCGGATCTGGGTCTGGCCGCTCTGGCCATGGCCGATGTTGTGGCGCCCAAGGGCCGCGGCGAACGCCATGTCATCGCCTATGACGAGGGCACGTTGCTGGTCATTGATGAAAGCTATAACGCATCCCCCGTCGCCATGACCGCTGCTATTCAGACACTCGGTGTGGGTGGGGATGAGGTGTTGGCGAAGGGCCGGCGCATTGCCGTGCTGGGGGATATGTTGGAATTGGGTCCGACCTCGCCCGCGCTACATGCGGAGTTGGTGCCCGCTTTGGTCGAAGCCGGGGTTGACCGGGTTTTCGCCTGTGGTCCCCAGATGAAGCATCTGTTTGATGCCCTGCCTCGGCATATGCGCACACAACACGAAGAAACCGCCCAGGTCTTGGTGGCAAAAGTCATGGCCGCTGTACAGCCCGGCGATACGGTTCTGATAAAAGGCTCCCTTGGCATGGCCATGGCACCCATCGTTCAGGCCCTGTGTGGTTTGGGTGAGGACATTTCCGTGACGTCCCATGCCGCTACTTTGGCCAACGGCAACGGCAACGGCTAGGGGGCGGGCATGCTTTTCAACCTACTTTACCCCCTGGCTGAAGATTTCAGAATTTTCAATCTGTTCCGCTATCTGACCTTTCGCACAGGCGCGGCGGTGATGACCGCGTTGATCATCAGTTTTATTGTAGGGCCACCCCTGATCCGCTGGTTACGCAGCAAACAGGGACGGGGCCAGCCGATCCGGGATGACGGCCCGGAACGCCATATCGTCGCCAAACAGGGAACGCCCACCATGGGCGGCTTCCTGATCCTGTTGGCATTATCTGTTTCGACGTTGTTGTGGGCGGATTTAAGCAACCAGTTCGTCTGGGCCGTTCTGTTGGTCACTGCGGGCTTTGGCTTGATCGGTTTCGCCGATGATTATCTGAAAGTGACCCAAGCCAATGTGCGCGGCCTGCCGGGGAAGCTGAAGCTGATCCTGGAGCTTATTGTCGCCGTCGTTGCCACCATCTGGATTATTTCGTTCCAACCGGACGGACTTTCCCACCACCTGGCGCTGCCGTTCTTCAAAGACCTGTTGTTCGATTTGGGTCTGTTCTTCATACCCTTCGGGGCCCTGGTCATGGTTGGATCATCCAATGCCGTGAACCTGACGGACGGCCTGGACGGCCTGGCCATCGGGCCGTTGATCATTGCCGCCTCCGCCTTTGCCTTGATCGCCTATCTTTGCGGTAATGTGGTTTTCTCAGGTTACCTGCAACTCCACGCCGTGCCTGGCGCGGGCGAGTTGGCGGTCTATTGCGGTGCGCTCGTTGGTGCCGGTTTAGGCTTTTTGTGGTTCAACGCGCCGCCCGCCATGGTCTTCATGGGCGATACGGGCAGTTTGTCTCTGGGTGGTGGTTTGGGCGCGATTGCCGTTGTCACCAAGAACGAAATGGTTTTAGGCATTATCGGTGGATTGTTCGTCTTGGAGACTGTCTCGGTCATTGTGCAGGTGGCATCCTTCAAGATGACCGGCCGGCGGGTCTTCCGCATGGCACCCCTGCATCATCACTACGAACAAAAAGGCTGGGCAGAGCCGACCATCGTGATCCGGTTCTGGATCATCGCCGTCATCCTGGCCTTGGTCGGCCTGGCAACGTTGAAGTTGCGGTAAACAATGATCACAATTACCGCATATAGAGATAAACCGGTCGCCGTATTCGGCCTTGGACGCACGGGCCTGTCTGTTGTCGGTGCCTTGGTCAGTGGTGGTGCCCGCGTTCTGGTCTGGGATGACGATCCAAACCGCCGCTCCGATGCGGTGAAACTTGGTGCCGTACCCGTGCAGCCGACCGAGGAAGGTTGGCAAGGTATTGTCGCCCTGGTGTTAAGCCCCGGGGTACCTCTAACCCACCCGAAGCCCCATATGGTGGTTGCCTTGGCGGAACGTTTAGGGGCCGAGGTTCTGGGCGATATAGAGCTGTTTGCCCGCACCCGGCCTGAAGCGGCGGTTGCGGCCATTACGGGCACCAACGGGAAATCAACCACCACCTCCCTGTTGGCACATATTCTGACCACGGCGGGACGACGGGTAGAGGCAGGCGCGAACCTGGGCCGCCCGGTTTTGGATTTCGCTGTGTTGCGTGCCGGCGATGCCTACGTGCTGGAACTGTCATCCTACCAGATTGATCTGACGATCGGTTTGCGTCCCCAGGTGGTCGCGTTGATGAATATCAGCCCGGACCATCTGGATCGCCACGGCGGTATGGATGGTTATGTCGCGGCGAAGCGCCGGTTGTTGGAAATGGCCTGTCCGGATGCCACTTTGATCATCGGTACTGACGATGAATGGTCCGCGCAACTGAGCCGGGATCTGACGGCATCAGGGCGCAAGGTGATCGAAGTCTCGGTTGTTCGGGAATTGACAGACGGTCTGTTTGCCCGTGATGGCAAGCTGTATCGGGGCGGCGATGCAAACCCACTGGCTGACCTGAACGGCATTGATACCCTGCGCGGGGCGCACAACTGGCAAAATGCCGCCGTAGCTTTCGCCATGGCGGAGGCATTGGGCCTGACGCCTGATCAGATCGAGCCCACATTGGCCGGTTTCGCCGGCCTGCCCCATCGCATGGAAGTTGTGGCACGGCATGGGGATATCCTGTTCGTCAATGACAGCAAAGCGACCAACGCAGAGGCCGCAGCCCATGCATTGGCCGCATATGACGACATTTATTGGATTGCGGGCGGTATCGCCAAACAGGGCGGCATCGCTACCCTTGCGCCGCTATTTAGTAATCTGTCCAAGGCTTACCTGATTGGTGAAGCTGCGGCATCGTTCGCGGACAGCTTGGATGGTTCTGTATCGCATGTCATATCGGGTGATATGGCTACGGCTGTGCATGGTGCCTATGAGGATGCCCAGGCCTCAGGTGGGGGGGTCATCCTGTTATCACCGGCCTGCGCCAGCTTTGACCAGTTCGATAGTTTCGAAGCCCGCGGCGATCAATTCCGTGCCCTGGCACAAGGCATTCAGGGCAACGGAAATAGCAACGGCAACACCCGTCATTCGGACCAGAACCGCCGCCGCGCGGCGGGAGGGGCCAGATGATGTCCTTTGCCCGCACCGATACATCCCTTGTGGGCCGCTGGTGGTGGACCGTTGATCGCTGGACCCTGTTGGCGGTGGCCCTGTTGATCGCCATCGGTAGTTTGCTGACCCTGGCCGCCAGTCCGGCCGTGGCGGAACGTTTAAATCTGCAAAGTCAGCATTTTGTTCTGCGCCAAATGATCTTTCTGCCCCTGGCCGTGACCGTGATGTTCGTCGTGTCATTGATGAGCCCGCGCGGCGTGCGCCGTATTTCCGTGGTTGGCCTTGGCATCAGCCTGCTGTTGGTCATCGCAACGTTGTCCCTCGGCGCCGAGATCAAGGGTGCGACCCGGTGGCTGCAGTTTGCCGGCCTGTCCATTCAACCCTCCGAATTCGTCAAACCCTGTTTTGCCGTCGTGGCGGCCTGGATGCTGGCAGAGCAACGGCGGCGCGAAGGGGTGCCGGGTGGTCTGATCTGCTGCGGCCTCTTTATTCTGGTCGCCTCTCTGTTGGTGCTGCAACCTGATTTCGGCATGACCGCCGTTGTCGCCATGGTCTGGTTCGGGCAATGTTTCATTGCCGGGTTATCCATGCTTTGGATAGCTATTCTGGTTGGCCTTGGGCTGGTTGGCGCGGTTGCGGCCTATGCCACCATTCCCCACGTGGCCAGCCGCATCGACCGTTTCCTTGATCCCGCCAGCGGCGACAGCTATCAGATTGATCGGGCCATGGACGCCTTTGGCCAGGGTGGCCTGTTGGGCCGGGGCCCGGGCGAAGGCATGGTAAAACGGGTTCTGCCCGATGCCCACACGGATTTCATCTTCTCTGTTGCAGGCGAAGAATTCGGCCTGATCGCCTGTCTGATCATTGTCGCCCTGTTCGGTTTTATCACTCTGCGCGGTTTCGCCAGATTACTGCGGGAAGACGATCTGTTCATCCTGCTGGCTGCGGCGGGATTGCTCACCCAGTTCGGGTTGCAGGCGGTGATCAATATTGGCGTGAACCTAAACCTGTTGCCTACCAAGGGCATGACGTTGCCGTTCATCTCTTACGGGGGGTCGTCCCTGTTGGCCCTGGCGTTGGCCATGGGTATGGTCTTGGCCCTGACCAGGCGGCGTCCCAATCTTGCGGGGCTGCCATGACTCGTAAACTGAACGCCCCAATTATGCTGGCAGCGGGTGGCACCGGTGGTCATGTCTTTCCGGCCCAGGCCCTGGCGGCAGAGTTAGACCGTCGCGGCAGGGCAGTGGACATCGTCACTGATCGCCGTGGCGATGATTACAGTGGACAGTTTCCAGGCCGCACCGTTCACCAGATTACCTCCGCCACACCATCGGGGCGTGGCCTGATGGGCAAGGCGGCTGCGGTGATAAATATCGCCCTGGGCACTCTGCAGGCCCGGCGGTTGATCCGTCAGGTTGCACCGGCTGCCGTGGTCGGCTTTGGTGGTTATCCTTCGTTGCCGACTATGCTGGCGGCGATAACGTTGTCTGTGCCCCGCGCCATACATGAACAGAATGCGGTTCTGGGCCGGGTTAATCGCCTGATTGCCAGCCGGATGGATGCCATTGCAACGTCATTCCCGGTCACACAAGGCCTGCCGGAAAAAGACGCGCAGCCACAGTTGGTTACGGGCAATCCGGTGCGCGATGACGTGCAAGCGTTGGCAAATCAGGCTTATAACGCGCCAAAAATTGATGGGCCGTTCGAGCTTTTGATTTTCGGCGGTAGTCAGGGCGCGCGGAAATTCAGTCAGGTCATACCAGCTGCCCTGTTGGCTTTGCCCGCGGCCCTGCGCCGGCGTTTGGAGGTCGTGCAGCAATGCCGCCCGGAAGACCTTGATGCCGTTCGCGAGGTCTATACCAAGGCCGATATCAGGGCAGAGACGGCAGTTTTCTTCGACGATATGCCCGCCCGCCTGGCAACGGCCCATCTGGTCATCGCGCGCAGTGGCGCAGGCACGGTCAGTGAATTGGCTATGGCCGGGCGGCCCAGCATATTGGTGCCCTATGCCCATGCGACAGACGATCATCAAAGCCGTAATGCGGAAGTTTTGAGCTCTGCGGGAGGTGCCTGGGTGCTGCCGGAGGCGGATTTGGCGGTGCCTGTGTTGACCGAGCATTTGGCAAAATTGATGAACCAGCCGGAATCGCTGGCAGAAGCGGCAAAGGCGGCAAAAGGCCGCGCGCAACCGAATGCGGCGGCGCAGTTGGCGGAGTTGGTGTTGGCCCTTGCCGACCATGATGAGAATGGGAGGGCGGCTGCATGAGAGCCCTGCCATTGGACATCGGGGTCATTCACTTTGTCGGTATCGGCGGCATCGGGATGAGCGGTATTGCCGAGGTCATGCATAATCTGGGCTATCAGGTACAGGGTAGCGACCAGTCCGAAGGCGCCAATGTGGTCCGCCTGCGGGACCTCGGTGTCAGGGCAATGATCGGCCATAGGTCGGAAAATCTGGGCGAAGCCCGGGTGGTCGTGATCTCGTCCGCCGTAAAGCCGGACAATCCCGAAGTTGTTGCCGCCCGGGAGGCGATGATCCCCGTGGTGCGCCGGGCCGAAATGCTGGCAGAGCTGATGCGCCTGAAATGGGCCATCGCGGTCGGCGGCACCCACGGCAAGACAACGACGACCTCCATGGTCGCGGCCATCCTCGATGGGGCCGACTATGACCCGACGGTGATCAACGGCGGCATCATTAACGCCTATGGCACCAATGCCCGCCTGGGTGAGGGTGAATGGATGGTGGTGGAGGCGGATGAGAGCGACGGCAGTTTTACCAAATTGCCCGCGACCATCGCCATCGTCACGAACATGGATCCCGAACATCTGGATTTCTATGGCGACTTCGAAACCGAACGTGCCGCCTTTCAAAGTTTCATCGAAAATCTGCCCTTCTATGGCTTTGCCGTGATGTGCCTTGATCATACGGAGGTTCAGGCCTTGATCGGTCGCATCTCGGACCGGCGCATCGTGACCTATGGGTTTAGTCCCCAGGCTGCCGTGCGTGGTGTTGATCTTCACGCCTCGGCCAACGGGATGCATTTCGATGTTGCCATTACGGATCGGGTCAGTAACGAAACCCGCCTGATCCAGGGTTTCCATCTACCCATGCATGGGGACCACAACGTCCTGAATGCCCTGGCAGCCATCGCCGTGGCCCAGGAAATGAAGATCGCCGATGAAGTATTGATTGCCTCTCTGGCCGGCTTTGCGGGCGTCAAACGACGCTTTACCAAGACCGGTGAAGTGGGCGGCGTAAAGGTAATCGATGACTATGGCCATCACCCGGTGGAGATCGCCGCCGTGTTGCATGCCGCTCGTGCTGCCTGTGAGGGGCGCATTGTGGCCGTCGTACAGCCGCATCGATATACCCGCCTGCGTGATCTGTTTGAAGAATTCTGCACCTGCTTTAACGATGCGGATACGGTCATTGTGGCGCATGTTCATGCTGCCGGTGAAACGCCCATTGAGGATATGGACCGGGACGCCTTGATCCAAGGTCTGCTGGCCCGTGGTCATCGCCGGGTGCTGCCTTTGGATGATCCGGAAGATTTGGCGCCATTGGTTGCCGATGAAACCAACGGCGGCGACATGGTTGTCTGCCTTGGTGCCGGCACCATTACCGCCTGGGCAAATGCCCTGCCGCAAAGCCTATCCGCCCTGGAAACGGGGGTGGCTGCGTCATGATGTCGGCAGAACAAAACCGCCCAACCCTGCTGTCCCGCCTGCCGGAGGTGCGCGGACGCTTTATTGAGCATGTGGATCTTTCCGGCAGCACATGGTTCCGCGTCGGTGGCGCTGCGGATGTTGTTTTCCGGCCCGCGGATACCGCCGATCTGGCAGGTTTCCTGGCCAATTGTCCCAAGGATATCCCCCGCACGGTCATCGGTCTGGGTTCGAACCTGTTGATCCGGGATGGTGGGGTGCGCGGCGTTGTCATTCGCCTTGATCGTGAATTCGCGCAGATCGATGTGGATGGCGAACTGGTGACGGCAGGGGCCGGTGCCCTGGATGTCAATCTGGCGAGAATTTGCCGCGATGCGGGATTGGTTGGTTTTGAGTTCATGCGCGGCATTCCCGGCACCATTGGCGGTGGTCTGCGGATGAATGCCGGGGCCTATGGCAGGGCATTTCGTGACGTTCTTGTTTGGGCCGAGGCGGTTGATGCTGCTGGTACGACGCATAAAATGATGGCCGACGACTTGGACCTTGGCTATCGCCAATGCGGTGCGCCGGAAGATTGGATTTTCACCGTCGCGCAATTCCGGGGCCGGTTTGGTGACAGGGCGGAAATCAGCGCCCGTATGCAGGAGGTTCGCCAGGCCCGCAAGGACAGCCAGCCGGTCAATACGCGGACGGGCGGCAGCACCTTTAAGAATCCGGGCAGCGACAACCCCAATAGCACCAAAGCATGGGAGCTTGTTGATCACGCGGGCTGCCGGGGCCTGGTGCGCGGTGGTGCCATGGTCTCGGAGTTGCATTGTAATTTCCTGATTAACACGGGCACGGCGACGGCGGCTGATCTGGAAGCCTTGGGCGAGGAAGTGCGCCGCCGGGTCCAGGCCCACAGCGGCGTTATGCTGCAATGGGAAATCCGCCGGATTGGCGAATATGGCCCCGACGACACACCGGAACTGGTGTTGACGGAGGTGGTGCCATGAGCAGGCAGCGTACCCATGTCGCAGTTCTGATGGGTGGATGGTCGGCGGAACGCCCTGTATCCCTCAGCACCGGTGCGGAATGTGCCGTGGCACTGCGCACGGCAGGATATCAGGTTAGCGAAATTGATGCCGACCCGAGCTTGGCCGAGCAATTGCGGGCCGCGAAGCCCGATGTCGTATTTAATGCTTTGCATGGCCGCTGGGGCGAAGATGGTTGTGTCCAGGGGCTGTTGGAATTCATGGGCCTGCCCTACACCCATTCAGGCGTCCGTGCTTCTGCCGTGGCGATGCATA
>Ga0233439_10001169_pt1 | contig 34799 bp, 33 predicted proteins | sample SI_123_September_6_FD_182713 | JGI IMG/M metagenome (GOLD analysis project Ga0233439, IMG submission 182713) | Seawater microbial communities from Saanich Inlet, British Columbia, Canada - SI_123_September2016_100_MG | ecosystem: Environmental > Aquatic > Marine > Inlet | place: Canada: British... | reverse complement strand
TCTCAAAGAACTCAGAGAGGCAATGAAGAACTTGAATTTTAAAGAAAATATTATTAAAGTGGCGTAAGGCATTGTTCAATTTCAACTGACAATGGGACTACGCCGAGAAAAAATGCAAATGCAGTAGATAAAACTCCCAAGCCAATAATAGCAGCCCATGTTGTGCCACTGGGATTGGTTAGCGCCCAAGGGGAATCCGCTAACAAAACTATCGGGAAAAGCACAAGAGTGGAAGCCGTCAATTGACCTGTGGCCGCGATTATTGGTTTGATCCCCATCGAATGGAATTTACGGCCATAAACCAAAGCGACACCATACAAAAAGGCGGCTCCTAAAACAGCAAATTGCGCCCAAGTGCCTACACCTACTCCTTCTACAAAGTCCTGCCCCACTATAATGGATACCCCAATAAAACCTATAACAAGACCCAAAAGACGATTTTTGCTGATGCGTTCTTCCCTTGTTAAAAAATGCGCCAGGACAATTGTAAAAAATGGAGTGGTAGCATTCAGAATAGATGCAAGGCTACTGGTTATATGATGTTGACCCCAGACAATAAGAGAGAAGGGCATGACATTATTTACCAGACCAATACTAAAAAACATCTTCCAAACTTCCTTGTCCTTTGGCATTTTGAGTCCGACCAGCATTAAGCCCAACCAAAGTAAAAGCGAAGCCAGCCCCACTCGAAGAAAGACAATCGTAAAAGATGGGAGCTCTTTAGCACTGATACCAATAAAAAAGAAAGAGCCTCCCCAGACTATGGAAAGAACAATCAACATCATCCATTCGAATAATGTCATTGAATGATTGATAGACTTGCTCAAAAAAATCTTTCTATTTGAATTGCTATACGCGAATAAAATTAATCCCCCGACAATTACTCTCTATAGAGGTTTGCCACCACCGCGATAGGTTAAGGAACCGCTGGTATATTCTTTGCCAAAGGTGACAGCTAAAGTTGCGGTTTGGTAAAAAGCACTTTCGAGCTGCGCCTTGGTTAGAGGGCTTAAGGGATGAATGAAAGCGGCATAAAGAATGCCTTTGTTGAGTGCGTAGCGCGCATCTAATGCCGTGTGAAAATTGGCATTCATAGCTTTTTCAAATTGATCACTCGTAATATTACCCTGCGCCGCAATCGGAACTATAATGCGCATGCGGTCATGTTGTTCGTCATAGACACAGGTTAGTTCAACACCTTTGAATTTCAGTAAAACCATACCCGGCGCAGCTTTAGATTCATCGGCAACCGCTATGAGAATATTGACCATTTGATGAGGGGTCATGGGCTGGCGATTGGGAAATGCTTCCTGGTTCGAGGCCGATTCATCTTCTGTGATGGCGGGCTTCACCGACATAGAGTCCGCCGCCATTAGCGGTGATACAGCACTGTCGAGGATCAAAACTATTGATAGTATAATTAATGCTCTCATCAGGAACTCCTGTAGGGTGAATACCGCAATCAATGAATTTGAAAATAAATTTTCAATATAAAAGCTTTTTCCTACTGCGCTGAACTCTGTTAAGGCTCGACAATATCATTTTTTAAGGTAAGCACGAACGCCACCACCTCATCGCATTCTTGTTTTGGAACTTGCAAAGCCTCCATAGTGGCACCCGCATGCTGTAAGAATATGGACCAATCATTTTCGCTAATTTTCATCCCTTTATGGGTGATCTTCATATCTCGACCTGTGTAGTACACTGGCCCACCTGTGACTGAGCATAAATAATCAATTAACAATTGCTTTTCTCTCGCGATGCCATCATCCCCCCGATTTTGCCAGAAGCGGCCTAATTGAGCATCCCCTTGCAAACGCGGAAGCAAGTCATTTGCAAAAATAGTAAGCCCGTCATAACCACCCAGACGTTCATAAAGTAATTTCTGATCCATCATTTAACTCCTGTTTATTTTATTCGAATATGATTATAGTCAACCTCTGTCTCTTCATGGAATGAAAAAGGCTATAAATTGTTTTTGTATTCCAGGGACTTCAGGATAGGATTCAGGTTGCTTCAATATTATTGGCTTATCTAGGGAAATTATGATCAAAAAAACAGGTGGGGCTATTCTTCTTGGCCTTTTGCTCCTCGCTCTGATCTTCAGCACGCATGTGACCCTTCTGGGTTCCGGGTTCCTCATTGGAGATGGGATGCATGTTCTCACCTATCACGAACTGGTGGATGATGCGGTAGCCTTAAAGGTAAAATTCCCCAACGAAGATGATATTGAAGCTGAAGTGGTGTTTCGCGATCCCATCAACAACCTGGCAATATTAAAATTAAAGGAACCTCCAAAAGTCAAAAGCAGGCCACTGGTGTTAAGCGGAAATGGAGTAGGGCCCAAAAGCGAGTCGGTATTCACATTGGGATACCCATGGACAAACACCATGCGGGACCAGCATGCTCTGCTGGAAGGATCTGCGTACTTCAATTCTACTTTGATTGAATTGAATATGAACCTCGATACAGTTAATAGTGGAAGCCCCTTGTTCAACGCAAAACGGGAAGTGGTGGGAATGGTGCTATTGCAAAATCATGCAAAAGAAGCGTTTTCTGTGGAAGGTCCGGGCCATTTCGCCATCCCTGCCCTATCTTTAGGAAATGCCTTGAAGGCGGCTAAAATTAATACAATCGCTTTCCCGAAAGAAAACCTTTCGAAAGAAGAGTTCATCTTAAAATATAGGAATAATATTGTTCTGATTGAGGCAATTTAAATGCAACCCGCAGATGAAACTTACATCTTATATGGAATCTTATTCGTTTTCCTGTTGCTGGGGCTGTTATTCAATATTGCAAAACGCCTCGGTTCCTCGAAAAATTTTCCACAACCCAGAGATAAAAAGAACAAGTGAATCACCCACCGCAGTTCAAATTCGATAACAGCTTCGCCCGCAGCCTGGAAGGTTATTTCTCGCATTGCGATGCCGAACCTGCAACCGCACCAAAACTGCTGCAGTTCAACCATGCACTGGCAGAAGAGCTGGGGCTTGATCCGGTTGCGCTCGATTCCGAAGCAGGCTTGGCAATTTTTTCCGGCAATGTAAAACCCGAAGGTTCTGAACCGTTGGCCCAGGCTTATGCCGGGCATCAGTTTGGCGGATTCTCCCCACAGTTGGGAGACGGGCGTGCACTCCTCCTTGGTGAGATGATCGACACACAACAACGCCGCCGTGATATTCAGTTGAAAGGATCGGGCCGTACCCCGTTCTCCCGTGGTGGAGATGGCAAAGCGGCTGTTGGCCCTGTGTTGCGTGAATATCTGATAGGGGAAGCGATGCACGCGCTCGGTGTCCCAACGACACGTGCCCTCGCAGCGGTTGCCACCGGTAAGGACGTTTATCGAGAAACTGTTTTGCCCGGCGCTATTCTTACCCGGGTTGCATCCAGCCATATTCGTGTCGGCACCTTTCAATATGGTGCGGCACGCGGTGATGTCGACAAAATTCGCAAACTCGCCGACTATACCATTGAGCGGCACTACCCCGATACGGCGGATGCAGAAAAACCCTATCTGGCATTCTTCGCGGCGGTTGCCGATGCGCAAGCCGCACTGGTGGCGGGCTGGATGAATATCGGATTCATTCACGGAGTGATGAACACCGACAACACAACCATCTCTGGCGAGACCATCGATTATGGCCCCTGCGCATTTATGGATAACTACGCGCGTGACACGGTGTTTAGCTCTATAGACCGGGGTGGACGCTATGCCTATGCGAACCAGCCGGAGATTCTGATTTGGAATTTGTCCCGATTGGCGGAAACGCTCATCCCACTTGTTGATCCCAAACAGGAACGCGCTGTCGAATTGTTGACCGAAACAATCGAATGCATTCAACCACTCTATGAATCTTATTGGCTGACCGGAATGCGATCTAAAATTGGTTTAACAACAGAAGAACCTGGCGACCAAAAACTAATCAACGATCTGCTAAAAATAATGGAAGAGGGACAAGCAGATTTCACTCTTGTCTTCCGACATTTCGCCCAAGCCTTGCGCGGGGATAGCGAAGCAGCAAGACAGCAGTTCGAAAACCCCGCTTCCTTCGACGCCTGGGAGAAGCGTTGGTGGATGCGTTTTGAGCAAGATGGAATTTCAGCAGAGACCATCGCGCAGGCGATGGACGAAGTCAACCCGATCTATATCCCGCGAAACCATAAAGTTGAAGAAGCTCTTGCCGCCGCAACGGATCAGCAGGATATGGCTCCTTTCAAAAAGCTGCTGGAAGTTTTAATCCATCCCTTCGATGAAATTGAAGGAAACGAAGCCTACGCCGTACCCGCCCCGGCAACCAACACCCCCTACCAGACCTTCTGCGGAACCTGACGTTTTTTTAAGAGGCCCCAACCGATTCTCTAAAATCAGCGAACTCTAAGAGTGCGGAATTAAAAAATATCAGATGCCTGCATCTGGGTAAATCCAAGAAATACCTATTGGGAGAGTTGGTGCACATAGACGGAGAAGTACCAAGCCAAAATCAAAAACTCACGCCCAGCTTTAACCAACCCCCTCCCACGGGAGTGGGTGGTGCCGGAGGTCGGAATCGAACCGACACGAGGTTGCCCTCGCAGGATTTTGAATCCTGTGCGTCTACCAATTTCACCACTCCGGCACGCTAGGTCTATCAAATTGCCAAGCCGGGAATATACCATACCCCCAATTCGGTTGGCAAAATTTTCCGTCCATTACTTGTTATTTTCATCTTCCTCCCCCTCCCATTCTTTTCCTCTCAAGAGAGATGGAGAAAATTACCTGTACTCGTTGATCTTAGCTAAGAAAAGTACAATTAATCGAGCAAGAGATATAAATCGGGCTTATTAATTTTCACACTTGTTGAGTATAGTTGAAATTTTTTAATATATTCCTTCAGTTCCTCATCGAGAGAAAGAGCATTTGGTACAGGCATTATTACATTTCCCTGTTTACCATTTTTCTCAATTATGGGAAACGATACTGCCTTTAGTTTTCCCAAATTTCCATCTCGAGAAACAAATAGAAAAAGGCTTATCATTCCCGTATCAAACTGCAGGTTTACACGTTCTTTAATTTCAGAACAACCACTTAACATTGGAGTGGGTTGGCCTATTAATTTTCCATCAACCGCTAATTGGTAGTAGGGCTTAATCCCTGGCATTAGTTTTCTGCATGCTTTGAATTGAATCTCCATCTCGGAAGCGGGGACGGGTCCCGGTTTTTTCCTGTAATAAGAAAATACGGTCTGGTTAAGACCCGTTTTCTTGGTAGCCTTTACATTTTGTCCTCTGAGAATCAACCAGCGTGTCATTTGAAATTGTGAAAGGGTTCCACGTGTAGGGGGAATAAAATAATTCAAGATAATCCCAAAAGAAATAACCCCTATTAGGGTGCTAAAGACTAAATATTTGACCCGATGCTCAATCGTACTTTTAAAAAATAACGGAATTTTAAATTGAATTCTTTGCCAGGAAATCTCTTTTCGTAATGCGTCTTTAAATAGAAACCATTCCAGAGCCGAGGCCAACAAAATCATATTTAGAGGGGTGATGGGAACACGAAACCTAAAAGTGCCCAAAAGAATGGAACAAAAAATAATTTGAGAAAAGATGGGGGTAAGTATGAGGAATTTATTACCCCTTGTGATTGATTTGTTAAAGACGAAAACCGCTAACCCAATCATGACAAACAGGTAAATATAAAACTGCAAATTAGCAGAATAGAAAGTCTCGAAAGAAAGGTGTAATGGCATAAAAAATGTGCCTCCCGGATCTAAAAGAAAATCGGGAATTTCCGAGAATAATTTCCCAAACAATAGCCGCGTAATTTGTACTGGATTATCCAGAAAAATATTCAAACTTTCGACCGGAAAGGAAACCGGATCAAAACCCATATTCACCATTTTTTCGGCAAAGGAATTATTATTGTAATTCCAGAGTGAGCTGGAATGATTGGGGTCGGAAGCTCGACCTAAGGGCAACCATTGATCCGAGTAACTATGATAGATTCCATTCAAACTAAAAAATACAACTATCAATCCAAGCCCAGAAAGCAAAACAGAACAAATTTTCTGCATAGAGGAAAAGCAGGATTTAACTAAATATCGAGCAATAAATATTACTAAAAAGATAAGAAAGGGAAGGGACTCTTGACCAAAATAAAAAGTAACGCCAAATAAAACGCCTAATGAAAAATATCTAATGGGAGTAAATGTTTCACGTAAACATAATAAAAAATAAACTAACAAGGGTATTGTTACTGTTAATGGAGTTGCACGATTAATGACCACCGAATAATGGATGCACAGATGAGAAACGGCAACTAGAAGGCCTGCAATAAAAGCTGCCTGTCGCAGTTTCAGTTTTCGTCCAATCAGGAAGATGAGAACGGGAGTGAAAGCTCCGATAAAAGCTTGGCTATAAAAAACCACCGCAGAACTTTCACCAAATAAAAAAAGAAAACCTGAAATATATAAGGAATAAAATGGAGCGTGCCAAAAATTAACGTCGCCCCAATGACCATTTACAAAAGCCAGTGCAGATTTAAAGTAAACAGGACCATCTGCGCTATAACCCACCAAGTCAAAGGTTGCGTAGGGGAAGGCATACCATACTCTAAAAAACAAGCCGAGCAGGAAAATGGCACCAATTTTCGCTGCAGAACTTGAATTTAACTTTCCTAAAAAAAACGCTATCCGATCTATATTTAATACCCTCCAGACCCCATATAGCCCCACACTAACGGTGATATGAAATATATAAATAAGCGGTGAAGAAAAATATATAAAAGGAATTATTGCGGAAATAGGAAGAACTAACTCCCACAATCGACAACCGGATGTCATAGCTTTGTAAACAATATTAGTACCTGCAAGGTAATAACAAATTAAAGCCAAAGATATAAATATTTTTTCATAGATTGTATAAACCAGAATCGAATTAGAAAAACCCGAAACAAATTCATTGGAATGGGTAAGGAGTATAAGATAAAAATGAAAAAATAAAGCATAGCGGCAATTAAATATTAGTAATTCGCGATGTTCCTCGTATTTTTTGCATAATAAATAGTAAAGGCCATAAAAAAAACAAAAACAAACCCAATAGCCAACAGGAAAAATAATTTTATTAAAAATAGAATAATAGACTTTGGCCAAGAAAAAGTAATACAAAAAATTTCCATTGTCATATTCGATATGAAGCACCCAAAAAGCACTTGCAAGCACGAAGAGGACCAGGTTAATTAAATGTAAATACCGAATTCTCATTAGATTTTATAAGGAGTTCAAGATTTTTTGGTACTAGTTTTTTTCCTGGGCGAATATAGAGAAAGAAGTTTCCTAATCTCTTCCGCTTCTTTCTGATTGGGGTCTAGCGCCAGGGATCGAGAAAAATAGAGCAAGCTTTCCTTCAGGTTCTTGAGATGATAAAAATGCAAAATTCCCAAATTTTTAAATACATGGGGAAATCGGGTTTCAATCTCAATGCATTTTTTAAAATAGAAATCTGCAAGTTCCCACTTTTTCTGCGCTAAATATATTTCCCCCAATTTTGCATAAGTTTCTGGAGTTTTTGGATCAAGTTGCAATGCTGTTTGAAAACGAACAATGGCATCTTCTACTCTGCCATCTTTTAAATACAATTCACCCAAATTATAATGAGTAACAAATATTCCTGCCCCTTTCGCAAGGGATTCTTCATAGTATCGAACAGCATCTTTATTATTCCCCTCAATGCTATGCGCCCTGGCAAGATTGATAAGAGGCCGAACCTTATCTGGCGATTTTTCATAAGTATCTTGCCATAAAGATAACTCGGTTCTCCAAACTTTGTTTCTCTCAATACTTAATGCTCCCAGTAAAAGAGTAAATTGACATAAAATTAAAATCCCAAAAACGGATTTATCAATATTTTTAAATTCGAAAAGTTTTTCCCCACATTGGAATACGCCAAAGACAAGAACAAAAATAATACCTGGCAAAGCCAGATAGACTCGATGCTCGGCAGCAAGGTCATGCAAGGTAATAATAGAAGAAGAGGGCGAAAGAACAATAAAATACCAGGCTAAAAAGAAAAGATAAAAACGCCATTCCTCCCGCTTCCAGAAAAAATAAAAAACCAGAGCGATGGTAGCTATCCCAGTAATAAAACCAACGGAAAGGAGTTGGGTAATAACTTCTATATCGGGATCAATATTTAAGTTTATGGGAAACAGTATTTTCTTGAGATAGTAAAATACAACAACTGCCGGTTGGCTAAGAATGTAATTCGCCCTACCAACCATCTCATCAGGATTAGAGGGGCCAATCAGAAAAGTTTCATCAGAAAGTAGTTTGTAAAAAAGCAGGCTAAGGAAGATGGGCACACTTGATATGACCAACCACTTCCATTTTAAAAGATTTTTAATTACAGGAGAATCTAATGGGCAAACAGCTATGTAATATAAAAATATAATAAGGGGAAAAGTTACCAGTGTTTGTTTAACACTGAACCCAGCTACTATCAGGAAAATAATAGCAATAGGCAGAATATATTTTTTAAGCAGCTGTTGTTTCGTGTCCGAGTCCAAATAGATTTGGAATAACAAGAATCCTAAAAGATAGAAGGTTGAAGCAAAAATTTCTGATCGGCTGATAATGTAAACAACAGATTCTGTTTGAATTGGATGAACAAGAAAGATTGCTGCCGCAAAAAAAGAGATCGCGACATTATTCCCACCCGTTTGGATTTGGTTTTTAAAATTGATTAATACTTTTTGAAAAATACAAAAAATCAGAATTGCGTTAAAAATATGCAGAGAAAGATTTAAAACATGATAACCAAAGGGACGTAGTCCATCCAGATAGGCATTAAACGCCATAGAAATGGAAAGCAGGCCTCTTGAAAAAAAACCTGAAGCCCAGAACTTTAGATTAAGGATGGATTCTGGATTTTCCAGGTTAAGGTTATTTTGAATATAGGGGACGCTATCGAACTGGAAAGTATTGTGCAAGTGGTTGCCGTATACGAGGATCCCCATTATGACAAGAGCAAAACAACAATAAATTTTTGAAAGCCATGTTGAATGATTGTCTATAAACTTTGAATTCATAAAAATTTTTATTTTATTTGCGCCAAGGAATATTTCAGCAACTCCTGGGCATTAGCATTTTGGGGTTGCAGGTTGACCAGGTTTTCCAGATGAGGAATGGCATTTTTATACTCCCCGCTTTTTAAATAAATCGCCGCAAGATTATTATGAATAGTTGCAATGTCGGGTTTAATTTCCAAAACTTTTATAAACTCCATCTTGGCCTTTTCTAGTGCCCCCAAGCTCCAAAATATCGTCCCCATATTATTATGAGCCTTGTAATGCTTTGGGTCTATTTGAAGAGTTTTTCGGTAATGCTTTAGGGCAGAATCAAAATTTTTTAAATTTTTATACGAGTTAGCGAGATCGAAATGATAATCGGCCTTGAAGGGATGAATGCTAATTGCTTTTCTAAAATAAGGTATGGCTTCTTCGTATTTCTGTAAATTATTTCTGGCAAATCCGGAATAATAAAAGGTGTCGGATTTTTTTGTTCCAAGTGCAATTCCAAAATCAAAATTTTCGATGGCTTTTTCCCAGTTCTTTTGCCGACCCGCAATATGGCCTAAATTAACATGGGAATCGATTTGTAAGGGTTTTATGGCTAAAGCCGCTTTAATAGCAGATTTGGCTTTTTCAAGCTGATCAACGCCCATATAAGCGGTTGCCAGATTATTTTGAACCAACGCCTTCCGAGGAGATTTTTCTGCCGTGTCTTCCCAAATTGATATTTCCGAACGAAAATCGAGAGAACGATTTAGAGTTAGGGACGACGTGAATAGAATAAAAAATATAAATAAAATTCCGGTTATATTTTTACGATCCCTGAAATTTAAAAAAACACATCCCAAAATCAAGCTGAATCCTAATCCCGGCAAATAGGCACGATGCTCTGTCGCCAATTGCTTGAGAGGAATAAAACTTGATGTGGGAAGAAGGGTTATGAAAAACCACAGGGCACCAAACTTTATGAGATAGGAGTTTTGCCTGTAAATAATTATCCCTATAATAAAAAGAATTATCAGAGAAGCAAACCAATCCCAATGAAACCAGGTTTTATAAAGAATTATATCCGGCTCAAAATTTAAACTGAAAGGCGCAATCAGTTTGAGCAGGTAATAACCGGCAATGACTTTAATTTGGCTTAATAGATAAAGTAATCGATGTGTATTTTCTGAAGTCGGGTCGGCCCTCAGTGAAAACAGATTTCCCTGCTGCAAATAACGATATGCCAGAAATGCTAATAGTATAAATAAAATCGCCGAGATTTTTGGAATTATGGTTTTCTGTTTTTCCTTAGGAGTAGATAGCCAGAGATAGATACTGGCTATCAATGGAAAAGAAGCAACTATTTCCTTAGTAGCAATGCCTAAATATAGAATTACTAAAAACCCAAATACCAGAAAAGGAGTTTTACATTTCGACGCATCTTTCTTCGCGGGTTTTAAAATTTGCACAAAGATATAAAATGCCAGCAAATAAAAAAAAGTAGCCAATAGTGATGAGCGGCTGGATATATAAGTCACCGTTTGGATGGTTAAGGGATTCACCAAATGAATCATCGAACAAACGATGGGCAAAATATTTTTCCAGTTTCGATTTTCTTGTGGTTCGATGCGCAAAATTTCTGCAACAAGGAAAAACCAAAGGATGGAGTTGAGTACGTGAATCAAAATATTAGCCAGGTGATAACCAAAAACCTCCAATTCACCTATGTGCTGGTTGATAGCGAAGGAAAGTAAAAGTATGGATCGATTAAAAATATTTTGAATACCCACCTTTTCCTGGAATTTACTCAAATCCTTTATGTGTGGATTTTCAACAATTGCATGGGTGTCATCATAAAGAAATGGAGATTGAAGCGTGCCAAAAAACACCAGCAACCCCATAAAGGAAAGAAAACAGATTGTCTTAATCTGGGTTTTCAAAAAACTTATATTTTGTAAAGGCTGATTCATTTAAAAATATTTCTATTTGAGCCTAAAATTTTTATTTTTTTGTTTAATAATTCTTCCAGGCTTGAGTCCTTATTTAGTTTTAAGGCTTGGTCATACCTTTCCTTTGCTTTTTCAGTCTTCCCTTGCGCGGAAAATGTGTCCCCGAGTAAAATCAGAGTGTTTATGTTTTTCGGATACATTCTCCAAGACTTTTCTAGAAATAACTGGGCATTGCCCCAGTCCTTTATGTTTAAATAATTAAAACCAATCTGGGTAAGCACGGAAGAGTCTGGGCCAGATACCGCTATATAACTTTCAAACCTTTCAATGGACTCTTGCCACCGCATTTGTTTTTGTTTTACCAGCGCAAGGTTAAATAAGGCTGGTTTGAATCTATTATTCAAGTTGAGGCATTCTAAGAAAAACTTTTCCGCCTGATTGAATTTATCCTGCATCATAAAAGCCGTTCCCAGATTAAAATGTGCCGGGAGCAAAGAAGGGTCCAGTTGTATAACCAGCTTCCATTCATTTATTGCTTGTGGAATCCTACCTGTCTTTCCATAGACTTCGCCCAAATTCAAATGTGCCAGCGGAAGAGGTTTCCCGTCATTTTTTGAATTCTCGTCGTCTATTGCCTGGCTATAAAGTTTTTCAGCCTTTTCAAAATTTCCTTTTTTGTTGTAAACAGAGCCCAACCCGATTTTTGCTGAGGAATGTTCAGGTCGAAGAGATAGCGTTTTAAGGTATTCCTTTTCTGCGAGATCGATTTTTCCTTGATCTAAATAAATACTGGCAAGGTTGTAGTGAGGCTCAACAAGTTCGGCGGCTATGCGGAGATTTTGGTTGTGGGAACTAAGATTATTTGGTCCGCTCTTTCTTTTAATAAAGTCATCCGCATTTTTCAGGTTAAACTTTGCTTCAATGAATTTTGGTATGTTTGCAATGCTTTTTTCAAAATGAAATCCCGCCCGGTCCAGATCACCTTTTTCGAAATAAGCTTTTCCAAGATTGTTATGCGCGCGGGATGAAGACGGATTTTTTCTCGCCACGTCTTCCCACAAACTTAATTCATCAATCCAGGAATTATTTCTTGTAATAGTTGTCAAACTTAAAGCAATTACCATAAAAACTATAAAACCGAAGCGCTTGACCGAATTGAGCTGGGTAATCATCCCACCGACCACCATGCAAAGGCCCAATGTCATTGGAAGATAGGTGCGATGTTCAACCGCCAAATCATTCAAAGGCAGAAAGCTGGAAGTAGGCGCCAGTGTTACAAAAAACCATGCAGTTCCCACCAGCATCCAGGCGTTTCGAGATTTAATGGCAGCGGCAACCAGGCCAAATATAATTAATGCCGCCATAAAAATGAAGGGGTCTTCGTTGACTGAAGTGAAAGACATACCACTGTCGACACTTAAATTAAAAGGGAATATGAACAGTTTTAAATAGTAAAAAACTATTATCTTTATTTGAACAAAAAGATAAGGCAGTTGACCATATAACTCCAGCCCCTGATCTTTTGCGTTGTATATCCAGGAATTTTCCAATAAGAAGAAGGTAGAAATTGCAACTAAAGTAAACAGTAAATATGCCCAGTTTTTTTTCCACAAAACTTCCATGCTATTTCTTGAATAAACAAAAATAGAATACCAGAAACCCATCAACAGCGGTAAGGTAGCCGAAATCAGCTTGGAAGCAAGGCTTAGATACATGGTCAACGCCATCAGTGGAATTAAATACAGGCGATTTTTTAATAGACCTTTGTCAGGGCAAAATAAACTTAGACAAAGGTACAAAGAAAATAAATAGAAAAATGTTGCAAGAACAGATGAACGAGATGAAATGTAGGATACGGAATCTGTATTTAAAGGGTGCAGTGAAAATATCAGGGCGGTTATGAATGGGAATATCCAAATGTTTGCTGAATCTTTTATTCTAAAATAATTATTGTCCGTATTTTTAGAACTTCTTACAAGCGATGAGGTTTTTAAAACAGAGAAAAAAATTAATAGAGTGACTCCAATATGGAGCAAAAGGTTGAACAAATGAAATCCAAGTTCTTGGTTTTTCCCCAGGGAGTTGTTCAGTGCGTAGGTCCAAAGTAATACCGGTCTATTTTCGAAAGAAGAGAGCTTTACAAAACGATTAAAAGAGTCCAGATTTTGGATCCACTGATTACTGATCAATGGAACATCATCGAACTGGAAAGAACCTTGAAGCGAATTGAAATATATCCCGGTGCTGGATATTACCAATAACAAAATGCAAGCAAGCTGTTTCTGTATTGCTTTTGGGATCAATGCCATCGAACCGCCAAAGAAGAAAAATTCAAAAATTGCCTTAAGGGCATATTTTCTAAAAATACTCGTTTAAATTCGAAAAAGTTTCATTATCTATATATCGTCGATTTCAAAAATATTGATTAGCGCATTTATTTAGGGTAATTGGCGAAATATTAGTGCTTTTCAATTTGCGATACTAAATGTATACTATTTCGGTTTGATTTGAAAAATATATGACACTAAAAAATAATTATTGTAATTTAGTTATAATTTTAACAAATTTATATAAAATTTTATGAAATTAATTGGAAAACAAACAAATATTCTAGCGCTCAGAAAAATATCTAATTTGTTCCAAACCACTTCATTAGAGGTCGATGAACTGCTCGCTATGGTCATGGATGCCGCAAAAGATATTGTGGGTGTAAAAAACGGTTCCCTGTTACTGGTGCAGGATGAAAAAACTTTCAAGCTTCAATTCTATCAGGCTTCAGGCAAAAATATGGGTCAATTGAAGGAAATTGATTTGCCCCCAGGAGTTGGAATTTCCGGGTATGTTGCAAAAACCGGAGACTCTATTATCTGCAACGATGTTTCGAAAGACCCGCGATGGTACCAAAAAGTAAGCGAGAAGGTAAAAATTCCGGTTCAATCTATGGCGAGTTTCCCGCTGGTTCTTGAAAAAAAGGTCATTGGGGTCGTCCAGTTTTTAGACAAGATCGACGGGGGTATTTTTTCTAAAGAAGATTCGGTAATTTTAGGGCAGTTTGCCAATTTGATGGCAAAATTTTTCCAGGTCTCACGAAATAGAAAGCTACTTGGCGAAGAATTTGGTCGGCTAAAAGAGCAGTACTTGCTGCGTTATGCCATTGTTGGTGAGAGCGCAGCTATTAAAAAATGTATAGGCATTGCCGAAAAAGTTGCAGACTCTAAAGCCGCAGTATTGTTAACGGGTGAAAGTGGAACGGGTAAAGAATTATTTGCTCATCTGATTCATGATCGAGGCGAAAGGCAGACCAAACCTTTTGTGTCTGTAAGCTGCGGCGCACTGCCGGCATCCATACTTGAGCGTGAATTATTTGGTCACGAAAAAGGGGCTTTTACTGGCGCTGACTCACAAAAGATTGGGCTTTTTGAAGCTGCCGATACCGGAACTTTGTTTCTCGATGAGATCGGAGAATTACCCATGGATATGCAAGTAAAGCTACTCCGGGTAATTCAAGAAGAGTCTTTTATCCGTTTGGGTGGCACTAAAACTATTCAAGTAAATGTCAGGCTTGTCACCGCAACCAATCGTGATTTAGAAAAGGAAGTGAGAGAGGGGAATTTCAGGCAAGATCTGTTTTATAGGATTAATGTGATAAAACTTACACTTCCTCCTCTACGGGAAAAAATAGAAGATTTGCCGGATCTGGTTTCCTTTTTCATGAAAAAACACACTCCCGAAAATCAACCGTTAAAAAAGGTTTCCAAAAGCCTGATCCCTCATCTTATGAGTTATTCCTGGCCCGGCAACATTAGAGAATTAGAAAACTCCGTTGAGCGCGCCATTGTTTTAAGTGATGACGAAGAACTTACTCCAGAGGCCTTTCCCTTTGAAACTTCGCATTTACCGATCGAATTAAATGTAGGGTCCACCTTAAAAGAAGCGGGAGATTCTTTTCGGAAAACCTTCATTACCAATACTCTAAAATCTACCTCAGGTAATCGCACAAAAGCCGCCAAAATCCTTGATGTTCAACGCTCCTATCTTTCCCGCCTGATAAAAGAACTGGAAATCGATTAATAATATCCTTTTTAAATTCTGTTAATATATTCCTCGTAAAATAAAATTCACCACCACAACTTGAAAGGAAGCAGATGGTCCTGATTGATGGTAAAAAAGTATCCGTAGAGATTCGTAACCGCTTGGCTGAAGAAACTCAGGATCTGAAGAAAAAAACTGGAAAAGCACCCGGCCTGGCAACAGTTCTTGTTGGTGATGACCCTGCGTCCGCTGTTTACGTACGAAACAAAAATAAAACATGCCTCGAATTGGGCTATCAATCTTTTGAAAAAAAATTACCCTCCGATATTCCTGAAACTCAATTGTTACAGCTTATAGAGGAATTAAATTCCAATGAGGAGGTTCATGGTATTTTGGTTCAGCTTCCTTTACCCGATCAAATTGACTCTGAAAAAATCCTTCAAGCCATCGACCCCAATAAAGATGTGGATGGTTTTCACCCGATAAACGTTGGAAGGCTGGTGGTAGGAAATGCCCTCCTTACGCCCTGCACGCCAACAGGAATTATTGAATTGCTAGACCACTATGGCATCGAAATTTCTGGAAAACATGCTGTTATCATGGGAAGAAGTAATATCGTGGGAAAACCCGTATCTATGTTATTGCTACAACGCAATGCCACAATCACAATTTGCCATTCACGCACCAAAAATTTGGAAGAGGTCACACGTTGCGCTGACATCTTAGTTGCAGCGGTGGGTCGAGCCAATTTTGTCACCGCAGAAATGGTGAGAGAAGGCGCGGTAGTAATTGATGTTGGCATAAACCGCGTTGATGGGAAGTTAACCGGTGATGTTGATTTTGCAACTGTTTCAAAAAAAGCCTCACATATCACTCCTGTTCCAGGGGGAGTCGGGCCCATGACCATTGCCCTACTTATGGGGAACACATTAAAGGCGTTTAAAAAGTCTATTGAACAAAAATAGTAGTTTTAAAATCCATTAAAACGCAATGATACAAAACAAACAAGTACGAACAAAAAAACAACATGGTCTGGTAAAAACCTCAGACGAGAATGTTGTCGAGTCAGAAGCCATGGATCAGGGAGGGCAACCACAGGTATATCAGGTAAGCCAATTGACCCGTGATATCAAAGCGATCATGGAAGCCGCATTTGATTCTATCTGGGTAGAAGGAGAAATTTCAAACTTTAGAACGGTAGCTTCAGGTCATAGTTATTTTGTTCTCAAGGACGATAAATCTCAAATTCGTTGTGTGCTGTTTAAGGGACATAGAGCAGGAATAAAATTTCAACCTGAAGATGGAGACCAGGTTTTACTGTTCGGAAGAATTACCGTTTATGATGCACGTGGAGAATATCAGATAGTCACAGAAAGCATGGAACCGCGAGGCCTGGGTGCTTTGCAAAAAGCTTTTGAACAGCTAAAGGCAAAGTTGGAAAAAGAAGGACTGTTCGATGAAGAAAAAAAGAAACCTCTACCCGAGTTTCCCTGGAAAATCGGTGTCGTCACATCTTCAACAGGAGCTGCGGTAAGAGACATTCTAAACATTATTAGAAGAAGAAACTCAAAAGTTTCTGTTTTGCTATGCCCCGCAAAGGTTCAGGGCGAAGGAGCTGCAGAAGAAATTGCGCGTGGCATCCACGATCTGAACCAAAGAAGAGATATAGAAATTATTATTATTGGACGAGGAGGCGGTTCATTGGAAGATTTGTGGGCTTTCAACGAAGAGGAAGTTGCTAGAGCCATTGCTGCTTCACGCATTCCAATTGTTTCGGCAGTCGGGCATGAAATAGATTTTACAATATCAGATTTTGTAGCCGACTTACGTGCTCCAACTCCATCAGCAGCTGCAGAGCTAACGGTGCCTCTTCTTCGTGAAACATTACGGGAAATTAAAACGCTGAATGAAGCGCTCATAAATTCTTTACAGCAAAGGCTACAATATTATTACGATTTGTTAAAAAGATTGATGGATAGAAGGTTTTTTCACCAACCTAGAGAAATATTCAACCCGCAAATCCAGCGAGTTGATGAACTGCACTCTCGACTACTTAGAGGACTGGAACAAAACCTTCTGTCCCAACAACAAAAATTGCAGGATAAAATACATCGCCTATTCCAAGCCTCCCCAGAAAAAAGCATTCCGCATTTGAAAGAAAATCTGGCTATGCTACAGAAAAGAATGTTTCACATCATGCAATCACAATTGCTTATAAAAAAAGAACGCTTTGAGGGAATAATTAAAAACCTGAATGCTTTTAATCCTCTTGCCATTTTAGAAAGAGGATATAGTATTTGCTCCAAAGATAATAAATCTTTAAAAAGCACAGAAGGAGTTAATACGGGGGATTCTGTCAATGTAAGGCTTTCCCATGGAAAGCTAGATTGCACAGTGAAAAAAGTTATAGAGGAAAATTAATGCTGTTGCCGGTTTTGCTAAAGATCTTTTATGGATAAGATTCCGACAACTTCATTATTTTGAGTAACAGTAAGATGGCGAACAGACTTCTCGCTCAACATTTCGCGGGCAGCCTCAAGGGATTCTTCAGATTCAATGGTAAATAGAGGTTGAGACATTACCTCGGAAACCTTAATCGATTCGGCATCCAGATTTTTAATGAGAACACGTTTCATTAAATCGGTTTTAGTTACAATTCCGATATATTTTCCATTTTCGGTAACCAGAAGGGAACCGACTTTATTTTCATAAATAATTTCGGCGGCATTTTTAACTGTTTTATCCTGATCGATGGAAAGAACCGGACTAGTCATTCGTGTTTTAATTGTTTCCAAAATTGCACCAACAGGAATTTTTGAAAATTAATAATAACAAATATAATTTTAACCGTTATTTGTTGTCAATACAAACCTGCTTTTAAAGAGGCCTATTATGGGTGAAGTTAAATTTGAAAAAGCCATTCAGAGATTAGAAAAAATTGTCGATGATCTTGAGAAAGGTGAGTTGGATATTGATAAATCTCTAGAAATTTTTGAGGAAGGGATTAAAATGTCTCGCGTATGCTCAAAAAAACTAAACGAAGCAGAAGCCAAAATTGAAAAACTTACCCGAGACCAAAAAGGAGAGTTAGTGGCTGAGCTCTTTCCTGTGGAAGATGAAAATGAACAGTAAAAAAATTAAAATCCGCCTGGATCAGTTATTGGTAAAAAAAAACTCACGACCACAAGAGAAAAAGCCCGAGCCATTATTCTTGCTGGAAAAGTAAGAATTCAAAATGACATCGCAGACAAACCTGGAAAGCTTTTTGATGAAAATATCGAGATATTCGTGGCGGGCCAGGAGCACCCTTTTGCCAGTCGCGGTGGGCTAAAACTCGAACGCGCCTTAGAACATTTCAATATCGATGTTGAGGATAAAATCGCCCTGGATATTGGTGCATCAACGGGTGGTTTCACCGATTGCCTTCTACAAAAAGGTGCAGCTAAGATTTATGCGGTGGATGTTGGTTATGGGCAACTGGACTGGAAATTAAGAAAAGACTCGCGTGTTATTTGCCTTGATCGAATGAACGCACGAAATTTAACACGCGAAGATTTAGACGATGACCCGCAACTGGCAGTGGTCGATGTTTCATTTATATCCCTACGTTTGATTCTCCCGCCCCTTTTTGAAATCCTAAAACAGAAGGACGATTTGATCGCCCTGGTCAAACCTCAATTCGAAGTCGGGAAAGAAGAAGTCGAGAATAAAGGAATAATTAAAGATCCCGTTAAACGCATCAATGTCCTTTTACGACTCCACAAATTTATCACTGAAAAATCATGGGCCCTATCCAACATAGTCGAGTCCCCCATACAGGGGCAAAAAGGCAATCACGAATACCTTATTCACTGCACTTCTACCGGCACCGCATTAAATGAAGAGGATCTCAGGCAAGTGGTTGTGGACTAAAGCTCATCTTTATAGACTGCAAAACTACCGACAGGATAAACAAGGTGCGTGTCGCCCCATTGGTTTTTTGACTGAGTGTCCCATTGACTTTCGTCTTCGAGCAATTTCATGCGCACTCCCCCAGACCCACCGTAAATAAGCAAAGCGATTCCATCACCCGATTCTTCAACCTTGCAGGCATAGGCAGCGCAAGGCAAATTAGTTTCTGCATTCCAGCCCGTTATTTGCACCGGTTGTTCTTCGCCATTGATATCGTATTTGATGCAATACAATTCTCGGATAGGGCTGACATCTCGATATACCATGTCGAAGCTTCGCTCAATATTTGGATTAGATTCAATTTCCAGAAACAAAATAATTCTCCATTAGTCGATACGCACTATTTTACTATCTTTATTACAGCGGGGTAAAGGAGGAGCAGGAAAAATTCAGAAGTGAAGGGTGCTTTCAGAAAACACAGAGATGAAGGTTGAACTTTCAATAAGCTTTAGTGGCTGGCAGCAGTTTGCTTGGAGCCCGGTTTAGCTGCGGCTGACTTATTAGGAGCCACTTTTGCTGCGGCCGCATCGGCTAGGATTTTAATGAAATTGACAAGAATTCGAGTATCAAAGTGGCCGGACATATTATTTTTCATTTCGTTAACTGCTGCAAACGGAGTGAGCGCTTTGCGGTTGGCTCTAGATGCTGTTAGCGCACCAAACACATCCATAATGCTAACCACTCGAGCAAATAAAGAAATCTTTTCTCCCTTTAATTGGAATGGATACCCCGTGCCATCAAATCTTTCACGATGTTCTACAGCCATTTTCAAAATATTATCACTGTAGCACTTCATATCATTGAGCATTTTTTTTGTGGCCGAAGGAATTTTTCGAATCACTTAAAAATCTTCGGGAGACAACTCTCCTTCTTTTTGGATTATCTCGTAGGGAATAGACTTCTTACCAATGGAGAAAAGCATTCCACCCAAACCAATTTCCCGAACGGCTTCAGGCTTCATCTTCAATTTATTAGCCAAAGCCATGCAGTACATCCCCGTGTTAGTGCTATGGGTGTAGGAATGGAAATCTTTCTTTGTGATTAGGAATACATCAATAAATTCGAGTTGGCCTTGTGCCAAGCAATCTTGAGTAACTGCGAGGAGGTCTTCAAGGGTACGTAAAATTCGAGAAGAGCCTATGTTCTCAAAATATTCTTTTATAATTTGTTCGTTTAACAGGTATGCGGACTTTAACACCTGTTTGGGAGGCTCTCCATTTTTAAGGGCTTCGGATAAAGTTTTAATCTTAAAATTTTTGTAATACTTGATCAGGTCCGTTTCATGGATGAAAAACTCCATGCAATCGTCCCCATCCATCATCTTTTTTATTTTTTCGTGGTTTTCGGGAGTGTACTGGACAAACTTTCTGAATAAAGGCTGGTCGTTATCATCGTATTCAGCTAGATACGAGATCTCGAAACCCTGCCCACAGGATTTATTCAGAAAACCGCTATTAATTTCGCGGTAAAAATGAGCAATAGAGTCCATTCGTTGCTTACTTCTCCCCAGAATAAGCCAGCTTATTAATCGATAGGCGCATAAATTTCAACTCCGCCAGCTATTCTATATTATTCCAATTTATGATTGCAAACAATATAATTAATAACTCTAAAAAAGTCAATAGGTTATGCGAAAAATCCTATTGATTTTTTGGGTGCGGAGCTTGGAATATTGCCCCCCTTAATTAGGGGGTTAAAACCTGAATTTTCAAACCTGTATAAAAATAGAGATTTTGGGTTCTTTTTCTAATTCGGATATTTTCTCAGAAAAATTACAATTAAATTCCAAATCGTAGGTAAAATAGAAAAAATTTGGGGGAAATTTTCACAGTATTTGGATACAGGAGAGAATGAAATTATGTATAAACTGGTTTTATTAAGGCATGGTCAAAGTCAATGGAATCTTGAAAACCGATTTACAGGCTGGACAGATGTCGACCTTACCGATCAAGGAAGAAACGAAGCCAAAGCAGCAGGGGAACTTTTTCTAAAAGAAAATATTACATTTGATTTGGCCTACACCTCTGTTTTAAAGCGTGCGATTCGAACCCTATGGATCGTGCTCGATAAAATGGACCTGATGTGGATTCCTGTCATTCGCTCCTGGCAACTTAATGAAAGGCATTATGGAAATTTGCAGGGACTGGATAAAGCCGAGACCGCCGAAAAACATAGCGCTGAGCAAGTAAAAATTTGGCGTCGTAGCTATGCGACTCCGCCGCCGCCCTTGCCCGATGATGACGAACGCCTTCCCTCTAAAGATGCCCGCTACGCTGAGGTTCCCGAAAACCAACTTCCTAAAACCGAAGCCTTGAAACACACCGTGGATCGCTTCATCCCTTATTGGTCAGAAGAAATTGTTCCTTCAATTAAAGCAGGTAAAAATGTTTTGATTTGCGCGCATGGAAACAGTTTACGAGCACTGGTCAAACACCTCGATGGGGTAAGCGATGAAGATATCACCGAATTAAACATTCCGACAGGCATACCCCTGGTTTATGAGCTCGATGAAAATTTAAAAGCCATTAAGCACTATTATCTGGGTGACCCGGAAGCCGCCAAAAAAGCTGCCGATGCCGTCGCCAACCAAGCGGCCAGCGGCCGCCGGCAATAGGTCAATACTAAAAAAGTAAACTGTGGTGTTAAAGCTTCTGGAATTATTTTTAATCTTTAAAAAATATTTGTAGTTAAATTTAATATTAACCCTCCGCACGTCATCGCGAGCCGCTGTGATATACCTTCCTCAACCTTTATGCCCCATAGAGGTAAAAGCGGCGTGGCGATCCAGCAGATGAAACAACCTGCTGTTTATTAATTACGAATAAACGAATTTTTTTTGAATTGGCCCCAACCCCATTTCAAGGAGAAGAAGAGAGCAAAACTTTTATTTTAAGCCGAGAGAACCTTTAGCTTGCAAAACAAGGCCATTGCCAACTGCCTCCCCTGCTAAGGGGGCTAGTCAGGCTGGATAAGTTCCCGGGCGTGTTTTAGGGAGGCTTCGGTAATTTTTTCTCCGCTCGACATTCTTGCCAATTCTTCCACTCGTTCTTCAAATTCCAGTTGTCGGATTCCTGACCGGGTGCGTTTTCCCTGGACTTGTTTTTCAACACGGTAATGGGTGGAAGCCATGCCTGCAATTTGCGGGAGGTGGGTTATGCAGAACACTTGTTTTGTTTTTGCGACCTTTTTTAGTTTGTCGCCGACCTTTTCAGCCACGCGTCCCCCTATTCCGGTATCCACTTCATCGAAGATCATTACGGGAACGGTATCCTGTTTATTTAAAATAGATTTTAATGCCAGCATAATTCGCGACAGCTCACCACCAGAAGCAATTTTGGCAAGGGGACGCAATTCTTCACCGGGATTGGGAGAAAATAAAAATTCCAAACTGCCTAAGCCAATGGATGTGGGTTTTAATTTTTCTTTACGGTATTCAACGAATCCCTTTGGGTCGGGCGAGTAACTGAAATCCACGCCAAAACGTACGCCATTCATATGAAGCTCTTTTAATTCTTTTTCGACACCTAGTTTTAAAGATTTGGCGCCAGCCTCACGCTTATCAGCAAGTTCGACCGCCAGCTTAGATACTATTTTTTCCTTGTTCACAATATCAGCTGCAAGCTGTTTCATGCTCTCTTCGTTGCCAGCTAACTGTTCCAATTCAGAGGCAAATTTATCACGCTTGGAAAGAATTTCTGCAACATCGTTGCCATATTTTCTTTTAAGTCCATTTATCTCAGCTAACCGGTCTTCTATCTCTTCCAGCCTTGCTGGGTCAAAATTAAGAGTTCGATCGTGCGATCTCAAAGCATCTTCAACTTCTTCCAGTTCATAAAAAGCCGATTGAGACCTTTCAAAGGGCGATGCAAGGTCCTTATCCACATCTAACAAAGGCTCCAACTCTTTTAATACTTGTCGTAAGCTCTCCAAAATAGAACCGCTTTGCTCGGACAATAAAGACTGACTTTGCTGTAAAGCTGAGCGAATTTTTTCTGAATGACGTAGTTTATTTTTTTCAGCCTTGAGTTCTTCTTCCTCTTCCTTGGAAAGATTAGCGGCATCAATTTCTGAGATTTGAAACCCTAAAAATTCTTCTCTTTGCAGACGCTCCTGTTCATCAGTGTTTAGCGATTGAAGCGTTTTGACCAGGTTTTGATATTCCTGAAATTTTTTGGAGAACTCATCGCGATTTGGTTTCGATTTACCAAACAAGTCCAACAAATCCACATGAATTTCAGGGTGTAAAAGGGTTTGATGGTCGTGTTGCCCGTGAAGGTCTACCAATCGGTTGCCAATTTTTGCGAGGGTGGAAACAGTAATCTGGCTATCGTTGAGGAAACAACGGTTCTTGCCGGAATTGGAAATTTGTCTTTTTATATGGAACTCACCTTCGTCTGCCTCAACGCCAATTTCCCGCGCCATCGTCAGGATATCTTCATTGGCTATTTGGAAAATGCCTTCGACCAACGCTGTGGTTTCACCCGTGCGAATGGAATCGGTATCTGCCCTGCCTCCAAGCAGTAAATTTAGCGCATCTATGATGATAGATTTCCCGGCTCCAGTTTCACCGGTTAACACATTCAGTCCTCTCTCAAAATTCACCACGAGATTTTCAATAATGGCAAAATTCTGAATTCTGATTTCTTTTAGCATGGCAAATTTTTAAGGAGAAATATCATCCAATAACTCCTTCCCCTCTTTCCTTAGAGAAAGAAATTTTTCATCTTGCGTATTATCTGTAAGTTGCATGAGTTTGTGAAGAGATTCTCGCGCTTCTTCGGAATTATTTTTTTCAATTTGGCCTTTTGCCAGCCCCAAATGGTTTTCCGGGAAGTTTGGGGCTAGCCGAACGGCTTCTTTTAGATGTGATATAGATTTACTCATATCACCCCCCAAAAAGAAGGGCAATTCCATATATAAACTCCCAAGGGCACGGTGAGGGCCTGCATGGTTGATCGTTGGATCCAGGCTCACGGCTTTCTCCATATCCTCCTTAAAGGGGTCGATGATTCCCAAACTGGCCCAAACTCCTTTACTTTCTCCTTGTTTTCCTAGGCAGAGACCACGATAAAAATAGCTGCTTGCGGAATCGGGGTGCAGCTCAATGGCGCGGGAACTATAAAGGATGCATTGGTCATAATGTCTTGTTTCCTTCGATATTTTTGCAAGGGTGTAGTGGGTTCTGGCTTGGCGCCATTGCCATTCGGAAAGGTCAGGATTTACTGCCAAAACTTTTTCAATTTTAGCAGCGATGCTTTTATACTCCAACTCCGACTCACTAATTTTATGGAGTTGATCAATTTCATCCAATGTCGTGCTTTGCGCAAAAGCGGCTGGAATATTTAGAAATAAACCCCATAAAAAAAGGACAGAAATGGGGACTAATAATTTATTGAAAATGGTGTTCATAACACAGGTTAGATTCCGTTATAATTATAGAACAAAGAAATAACATTTAATTTAAAGGGTTGGGTTTCCCATCGTAGTACCCGCACCTAAGAAAAACATTACCTATAAAATGTATCATAAATGAGAAATTCAAAAAAAATTGCTTTTACGTCATTCCTGCTATTCTTTTTTCTAACAGGCCTGTCTTGGGCAGATACAGAAAAAAGCAAACCGGAGGCCGCGGTAAAAATCCTATTAAACGAGATCAAACAAATAGTTGATGCGGATGGTTTGTCAGATGCTGACATTTTAACAAATAAAAAACATTCCGACCTCGCCGTAAGCATTTTAAACGTACCAGAGATAAGCGAGAAAGCCCTGGGGAAATACTGGGCGAAACATAGTGAGGAACAACAAAATCAATTCCAGAATTTATTGGGTGAGTTATTTGTGCATGTTGCCTTCCCCAGTTCGGCGAAGTTTTTTGCGAATTTGGATTTGGTCTATGGCAAAACAAAAAGTAAAAAGGATATGATGGTTGTGCCAATTACAGTGATCCATGAAAAAGAAGGCGAAGTAGACATCGATTTTAGAATGAAACTATCAGAAAAAAGGTGGCTGGTGGTTGATGTTATTCTCGATGGGATCAGCATGCGTAATAACCTGAGAAGCCAGTTTTACAAAATTTTAAAGAAAAAAGATTTTGATCATTTGGTCCATAAGATGGGAAAAAAATTGAAAGAAGCTAAAAGCTGATTATCTTCTGTCTGAAAATTATTATTTAAAAACGGAAAAATATGAAAAAAGTTGGAATGGTTAGTTTGGGTTGCCCAAAGAACACCGTTGATTCAGAACGGGTATTGGGGGATCTTGTGTCTTCAGGGTATGACCTCACTCAGAATGAAGAAGATGCTGAGATTTTAATCGTCAACACTTGTGGATTCATCGAGTCGGCAAAAAAAGAATCCATCGATACCATTCTCGAAATGGCGCGTCAGAAAACCGATGGAAAATGTCAGCAACTTATCGTTACAGGGTGCCTGGCAGAACGTCACACTCAGGAGTTACTCGATGAAATCCCTGAAATAGATCATTTGCTGGGTGTTGGCCAATACCCTCAACTAAAAAATATTCTCGATAAAGATGGAGCCAATTTTAACAACCGCAACCATGTTGCAACCCCGGCTGAATATTATGAGTCGTACACAGATCGATTGATGACCACGGCTTTTTATACCGCCTATGTGAAAATTTCAGAAGGCTGTTCCAATCGTTGTGCATTTTGTATTATTCCAAAAATGCGGGGTCCAATGCGTAGCCGATCACCGGAATCCATTTTGGCAGAAGCTGAAAATCTGGCCAAAAGGGGTGTTAAAGAATTCAATATAATTTCTCAAGACACTACGATGTACGGATTCGACCTTGCTATGAAGGATGGTCTCGCCCGATTGTTAAAAGACATGGCTAAGATTGATGGTGTTGAGTGGCTGCGACTTTTATATTGCTATCCCACTTTTCTCAATTCAAATGTGATCGACTATATAGCTTCAGAAGAAAAAGTGTGCCGCTATATTGATGTTCCCTTGCAGCACACACATGATGAAATGTTGAAAAGCATGAAACGTCAGGAGACCGAAGGCGGTGTTAGAAAAATGCTTGAAGAACTGCGTTTAAAAATTCCAAAAGCCGCTTTGCGAACCACTTTTATCACTGGCTTTCCTGGAGAAACTGAGGAACATTTTAAACATATGCTGCGCTTTCTTTGCGAGATGCAGTTTGATCATGTAGGCATCTTTACCTATTCTGATGAAGAAGGAACCACGGCTTTTGATTATCCCAACCGGGTTCCTGAGGAAGTGAAGGAGGAAAGAAAAAATATTCTGATGGAGTTTCAAAAAGAAATTGCGCTACGAAAAAATCAGGAAAAAGTGGGCCAGATCCTTCCCGTTCTTGTTGAAGGGTTTGACGCGCAGGAAAATTATATTATGACTGGCCGGTTAGCCTCTCAGGCTCCCGACATTGACGGACAGGTTATTCTGGAAAAATGTGAAGCAGAACCCGGGGAAATCATTCCTGTACGTATAACCGCGGCAGCAGATTATGACCTGGTCGCAGAACCTATCTCGCAACCGGTTGAGCTGGTTGAATAATTAAAATGGGACTAAAACGTATTGGCATATTAACAGGTGGAGGCGATTGTTCAGGCCTCAATGCGGTGATTCGGGCTGTCACCCGGTCCGCTATCATCGAGCATGATGCAGAGGTGGTGGGAATTGAAGATGGCTTTGAAGGATTAATTTTTAACCGTCATCGAAAGCTCACTATAGCAGACACCAAAGAAATTCTACCTCTAGGCGGTACCATTCTCGGAACGACCAATAAAGGCCATCCCTTTGAATATCGCGAGTTTGATAAAGAAGGCAATGTCACCAAGCGGGATTACTCCAAACAAACGATAGCGAACTTTAAAAACCTGAATCTCGATTGCCTTTTTGTTGTCGGTGGAGACGGCACATTACAACTAGCTCACCGTTTTTGTGAGCTGGGTCTTCCTCTAATAGGCATCCCCAAAACAATCGACAACGATTTGGTGGGAACCGATTATACCTTTGGTTATCAAACAGCAGTGCAAGTTGCCAGCGATGCTTTGGATCGGCTGCATACCACTGGCGAGAGCCACCAGCGTGTGATGATCCTCGAGGTGATGGGACGTGATGCAGGGTGGATTGCACTTGAAGCGGGCCTAGCAGGCAGAGCCCACGCTATCCTGATTCCAGAAATTCCTTATAAAATGGAAAAAGTTTTTGAGAAAATTCGTTTACGAATTGAAGGGGGGAGTCCCTTCAGCGTAATCGTGGTTGCAGAAGGAGCCAAAGAAGTTGGAAAAGAAGCAATAACCAATGAATTGGCTTCCAATCGCCTACAAGGTGTGGCGCAACTGGGTGGAGTGGGTTATCACGTTGCACGTGAAATTGGCGAAAAAATCGACCTCGAGGTGAGGTGCACTGTTTTAGGCCATACACAAAGAGGGGGTACTCCGTTAGCGTTTGACCGCGTTTTAGGAACCCGGCTTGGAACCGAAGCGGTGCAAGCTGCTTCCGAAGGAAAATTTGGCACCATGGTCGCCTTACAAGCTCGCGAAATTGTTCTCGTCCCACTAAAATCCCTGGCGGGGATTGTGCGTCAGGTTCCTATCGATTCGCAACTGATTCGCACCGCAGAATCCATCGGCGTTTGCTTAGGCCGTTAGCAATAAGTCAATCCCTTCAATTGATTTTCATTTATTCGTTGAAACTTCGGGTTTTCTGCCCTGCTCCGTTGCCTGATAAATAGCGAGAAATTTTTTCCAGACGTCCTCAACACTTGTAGTTCCATCCAAATAACTCACCACCGGAAAAAAAGTTTTATCCAGTTGAAAGGGTCCGACCAGATCTGGGCGGCCATTCCCTACATGTTGAAAAATTCCAATAGTAGGTGTGTTGACCGCATAACCGATATGCATCGGCCCGGTATTGTTCGAAACCAGAAGGCTGGCCTGACTCAACAAATAGGCATAATTTATAATAGACATATCAAAAGCAAAAAATATTCTGTCGCTGTCGGGAAGGTTGAGCGCTTTTAATATTTCCAGTTCTTTTTTATTGCCTCCAAAAACAATATTCAAAGAAGTTTCTTTCAAAATTAAATTAGCCAGGTCATAAAAATTTTTTGATTCCCAGAGTCGATCTTTGGAACTCGCTCCAATATGACAAATCACGAAAGAGGTTTTTAATCCTGTTTTATGCGTGTAATCATGGAATGCTTTTTTTTCAGAATCGCTAAAAAATAATTCCATTTGAGATTGTTTAAGCTCGACATTTATTTCTTTAAGCATGAGCGCCCTACGTTCGATGGCGTGGAAATTTGAAACCTCCTGAGGCGTTTTTTCCGGTTTGACATTGAATTCTGATGAACACCATTTATGCCCCTGATGGTTCCAAATGGGCGACGATTTTAGAAAATTTTTCATTCTGCTAAAATCCGTGTTGGCGTGAAAAATAAAAATATGATCGTACTTTGGCCTGAGCAGGAGTTTTATTCCCAAGAGAAGTTGCGCATACCATCTGTTCTGGTAGGGATAAATATTTTGTAGGTGAGGGTTGTCTTTAAAAAGATCGGTCCAGGCATTATTTACGATTAAATCGATTCGGGCATCGGGAAATGCTTTTTTCAATTCCCGGATTCCTGGAGTTCCCCAAAGGCAATCTCCCATCCCTGTTGTGGAGACCACTAAAAATTTTTGAACGGCCATAAAAATAGAAAATAAGAGGAAATAGGGTAACAACTGTAAACCGGAACCAAAGGTAGCAGATTTGGCAACTTAAAAAAAGCCGGTGTCCTCCCTTCAACTCGTAGACAGTAGCCGTTATCAGACTGAATATTAAAGAAAAACCTGCATTTTTACGCAAATTTAGCCGGTTCCATATTGTCTCCTCAGCTTGAATATGTTAGTCTAAGCCACAATTTGGCTTCCTATTGGAAGAATTCCAGAAAATTCAATCACGCACGTTTCCGGATCAAATCAGGGGTGGCCTGCGGGTTCCTGATGCGAGTCGATGGAGGCGGTGGTATAACCCATTTAATTTTAAGGAGATAGAATGTCCGAAATCACAATGAAAAGCTTACTTGAATCCGGTGTTCACTTTGGCCACCAAACCAACCGGTGGAACCCCAAAATGAAACCTTATATATACGGGGCGCGTAGCGGGATTTATATCATTGATCTACAAAAAACCCTGACGGGTTTTCAAGCGGCGGAAAAATACATTAGAGAAAGTGCCCGTGCCGGAAAGAAAATACTTTTCGTTGCCACGAAAAAACAAGCACAAGAATTGATTGCTGAAGAAGCAACGCGATGCGGAATGCACTATATCAACCAAAGATGGTTGGGTGGAACACTTACCAATTTCGCTACAATTCGAAAAAGTATCGCTCGGCTTTTGGAATTGGAAAAAATGGATGAGGAAAACCAGTTTGATCGCCTGCATAAAAAAGAAGCTCTGGATCTGCGTAAAGAAATCGTTAAGTTGAATAAATTTTTCGGCGGCATCAAAACAATGAAAGATTTACCTGACGTTTTATTTATTGTTGATACCCGAAAAGAAAAAATTGCGTTGGCAGAAGGAAGAAAACTGGGAATTAAAATCGTAGCTATGGTCGATACAAATTCTGACCCCGATGGCATTGACTTCCCCATTCCAGCGAATGACGATGCAATGCGGTCTATCAAGCTGTTCGCTCACAGAATTGCCGATGTTTATCTGGAAGGCCAGGAAATGAAGAAGTCCAGCCAGGAAAAAGATGCGGCTGATGCAAAGCCAAGCCCCAGTAAAAATGAGGAAACACCACCCTCGGTTCCTGATGATAAGGGCAAAAGCGAAACTGTAGTGCCTGCCTGATCTGAATTAAATCCGGGTTTGAAAACCCAGGCTGGAATTGTTTCTGCAGGGGTCTACTCTGCGAAACAACCAACCGAAGTAACTCAAAATAAATTTACAGACAAAGCAATTTGTCATGTTCTATTAATTTTACGATTAACTTTTTTTGTAAGGATGTTTAGGAATGGAAATAACTGCTGCGATGGTTAAGGAACTGCGCTCTCAATCTGGCGCGGGAATTATGGAATGCAAGTCTGCGTTAAAAGAAGCCGATGGAAATGTGGAAGCCGCCATCACCTTTCTTCGCAAAAAAGGATTGGCAAAGGCCGATAAAAAATCAGATCGACAAACCGGTGATGGCTCAGTAGGCACCTATATTCACGCTGGCAACAAACTGGGAGTCATGGTGGAACTGAATTGCGAAACAGATTTTGTCGCAAACACTCCAGACTTCCAGGAGTTGGTTCGCGATATCGCCATGCATATTGCAGCTGCTAAACCTCGGTTTGCAACGCGGGAAGAGGTGACGCAGGAAATTCTCGACAAAGAAAAAGAAATTGCTGCACATCAGGCAAAAGAATCTGGCAAACCCGATAATATTGTTGAAAAAATTGTTTCAGGAAAAATGGAAAAATTTTACGAAGAAAACTGTGTGCTGGAGCAACCTTTTATAAAAGACACCAATATTACGGTTCAAGAGCTGATCAAACAGAAAATTGCTCTGCTGGGAGAAAACATCAATATCGGTAATTTTGCAAGGTTTGAAGTTTAATGTCAGAAGCCATTTATAAAAGAGTACTGCTAAAATTAGGCGGCGAAAGTCTGGTTGATGAAGAAGGGGATTTTGGTCTTCACGAAGATGCCCTAAAAAATATTACAGAAGAAATCAGGGCCGCAAAAGATCTTGGCGTGGAAATTGCCATTGTCATTGGCGGAGGAAATATTCTTCGCGGTGCATCGTTAAGCGCGATTGGCATTGAGCGAACAACCGGCGATTATATGGGAATGCTGGCGACTGTTATTAATGCATTAGCTCTTCAAGCTGCATTGGAGCAGGCAGGCATACCCACTCGCGTTCAAACTGCAATTGAAATACAGGCAGTGGCTGAAGCCTATGTTCGTCGAAGAGCTGTCCGTCATCTGGAAAAAGGTCGTGTCGTTATTTTTGCAGGTGGAACGGGGAATCCCTATTTCACTACCGATACCGCAGCCTCATTAAGGGCCATGGAAATTGGGGCGGAAGTTATTTTTAAGGCTACCAAAGTGGATGGAATTTATAGTTCTGATCCCAGGATAGACAAGGATGCCGTCAAGTATGAAGAGTTGAGCTACATTGATGTGTTAAACAAAGGACTGAAGGTGATGGACTCGACCTCGGTATCTCTTTGTATGGATAACAAGTTACCTATGGTAATATTTAATTTTCGTCAGACGCATAGTATTAAAAGAGTTTTATTAGGCGAAAAAATTGGAACAACTGTGGGGGCCTAAAATATGCCAACAGAAATAATTCAAGAAGCTGAGCAAAAAATGAAAAGCTCGATTGAACATTTGCATCACGAGCTGGGGAAATTAAGGACAGGACAAGCATCGGTGGCATTGCTCGATGATCTGAAGGTGGATTATTATGGTAATCCTACACCCTTAAATCAGGTTGCAACCTTGGGAGCACCCGACAACCAGACTTTAACGGTACAACCCTGGGAAGCCTCTATATTGAAAGATATTGAAAAAGCAATTCAAGCTTCCGACCTGGGTTTGACTCCTAATAATGATGGTAAGGTAATTCGATTGACCATTCCACCGCTTACGAATGAAAGAAGGCAACAGTTGGTGAAACTGGTTAAAAAGCAATCGGAAGAATGTAAGGTGTCTATCCGAAATGTCAGAAGGGATATCAACGAAAAACTTAAGCAATCTGAAAAAAATCATGATATCTCTGAGGATGAAGGCCATAAAGGACACGATGAAACTCAAAAAATTACAGACAAATTTGTAGCGGAAGTAGATAAAATAATTCAGACGAAAGAGAAAGCCATTCTCGAAGTTTAGCTTCTTATCTATCATATTTTTTGATGGTTAATTTTTGCCGTTGCCCGGTTGCTTATCAGGAGTTTTCTTCTTGGTCGAATCAAAGTTACAGGAAAAAATTGACCCGCATCGATTGCCCAGTCATATTGCCGTTATTATGGATGGTAATGGCCGATGGGCACAAAAGCATTCCCTTCCCCGAGTCGAAGGCCATTGGGCCGGCGTCAAAGTTGTAGACCGAATTGTTACCCTGGGTCGCAAACTGAATCTCGAAGCTCTGACCCTGTATTCTTTCTCCGATGAAAATTGGAACCGCCCCTCTGCCGAAATCGGCACATTAATGAAAATTCTGGACTACTATCTCAAAAAAGAATTGAACCGAATGAAGGAAGAAAATATTCAGTTCAATACTATTGGTCACATAGAAGATTTGCCAGCACCCATACAAAAACTAATTCAATACTCGATTGATGAAACGAGAAATAACACTGGAATGATTCTCACCCTGGCATTGAGTTATGGTGGGAGACAGGAAATTATGGACGCCGTAAAAAAAGTAGCCCAGATGGTAAAAGAGGGAAAAGTTTTACCTGAGGATATTGACTCGTCGCTATTTGAATCTTTTCTTTCGACCCATCCCATTCCTGACCCTGATCTTTTAATAAGAACCAGTGGAGAAAGAAGAATTAGTAATTTTCTTTTATATCAAAGCGCCTATACTGAATTGCATTATAATAATGTTCTGTGGCCAGATTTTACAGAAGATGATTTTTTAAATGCAATCATTGATTATCAAGGTCGAGAACGCCGGTTTGGATTGACCCAGGAACAAATTGCAAAGGCCTGAGTAAAATTTTTAATAATCCTAAATCTAATTTCATTTTCCCCTCTTTCAATTCCACTAAAATAAATTTTAAATCCGCTTAGGAGACAGCTTTGGAACGAGTTATCAGTGGGATCATAGCAATTCCCATAGTGCTTGGAATTATTCTATATGGGCACCCCTGGTTGTATTTTATTTTGATCGCTTCTCTGGTTCTGGTCGCTACTCATGAATACTTTTCTATGATAGCGAATGCCGGGATTAGCGGATTTCCTATTGAAGGTTTGGCTTTAAGTTTCCTACTGCTGGCTTCATATTTTTTTGCGCCGCATTATTTGCCAATTTTTTCTGTCTTAATTCCAACCACATTATTTTTGGTTTGGTGCATTAGAGAATCAAATGTACGTTTTGCTCTCGACTCGATTGCTTACACTCTCTTTGGTATTCTCTATACAGCTGGACTGGGAGGCTACTTTCTATTAATTGCAAATCTGGAAGGGGGTCGGCAAATGGTGGTGTTTATTTTATTGTTTATCTGGTTGGGCGATACCCTAGCCTATTACGGCGGCCGTAAATTTGGAGAACGCAAGTTACTTGAAGTTGTTAGCCCAAATAAAACAATTGCTGGGGCGATATCCAATGTTTTCGGAACATTGATTGCTGCCTTGTTGGTCGGCAACCTGTTCTTCAATGAGGTTCCTCTAATCCATTGTTTGATTGTGGCTTTCATTTGCGGTATTATCGGACAGTTTGGGGATTTAACAGAATCGTTGATAAAAAGAAATTGTCGTGTCAAAGATTCTGGAACCCTGATTCCAGGGCATGGAGGTGTATTGGATCGCATTGATAGCCTTTTGTTTGCTGGCCCAGCCTTTTATTGTTACTACCAGTTTATTCTGGCAATTTGATAATTATGAAAAAAATTTCCCTTCTTGGTTCTACAGGCTCAATTGGAGTAAATACACTGGACGTTGTTGAACGTAATCCAGAAAGCTTTCAGGTCTTGGCAATGTCAGCAGGAAGCAATGTAGATTTATTCGCAGAGCAAGTCAGAAAATTTAAACCAAAAGTTGCCTCTTTATTCGATACCAGTAAAATTGCCATTCTGAAAGAACGAGTTGCCGATCTGGATGTTGAAGTCATCCCCGGTGAAGAAGGTTCCATTGCAGTTGCCACTCTACCAGAGGTAGACGTAGTTGTTTCGGGTGTTGTAGGGAGTGCGGGTCTCGTACCTGCTATACAAGCTTTAAAGGCGGGAAAAAATCTTGCTTTGGCAAACAAAGAAACTCTCGTCATAGCGGGTGAGTTGGTCCTAAAAGAAGCAGAAAAAAACAATACCCAAATCATTCCTATCGACAGCGAACACAGTGCTATTTTTCAAGCATTGAATGGCGAAAAGAAAGAAAGAATCAAAAAAATTATCCTGACAGCATCGGGGGGGCCTTTCCGCACATACAGCCTGGATCAAATGGAAGGTATAACGGTTAAAGACGCACTCAAACACCCGAACTGGGATATGGGAGCAAAAATTACCATCGATTCATCTACTATGATGAATAAAGGGCTGGAATACATTGAGGCTAAATGGTTATTTGGTGTCGACACTCCTGTTGAAATTATTGTGCACGCCCAAAGCATCATCCACTCGATGATAGAGTTTGTTGACACTTCTATCATGGCGCAATTAGGCCTTCCAGATATGCGCGTGCCCATTGCCTATGCGCTGACTTATCCCGACCGGTATGAATGTGATTTGCCTTCATTAGATTTAGCATCGATGGGCAATTTGACCTTTGAGGCGCCTGATTTTGAAAGGTTCCCTTGCCTGCAACTGGCCATTGACGCAATGGAAATGGGGCAAACCATGCCTGCCATACTCAATGCTGCAAACGAAATTGCTGTGCAGGCGTTTCTTGATGAACTCATCCCTTACAAAGATATCGCCGAACTCATTCGTATGGTGATGCAAAACCATAGCCCATCTCCGTTAAACGATTTGCAGGATGTATTGAATGCCGATCAATGGGCTCGCGATGAAACCACAAAACTAATCACCGTCACTCACTAGTACCCTTCGGGGCATGAAAATTAAAAAAGGGTCAACACACGTGAGAGGCATTAGGTCAAAACGTTTTGAAACCGACCGCAGTTTTCTGGCTTCTTAATTTGGGTTTCTA